>Ga0209871_1000391_pt1 | contig 12038 bp, 7 predicted proteins | sample OrgsoiDNA2013045_FD_185795 | JGI IMG/M metagenome (GOLD analysis project Ga0209871, IMG submission 185795) | Permafrost soil microbial communities from the Arctic, to analyse light accelerated degradation of dissolved organic matter (DOM) -... | ecosystem: Environmental > Terrestrial > Soil >... | reverse complement strand
GTTGGTCACGGTGAAGCTTGCCGTCACCGTGCCATCGCGGCTAACGCTGCTCGTCGCGGTCAGCCCGCTGGTCTGGAACGTGGTGTAGGACAAGCCGAATCCGAACGGGAACAGCGGGTTGTAGCCGCTGCCCTGACCAGAGCTGGTGGAGGGCAGCAGGTCGAAGAACTTCGGCTGGTCGCCGAGTGGCGACGGGGCTCCGCCGTTGAAGTCCCCGCCTGGTGCCGCGGCGTCGGACGGCCAGCTCACCGGCAGCTTCCCGCTGGGGTCGACCTTCCCGAAGATGACGTCAGCGACGGCCTGGCCGGCCTCAGTGCTTCCCTGGTAGGCCATCAGCAGCCCGTCGGCGTTCTCCGCCGGGCCGAGGCCGAGCGGCCTGCCCGCGATCACGACAACGACCACCGGCTTGCCGGTCGCCTCAAGAGCGCTGACCAGATCCTTCTGCTCGGGCGTCAGCTGCGGCGCGGGGTTGTCGCCGAGTCCCTCTGCGTACGCCTTCTCGCCGACGGCCACGACCACCGCGTCCGCCGAGCCCGCGGCCTGGACGGCCGTTGCCTGGTCGGGTGCGAACACCACGTTCGAGTCCTCGGACTTGATGCCCTGCAGCACCGTGGTCCCCGGCGGGATCTGGTTGGCCGGTCCCATGCAGCAGACATGCCCCGCTCCGAACACGCCCTGCCAGCTGACGCTCCAGCCGCCGAGCTGATTAGTCATCGAGTCCGCGCTCGGCCCGGTGACCACCACGTGCGCGCTCGGCGACAGGGGCAGGACGTTGTTGTGGTTGCGCAGCAGGGTGATCGACTCGCGCGCCGCCTGCAGCGTGACGTGGCGGCCCGCGTCGACCGCGGCGTCCGCCGCGCCGGCATCCACCATCGGGTGATCGAAGAGTCCGAGCGTGAACTTGAGCGTGAGAATGCGCCGGACTGCCTGGTTGATCCGGGCGACCGAGATGCTGCCGTCCTTCACGTCCTGCTGCATCGCCGCCTGCCACTGATCGGCATTGAACGGCAGCATGGCCATGTCCACGCCGGCGTTCACCGCGAGCGCGGCCGCGCCGGCGAGATCGGGCGCCATGTGATAGGTGGTCGCGAGCGCGGGCACATCCCCGAAATCGCTGATCACCACGCCCGTGAAGCCAAGCCGGTCCCGCAGGAGCGTGGTGAGCAGGTAGTGCGACGCGGTGGCGGGAATGCCGTTGATCGATCCCGAGTCGGCCATGACCGTCCCGGCACCCGCATCGATGGCACCGGCGTAGGACGGCAGGAAGGTGTCCTGCAGGTACCGCAGCGGCACCTGGGCCTCGGCCCGGTCATGCCCGTTGATCGATTCGGAGTATCCGGCGAAGTGCTTCACGGTGGCGGTGACATTGAGCGAGTTAGCGCTGCCCCCGCTTTGCAGGCCGCGGACGTTGGCGGCGCCCATCGCCGCCGCGAGCGCGGGCTCCTCGGCCCAGGTCTCGTACGTGCGGCCCCACCGGTTGTCCCGTGACAGATCCTGCACAGGCGCGAAGTCCCAGTTCCAGCCGGTCGCGCGCAGGGCGTTGGCGGTCACCTCGCCGCCGGCCTTGGCGGCGGACGGATCCCATGTGGCGCCCATCCCGATCGACTGCGGGAAGAGCGGCGCCTGGTACGGGTGGCCGAAGCCGTGCACCGCGTCGACTCCGAAGATGACGGGAATGTGCAGGCGCGAGTGCGCGATCGCGAAGGCCTGCATGGTGTTGTACTCGTTGGCCCAGTCACGGCCGGTGTTCCCGGTGCCGCCCGTGCCGGTGGTATCGACCGGGATGTCAGTCCCTCCAGCCAGGATCGAGCCGGCATTGTTGTCGATGAAGATCTTCTGCTCGCAGACCGGATTCGGCAGGTTGAAGCCGCCCTGGCTGGTGCAGTTGCTGCTGGTGTCGGTGACCTGTGTCACCTCGATCTGGACCATCTGGCCGATCTTCTCAGGCAACGTCATGCGGCCGAGGAGGTCGCTCACGCGAGCCCGGGCGGGCAGATTCGCGTTCAGGTATGCGGGCCGGCCTGCCGCGGACGCCGTTGTCCTGGTCATCGCCGATGCCGGTATTGCGATCATCAGCCCCAGGGCCAATACGGCGGCGGTCGCGGGCCGACGGGACACCTTCACCCCCGGCCTTTTGATGGCCCAGCCACGCTTGGCAAGTTCACGGATCTTCTGTCTCATGGCGCATCCCTTTCGTGTCGCCGGCGACTTCCCGTGTCGTCGCTGACGGTAATTGCGAAACGTGCCTAGTTCCATGAATAAGTAATAAATATTGCAGAGACGCCCGGCGATGTGCCCTCAGCCGTCATCGGCGCGGCAAAGCAACCGATCTGGCACGTTGCCGCAGCCCAGCTGCAGTCCGCCGACGCGTACTAACGGCGGCAGGAGCGCGCAGCAACTGGTCCGGTCCGCATGTCCCGCCATGGTCCGCCAACGGCACAAGCGCCGACCCCAGGCCGACAGTCCCAGGAGCTCGCCCGGCGCGCGCTCCAGCGCTGCACCCGGATGGGCGCCGGCCGGCGCGGCAGCAGCTGGAGGAACTTCTCGTGCAGCTCGCGGCCGCTTGCCCGGATCGCGTGCCGCAGCTGGGACGGCAGCGCGAGCCCGGGTGGCGGCGAACGCCTCCGAGATCTCCGCCACGGTGAAGAACTCCAGGGCTCGCTGGTAGACCTGCCTGGCGCTGCTGCGCAGCGCCAGGCACAGCATCATGTTGCCCAGGTCGACCGCCTGGCGCCACGGCGTGGGGCGCACCTCGGCGAAGGCCACGTCGATCAGCAGCAGGCGTCCGCCACGGACCAGCAGGTTGGCCGGCTTTACGTCGCGGTGGGCCCAGCCCCGTGTCCCACATCTTGCGGACGATCAGCAGCCGCCGCCAAACACGGTCACGGCAGCGCCGGTCGTCACGATCGCGACCGCCAGCCAGATCAGCCCGCTGCGCTCGATGTGGCGCGGCAGCGGCGGTGCCGAACCCGACGGGCGGCGGCGGCCGACGGGCAATTCCGGTACCCGGGTCTGAGCGTCACGGGCCGCCGACGGCGAGCCGGCGTTCACACATACCCCCGCCGCTGCAGGAACCGCCAGGACAGCCAGCCCGGCAGCACCGGCAGCCAGTAGGTCGCCAGCCGGTACAGGAGCACGGCCGAGACCGCGGGTCCGGCCTGCATGCCCACGCCGGCCAGTCCCGCGACAAGCGCCGCCTCTATTGCCCCGAGGCCGCCCGGCGTCGGAGCGGCGGCCGCCAGCGCCGCGGCGCCCAGGTACACGGCGCCGATGAGGACCAGGCCAGGACCAGCCCCGAACGCCATGATCGAAGCGGCCAGCGCACCGATGTAGGCCAGCGTGACGAGCGCTGAGCCGCCGAACAGCAAGCCAAGCTTGACTGGGCTGGAAGCGGCGCGCCGGATGCTGCCTGCCGCGGAGCGCAGTCCGGGGATCAGCTGCTTCTTCGCCCACCGGCGGCCCGGCCGGGTAGCGAGGACGATGCCGATCACTGCGAGAAGCACAGCCAGGATCAGCAGGATCTTACTGCCGGACGGCAGCTTGAACGCCTTCGTGAGGCCGTGGCCGGCCAGCGCGAAGAAGACCACGATCAGCACCACGTGCAGGACTGCGCCCGCGAGGCTGTTCACGCCGACCGCCGCGACGCTGGCCGGGGCGTCAGTTCCGGACTTCTGCAGGAACCGGGCGTTCAGGGCCATCCCGCCCACGTTGGCCGGCGACACCCGGTTGATGAACGACGATGCGCCCTGAGCCAGCACAGCCGGGCCGAACGGGACATGCCCGGGCACGGAGCCGATGAGCGCTATCGCGCTCGCCAGGTAGGTCAGCGCGGACAACGCGATGACCACCGGCAGCCATGCCCAGTTCGCGCTCTGCAGCGCATGCCAGCTGCTGCTCACCTGAGCGATCTGGGGAAGCACGAAGTAAAAGGCGCCGGCCAGCGAGGCGATCACCAGCAGGGTCCGCGGCCGCACGCGCTGCAGCCGGGCGAGGTCCTTGTCGGCATCGTCGCCGCTGGCTGCGATCGCGGCCGCGCGGGTCCGCTTCAGCAGCCCGTCCTGGCCCTTGATCCCGCGGCGGGTGCCGGCTGACAGCGCGAGCGGCTGCAGCAGCGGCACGGCGGCAGCGACGCCGTCACGGCCGATTGCGGGCAGTGCGCTGGCCACCGCGCGGTCCGGGCCGATCCGGCCAGCCAGCGAGGTAAGCAGCTCGGCGACGTCAATTGCCGTCTGACGGCCGGTCGCGGCGAGCTCGGCGAAGCTGAAGTCGACCAGCCGGGGGCACCCGTTCTGGCCGATCATGATGTTGGCATCACGCAGCGACCGGTGCGCGATCCTCGCCTGGTGCAACCGGCCCACCTCGCGCCACACATCACGGGCAAGCTTGTCGGTGATGCTGTCGTCCGGGACCCGGTCCAGGGACCGGCCGGGTATCAGCTCCATCGTCAGCAGGACTGACCCGTCGCCGGCCCTGATGACCTGACCGACGTGCGGCACCGCAACCCCGGCCCGCTCGGCCATGACTGCCACCAGCGCCTCATGCTCGACCGTCCTGACCAGTGTGGCCGCAGGCCAGGTATCGCCGACGCCGCGCAGCCGGATGGCACGGTAGGCCCGGTACAGCAGGTCGGCGTCACGCTGGTCCGAGCCGAAAACCTTCACGAACAGAGCCTGCCCGTCGCCGGCCACCGCCTCGAAAGGGCGTGATCCCTTGGCCCTGACGCCCGGGTCGGTCACGCTGCTGGTCGGCACGCCAGCCGCGCTCAGCGCGGCCGCCACGCCCGGCGCGCCCATCCGCCGGTCCGGCACCCCGAACACCACCAGCAGGACGGCGCCGACGCCCACCCCCACAGCCAGCGCCAGCACCAGCACCATCGGCGACAACCCGCCGGTGATCAGGCGCGCTGCACCGATCAGCAGCAGCGTGGCCCAGGCCGCGCGGCGCCACGGCCGGCTCAGCCACGGCGCCGCGGCCACCAAGACGGCGGCCAGGCCGGCGATAACCCCCGGATCGGGAAAGCCGGCCCCGGTCAGCCAGGAACCCTGTCGCAGACCCGCGGGGAGCCCGGATGAGCTGCCCTGCCCGGCCAGGTACATGATCGCCGTCATCAAGGCAGCCGCTGCCACGAACCCGCCCGCCACCGTCGCGAGCACCCGGAACCGTCGGCGCCGCAATGCTGCGATCAGCAAGACGAGCGCGGCGGCCGCGATAGCGACCTGAACTAGCCCGGTCAGAATCCGCCCGGCCGCGGTGCCAAGCCCGACACCGGTGATCGCAGCAGCACCAGGGCTGAGCAGGCCGCCAGGGCCCAGCGCTGCGGTCGTCCCGGCGACGGCCAGCACCAGCGCCGCGGCGATCAGGCGAATCACGTCGCCCGGATGCCGGTACCTCGTAGCTGGCAGTACCCAGGCCGGCCGCCGCGCCTCAGGCTTTCCGGCAGCCGCCTGGACCCTGGGCGAAGTCATGAGCACAGCCGGGCCGTGGCCACCATGCCGGTAAGCCAGCCGGGCCAGGAGCCAGAGATCGCTCTGAGCCGGTCCGGCAGCCATGGTGGCCGGATCCGGCTGGCAAGGCCCGCATGGGTCACGGTCGGCCTGGTGTGCCTGGCCCTGGCCGGCGCACTCACCGCAGTCGTCGTCGCCAGGACATCATGGGTGCAGCCAGCAGACGGCCAGTGGCTGAGGTGGATGCTCGATATCCGCTCGGCGCCGGGCGTCTCCGTCGCGAAGGTACTCAGCGTAGTCGCGGGCGGGACAGTCATGTAGATCGTCCGGCTGGTTATCGCGGCCGTGCTGGCACTCTGGCGGCGGTGGCGCGCCCTGACGATATTCGCAGCCGCCGGATTGTGCGCGGAACTATGCATCGGGCCGGTGAAGGCACTGGTAGACCGCCCGCGCCCGCCAGGGCCGCTGGTCGCCGTCACTGGCCAGTCAATGCCATCCGGGCACGCCGTGGCCGCCGCGGCGACAGCTGTCGCGCTCGCGCTCATCCTGACCCGCCCCGGCATGTCCCGGCTGCTCGCGCTCGCTGTCGCCGGAGCCTGGTCGATCCTCGTGGCACTGAGCCGTACCTACCTGAGCGCGCACTGGCTGACTGACGTCCTCGTCGGCTTGCTGATCGGAGCTGGCTGGGCGACCCTATGGTTCGGCACCCTGGGCACCAGCCAGCGCACGCTGCGCCCGCAAGCGGCCGTCCCTGCGCCCGATGACCCTGGCACGCCGGCTCAGTAGGACAAGGTCGCTTGAGAAGGCCCTCGCTAGCGCTGAGCGTGCTCGCCTTGCCCGCCCTGACACCCGGCTCGGTTTGCTCTTGTGCGCTCAGTCCCTCTGCACTTATATAAAGCGCGGCGGTGATGGGGAGGAAAATTGCTAGCACCCGCTGACGTGCCCGGGCAGCGTTATCCATTGACTTCTCCAGCCGGAACGAGACGGCCGATCGTCTCGATGAGCTGATACTGCGCGGAGGCGCTTACCTGGGAGGGTATTAGCGCGGGGGCTCTGTGCCAGGCCGAGCGTCCGGCGTGAACGGCCCTGGCGTCCATCAGGATCCCAAGCTCGGCCATCGGGGCCGAAGCCGTGCGGTAATCCTGGTCGCTGGCCCCGAGGACATGCTCGAAGCGGCGGACCTCATTGATCATCGGCAGGCCGGGACCTTGCTGGATCAGCCGCCTGCGCCGGTACGCGACATCGCCTCAGGGCTCGAACACAGAGCGGCTTGCGGGGCTTGGTGTGGTTCGCTGGGGTGCTCACGGTGTTCATCGCCTTCGGCTGGTTATGGCGTGCTGGCCTGATTTCGGTACCAGGCGGCGGTCGCGGCGATGGCGGCGGCCAGGGGCGTGCCGGCAGGTCCGAATGTGGACTGGTACCTGGTGGTGTCGAGGATGAAGGGCTCGTCGAACTCGTAGGTCATCTCGGCCAGCTCCCGCATCAGCGGGTTGACTTTCCCGAGAGCGCGCACGGCCAGCTTGGGCAGCGAGCGGACGCCGACCGGATGCCCGACTTCCGCGGCGACCAGGTCGAGGAGTTCACGGGTGGTGACGGTCGGCGGGCCGGGCAAGTGCCAGATCTGCCCGGCGGCGCGCTCGTCGGTGCCGAGGGTGGCCAGCCCGGCCGCGATATCCGGGACGTAGCTGTAGGTGTGCGGCAAGCCGGGGTTGCCGATGAAGTCGGCGCTCTTGCCGGCCAGGGCCCTGGCGAAGACGCGCTCGCCGAGCGTTGACTCGGTGATTGCGGGGCCGAAGAAGTCTGAGGCCCGCCCGATGGCGATGCGGACCCGGCCGGCCTCGGCGGCGGCCAGCAGCTCCCTGGTCATCGCCGCCCTGGTCCGGCCCTTGACCGTGGTGGCGGCCAGCGGGAGATCCTCGGTCATCGGCTTGCCGCCGGTCGGGCCGTAGCCATAGACGTTCTCCAGGGTCACCAGCAGCGCGCCGGTGCGCTCGGCCGCGTTCAGCACGCCGCGCTGCAGCGGCGGGAACCGTTCCGGCCATTGCGTGTACGGCGCGTTGAGGCACTGGTAGACGACGACGGCGCCCTTGGCGGCGTCTACGGCGGCGTCGGAGTCGGTCGCGTCTGCTGCGCGCCAGTCGATTCCGTCGGCCAGATCCGGTGGCCGGTGCCGCGATACCGCCCGCACGGCCAGGCCCAGCCTGGCGAGATGAACCGCGAGAGCATTCCCGACCTGCCCGGTCCCGAACACCACGTGCAGCCGGTCCTCAGTCACTGGTGGCTCCGGCAAGCCCGGTGCCGCCCCCGGACGATAACCCGCACGTCGCTGACCAAGGGCGGGATGTGCTGACGGGTACGTGCTGCCTGTGCTGCCATGTGCCACCTCGGCTTGGCTGCGCGCTAGGCGCCACCGGGGTCCAGAGCAGCAGGTAGGAATCTTAATCTCGTCTGCACGCAGACAAACGAGCACGACTTCCTGTTTCTGACGCTACGCCCGATTGGCCGTCGGGACAAGGGAGCCGGGATGCGCCGGCGCGCCGACGGCCACGTCGCCGGGGACCTACCCCCAGTCACAGCGGCCCGACATCACAACCGGCGCCGTCCTGCAGTTCCTGAGCACCGCGTACCACCGTGCCTAGGGCCGGACTCACCCGGACCAGAGTCGTCGAGGAAGCGGAGCTGATCGCCGACGAGGACGGCCTGGCGCGGCTGACCCTCGCCGCCGTCGCCGGCCGGCTGGGCGTACGGCAGCCATCGCTGTACAAGCACATCGACGGAATGGACGGCCTGCAGCGCAGTATCGCCGTGCGGGCCAAGAAGGAGATGGCCGCCATCCTCGCCCGCGCCGCCGTCGGCCGGTCGCGCGGCGACGCCATCGTGTCCATGGCCCGGGCGTACCGGGCGTGGGCTAGTTAGCTGCTGTATCGCACTCAGCATTGCTTCTCGTCCGCCGAGTTGTGGCTTATGACGTGAGGTGTGACAAAATCCAGATACGTCACGGATAGCGAGTACCGTTTCAGTCCAGGCTCGTGCAGCAGCGGACTAGCCCTTCCCGTGGATGTCAATCGTGAGATCTTGCCGCCGCTCCAGCGCTACCTGGAAGTGCCGCGACGGTTCACGCTGGCTGCTGGAGTCTGCCCGTCAAGTCTGTCTTCGCCGAAGTAACTGTCACGCCTGCCGGGGATGCCACGATGCGGGCGGGCGGGCTGCCAGAGCATTACCGGCCCTTCGGGTCAATGACCTGTCACGCATGGCCGGCATTGCCGCCGTCCTTGGCTGGCATCGATGGCGCTGAGACCGCGATCTCACCGGCCGCAGCTGCGGCAGATCTTGCTTGACGTCGCGTCCGTCAGTGTGGTGGCAGGCATGGTGATCGCCCGGATCAGACGCGGATCTGGGGTGATCCAGCCGCGTGTGCCCCCGGTCATCGTGTGCCCGCCGGTTCAGGAGCGGTCCCCGTGGCGTGAGCTCCGCGAGCGGCGGCTGGATCTGCCTCGTGATCAGCCCGGTGTGCGTGTCGTGGTCTTCGCCGTCGCAGTGCTGATCGTCATCGCCGGCGGCGTCATCGGTGCGGGCCGCTATTTCCCGCAGGCGCCGATTACGGCGCGGACCGCCGTGGGCTTTCAGCCGGTGTCTGCTTCAGCTGGCGTGCTCAACTTCGGCGCGGCCTGCACTGTGGCGGCCTGGACATTGGTGATCAGCGGCTTGTTCCTCGCCCGCTGGCAGGTCCGGCTGACGGGCCTGGTGCTCCTGGTAGCCGGTGCATTCGCGGAGCGGCACGAGATGGGCGGCCTTTCGCTGTTCGCCGGCGCGCCAGGGCTGTCGGCGACAGCGGGCATTGTGGTTCTTGGCCTGCTGACCCTGGCCGCCGACTGGCGGACGTACCTGGGCAAGAGGGCACCGGACTTCCGCAGTCCATCCCTGGCTCCCGTTACCGCGACCGCGATAGGCCTGCTTGTCGTGGTCGCGTATCTGGGCCAGGCGACCAGGCTGGGCGGTCTCAGCAGCGCCACCCAGCGCTCGGTCTCGGTACTTGAGCTGCTGAACATCACGGCCGTCCTGATCCTGCCGATGCTGCTGATCGCCGGTGCTGACGTGGCGGACTTCGGCGGCGCGCTCGCGAGCGGATTCGGCTGGAGCCTTCGCCGCCGGCGGCTCTCGGTGACGCTGACAGCCGGGCTGGCCGCCACGATCCTGACGGTGATCTTGCTCTACCTTGGCCCGCGGGTCCTGGTGCCTGCCCTGCCCGCTGTCCCGGTGCTCGCCATCATCGCGGCAGCTGCCGCCAGGTCACGTCCGTTCCCCCGGTGGACCAAGCCGCTGCCGGCGCTGGTGCTGGCCGGCATCTTGTTCTGGCTCCTGGCCGCCGGCCAGGTAGCCTTCGGCCTCATCAGGACACCCCGCCCAGTACTTTCGGTCCCGCTGACGGCCGTCTTTATGGACCCTGGCCCGCCCGTGTTCACCTTTCGCGCGCCAGCAGCCTGCGGCCGACCGCAGGCCTTCCGGGCATCCGCTGGGACTGCTGGCGCTGGCGCTGGCGTCTCCAACTGCCGCCCGCTCCTCTTCTTCTCCTTTGAGATCTGGACTTCTCCGGGCGAGAGCAAAGACCCGTGCGCGCTGCCGAGGACGGTCCTGCGCCGTCAAGGTTTCTCCCGGGTGCAGTACCAGCCCGCGTCCCGCGATGGGAAGTGGCGGACCTGCGCCGTCAACGACATCGGGGACCACCAGCGAGGCGCCGCGTGGACCTGGTCTGCCGCTGGCCGGACCTGGATGGCGATCGGGCTGACCGGTGACCAGACGGGGGCATACCAGGCCCTGGCGCCGCTACTGCGCCAGATGCGCGACTCGGAGCGGCAGTCGGCCACGCCCGCCCCGCTCCCCGCACACCCCCACATCACTAGTGCTGCACGCGCCGTCGCCTCGGCAGCCGTGCGTGCCGCCGCCGTCTGGATCGCCGTCGCCGCAGTCGCAGGCCTCATCCTCGCGCTGCGGCGGCGGCGCCGAGACCAGGCCGACCTGGCTCTTCTGTATCTCACCTGCACCGGCGCGTGGGTCGGACTGACGCGCATCGGCGCGGCGGCAGCCGGGACCAGCATGACCGAAGGCGCGGTATTCAGCCGGCCAGCCGGCGGCCTGGCCGCGCTAGCCGCTGTCAGCACGCTCACCTACCTGGCCGTCCCGGCGATCCGGTCCCTGGCCCACCGCCGACGAGGCGAGCCAGCCCGCCGCCGCCCGCCGTTCTCTGACAGGCTCGGCGGGCTGCTAGCGCTCGATATCACCCTGCTGCTCATCTGGGCGACCGCCGGCCTGTACGGGGCGGCCGGCCAGGCGGGCAGCTCGCGGCCCGTCCTGCTGGGCGTCGTCCTGATCCTGGCCCTGCTGTGGGAACTCGGCTTCTCCGGTCCGGCGCTGAATCCAGGTGATGTCACCTCAGCCATGCCGCACCGAGCCCGTGTCATCACCTACAGCGGCTACCTGATACTCACGGCAGCAGCCGTGCTCCAGCTCGGAACGCTGCGCTCCTCTACCGGGGCGCCCGTCGGGATCTTCGAGTCAGAGACGCTCGTCCAGACTGGCATCATCGAGTTCGGTGTTCCCCTGGCCATCACGATCTTCCTGGTCAGCTGGCTCTCCACGCCCGCGGACAACAACCCGCACAGCGCACACAAGGCATGCCCGCCGGCAATGACATCTGACGGCGCAGCGCGGCGCACCGCGCATGCGCCGCACCGCCCCTCGAATGCCTCAAGTCGTCCGCCAGCGAGACGGCACCACTAATTCGCCGGGCGAGGAGCTCCAGACCGGAAACCAGCAGCCCCGGCGCCTGAAGAACAGGGAGCCGAGGAACTCCCAGAGGCAAGCGGTCCCGGATACGCGGCCCCGGGTGCGTGGCAGCGCGAGTGCCACACTGACCGTAGCCTTGCTCATGACGGGACTTATCCGTCGTCGGCTGGTGAGGAATAGGTGGGGCGAAGAAGCCTAGAATTCTCTGGCTGATGCGTTCGCCTATGGAGATTCTCTGGTGCCGACTCCCCTGCTCGAGACGAAGTTCTATGTCCCGAGGCCGCGACGTGGTCTGGTGCCGCGTCCGCGGCTGAGCGAGCGGCTGGACCGCGGGACCGCGTCGAAGCTGATGCTCGTCTCCGCGCCCGCTGGGTTCGGCAAGACGACGCTGCTCACCGAGTGGCTGGCGGCGGGACCGGCCGCGCCGGCCGATGAGCGGCTGGTCGCGTGGCTGTCGCTCGATCGGGGCGACAGCGATCCCGCATCTTTCTGGGCCTATGTGATCGCCGCTCTGCGGAGGGTGGCCTCCGGGGTCGGCGAGAGCGCGCTGGCCCTCCTGCACGCGCTACAGCGGCCTCCGATCGAAACGGTGCTTACCGCGCTGCTCAACGACCTGGGCGCCATTGCGGCCGACATCGTGCTGGTGCTCGATGACTATCATGTCGTCGACGCGCGCGATGTGCAGGACGGGATGGCGTTCCTGCTCGACCATCTGCCTCCGTGGCTGCACGTGGTGATCGCCAGCCGCGCTGATCCGGCGTTGCCGCTGGCCCGGTTGCGGGCGCGCGGCGAGCTGGTCGAGATCCGCGC
>Ga0209871_1000390_pt1 | contig 12052 bp, 8 predicted proteins | sample OrgsoiDNA2013045_FD_185795 | JGI IMG/M metagenome (GOLD analysis project Ga0209871, IMG submission 185795) | Permafrost soil microbial communities from the Arctic, to analyse light accelerated degradation of dissolved organic matter (DOM) -... | ecosystem: Environmental > Terrestrial > Soil >... | reverse complement strand
GGTGTTCCTCGCGCTGGCGGCCGTCGGCGGCGTGTGGCTGGTCAGCTTCGCGCTGGTGGCGGCCAACACCGGCATCGTGATCGCGGTGGCGGCCGCCAGCGCGCCAGTAAGGCTGCTGGGCGCCGCCGCCGCCGCGATCGCCATCGGGGCCGGGCCCGCTGCCTTCGCGCTGACCGCCGCGGCGCCGGCGGCCCGCCAGGTCACCATGGCCCTCCTCCAGCCGGGAGTCGGATACGGCCCGGCAGCGCGGGTCCGCGCCAACGAGCGGCTGACCACCGGGCCTGCCAGGCACGCTGACCTGATCGTCTGGGCCGAGAGCAGCGTCGGGTACAACCTGAACCAGGACACCGCACTGCTGCGGTCGCTCCAGCGGGTGTCCGCGTCGGTCGGCGCGCAGCTGCTGGTCAGTCAGGACGCGGTCGACGCCGCGGGCGGCAAGACCAAGGTCGGCATGCTGGTCGGCGCCAGCGGAGTCCGCGGGACGTACGTCAAGACCCGGCTGGTGCCCTTCGGCGAGTACATACCGTTCCGCCAGCAGCTCGGCTGGCTAACGAAGATCAGCAAAGCCGCGCCGCAGAACATGATCCCCGGCACCGGGGCCCACGTGCTGCACGCGACGCTGCGCAGCGGCAGCCCGCTGCCGATCGGCGTGCTGATCTGCTTCGAGTCCGCGTTCCCCGACATGTCCCGCGTCGACACCGACCTCGGGGCTCAGGTGATCATCTACCAGACGTCGGACTCCACCTTCCAGGCCAGCTGGGCGCTAGCGCAGCATGCGTCGCTCGACGCGCTGCGCGCGGCCGAGACCGGGCGGCCGGTGGTGCAGGCGGCCCTCACCGGCGACTCGGCGGCGTTCGACGCGCGCGGCCGCCTCCTGGCCTGGGCCGGCTCGGCCGACCGCGGCGCGCTGCTCGTCCGGCTCGACCTTCCGCCAGCATCGGCCAGGACCCCGTTCGACGTCCTGAAGGACTACGTGCCGTGGACCGCTACCGGCATCGTGGCGCTCGCCGTCGTGCTCACCCTGATCCGGCGCGGCCGCGCGGCGACGGTTCGTCCGGATCGCCGGGCGGACGTAGTCTGGCAAGGCAATGCCGGGACTGACGGGGCTGCTCCCGTTTCGGATGGTTCTCTGGAGAAAGCTCCCGGACCAGCAGCGGAAGGATAAGCGTGAGCGGCAACGGCACCTCGCCCCGGCAGCGCCGGTGGCTGCCGGCCATCGTCATCTGCGCCGTGGCAGGCCTGCTCAGCACCGCATGCCAGGGCAGCGCGAGCGCTACCCCCGGTAGCTCCGGCGGCGCCAGCCCCGGCGGCGTCAGCCCCGCGGCGAGCACGTCATCGGCCGGAGCACTGCTCACGATCACGCCCGCCAACGGGAGCGAGAATGCCATGCCCGACCGGGGCATCACGGTCACCGCAGCTCACGGCAAGATCACCAACGTGACCGTCGGCGCGTCCGGCGGCTCGGGAACCGCGGCTGACGGCCCGGTCACCGGCGCGCTGAGCGCGGCCGGCACCGCCTGGCGCAGCACGTGGGCTCTGGGCGTGTCGCAGAGCTACACGGTCACGGCCAGCGGGGTCAGCTCCTCGGGCCAGCACGTCACCCAGACCAGCTCGTTCCGCACCCTGGCGCCCGCACGCACGTTCCAGACGATGATCTTCGAGGGCCTCGACAAGACCTACGGCGTCGGCATGCCGATCGCGCTCACCTTCAGCGAGCCAATCGTCGACAAGCAGGCTGTCGAGCGGTCCCTGGAGCTGCGTACCTCCAAGCCGGTGGTGGGCGCCTGGTACTGGGATGGCAGCCAGACCCTGGACTTCCGGCCGCGCGGTTACTGGCCGGCGAACACGCGCGTGAGCTTCACCGGGCACCTGGACGGCGTGCGGGCGGGCCCCGGCCTGTACGGCTCGCACACCCTGACCCAGTCGTTCAACATCGGCGCCTCGATGATCGTGGTGGCGAGCACCGCCACGCACTTCATGCGCGTCTACCGGAACGGGAAGCTCTTCAGCCGCTGGCCGATCAGCACCGGCAAGCCGGGCGACAATACGCCCAACGGGACATACCTGACCATCGAGAAGGGCAACCCGGTCCTGATGAAGGGGCCGGGTTACAAGCTGGAGGTGCCCTGGTCGGTCCGGTTCACCTGGAGCGGCGACTACCTGCACGACGCGTTCTGGTCGGTCGGCCAGCAGGGCTTCACGAACGTCAGCCATGGCTGCGTGAACATGCCGCCCGCCGATGCCGAGATCTACTACAAGATGGCGATTCCCGGCGACCCCGTCACGGTGACCGGGAGCCCGCGGGCCGGGGTGTGGGACAACGGCTGGACCGAGTGGTTCCTGCCGTGGGACAGGTACCTGAGGGGCAGCGCGCTGCACGAGGCCGTGGAGGCGGGACCGGCCGGCAGCTCGTTCGTCAGCCCGGCGGCGCTGCCGGTATCGACGGCGGCGGCGCCCCTGACGCAGCCTAGGCAGGACAACTGGGCAGCGACCTCGTAGCCGAGCCAGCCCAGCCCGAGGTGCCGCGACTCGCTCGCAGGAGGGACCTGGCCGGCCGACTCTCCGTCCTACGAGCGATGCATGCGATACGCGCGGGCTGGGACAATGAGCCAATGCCTGACCTGCAGTCTCGCCCCTGGTGGGGAGCCGTCGCGGGCCGCCTGCGCGCGGTGGACTCCTACGCCGTGGACAGCGCCGTGGCGGCCGTGGTCGCGGTGACGGTATCGGCTCAGTTCGTGGGCGCGCCGGCCGGCGGGGCAACCGCGCTGGGCGTGCTGCTGAACGCGGGCACGGTGCTGCCGCTGATCTGGCGGCGGCGGGCGCCCTTCGCCGTGGCGGTCACCGTCGCGGTCTTCGCGGTCCTGGTCTCGGCGTATAACCGGCCCGGCCAGGACCTGCAATACGGCGCGCTGGTCGCCACCTACACGGTGGCCGATCTGGGGCGGCGCTGGCAGCGCTGGACGTTCCTGGCGGGCCTTCTTCTCATCATCGGGCCCGGCTCGCTGCTGGCGAAGAACTACCATGCGGCCGATTTCCTGCTGACCTTCCTGCTGCCGCTGGGCGCTTACCTCCTCGGGGCGCTGGCCCGGACCAGCCGGCTGCGCACCGAGGTGCTGCAGGAACAGGCGAACAAGCTGGCGCGCGAGCGGGAGGCCGACGTGGCGCGGGCGACGGCGGGAGAGCGGGCCAGGATCGCCAGGGACATGCATGACCTGCTCGCGCACGCGGTCAGCATCATGGTGGTGCAGGCAGAGGCGGCGCCGGTGGTGGTCAGGACCGACCCGGACCGGGCGGAGCGGGCCTTCGACGCGATCGCCGAGGCCGGACGGGATGCGATGGTCCAGTTGCGGCGCATGCTGGGCGTCCTCAAGGAAGAACAGGACACCGGGGTGCGTGCCCCGCCGCCGACCGTGGCGGCAGTCCCCGCGCTGATCGCTCAGATGGACCGCGCGGGCCTGCGCGTGGACCTGATGTCGCAGGGGCCGCCCCGCCCGCTGCCCGCCGATGCCGAGGTCGCCGCCTACCGCATCGTGCAGGAGGCACTGACGAACACGGTAAAGCACGCGGGCACCGCCTGCGCCACCGTGCGATTCGACTGGACGGACGCCGACCTGGTGATCACCGTGACCGACGGCGGACAGCGCCTGACCGGTGCCGCGAAGGGACGGCCGGCCGGTAGCGGCCACGGGCTAGGGGCCGGTAGCGGGCACGGCATAGGCGCCGGTGGCGGGCACCGCACAGGCGCCGGTAGCGGGCACGGCATAGGCGCCGGTGGCGGGCACCGCACAGGCGCCGGTGACGGGCACCGCATAGGCGCCGGTGGCGGGCACGACGTAGAGGCCAGTGGCGGGCACGGCCTGATCGGGATCAGGGAGCGTGCCGCCGCCTGCGGCGGCCATGCCGAGGCCGGGCCGATGCCAGGCGGCGGCTTCCAGACGACCGCGCGGCTTCCCTACATCGAAGCGGCGGCCACGGGCACGGCGCACAGGTGTCCGTGATCCGCGTCGTGCTGGCCGACGACCAGGAACTGGTCCGCAGCGGCTTCGCGATGATCCTCAACGCGCAACCGGACATCGAGGTCGTCGCCGAGGCCGGCGACGGCAGCGCCGCGGTTGAGGCCGTCCGCGAGCACGCGCCCGACGTCGTGCTGCTGGACGTCCGGATGCCGCAACTGGACGGCATCGCGGCGGCCAAGGTCATCTGCGCGGAGACCGACTGCCGGGTGATCATGCTGACCACCTTTGACCTGGACGACTACGTCTATGACGCCCTCTACGCGGGCGCCAGCGGCTTCCTGCTCAAGGACGTACGCCGCGACGACCTGGTCCACGCCGTGCGAGTGGTCACCGCCGGGGACTCGCTGCTCGCGCCGTCGGTGACCCGCAGGCTGATCAGCGACCTGGCCAGGAACAGGCCCCGAGAGGGCCGACGTCCGGCGGAGAAGCTGGCGGTGCTCACTGCCAGGGAACTGGAGACGCTGACGCTCCTTGGCCGCGGGCTGTCCAATGCCGAGATCGCGACTGCCCTTGTCGTCACCGAGCACACCGTGAAGACCCATGTCAGCAATGTGCTCAGCAAGCTCGGGCTTCGCGACCGGGTGCAGGCAGTCATCATCGCCTATGAGACCGGCCTGATCTCACCCGGCTCCTAGCCGATCCGCCTCCCCTCGCACGCCCGCTCCCCTCGCACGCCCGCTCCCCTCGCACGCCCGCTGCTCCCCTCCGGGGTTCCCTTAGTACTCGCCGAAAAACAACAAATATCGCTGACCTGCGGGGATGCGGCCTGGTTCGCTGATCAGCCTTGCCGCACTACCCGTTCTGCAACGGTGCCCTCGCGATGCTTGCGCAGCTCTCGGTACAGCGTGGAGCGGCTGATGCCGAGGTCGGCGGCGACCTGTTCGGGGATCGCCCCGTCTCCGATCCGCTGGGCGGCTCCGGCGCGGGTGGTCGCGTTAAGCTTCGCGGGGCGTCCGGTGGGCAGCCCGCGGGCCTGTTTGGCCGCGCGGGCGCCGGCGGTGCGCGGCGGACGCGCGGCTGGTAGCGGGCGGCAGCTGGCGGAGCGCGCCGGCCACCGGGCTGATATCGCCTGGCGGTCCTTGCTGTGGTTCTGTCATGATCCGCGGATGACCGGGATCGCAGCGGCGGGCGCCGCAGAGCTGGACGCGACGCTGAACAGGTTCGTCACCCAGAACGGGCTGCCGGGCGCGGCGGCGGGTGTCGTTCACGGGGACGAGCTTGCCTGGACGGCAGGCGCGGGGTTTGCTGATGCGGGCACGCAGGTGACCAGTGATCCGGGGACGCTTTACCGGATCGCCTCTATCACCAAGACGTTCACCGGTACGGCCGTCATGCAGCTACGTGATGCTGGGCGGCTGGACCTGGATGACCCGGCGGTGAAGTACCTTCCCGAGCTGCGCGGCGCCGTCAGCCCGTTCGCCGCGATCGAGGCCGTGACCATCCGGCGGATGCTCTCGCACGAGTCGGGGCTGGCTACTGAGCCGCCAGGGACAGACTGGTCGGTTCCGGTCTACCAGGGCGACCCGCAGCTGACCCTGGCGCAACCGGGCGGCATTGTCCTGATGCTTCCGCCGAACGCGCACCACAAGTACTCCGATCTTGCTTATCAGCTGCTCGGCGAGATCGTGACCCGGGTGAGCGGAATCCCGTATCCCCGGTACGTACGTGACCTGATCCTGGACCCGCTCGGCATGTCAGCGACAGGTTTCGAGCCGCTCGACGGGCCGTTGCTGAGCCGCCGCGCCGCCGGCTACAGCAGGCGGCCTTTCTCTGATGAGCTGGACCTTGAGCCAGCGTTCCCGCCGGTGTGGGCCGAGGGCGGCCTGTGGTCATGCATACAAGACCTGGCCCGGTGGATCTCCTTCCAGCTGCGCGCCTACACCAAGCCGGCCGCGGACTCGCCGGTTCTGGCAGCAGCCTCACTGCGGGAGATGCACAAGCCCCGGTACCTGGCAGACGATGACTGGACGAGCGCATGGGGCATTTCCTGGTGCGCGGATCGCCAGGACGACGTCAGCTGGATCCAGCACTCTGGCGGGCTTCCCGGTTTCACCACCAGCGTGTGCTTCGATCCCAGGCAGCAGGTCGGCGCCATCGTCCTGCACAATGGACCCAGCTTCACCGCGGAGACTGCCCGCGAGCTGGCTGTGACCGCGCGCCGCCTGGCGGGGTCCGCACCGTCAGCGGTAGCGGTGCCAGCGCCAGCGCCAGCAGAGTACCGGCCGCTGCTGGGCCTTTACGCGCGGACCGGCCTGGGCGGTGGGGTGCTGAGCCTTGAGTGGCGAGCCGGGAAGCTGGCCTTCCTCATCCCGGAGATCCCCTCCTGGCAGCTGGCACTGGAGCCGACCAGTAACCCCGACGTGTTCATCGCCGGACCGGGATCTGACTTCTCCGGTGAGAACGTGATCTTCCGGCGTCACGATGACGGCCGCGTGATCTCAGTGCTCCTGGTTCAGGGCACCTACCTGCGACTGGATCATGACAGCACCTCCCTATGGGATGTCACGACCCGGACCCGGATCGCCACCGTGACCGATCCTCCGGGACAAGCCGCGGGCGGGTAGCCCCCTTTATGCCCGACGTCTGCCCGGGTGCCGCAGTACGTGCCGGCAACGGCTGGTACCACACATCACCGCGGCTCAGTGGCTACCGGACTCCGCTGCTCATCGCCCATCCGGCCTTGCAAATATCCGGCAGGTGAGGTCGCGCGTTTCCCGACTGCCTGCCCTCTCGTCACTGTGCGGGCCCATCAGGTCTGCGGAACTGCTGACTGACCATCTCAAGCAGGCCGGGTGGCCGCCAGCACATGCGCGTCGCTGCTCGGCCTCTTCCCGGCCGACCTCTTCCCGGCCGCCCCCGAACCTTGCAACAACCCGGGCCGGGCAACGTGCGGGAAGCGGTAAGGGAGGTTCACGGGGCTGTCACCTCTGTCGAGGAGGTTTCGGTCTCTCGAACTCAATATCGCTGACGTGACAGGTTCATGAGAAGCGGTCGCTCGACACCGGTCACAGGAGCAGGCTCAGATCCGGTGCGGTGGGGCGCAGCGGCCGCCAGCCGGCCTGGTCGAGCTTGCCCCGCTCCTTCAGGCGCCGCGGCCAGGGTGTTCTGGCGGGAGGCGGCCGACCACTTCCCGACGACCAGGGACGCGGTCGCCTGCCCGTACTTCAGCGACCCGGCCATCCGCAGCAGGTCGGGCCAGCAGGCTTCGACCAGGTTCTCGTTCCACCGGGCGGACAGCAGCGGCCCGGCGTGCGGGTACAGCGCGGCGGTCGCGGCCGGGGTGTCGTCCCGGATCATCGTTATCTTCCCCAGGTCGCGGATGCGCGGCGATAGCACCTTCCCCGCCAGGTCGAACAGGGCAAAGGTGATGAGGGTCACGCCGCCCGCTGCTCCCCTCCGCACGCCCGCTGCTCCCTCGCATGGGGGAGAAAGCGGCCCGGTCTCCCCTGTGCCACGGGGTCGCAAAGACCGCTCTGGACGCTGATCACGCGCCGCCCGCGAGTCCGGAGGATGGAAGCACAAGCACAACCAGTGCTTCAGCCCTTCGTCCGTCGGACAAGGAGAGGACACGCGTGAATATCTTGTCGTCCGATCAATCGTGCCGCGCGGCGGAAGCAACGCCGGCGATGGTGGCGCTCCGATCGGTGAGCAAGGCGTACGGGTCCCGGGACAACCGGGTCGCCGCGCTGACGAACGTGACCGTCGAGTTCCGTGCGGGGACCTTCACCGCCGTCATGGGAGCCTCGGGCTCGGGCAAGTCGACACTTCTGCAATGCGCCGCCGGCCTTGACCGGGTGGACGCCGGGGAGGTCGTGGTCGCCGGCGCCGCCCTGGGCGGCATGAAGGAGAACGCGCTGACCCGGCTTCGCCGCGAGCAGATCGGCTTCGTCTTCCAGTCCTTCAACCTGGTGCCCTCGCTCACCGCGTGGCAGAACGTGGTGCTGCCGCTACGGCTCGCCGGACACCGGCCGGCGCGAGCCGAGATCGCCAGTGTGCTGGCCGAGCTGGGCCTGACCGACCGGGCGGGGCACCGGCCCGGCCAGCTGTCCGGCGGACAGCAGCAGCGCGTCGCCATTGCGCGCGCTGTGGTGACCCGGCCGAAGGTGCTGTTCGCCGACGAGCCGACCGGAGCGCTGGACTCCCGTACCTCCCGTGACGTCCTCGCGCTCCTCGGCGGCCTGGTCACCACCCGCGGCCAGACGATCATCATGGTGACCCACGATCCCATCGCCGCCGCCCACGCCGAGCGGGTCGTATTCCTCGCCGACGGTCAGCTGGCGGGCGAACTGCTCGACCCCACGCCCGACACCGTCGCCGGGCGCCTTACCCACCTGGAGGACGTGCCATGCTCAGCATCGCGCTAGGCACGCTGCGAACCCGGTGGGTGAGCTTTGCCGGCGCCTGCCTCGCCCTGGTCCTGGGCTCAGCCTTCGTCGCAGTCATGCTGATGACCCTGGCCGCCACCTCGGCCACCCCGTTTCCCGGTCCGCAGCGGTTCGCCGCGGCGCCGATCGTGGTGGTGCCGCACACGGCGGAGCGATTCACTGCCGACGGCCTCCCGTTCAGCCTGCCGGCCCAGCAGCCGGGCGGTCTTCCCGCCGCGGTGCTGCAGCGGCTGGCCGGCACGGGCAGGACCATCCCCGATCGCACGTTCCCCGCGCAGCGGGCCGGGGGCACGCCTGGCCAGGTGGGGCACGCGTGGCAGTCGGCCTCGTTCACGCCGTACCGGCTGGTCGCCGGCCACGCGCCGACGACCGGCAGCGAGGTCGTGATCGGGGGCGGCAGCCCAGGGCTGGTAGGCCGCCGGGTACGCATCACGACCACGGCAGGCACCAGTACCTACACGGTGGCCGGCGTGACGGCCCCGGTCTGGTTCGAGAACGCGATCTTCTTCTCCGACGCGACGGCGGCGCGCATCTCGCCGCAGATCGATGCGGTCGTTGCCTCCGGACGGCTCGACGCCGTCCGCCGAGCCGCCGATCTAGCTGCGCGGGGTTCCGCCGACGCTGCTGGCGGCGCCGGTGGCGGCACCGCCAGCGGCGGCACGCAGGTGCTCACCGGTGCCGCAAGGAAGATGGCCGATCCCGACCCAAGCGGCGGTCAGGACCAGCTCTCCGACGCCAGCGCCGCGGCCGGCACCTCAGCGGCGCTTGGCGTCACCGTCGTGGTGTTCGTGGTGATCGCGACCTTCGCCTTCATCACCGATCAGCGGCGCCGGGAACTCGGACTGCTGCGGGCCGTGGGAGCGTCGCCGCGCCAGGTGCGCCGCATGATCCGCATGGAGGCGGCCATCATCGGCGTCGCCGCGTCCGCCGCGGGCTGCGGGCTTGCCCTCCCCGGGATCTCGCTGGTCCGGAAATGGATGATCGGCAACGGCGTGGCGCCGGCCTGGTTCACTATCCACGTCACCGCACCGCCGCTGATCATCGCCTTCGCCATCGGCCTTGCCTCGGCGATCGCGGGCACCGTGGCCGCCTCATGGCGGGCGGCCAGGGTGCGGCCGGCCGAGGCGCTCCGGGATGCTGCCGTGGACCAGAAAGTCATGACCGTCCTGCGATGGCTGCTCGGCGTGGGCCTGCTCGCAGTCGGCGCGTACGTCGGCATGACGACGATCATCCGCAGTCCCGGCAACGCGATGATCGTGAAGGACTACGTACCTGTGTTCATGCCGATCGTCGCAGGATTCGCGCTGCTGGCCCCGGTCATCCTCACGCCGGTGGCTCGCATCGCGACCTGGCCGCTCAGCCGGATGGGGGCGGGCGCGATGGTCGTGCGGCAGAACGCGCTCACCGGCGGACGCCGCAGCGCGGCCACGGCCGCGCCGATTGTGCTGGCCCTGGGGCTGGCCGCCTCGATGCTCACCCTGGAGGCCGTAGCAAACGCCGCTTACTACTCGGCGATGCGGCGCCGGGCCAGCGCGGAGTTCGTCATCATCCCGGCCGGAGCCGCGGGCCTGAGCCGGCCGGCGGTCAGCGCGGTCCGCAGCGTCCCTGGCGCCGAGGTCACCGCGCTCACCTCCGTCCTCATTAACGTGGCTACCGACTCCGGCGCGTACATCGACACCTGGACCGCCCGTGCAGTGGATCCCGCCACCTTGACGGCAACCCAGCACCTCACCCGGGTCGCCGGGTCGCTTTCCCATCTGGGCAACGGCTTCCTGGTCGTCGACCAGCGCACGGCGCAGGCAGACGGCCTGCACGCCGGAGAGCCGGTGAGGGCCTACCTGCCGGACGGCACCAGCGTCCCGCTGCGGATCGCCGCCGTGATCAGGACCGGCGTGACCCAGACGACCGCCTATATGCCCGCCGCGGACGCCGCGGGCGCGCTGCCGACGCAGATCGACGTCACGGCACGCCCGGCTGCCGCCACGGCAGCCGTCGGAGCCGCCCTGCGCGTGGCGGTCAGCGGTCAAGGCGCTGATGTCCTGCCGATCGGGCGGTATCTCCAAGCCGTACGCGCCCAGCTGACAGCGCAAGACCGGCAGGCCACGGCCGCAATCCTGGGTCTCGCGCTGATCTACTCCTTGATCGCCGTGGCCAATACGCTGGTGATGGCCGCGTCGGGCCGCAGGCGCGAGATCGCCGCACTCAGCCTGGCCGGCGCCACCCGCCGCCAGTCGCTGCGCTTCATCGCCGCCGAGTCGGGCCTTGTCGCAGCGATCGGGGCGATCCTGGCGGCCGGCGCGGCCACCGTGGTGGTCGTCGGCCAGCGCGCCGCGCTGATCCGGTTCTCCGCCGGTGTCCCGGTCAGCATTCCGTGGCTGGAGCTCGGCGCGATCGCGGCTGGCTGCGCAGCGGTCGCGGTGGTGGCATCGGCGCTGCCCGCATGGCACCTACTGAGAGCCAGGGTGGTCGAGCTCGCTGATCTTCGCGAGTAGGAGCCTCGAGCTGGGCGTCACCCTCTTCGACACCGCCGGGATCTCCGGCCACGGGCGCGGCAAGCGGATCCTCGGCGGCGGCTCTCGGCCAGGACCTGGGGTCTGTCTTTCTCGCCGCGCGTCCCGGTGAAGAGCGTTGAAGGCACTCTGCTGCTGCTGTCATCACAGAGATGTGCCATCGGCTCCGTTGGCTTCGCTGTGATCGCGTCGTTGGCGCTGCGCAGGCCAGCGCATGGTCGGTCGGCTGGCCGGCTCACAACTCTGGCCGGCGGCCCCCCTGGCCCTGCGAGACGAATGCCTGAATGACTACGGCAGCAGTGTTAGCGCGTTCACGTGATTCGGCCGGACCACGGTGAAATGCCGCCGGTCCAGCGTCGCTACGTCGGTCAGCTTCAGCCGCTCAGCGACAGCGATCACCGACGCGTCCGTAGTTCCCAGCGGAAGGCTCCCGTAGGTATCGACCAGATCGGCCATCCGTGCATAGTCGGCGGCGGTCAGATCCACGATCGAGAAATCACCATCCAGGGCCGCAGCCACCAGCGGGCCGGTATCGCAGAGAATCACGCCGAGCGGCCGAATCCATCTCCGAGCAGATCCTCAGATCGGGCCTCCACGTCAGCAGTCCGGCCCGCCCCGGCACCAAACCACGCCGGAGGCCAGGACCGGTCCCTGACCGCGCGAAGGTGACGGCGCACATATTAAGCACCACCGGCACCTCGTCCTCAGGCAGCTCCCCAACCAGCCGGAGCAGCTCTTCGCCCTGCACGCTCATGAACTCAGTGTACGCAGGCCGTCGCCGGCCAGCCTGTCATGGAGATCCTGCCCGCTGCGTGGCCGACTGCGAGTACCGGCGCCAGACCACGCGCTGGTAGTCGCAGCCGGAGGTGATGCGTGTCGCGTACTTCCTGCCGCTCAGCTGTCAATGCCCGCCGACTGGTCCAAGCTGGCGGGAAATGTCCGTTCCCGAGAGCAACGACTGATCCGTCGGCCTCCGCAGAGTTCCGGGCTCAGCACATGCGGGCAGCGCCCGTCGGGCTGAGCGCCTGAAGCCACCCGCCATGCCGGTCCGGCGGCATAGGCTCGGGGCGTCGGCAAAAGGAGAGCGTCATGAGCGTGTATAAGGTCATCGACATCATCGGCACGAGCAGCACTTCGTGGG
>Ga0209871_1000389_pt1 | contig 12056 bp, 15 predicted proteins | sample OrgsoiDNA2013045_FD_185795 | JGI IMG/M metagenome (GOLD analysis project Ga0209871, IMG submission 185795) | Permafrost soil microbial communities from the Arctic, to analyse light accelerated degradation of dissolved organic matter (DOM) -... | ecosystem: Environmental > Terrestrial > Soil >... | reverse complement strand
CCTACACCACGTTCCAGACCAGCGGGCTGACCGCGACGAGCAGCGTTAGCCGCGATGGCACGGTGACGGCAAGCTTCACCGTGACCAACACGGGCACCCGCGCGGGCACCGACATCGTGCCCGTCTACGTCCACCAGCCGGTCAGCGCCGTCCTGGTGCCGAACCAGCGTCTGGTCGGGTTTACCAGGGTGAGCCTCGATCCCGGCCAGTCTAAGACCGTGCAGGTCCCGTTCCCGGTGACGGAACTGGCCGTGACACCGGGCGACATCGAGGCGGCCGGCAGCCCGCAGGTGGAGCGTGGCGACTACCAGGCGCAGGTCGCCTCGATGAGCGCGGGCTTCACCATCCACGGCTGACCCGCAGGTTCGCTGCGACATCCACGAGAAGGAAGGGACGCTGACAAAGGGCCGTTACACCCGCGGCAGCCATTAGACATCGGCTGGCTACTGACAGCTATCTCGAATGGCTGCCGCGGGGTGGCGCCCATTCAGGCGCGGCCGCTCCAGCCCCAAAATGGCAACGACGGCCGCACCGGCGCATCCACGCCAGCCACCAGAGCGTCAGGATCGGCCACCACACGCCGATGATCAGCCATCGCCGCCAGTCGCCTACCTCCAGCGGCCAGCCGATCAGCACCGCGGTTGCGGCGAGCAGGATCAGCCAGTGCGCGACCTCGCCGGCGCCGGACAGCGTGTAGCCGCGATGCCGGAACCGGATCATGACTGGCTGCCTTCGGCTTCGCGGAGTTCGGCCGGCTCATGAGCACTCGGCGGTGATCTTGTCCAGATCAGCAGCGAACGCCTTGACTGTCTTCGCTACCGGGCCGCCCAGCGCCTCGTGCTCCCTGAACAAGGCGAGGTCCAGTGCAGCGCGATCGACGTCGACCCGCAGTTGTCCGGCAGGTAGCGCCTTCGCCATTGACTGGAGCTGCTTGAGCGCTGATTCAGACACATCAGACGGGCTCTGCTCCACTCTCGTGCGGACCGCAGCGAGGACGGTCGTGGCCCGCAGGCAGCCTGGCGGCACTGTCGGCGTTGGCGAGGCTGACGGCGTGCTTGCAGCTGCTCGAGCCGGGTGTGTGGCCGAGCCTGCGCTGCACGCCGCCAGCATGACCACCGCCGCGATGACAGCGGCCGTGGTCCGGACGGTTGTGGTGGTGATCATCCGAACAGTCCTCTCATCAATCTGGCGGACGGCCATCGCCGCCGGTGCCGTCCTCGGGGCTCGATGGTGTTTCGGAACCTGGGCCGGATCCGTCCGGCGAGCACCGCGGTTGCAGCGAGCAGGATCAGCCAAGCGCGCGACCTCGCCGGCGCTGGGCAGCGTGTAGCCGCGATGCCGGAACCGGATCATGACTGGTCACCTTCGGCGTCCCGGATCTTCCCGGCCAGCTCGACTAATGTCCGGCCTTAAACCGACAGCGATCCTCCGCGCTGCGCCGTGAACCCCTCGCCGTGCTCGACGCGGCGAATCGACCACAGCGGGAACGCCAGCTTGAGCCTGGCCATCTCGGCTGCCTCGCCTCTAGTGCTCATGTGGACATCGGATTGTGCTGGTAGGTGTCGGCAGGCCCTGCACTGCCAGCGTGACCAGCCGCGCTCTCGCCTCTTCCGGCAAAGCGCTTCGCCCTGCAGGCATGGCGGCGCCTGATGACATCGGCGCTTGTGTCGCTTGGCGAGGATCGCGGCAATGACGACCGGCGGGGATGCCCCAGATGACGAGGTTCACAGGCTCCCTTCCTTCACTTGCTGGCATGCACCCCGGCCCGCTCCTCAGGTCAGGGGCGGTATTGCGAAGCGCCGGGACATGCGCTGGCGTTACACCACTGATGACGGATATGCCGTCGCCGTGTGATGGTCCTGGTGCGGTGCCCGGCATGTCGGGCCGACACTGGGCAGTGTGATCGGCGTAGCGTTCGGGGCCAGGCTGGCGGAGGCCCAGGTCGGTGATGAGGCGGCGTTCGCCTGCCTGTTCGACCGGGCGTCCTGGATCGTCGGCGCCAACATCGTGGTCGACGGCGGCCAGCGCTACCGCTGCACTCGGCAGTTCGAGCAGCGCTGATTCTTCTGGCCATGCGCGCCCGCGTACGCTGGCCAGCCCGCCGGCCACAGCTTCACAATCAACGTGCTCGCCGCCAGCCAGCTGGACCTCGCACTGCACTTCTCCGGACGGAAGGCCGCAGGCTGGGGCGCGTCCTCGCAACCAGGCCGCACCAGTTGGCAAACGGTGCGGCTACTTCGGCCTTAGAGCCTGGGTGCACGGGCAACATCGCAGCAACCGTCAGCCGGGGAAAGACTCTCGTAGTCGAGGGCGACCCCGCCGCGGATCTGGCTGCCTCGGTGCGCCGGGTCGCCCCGTGTCGTCCCGTGGTGAGGATTGCCTCGGCCGGCGCGGGCAGCCGGAGCGGGGGGGCGGGCGGGAGTATCACCGTGCTGATTCCTGCGCACAACGAAGAGGGCCAGGTCGCAGAGGCGATCGCTGGCCTTCGTGCGCAGACGCGGCCGGTTGACGAGATCATCGTGGTGTCTGACAACTGCACGGACGCTACCGAGGAGGTTGCGGCGCGGGCCGGGGCCGAGGTATTCCGTACCGTGGGCAACGGGCACAAGAAGGCCGGAGCGCTGAACCAGGCCCTGCGCGAGTACCTGCGGGACGCCGGTGATGACGACCTGGTCCTCATCCAGGATGCAGACACGGTGCTCGTGCCCAGGTTCGTGGAAGTGGCGCAGCAGCGTCTCACTCCCGTCGCCGGCGCGGTCGGCGCGGTCTTCTATGGCGCACGCGGCGGCGGCATCCTCGGATTCTTCCAGCGCAGCGAATTTGCCAGGTACGCCAGGATATTGACCGCAAGGACCAGGTGGCCGTGCTGTCGGGGACCGCCGCTCTCTTCCGCGCGACCACTTTGCGGCAGGTGGTCCGGGCGCGCGTATCAGGCACGCTGCCCGGCGGGACCGGTGTCTATGACCCGGACGCGTTCACCGAGGACAACGAGCTGACCCTGGCTCTGAAGTCCCTGGGCTACCGCCCGGTCAGGCCGGGTGAATGCCGGGTGGTCACCGAAGTCATGTCCACGGTGCCGAAATTGTGGAAGCAGCGGGTCCGGTGGCAGCGCGGCGCGCTGGAGAATCTGCGTGCCTACGGATGGACCAGGACAACGCGGCCCTACATATTGCGCCAGGTCGCAATGGCCGCCAGCGTCATCTCGCTGGCGCTTTATGCCACCTACACCATTGCGGGCTGGGCGCTGGCCGGGCACATCACGGTATCGGTCCCGTGGATGATCATCGGCCTGCTGTTTGCCGCCGAGCGCGTGGTGACGGTCCGCCGCGCGGGCCCGGTGGCGATGCTCGTCGCCGGGGCGCTGCTCGTCGAGCTTGCGTATGACCTGTTCCAGCACGCGGTCTACATCCGGTGCGTGGCCGGGGCGCTACGCAACGGCAAGCAGCATTGGGCTGCTACCTAAACGGGCCTGCCGGCCATCCGATGGCGGCGAGCCTATTCACCGCCGGCGCGAAACTGCAAACGACAGGAGATTTGAAATGTACGGGAAGCTAAGTACGGGAGCGGGAGCGGGAGCGGCCGGCGGGGGAGCCCTGCCGGTAACCGGGCTGAGTGTTCTGGGAATTATCGTGGTCCTGTCCATCATCGTGTTCGCCGGGCTGGCCCTGCTGAAACTGGTCCCGCGACGCGGTCGCCAGTAACGAGCAGAAATGGCCGCGGGCGGGTTCTGCTGAGCCTGCCCATTTTCCGGCCCGGAGGGGAGAATATGAGCAGCAGGATCTTCGGCGCTGTCAGGGGGATTGCCTGGCTGGCTATCATCACCGGCATCATCGGGGGATGCGTCGTCGGCTACCACATCTGGGATCCCATGGCCGGCACCGGGAGGCGGCGCTCCAGAGGCAGCAGGCCCATCGCCACGTCCAGGCGCCGATATCGACAGGAGCACCCGCAGCGCGTCGGCTTGCGCCGCGGCGTGCATGCCGGGGAGTAAGCCGGCGGTTTCGCCGACGCTGTTCTGGGTCAGCTTCAACCCGGTCCTTGCCTCCTGATCAGGCCAAGGCTCAGCTCCCGCGCTGGCCAGCGGCCGGCGCGAGGTGAGCATCCGGATAGTTCGGTAATACACGCGGGGTCCTTTCCGCGTGGCGCCCGGCCCGGCTGGACAGGTCATGGAATTCGGAGCGCCGGGAACTGCGCAGGCGTTACAGGCACAGATGTCACGGGCCATCACCGAATGTGGCGGCCCGTTATGATTCTGGCTGCGGCAGCCGGGATGGCGGCCCGATACTGGACGGATGATCGGCGCGGCGTTCGGGGGGATCCTGGCTGCAGCCCAGGGCGGTGACGAGGCGGCTTTCGCCGGCCTGTTCCGCGAGGTACAGCCGGCGCTGCTGCGCTATCTGCGGCTGATCGCGCCCGGCGCCGCCGACGACGTGGCCGGCGAGACGTGGCTGGATGTGGTGACCGGCCTGGCCGGCTTCAGTGGCGGCGAGGAGGCGTTCAGGGCGTGGCTGTTCACCATCGCCCGTCACCGGGCCATCGACTGGGGCCGCTCGCGGGCACGCCGCCCCACGGTCCCGCTTGCGCATAGCGGCGCAGCGGAGCATCTGGCGGCCCCGGATACCGCCGATCTCGCGCTGGAGCGGATCTCCACGCAGGCTGCCCTGGCGCTCATCTCGGCGCTTCCCCCAGATCAGGCTGAGATCATCGTGCTGCGGGTGGTGGCGGGCCTGGACACGCACGACGTGGCGCGCATCGTCGGCAAGAGCCCTGGGGCGGTACGGGTGGCCGCGCACCGCGGCCTTCGACGGCTCGCCGCGACCGCGGACCGGGCGGGTGTAACGCCATGAGCGGGCCGGGCGCTACCCCCGATGAGATGCCAGGATTCCCGTTCCCCGACCGGCTCGCCCCCGAGCTAGGCGAGCCGCTGCTCGACACCGTCCTGAATGGGCAGCCGCTCCCCCCTGACGCCCCTGAACAGCTGCATGCGGTGGCCGACATGCTCGCCAGCCTGGTCGGCCCGGCCGCCCCCGGCGAGCTCGCCGGGGAGGCAGCCGCGCGACGCGCATTCGCCCGCGCCGTTTCCCCGGCCGCCGGCCGCAGTCCGGCCCGGAGCAGGCTCTCCGGGCTGTCCAGCCGGATCACTGCCCGGGTCGCCGCTGCGCTGATCGCGGCGGCAGCCGGGTTGGGCGGCGTCGCAGGGGCGTACGCCGGCGTGCTGCCAGGGCCGGTTCAGGACTTCGCCCACCACACGATGGGTGCGCCCGCAGCCCACCACAAGCCTGATCACCCGCCCGCCGGGCACGGGGCCGCCGGCCGACTGTGCACCTCTTTCGAGCACGGCAGCGCCCCGGCGCGAGCGGTCGCGTCCCGGGACCTGGCCAAGGCAGCCGGAGAGCCCGGCAGAATCGACGCCTACTGCGCGGCCGCCAGGCAGTCCGGTCTCCCAGCAGCCGCGCACCCGGATGGCCACCCCCAGGCGCGGCATCTCAAGCCAGCCACCCACAGCAACTACAGCGCACGGCACGGCAAGCACGGCGGCGGCAAGCACGGCGGCGGCAAGCCAGCCAACGGCAACCGCAACGGCAACGGCAACGGGATACGCCACAACGCCAAACACCCCAATGGGAGGCGCGGCAACCCCAGGCACGGCAAACCCGGCAACGCCAGGCCCGGCCCTCCTCTAATCCTGGCAAGCCATAGCACGGCAAGCCCGCCAGATAACTTGTCCCGCGGTAGCTCGTCCAGCTCGCGGCCGGGCCGCCGGGGCGGGGGGAAGCCCCGGCGTCACATCAGAGGAGCGCCGCAGCCGTTCAACGCGTTACACCGGAGCGGCACTTCGGCCCGGACGGGCAGGCCAGGACCCGCCCGGCAGCGCTGCACGGCATTCCCGAGCGGCTGGGTACTGCCGGGCGGGTAGGGTCGGGCCCGTCATGTCCTTCACCAGCGTCATGCTCGCGGGCCGTTACCGGCTGGATGAGCCGATCGCGGCCGGCGCGGTCGGGGAGGTGTGGCGGGGGCTGGACGTGGTGCTGGAGCGGCCGGTGGCGGTCAAGCTGCTGCGGGCTGAGTACGTTCAGCATGCCGATACCCTGACCCGGTTCCGGGCCGAGGCCCGGCACGCAGGATCGCTGTCACATCCTGGTATCGCGCAGGTGTATGACTACGGCGAGGCTGACCCGCCATACCCGCCGTTCCTGGTGCTGGAACTAGTGGACGGCCCGTCGCTCGCCGGGCTGCTCCGCTGCCCGGTAGTACTCGTTGGTCACGCCGCCGGGCACCTTCCGCCGCTGAACTGGCGGGTCCGGCAGCGCACCAGCTTGGTCGTCCTGGTCGGGTGACGTTGCTGGCGGGACTGGTGGCCGGTGCCGGTTGTAATGGTTTCGCCCGCGCTCGGACGCCAAAGCCCTCCAGTTGTCCTCACGCCGCCGTGTCTTGTTGAGTGCCCGGGCGGCGGTTACGCCGCGGCGGCAGACTCCCGGGCATGAACGGCGCGGGCCGCGCGCCTAGCCCGAACATGTGCTCGATGGCGCCCGCGGTCCGCTCCGCCGCGCGGCCGTCGCCGTAAGGGTTCGCGACGTTGGCCATGGCCTGGTACGCCTGCGCGCTGGTGAGCAGACGGTCGACCTCAGCGCAGACACGGTCGGGGTCGGTGCCGACCAGCCGGGCCGTGCCGGCCGAGATTGCTTCCGGCCGTTCGGTGGTGTCGCGCATCACGAGCACCGGCTTGCCAAGACTGGGCGCCTCCTCCTGGACGCCGCCGCTGTCGGTGAGGACGATCGTGGATCGGCGCAGCAGGCGCACGAATGCTCCATAGCCCATCGGCTCGACCAGGATCACGTTATCCAGCCCAATCAGGGCGGGCAGGAGCGCTTCTCGTACGACGGGGTTCGGGTGCACCGGCAGGACCACGACCAGGTGGGGATGCTTTCGCGCGAGCCTGGCGACGGCGCTCGCAATCCCCTGCATCCGCCGCCCCCACGACTCGCGACGGTGGGCCGTCACAAGCAGTACCGGCGCTTCGCTCGAGTCCACCGCCTCGAGCGCCTGGCTGCCGTAGGGGATGCGCTGCCTGACTGTCCAGAGCAGGGCATCGATCACCGTGTTGCCAGTGATCAAGACCTTCTGCGAGGGGATCCCGCCGCGCAGCAGGTTGTCCTCGCTCACCGGGGTCGGGGCCAGATGCAGGGTGGTGATCTGGCTCGTCAGCCGTCGGTTGGCCTCCTCAGGGAACGGCGAGTAGATGTCGCCGGTCCGCAGGCCGGCCTCGACGTGGACCACCGGAATGTGCTCGTAGAACGCCGCGAGCGCCCCGGCGAACGTCGACGTCGTGTCGCCTTGCACCACGACCGCGTCCGGCCGATCCTGCTGCAGGGTCAGTGTTAGACGCTGCAGGACTCGTGAAGTAAGCCCGTCCAGGGATTGCCGCGGCCGGATAACGTTCAGATCGTGGTCCGGACGGATGCCGAACATGCTGTTGACCTGGTCGACAATGGCCCGATGCTGCCCGGTCAGCGTGACGATGGGGGAGAGCAGTGGGGAGGCGTGGATCGCGCGGATCACCGGGGCCAGCTTGATCGCCTCGGGCCGCGTCCCATAGATGACCATGACGCGCTTCGTGGGCGGCTGTCCAATCTGCATCTGGCTCCTTAGCTCGTGTGGTCATGGGGCTGGGTTGATAGCGACGGGCTGGAAGGTCGCGGACGCGTCCTCGACGTAGAGACCGACCTGCCCGGACCGGTAGGGATTCTGTGTGTCGACGAAACGCACCAGGCGGTGGCCGTCAACGTTCACCTGGATCACGTTGCCGCGCTGTTGAACGCGGATTGCGTACCATCGGGCGGGCGGGAACGCAGGATGTGTGCCGGTGGCCAGGAAACGCTGGTGACCGGGATAGCTCGGGTCGGCCTTGCCGAGCTCCCAGCCGTTTGGCTTGAGGACGATGTAGTAGAAGTGCTGATCGCTGGCGTAGTGCCACAGGAGCCACCCGGCCTCCCAGGGGTTCGGGCGGGGCTGGCGGAACTGGCGGTTCGTGCGGATCCGGATCTCGGCGGTGAGGTCCCGCCAGCTGTTGCGGGAAAGCACGAGCGCGGCATGCGTGTCCGTCGGAGACGTTGGGCGGGCCGGCTGGAGTGTGAGGAGTATGACGCCGTGATGTGTGCTCGCTGAGACGTGGCCGTAGCCGTCGTAGGCGAGGTGCCAGGGGCGGCCGGGCCCGAGCGCCGGCGTCACTGTGGCGCTACAGCCGGCGACTGCGAGCACGGCCAGGGCCGCGGCCACGCTAAAGCGCATCTTCGCCCGCGGGTTCTATCTCGGCCGGCGGCTCACGAGAATGCTCGAGCAGCCGGTCGGTCTTCAGCCAGCCGTGCCTGCCACGCAGGATCCGGCCCATCGCCCAGTAGCCGGCCACGATCCACAGCAGCGAGTAGCCGGCGAAGGCGTGGCCGAGGACGATTACCCGCCAGGGCCCGAGGCCAGGCTCGCGCCGGGCATACACCGACACCGTGAGAAACATGGCGAGGGCAAATGTGAGCCAGTACCAGCCCAGGACGACGCTCGGCCGGGCGAGATCGAACCTGACGTCCGAGGAGACAGCCATGCCGGTCAGCATCGCCAGCAGAGCCGCCAGCAGCGCCACGTTGACGAGAAGCAGGATCGGCGCCAGCAGGAAATGCAGCAGATGCGGCACGGTTCGCAGCGGAGCGCGGCGGATGATGCCCGGGATCTGGCGCCACGCCTGCAGGTGGCCTTGAAACCAGCGGGATCGCTGGCGCAGCAGACGCCGCGCCGACACCAGGCCCTGCTGGTGCACGGCGACGTCGCGGCAGTACCGTGTCCGCCAGCCGGCGCAGATCAGCCGCAGGCCCTGCTCCAGGTCCTCGGTTAGCCCGTCGGTCCACGGTTCAGGCGCCAGGTCTAGCTGCGCGGTCAGCCGCAGGAACTGGCCGTTGCCGCCGAGCCCGGCCACGCCCCACCCGTCGCGGGCGCTCTGGAAAACGTCGGTGTAAGTGACGAACTCCATGTCCTGCAAGCGGGCCAGCGTACTGTCATGCCGGTTGTCGATCCGCACGCCCACCTGGACCGCACCGACAGCGGCGTCCGCGAAATACGCGGCCACCCGGTCCGGGGCCTGCGGGTCGAGCCTGCCGTCGGCGTCCATGATGCCGACAATGACCTTGTCGGCAGGCCACCCGCCCACCTCGCGCAGGAGCTGGCGAAAGCCGGCGTTCAGCGCGGCGCCCTTGCCGCAGCGTGCCAGCGGGAGTTCCCGGCGCAGAAGGCGCACCCGCGAGTCGCCGCGCGACTCCGCCAGCTGGCCCGTCGCGTCGTCGGAGCCATCGTCGATGACCAGGACCATGCTGTGACGCACCGGGAGGGCGAGCAGGCAGTCGAGGGTGTGCTCGATCACCCGCGCCTCGTTGAGCGCGGGCACCAGGAACGCGAACAGGAACCCGTCTGCTGCTCCGGGTGCGGCCGGGTGCTCCGCGACTGCGCGGCTCACGAACCACAGCCGGACGGCCTGGGTGAAGATGCCGACAATGCCGACGGTGGCGATCCAGGCGAGCACCTGCGGAATCACGAGAGCGTCACCGGTCCCGTAGACGTGTCGCGACTGCGAACAGTGACAGGAACAGCACGGCGATGGCGTACAGCCCGAAGACCACGCCCACGGCGGCCACCATGTCCATGGCGAATGCCAGCACGGCTATCCCTTCAATACGGCACAGGGACTGGTGAACCGGTAGCCCTCGTGACGGAGACCGTCGACCAGGTGACGCAACGGCCCTGTCCCGAGGAACGGGTGGTAGTAAACGCCGGCGACGTTCTCGCGGACAGCGGCCTTCTGCACGGCGGCGGCAGCCAGGATCCCCCGGATCGAGCCCGGCCCCGTCGTGGGCACATGGGGGCCGAGGACGTACCCGAGAGTTTCTGGCAGCACCGGGCCGCCATAGATGTCGCGGACCAGGTAAGGCGGCGTCTGTTCGGTGAGGGTCTGCAGGTTCTCGTGCCCTGGCGGCCCTGACGCGTAATTGCCGCGCTCGAACCGGGCGACGAACATAGACGCCGCGACGCGGTACTCTGCCGGGGACGCCCCGTATTCAGGGAACTGCCAAAGCTCGGGCCGCGGCAGGCCGGCCGCTCGGATCGCGGCCAGTGCCATGCCGATGCGGTGCCTGGCCCAGGCCGCCGGGTTGCTAGCGACGGGGTTGTCGTAGATGAGGATGTGGCGGGCGTTGTAGTGGACGCGCAAGAACTCGTAGTCCTCGCCGCTCTGGCCGTTGTTCGGGTTGCGCCTGCCGCCGAGCTGATGCGTGTAGCCGTGCAGGACGAGTGTCCCGCCCTTCGAGAGCATGTACTTGATCGCATCGACGACCTGGGGACTGTCCTTGAGCAGGATCCGCGCGCGGGGATGCTGGTTTACCGGGCCCACGTATACGGGGTAGACCGCGACCGAGAAGGGGATGTGGTCGGCGGCCAGCAAGTCGGCAATCTGGCGAAGCTGCAGCGGATCCGCTGTCGGGCCGACGTCCTCCAGCCGGATCAGGGCCCGGTGCCGCTGCCGCACTGGGCCGAACATTCCTGCCATCATGTCGGCGACTGCGAAGGAACGGTCCTGGCCGCCCTCGGAGTCCAGCGGCATCTCTGAGACGTAGGTCAGGTTCCCGGACCGCACCGCCCACGGTGTGCTGCTGCCGTCCGCTGCGACTGCCGTCCCCAGCACTGCCGCCTTCGCCGGGTCGACAACATCGATGCCGTCGAGGTCGTTGCTGGTGATCGTCAGGCGCACATCGCGGTACAGGACCGACACGTAGTGTCGGGCGCGATCGGGACCCTCCCGCCAGCCGCGGGCGCGGGCAAATGCCGCATCCGTCAGCTGATATGCGTTCTCGCCCAGCCAGAGCACCGGCCGCATACCTGCGCGCACGTCTGAGAGGAAGCCCCTCGGCAGCGGCTCGGCGTAGTTCGTGCCGACGTACACGACCGCCGCGTAGTGCGCCATCTCGCCGGGCCGGTAGGCGCGCACCGGCTGGCGTACCGGCTGTGCAAAGTGCGATACGAAGTTCGCCGCGAGGATCCCGGCCTGGGCGCCGTAGGCGGCGTAGCGTCCGGAGTTGTCGTAAAGCACCAGTGCCCGCCGATGGGGTAGGGCATTGCTGCCGAGGCGGCACGCCTGCGACGGCACGTGGATCTGGCCTGCCAGCAGGCGGTCGACGGGGAACTCGTCAGCCACCACACGCACCGTTGACTGAGCCACCACGGCGAGCGTGACAACGACGAGAACGACAGCAGCTGCGGCCTGCATCGGGCGACGTGGGACGTGTATGGCGAATCGCCGCGCCTGCAATAAACGATTCCTCACAGACGCGGAGTGGTGCTGTCCGAGGACGTGGCTGCGGACCAGGGCCCGGCGTCGTGTCGTTCAGCGAGTTGGCCAGCCGGACGCGTGACACCATACGTGCCCCGCGCCCGCTGGCAGGAGGGCGGCGCCACAAGGCCCGGCACCAGTACATCTGGATCCGGGTCGCCGGTGCCTGGTGGGTTGCCATGGGTTGCGCTGGTTTCATGGCGGTTATCCACGGATGGTCCTTCCTCGTGATGCCCCGCCCGCTTGTCAGGTCACGGAACCTTTACGCGGAGCGCTGGGGCGTGCGCGGGTGTTACAGGCACGGGTGTCACAGACAAGACGGAATGTGCCGGCCAGTGATGATTCCTGGTGCGGCGCGCGGTATGCCGAGCCGATAATGGGCCGGGTGACCGGGGCTGAGTTCGAGGCCAGGCTGGCCGGCTTCCGCGGCGGCGAGCGGGAGTTCCGGGCATGGCTGTTCACCATCGCCCGTCACCGGGCCATCGACTGGGGCCGCTCGCTCTCGGTCAGCTCACTTGTGGCGGAACACCCGCATACTCCGTCGGCTCTCGTGGGGACAGACCGCCGGAAGCCGGGTTTGGTGACTCACTGTGACATTGCCCGTGGCCCTGGGATGAATCAAGTCTGCCCTGCCGCCGTTACATCACATGACGGGACGACTCTGCAGGATCGTTCTCGCCCGCCCGACACC
>Ga0209871_1000387_pt1 | contig 12069 bp, 9 predicted proteins | sample OrgsoiDNA2013045_FD_185795 | JGI IMG/M metagenome (GOLD analysis project Ga0209871, IMG submission 185795) | Permafrost soil microbial communities from the Arctic, to analyse light accelerated degradation of dissolved organic matter (DOM) -... | ecosystem: Environmental > Terrestrial > Soil >... | reverse complement strand
GCTCTCCCGCTGAGCTAACCGCCCGCGAGGCGGAAGCGGGAATCGAACCCGCGTACAGGGCTTTGCAGGCCCTTGCCTAAGCCACTCGGCCATTCCGCCACCGGCATGCTCCCGTCCGGGGAGCCGTGCCAAGGGTACCGAAGAGCCGTGCGGACCGTCGGCTCGCGAGACGGCGTCCGGCACCTCCGAGCGGATGACGGGATTCGAACCCGCGACCCTCACCTTGGCAAGGTGATGCTCTACCACTGAGCCACATCCGCACGTCCCCGCCGAGGCGAGGCCACGCCTACCGGCCGCAACCGGCGCGCGTTGAGAACTTTAGCCGATCCTGACCGGCCAGCAAACTCACATGGGCGTGATTCGCGGCTCAGGCGAGCCGGCCGGCCTGTTCAGGCAAGCGGGCACCCCTGGATCAGGTCAGCTTGCCGACCTGCTCGGCGTAATAGGTAACGCCTGCGACGTGCTCGGCGATGCCCCGCAGGGTCCATGCTTCGCCTCGCTCGCAGTCCCACGCGGCGGCGCCCGCGGCGGCATAGCGGAGCAGGTAGCAGCGGCCGAGCCGGCGCAGCCGTGACCGCGCCTCGTCGAAGTCGGGCTCGGTGAAGCGGCCCCAGTCGGCATCCAGCGTGACGGACCTGCCGTGCCACTCGTCGGGCATGGCCTCGGCGCCGGCCAGCAGCGCCTCGACTTCGTGCAGATGGTCGATGAGATGGTCGGTGATCCGGCGCAGGGCCTTGTGCGGGGTCCAGGTGTTCGGCATGCCCTCGTCGTCGGTCCGCGCGACCGGGCGGCCGTCCCAGGCGTGCCAGGTAGCGGCGAGCGACAGGCACTGGTCTACGGCGTCGGCGACGAGCTGGGCGGGGTTGATGGATTCGTCTGCAGTCATGGTTCGACTCTGGCCGAAGGATAGTTGGGCTAGCGTCGAAGCATGCCAGTAAGCCGAGCGCCCAGCACAGCCGCCCAGCCAGACCCAGAAGCCGCTGCGGCCGTTGCGGGACGCGTCCAGACGTCGACCGGCTACCAGGCGGACATCGCGCCGGTCGCCGCTCTCCTCGCCGATCCGGCCCGCGCGTCCATGCTCACCGCGCTGCTGGACGGCCCGCCGCTGGCCGCGGGCGAGCTCAGCCAGATCGCCGGGGTCAGCGCCGCGACCGCCAGCTCGCACCTGGCCCGGCTGCTCGACGGCGGCCTGGTCCGGGTGGCCCAGCAGGGCAGGCACCGCTACTACCGGCTGGCGGGGCACGAGGTCGCGGAGGTCCTTGAGGTGATGGCGCACATCAGCCCGGTCAGGCCGGTGCGCAGCCTGCGCCAGTCGCGCGAGGCGCTGGCCCTGGCCGAGGCCCGCACCTGCTATGACCACCTGGCCGGGCGGGCCGGGGTAGCGCTGCTCGACGCGCTGCTGGACGCGGGGATCATCGCCGACTGCACCGGCCGCACGGGCAGGGGCACTGGCAGGGGCACTGGCACGGGCACCGGCACCGGCACGGGCAGGGGCACTGGCACGGGCACGGGCACCGGCACCGGCACCGGCACGGGCACTGGCACGGGCACCGGCACCGACGCCGGCACGGGCGCCGGCGGCACTGACCTGCCCGCCGCCTTCGAGGTGACCGGGGCGGGGATGCAGGCACTGGCCGGGTTCGGCGTGGACGTGACGGCGGCGAGGCGCTCGCGGCGCCGTTTCGCGGGGGCGTGCCTGGACTGGACGCAGCGACGTCCGCACCTGAACGGGGCGCTCGGCGCAGCCATCACCGCACGGCTGATCCAGCTCGGCTGGATCACCAGGGGCCCGAGCCGGCGCGCTGTCCGGATCACGCCGGCCGGCCGGGACGGGCTCGCGCAGACGTTCGGCTGGGCTGCCGCGGACTAAGCCGCCTGCCGCGGAGCGGGACGGGCGGGCCGCGGGCCGTTTCGGCTCTCGGGCTGGCAGCGGCGCGCGATGCACGCGGCGCTTCGGCAGCCTCAGCCACGCGGCTGCGGGCGGGTCGCGGGCGGCTGCGGGCGGTGTTTGCGTGACGTCAGTGACGGCACGGGCCGGGCTTGGTGGGAGGCTGGCAGCCATGCGAACTGTGATCGTTACCGGCGACGCTCTCACCATTGATGATGTCGTGGACGTGGCGCTGGGCGCCGCCCGCGCCGAGCTCGGGCCCGATGTCGGCGAACGGATGCGGTTCAGCCGCGAGGTGGTCACCGCCGCGCTGGAGGGCGACGCGGCCGTCTACGGGGTCAACACCGGGTTCGGCGCGCTGGCCGACACGGCGGTGGGGGTACAGGACCTGACCCGGCTGCAGCGGGCGATCATCGTGTCACACGCGGCCGGGGTAGGGGAGCCGCTGGACGACGCCGCGGTGCGGGCGATCCTGCTGCTGCGGGCACGAACTCTGGCGGCCGGCTACTCCGGCGTCCGGATCGACCTGCCGGCCCGGCTGCTGGAGCTGCTGGAGCGCGGCCTGCTCCCGGTCATCCCCGGTAAGGGCTCGGTCGGCGCGTCCGGCGACCTGGCCCAGCTCGCGCACCTGGCGCAGCCGCTGATCGGCGAGGGACGGCTGCGCGTCCCCGGCGACGGGCCGCGCGGCCGGCCGGCCAGGGAGGTCCTGCACGAGCACGGGATCACCCCGCTGGTGCTCGCGCCCAAGGAGGGACTGTCCCTGGTCAACGGGACCGAGCCGATGCAGGCCCTGCTCGCTTTCTCGATCCGGGAAGCGGAACTGCTCACCCGGGCGGCCGACGTCGCCTGCGCGCTGTCGATCGAGGCACTGCTGGGCACCGACCGGCCCTACGACGAGCGGGTGCAGGTCATCCGCCCGCATCCCGGCCAGCTGGATAGCGCTGCGAACCTGCGCGCGCTGCTGGCCGGCTCTGCGCTGATGGCCAGCCACCGGCACAGCAGGCACGCGGTGCAGGACGCCTACTGCCTGCGCTGCGCACCGCAGGTGCACGGCGCGGTCCGCGACGTCCTGGCCTACGCCCGCGGCGTGCTGGAGACCGAGCTCGGGGCCGTCGTGGACAACCCGGTGATCGTGCCCGACGGCGAGGTGATGACCACCGGCAACTTCCACGGCGAGCCGCTGGCGTTCGCCGCCGACATGCTCGCGATGGCGGTCTCCGAGCTCGCCAGCATCAGCGAGCGCCGGGTGGACAGGATGCTGGATCCTGCGTTCTCGCGCGGGCTGCCGCCGTTCCTGGCCCCCGACGCGGGCACCAACTCGGGCTTCATGCTCGCCCAGTACACCGCGGCGTCGCTGGTCAGCGAGAACAAGGTGCTCGCCCACCCCTCGTCGGTCGACACCATCCCCACCTCGGGCAAGCAGGAGGACCACGTCTCGATGGGCTGGACGTCGGTCCGCAAGCTGCGCGAGGTGGTGACCAACGTGCGGACCTGCCTGGCCGTGGAGATCCTCTGCGCGGCGCAGGGCATCGGGCTGCGCGCGTCGATCGCCGCGCCGAGCGCGCCGATGGGCGCCGTGCACGCTGCCGTGCGGGCACGGGTGCCGGCCATGGATGTTGACCGCGAGGTTGCCGAGCAGATCGCGGCCGTCGAGGAGCTAATTCCCCACCTCTGCGAAACGGCTAGCGCACGTTGCGGTGGGTTGCGCTAGGTTTCCTCCCGTGACTGTGTGGATGAACGGGGCGCTGTACCCCGACGACGAGGCCAGGATCTCGATCTTCGACCACGGGCTGGTCGTGGGCGACGGGGTCTTCGAGACGATCAAGGTGGCTCACGGGGAGGCGTTCGCGCTCACCCGGCACCTGGCGCGGCTGGGCCGGTCGGCTGCCGGGCTCGGGCTGCCCGAGCCGGATCTGGACGAGATCAGGGCGGGCGCGCTGGCGGTGATTGCCTCGTCGTCGCCCCCGCCTGCGCTGGCGCGGCTGCGGATCACGCTGACCGGCGGGATCTCGCCGCTCGGCTCGGAGCGGGGCCATGAGCCGGTCACCGCGATCGTCGCGATGGCCGAGGCCAAGCCGCCGACGCCGACGGTCGACGTGACGATGGTGCCGTGGCCGCGCAACGAGCGCGGCGCGCTGGCAGGCCTGAAGACCACGTCGTACGGGGAGAACGTGCTGGCGCTGGCCTACGCCGCCGAGCACGACGGGGCCGAGGCGATCTTCGGCAACACGGTCGGCAATCTGTGCGAGGGCACCGGGAGCAATGTGTTCGTGGTGCAGGCCGGGAGGCTGCTGACGCCGCCGCTTTCTTCCGGCTGCCTGGCCGGGGTGACCAGGGCGCTGGTGATCGAGTGGGCGGGTGCCGTCGAGGAGGACCTGCCCGCCGAGGCACTGGCCGGCGCGGACGAAGCCTTCCTCTCCGGGACGACCAGGGACGTGCAGCCCATCCGCGTCGTCAGCGGCTCCGCGCTGCCCGCCGCGCCGGGCCCGGTGACCAGAAAGGCCGCCGAGGTGTTTGCGATGAGATCAGCGGAGACCGTCGACCCGTAAAAGCTTTCCGGCCTGCAAAGGCTCTTTCCTGGCTGCAAAGATCTTATTGGCGTCGCTGGTGGCATTTATGCGTCGCGCCGGTGCGGGTGTTATGCGTCAGGGTAGAACTTTTATGCGCGCCAGAGCAGCGCGTCGAGTTCGGTATCGAGATCGATGAATTCGCTCTCGTGCCCGGCGGATATGACCTCGTAGGTCCGCTTGAGGAACTCGGAAGTCTCAGCGAGCGGCGCCTCGAAATGCGCCTGGCCGAAGGGGGAGCAGAGCGCGATGTTGAGTACCGCGCTGTCCGCCTCGTCGTCGGGCCAGACCTGCACGTCGCCCTCGCCCGCCGGGCCTTCCAGGCCTCCGGAGAGCAGGTCCCTGGCGAAAATCCACTCCACCGGCTCGTCCGTGCCGACATGGAACGCCATGCGGATCGCGTAGGGATCCTGGCCGCTGTAATAGAGGCTGGCCACGAGCGGAACAGGTCCGTGGTCGGGCACCACCAGGCTGAGTCCGAGCTCCGTGGAGACGGTAGCGCTGTTTATCATTGGGTCCGACCTTTGCCTGGTGGTGTCCCGGAATGCCGGGCTTTCATTGTCACAGCGCGGGTGCCCCTGAGATATGACGCGCAGGTCCCGTGAAAATTGCCCATCCTCTTGCAGGATAGATTCCGCTAAAGGGCCTGCTCGCAAACCTCGGTCACCGATCATCAAACCGGCTGTGACCTGGGCAAACGCTTGCGGGATTAAAACACCGGTTTTAGCCTCGCCTGTTCCTGTGACCTGGCACAACGTGTGTGACCTTCGTCTCACTCGGGTCGGCGGAAGTTTGTTCAGGGTGTCGGAAAATTTTTCGTGAGAGCCCTGAACCGCCGGTCTTTACTGGGATTTCGCCCCTACCGCAACCGGACGACAACCTAGGGGCAACTAATCCGCAACAAAGGTATGTATGTGGATATGTTGCGCGATATGCGGCCGACCTCTGTCGAGCTAGTTATTGCCTGGCGCTGATCGCGATGGTAAGGCAACGCCCCGGCAGGCTGTCCTGCGGCGTCCCGCGGCTCGCGGCGCAGCGATGCTCGCGGCGCGAGCATGCGCTAGTCTGTGATCGCTCTGCGGGACGCGGATCCGCCCTGCGGGCACGGGCGATTGGCTCAGCGGGAGAGCGCCTCGTTCACACCGAGGAGGTCACTGGTTCGATCCCAGTATCGCCCACCAGATCAGGGGCCTGAACGAGTGTGCCCCAGAGAGCCGCCTGCGCGCCCGTAGGCCCTGAAGTACAGCAGTAGCTCCCCGGCCCGCATGCCGAGCACGGCTGGAGCGTGCTCGGCCACGGCTCAGTGGGTCACCCGCCAGCCGCCCCCCGCTACACCTGCACATTCCCGCGCCCGGGCGGCGCAGGGTCACGCGCGCGGCAGTCAGCTGCGGATCGGCCCCCTCACATCAGGCCGCACCGGCCGGCCGCACCGGCCGGCCGCACCGGACGCACCGGACGCCGATCACCTTGAGCGCCGCAACCTGGAAGGAGCCACCGCCGGTGGCGCGTACCTAATCTCGGCGGGACAGCTAAGGGGCCTTACTCGTACCAAGCGCGACTACCGGAGGAGCGTATACATGCGCGTATGGAGACATAAGCTTCGCAGCGTCTGCGTCGCCGGAGTGGCAGCACTCGCTCTGGCCGCCGCCGGCTGCGGCAGCAGCACGAGCCCGGCAGCGAGCGGCGCGAGGGCGAAGGGCGGCGTGGCGACGTACGCGTTCTTGGGCGTGGAGCCCAACTGGATCTGGCCATTCGTGCCGATCACGAACTACAGCACCTTCAACGTGCAGCTGTTCCAGTGGATGATGTACCGCCCGCTGTACATGTTCGGCGGCAACGGCCAAGCGACGACGATCAACTACCCGCTGTCGACGGCCGGTCCGCCGGTGTATTCCGACGGCGGCAAGACAGTAATGATCAACCTCAAAGGCTGGAAGTGGTCGGACGGCGAGATCGTCGACGCGCAGGACGTTGTCTTCTGGCTGAACATGATGAAGGCCGAGAAGGCCAACTACGCCGGGTACGCTCCCGGACTGCTGCCCGACAACCTGGTCTCCTACGGCGCCACCGGGAAAGACCAGGTGACGCTGCATCTGAACCAGGCCTACTCCAGCTACTGGTTCACCTACAACCAGCTGGCGGAGATCACGCCGATGCCGGCGACCTGGGACGTGACCAGCCTGACCGCCAAGCCCGGAAGCGGCGGCTGCGCGGCCAGCGTGGCCAAGTGCCCGGCGGTGTACAACTTCCTGCTGGCCCAGACCAAGGACACCGCGACCTACACGAGCAGCCCGATCTGGGGCACGGTGGACGGGCCGTGGAGGCTGTCCAGCTTCCACGCCACGGGCAATGACGGGTTCGTGCCGAACCTGAAGTACTCCGGCAGCCCGAAGCCGCAGATCTCCGAGGTCAGGCTGGTGTCGTACACCGACGATTCGGCCGCCTACACCGCGCTGAAGACCGGGAAGCTCGACGCGAGCTTCATTCCGCCAGGGGACCTGCCCCAGAAGGCGGCCGACTCGGTCCTGCCCGCCACTAATCCGCTCGGGTCCCGCGACACGCTGGCTCCGTTCTACCAGTACGCGATCTTCTACTATCAGCTGAACTTCAACAACCCGACCCTCGGTGCGGTGTTCAAGCAGCTGTACGTGCGACAGGCGCTGCAGGATGTGAACGACCAGGCTGCCATAGACAGGACGATCTTCCGCGGCTACAGCGTGCCAAGCTCGGGCGGCGTGCCGACCAGCCCGGCCAACCAGTGGGAGCCAGCGATCCAGAAGGCCAACGGAGGCGCCGGGCCGTACCCGTTCAGCATCGCCAAGGCCAAGTCGCTGCTGACCAGCCACGGCTGGAGCGAGGTCGGCGGCGTGATGACCTGCCAGAAGCCGGGCACCGCCGCGGCCGACTGCGGTGCGGGCGTCGCCAAGGGCCAGAAGCTGGCGTTCACCATTGACTGGGCGATCGGACTTGCCACTACCCCGCAGATGATGGCGGTCTACAAGTCGGATGCGGCGCAGGCCGGCATTGCCATCAGCCTGGTCGGCGTGACCTTCAAGACTGTCGTCAGCGAGGCCACGCCGTGCAAGCCGGGACCGAAGTGCACCTGGGACGGGCTGTTTTACGGCGACTGGGTGTTCGACGGCCCTGGCTTCGAACCGACGGGCGAGCCGCTGTTCCAGACCGGAGCCGCCTCCAACTCGGGCAGCTACTCCAGCCCGACAGAGGACAAGCTGATCGCCGAGACGCACTCGAGCAGCAGCCTGGCAGCGTTCCACCAGTACGCCACCTACACCGCCCAGCAGCTGCCGTTCATCTGGATGCCAGCCCCGTACGGCATCTGGGGCGTGTCCAGTAAGCTGCACAATGTTACTTTCAGTCCACTCTTTACCTTCCTGCCCGAGTACTGGTATTTCACCAAGTAGCAGGAACCGGGAGACGCTGGCCGCCGCCCCCTCGCGGGGCGGCGGCCAGCACGCCCGCGCCTGGCCACGTTCCTGGTCATCTGCGCAGCCCAGCCGGATTCGAGCGGCCCGGTTCGGTACCCAGGTAACACTGAGTCACTATCATCGAGTTGGCAGTTACAATATGTAGCGGGGAACCGGTCATGCCACGGACGGGGGAGCGGCATGCCTGATGGGGGACGAAACGGCCGGCACGCGGCGGACGGAGATCCGCAGGCGGGCGGCAGGACGGCGCGCGCGCCCAGATCGCTGGTCGTCGCGCTAGGGACGGCAGGCGTCGTGGCGGCCGCGGTGGCAGCGACCTACGCACTGGCCCCAACGTGGGCGGGCCAGAGCGGCGCTGCTGCGAAGGACAGCGGGGCCGGGGCGCAGGCGGCTCCCGCAAGTGCGCCCGTCGGCCAGGTCCTGCGGGTCCTGTCGGTGACGCCGTCCGCCGGGGAACGCCGCGTGAACGGCTCCGGGGCGATCGAGGTGGCATTCTCTGCCGAGCTCGCGGCCGGCTCGCCGGTGCCGACGATCAGCCCGCGTGTCGAGGGCCGGTGGCAGCTGGCCGGCACGGCGATGGTGTTCACGCCGGACACCGGGTTCAGCCCGTCGACCAGGGTCACACTGCGGGTCCCGGCCGGGCAGGCGGGAGTGCGCTCGGCGGCCGGCGCGCTGCTGGCTACGCCGCTGATCTCGCACTTCAGCACGGAGCCCTACTCGAAGGTGCGGCTCAGCCAGATCCTCAGCCAGCTCGGCTACCTGCCCTTGTCGTGGGCGCCGGAGGCTTTCGGGCACCTGGCCGGCTCGGACGGCAGCGCGGGCAGCGGGCTCGCATCGCAGGTCAGCCTGGCCTACAGCCCGGCCGAGGGGATGTTCACCTGGGATAAGGGCTATCCGTCCATGCTCAGGAGCCAGTGGCGGCCCGCTGCCCGTAACCTCATCGTCAAGGGCGCGGTGATGGCTTTTGAGTCCCAGCACGGGATGCCGACCGATGGCGTCCCCAGCCCGAAGGTCTGGAAGGCACTGTTCACTGCGGCGGACCGGGGCAAGCGCAACCGCGGCGGCTACACCTACGCTCTCGCGAGCCAGTCGCCGCCGGAGACGCTGACGATCTGGCATGACGGCAAGATCGTCATGCGCAGCCCCGCCAACACCGGCATTCCGGTCGCGCCCACCGCCGACGGCACCTTCCCGGTGTACCTGAGGTACCGCTTCCAGATCATGCAGGGAATCAACCCGGACGGGAGTCACTACGCCGACCCGGTGTCGTTCGTCGCCTACTTCAACGGCGGCGATGCCGTGCATTACTTCCCGCGCGGCTCCTACGGCTTCCAGCAGAGTCTGGGCTGCGTGGAGCTGCCGCTTGGCTCCGCGGCGCAGGCCTGGCCCTACCTGACCTACGGCAGCCTGGTGACGGTCGCCAGCTGAGGGAAGCTGGCCTCGTCGCAGCTTGACGAGTCCGCGCCCTCGTGATGCGATCAATCTATCGACGACGCCGGCGGCATGGAGGAACTGCTGCTCGGCGTGATGCGAGCCGGCCAGCAGGAGCTGCTCCGCACCGGGCGCGACCGCGAAGGCCGCTCAGCGTCGGCAGCGGCCTCCGCGTGACCGGCATCCTCTTCGACCGCGCCCGATCGAGCCCGGATCCGCCGTGGCGCACGATCGGCGAGCTGGTCGGGCAGGCGGCGCGGATGTTCGCCGACCGGGAGTTCCTCCGCTTTCCGGAAGGATCGCTGACGTTCGCCGAAGTCGACGAGCACAGCAACCGGCTCGCGCACGTGCTCGTCGCGCACGGAGCCCGGCCCGGTGACCGGGTGGCGGTCATGCTGGGCAACGTCGCTCACTGGCCGCTGAGCTGGTTCGCGATCCTCAAAGCCGGCGCGATCGCGGTCCCGGTCAACGCGCGCTACCGCCAGGCCGATCTGGCGTTCGTGCTCGGCGACTCGGGTGCAGAGCTGGTACTGACCTCAGCTGAGCATGCTGGGCTCGTGCGAGGAGTTGCCGCGCAGATCGCCGCGGTCCGGGAGGTGCGCACCCTCCGGGAGCTGGCCCCGGAGCTGGCGGATGCACCGGCCGCTGATCCGGCGATCGCGCGGGACCCGTCCGACATCGCCAACTTCCAGTACACATCGGGAACGACCGGTTTCCCGAAGGCGTGCATGCTCTCGCACGACTACTGGCTGCGGACCGGGTGGCTGACCGCGATCGAGGCCGAACTGCGGGCCGACGACGTCGTGCTGATGGCGCAGGCGTTCTCCTACATGGACCCGCAGTGGACCGCAGTGATGTGCCTGACGGGCGGCCGGCCGATGGTGGTGCTTTCCCGGTTTTCCGCCTCCGGTTTCTGGAACTCCGTCCGCGAGCACGGCGTGACCCTGACCTACGTGCTCGGAGCCATGCCGATGCTGCTGTTCGGGCAGGCGCCCGGCGCACTGGACCGGGACAACAGGATGCGACTGGTGCTGTGCTCCGGGATCGTCCCGGACCTGCACCGCAAGTTCGAGGAACGCTGGGGGGCGCCCTGGCGGGAGATCTACGGATCGACCGAGAGCGGCCTCGATCTGGCCGTCCCGCCTGGAGCCGTCGAGACGGTCGGAACGGGCGCGATGGGGCATCCGCCGGCTGGCAAGCAGGTCAGGATCGCCGATGAGGCCGGCATCACGCTGCCCGACGGCGAGGTCGGCCGGATAGTCATCCGTGGCGAGCCGATGATGAAGGGGTACTGGAATCACCCGGACAGCACCGAGCAGGCTTTCCGCGGCGGCTGGTACAACTCTGGCGATCTCGGCTACCGCGACCCCGCGGGCTGGATCCACCATGCGGGGCGCCTGAAGGACATGATCCGGCGCGGCGGGGAGAACATTTCTGCCGTCGAGGTGGAGCACGTCCTGGCGCTGCACCCCGCGGTCTCGGCGGTCGCACTCGTGCCCATTCCTGACGAGAAGTTCGGCGAGCTGCCGAAGGCATTCATCCAGCTGAGCCCCGGCCACGAACCGAGCACGCAGACTGCCGTGAGCCTGGTCGACCACGTCCGCGCGAAGCTGGCGCGGTTCAAGATTCCCGCCTACCTGGAGTTCGTGGAGAGCTTCCCTATGACGCCGTCGGCGCGGATCCAGAAGCGCAAGCTCCTCGAACGCGACCAGGACCAGCGGATCGGAGTCTTCGACGTCGCGGCGAACTCGTGGGTATGAGCCGCGGGTATGAGCTCACGGGAATGAACTCGCGGGTATGACCCAGCGGGTATGAGCTCGCGGTTGGAGAGGGAAGCGCGTAATGCCTGACTGGGGCATCGGATCCGGCCACATCGACGTGGCGCTGCGGGAAGGCGTCGCGGTTGTCACCCTCCGGCGGCCGGAGAAGCTCAACGCGCTCACGGCGGACATGCGCAGGGAGCTTGCCGCGATTCTCCGCCATTTCGGCAGCGGCGATCACCTCGGCAGCGGCGATGCGGCGCGGGGGATCGTGCTCACCGGCACCGGCCGGGCGTTCTCGGCCGGCGAGGACCTGCGCGCGGCGGCCGAGCTTCCAGCAGGCGGCCTAGTCACCGAAGTCGAGCTCTTCCACGACATCACCCGAGCGGCGCTGCAGACGCGAGTGCCGGTCATCGCCGCCCTCAACGGGATCGCCGTGGGCGGCGCCTGCGAGATGACCCTGTGCTTCGACGCACGGATCGGGACTCCCGCGGCCGAGTACTTCCTGCCGGAGAGCACTATCGGGCTGACCATCTCCAACGCGTCGAGCGTGCTGCTGCCGCGGCTTGTCGGCCACAAGGCGATGCGCCTGGTCATGGAGGCCGCCCGGATCAATGCCCACGACGCTCTCGCCCTCGGCCTCCTCGATGAGATCGTCGAGGAGGCCGATCTCATCGGCGCCGCCATCCGGATCGTTCACCGGTGGACCCAGCCCGGTGCGCCCACGGCCGCTCATCTTCAGCTGCTGCGGCCGCCGCTAGCAGCGATCGAGCAGGCCATCGCGGCGGAAACCGAAGCCGCGCGCACTGTTGACCAGAGCGGCATCGCGCGGGCGGGGATCAACCGGTTCCTCAGCAGGCGCAAGGACGTCTGAGTCTCCCGCGTCCTCGTCTGCCGCCGCGAGGACGTCTGAGTCCCCGCGTCCTCGTCTGCCGCCGCGAGGACGTCTGAGTCCCCGCGTCCTCGTCTGCCGCCGC
>Ga0209871_1000386_pt1 | contig 12081 bp, 7 predicted proteins | sample OrgsoiDNA2013045_FD_185795 | JGI IMG/M metagenome (GOLD analysis project Ga0209871, IMG submission 185795) | Permafrost soil microbial communities from the Arctic, to analyse light accelerated degradation of dissolved organic matter (DOM) -... | ecosystem: Environmental > Terrestrial > Soil >... | reverse complement strand
CATCTTCATCTGGGTAGAAGGCACGCTGCCCGGCGTCATCTTCGCGCAGCAGATGGCGCGCGGCATCGACAATTTCGTGCTGCTGGCGATCCCGTTCTTCATTCTGGTCGGCTATCTCATGGAAGCCAACGGCATGTCGGTTCGCCTGATCGAACTGCTGCAGCGCGCGGTGGGGCGGATGCGCGGCGGCCTCAACGTCGTCATGGTGACATCGATGGTGCTGTTTTCGGGCATCTCCGGCTCCAAGATGGCCGACGTCGCGGCGGTCGGATCGGTGTTGATCCCCGCCGCCCGCCGTTCCCGGCAGAATCCGGGTAGCGCGGTGGCCCTGCTGGCGGCATCCGCCGTGATGGCGGAAACCATTCCGCCTTGCATCAATCTGATCATTCTCGGCTTTGTCGCCAACCTGTCGATCGGCGGCCTGTTCGTCGCCGGACTGCTGCCGGCAGGGTTGATGGCATTGGCGCTCATCGTGGTGTCGATCGTGTTTGGAAAGCGCCCTGCGACCACAGAGGCGATCGAACCACAAATCGCCATGTCGGGCCTTTGGGGCGGTGCCATCGCATCGTTCGGACTGATCTTCATGATCTTCGCAGGCTTCAAGAGCGGGTTCGCCACCGCCACGGAAATTTCAGCGTTTGCTGCGATGTATGCCATCGTGGTAGGCCGACTGGTGTTCGGCGAACTCGGCTTCAAGACCGCGGCACACAGCTTCGTGCAGGCGGCCACGCGCTCCGGATTGGTGCTGTTCATCGTGGCGGCCGCGCAATCGCTCGCCTTCATCCTCACCTTGCAGCAAGTGCCGCATGCGGTCGGCGAGATGATGCTGTCGCTGTCGGGCATGCACGGCACATGGCTGTTCATGCTGCTGTCGATCGCGGTGCTGATCGTGATGGGTTCGGTGCTCGAAGGCGCCGCGGCACTGATCATCTTCGGGCCGCTGTTGCTGCCGGTCGCGGTCAGGCTCGGCATCGATCCCTTGCATTTCGGCGTCGTGCTGGTGATTTCGATGGGGCTCGGGTTGTTCGCGCCACCGCTCGGTCTCGGACTCTACGGGGCCTGCCTGATCGGCAACGTGCCGATCGAGCAAACCGTCAAGCCGATCATGGGTTATCTCGGTTTGCTGTTGCTGTGCCTGCTGGTGATCGCCTTCATACCCGGCATCAGTACCACGCTGCCGCGCGTCTTCGGCTATTGATGGCCGCGAGCCCGGAGGAACCGTTCGATGATAAAAGTCCTGCTGACCCATACGCCACAGGCGCGGCGCCAGTATTATGGCGAGCGCAGCCTGAATGGCCTGCAAGTGCTTGCGCAGGTCGTCCTGCACGAAGCTGACGGAGCGCTGGACGCAGCCGGCCTGATCGAGGCGGCGCGCGATGTCGATATCATCGTGGCTGATCGGTTGACGGAAGGGCCAGGCGAGATTTTCGCCGGCCTGCCAAAGCTGCGCGCATTCGTTCGCTGCGCGGTCGACATCCGCAACATCGATGTCGAAGCCGCCTCCGCGGCGGGCGTGCTGGTCACGCGCGCCGGGCCCGGATTCGTGCAATCGGTGGCGGAACTGGCGCTCGGTTTCCTGGTCGATCTGTCGCGCGGAGTTTCGCGTGCGACGGCGGATTATCATTCGGGGCGCAAACCGGAGATCGTGATGGGGCGGCAGCTGGCGGGCAGCAGTCTTGGCATCATCGGTTATGGCAGCATCGGTCGATACCTTGCTCCAATCGGGGTCGCGCTGGGCATGGAGGTCCTGGTGGCCGATCCCTTCGCGACCGTGAACGACGCGAGCATAAGACATGTGTCACTCGAAGACCTTCTCGAACGCTCCGACTATGTGGTGTGTCTCGCAATCGCCAATGAAAGCACGGAGAATTTGATCGGGCAGGCGGCCTTGGCGCGGATGCGGCCGCATGCCTGCTTCATCAATCTGTCCCGCGGCAATCTCGTCGATGAGGCTGCGTTGATCGCGGCGTTGCGCGAGAACCGCATTGCCGGAGCGGCGCTGGACGTCGGCCGTGCCCGGGATCAGATGCCGACACCGGAACTGGCGAAGCTTCCCAACGTGATAGCGACCCCGCATATTGGCGGGCTAACGCCGCCGGCGATTGAAAGCCAGTCGCTCGAAACCGTCCGTCAGGTTGCCGCGATTATCAACGGCGAGGTTCCGGCTGGTGCCGTCAACGCCGCCCGGTGGAAGCGCTGTCTTTGAGCGCGCTATGTTTTCAGCAAACTGGAGGCGATGCATGCTGATCACAGACGTTAAAGCACACCACGTCCGTATTCCTTTCGACGCAGGCGTGGCGAGTTTCAGGCAGGGCGCGTCCGCCATTGCCGCGCTCGATATGGTGATTGTCGAGGTCTCGACCGACGCTGGTCTCACCGGCTGGGGCGATGCTTTCGCGTATGTCTGCCCGCGGACAACCGTGACAGCCATTGACGAGATGATCGCGCCGCAGGCCCGAGGCCTCGAAGTGCCGGATGCCGAAGGTATTCCCGACCTCATGGATCGGATCCAGCGCAATCTGCATCTGTTCGGTCGTTATGGCATTACGATGTTTGCGATCTCCGGACTCGACATCGCGCTGTGGGATCTTGCCGCCAGAGTGAAAGGCGTGCCTTTGCATCGCTTGCTCGGCGCCAGCAGGCGGTCGCGGATTCCCGCCTATGCCAGCCTGCTTCGGATCGGGACGCCGGAGAGTGTTGCGAGCGAATGCCAGACTGCACTGCGACATGGCTACCCCGCGATCAAGCTGCATGAGACCACTACGCCGGCCGTATTCGCGGCGCGGCAGGCGATCGGCGCCGGCGTTCCGCTGATGGTCGACATGAATTGCCCATTGGATGGGACTGAGGCGATCGCATTCGCGCAGGCTTGTCGAGCGGCCACGCCCATGTTCATCGAGGAACCGGTGTGGCCGCCCGAAGATTTCGCCGCTCTGGCAGAGGTGCGGGCAAAAGGCGGGCTCGCTATCGCCGCGGGCGAGAACGCCTGCACGGTCCATCAGTTTCGCCAAATGATGACCGCGGGCGCCGTGAGTTACGCCCAGCCCTCGGTGATCAAGGTCGGCGGCATCACGGAATATCTGAAAGTCGCCGCATTGGCCGACGAGATGGGCATCAGGCTCGCGCCGCATTCGCCGTATTACGGGCCAGGCCTTCTGGCGACGCTGCAGCTGATGTCGCTGCGTGACGATGGCTCTTTCATCGAGATTTTCTACATGAATCGCGCCGCCTGTCTTTGGCATGGCCAAATCGATGCCGACGCGAATGGCAGCATCGCGGTGCCCGAAGGGCCGGGGCTGGGCTACGAGCCGGACAAGGAGATCATGGAGCGTTACCGGGTGTCATGACCGATATGGCCAGATAGCACTTAGCCATTCCGCGACATCTTGAAGACATCCAGGCAGAGATGGCTTGACCTGGTCATTCCGGGATGGTCCGAAGGATCAGACCCGGAATTTCGAGATTCCCCGATGTGCAATTGCACATCTGAGGTTCGCGCTGTTCGCGCGCCCCCGGAATGACGAGATGCGAAACCCAATGCGGCTTCCCTTCTTTTACGGCTGGATCATGGTCACCGTGACGTTTGTCACCATGGCGATCGGCGTCAACGCGCGCACGTCGTTTTCGCTGTTCTTTCCACCCATCATCGATGAGTTCGGCTGGGAGCGCGGCATAACGGCGGGCGCCTTCTCGTTCGGTTTCCTGGCTTCCTGTGCGGTGAGTCCCTTGATCGGCCGCACGATGGATCGCTTTGGCCCGCGCGCCGTGATGGAGCTCGGCGTCGCGCTGATGGGAGGAGGCTTGTTGCTGGCGCCTTTGACGACGCAGCCATGGCATCTGTATTTGACTATCGGCGTCATGGTCGGCGCCGGCAGCGTCTGTCTCGGCTACTCCGGTCAATCGCAGTTTCTGCCCAACTGGTTCATTCGTCGCCGCGGCCTTGCGATGGGACTGGCCTTCGCCGGCGTTGGAATTGGTTCCATTACGTTGCTGCCGTGGGTGCAGCACATGATCGAGCAGACCGGCTGGCGAACCGCCTGCACGGCGATGGGTATTGTGGTTCTGGTCGTGCTTGCGCCGATCAACCTGCTGCTGCGCAAGCGGCCGGAAGACATCGGGCTTCGGCCGGATGGAGACGGAGCACCTTCGGAGTCGTCGAAGCCGATCTCGTATGTCGTCGATCCCGATTGGGCCGCCATCGACTGGACCTTGAAGCGCGCCGTTCGCACCGCACGTTTCTGGTGGATTTCGCTCGGCTATTTCTGCGGATTGTATATCTGGTACGCGGTACAGGTTCACCAGACCAAATATCTCCTCGACATCGGCTTCAGCCCGGGCGTCGCGGTTTGGGCTTTGGGCGCGGTCAGTCTGCTCGGCATTCCCGGTCAGATATGGCTCGGACACCTTTCCGATCGGGTCGGGCGGGAATGGATCTGGACCGCGAGTTGCCTCGGATTTGCGATCTGCTTTGCGGCACTGGTCGCCCTAAAATACTTTCCGACGTTGCTGCTGGTCTACCTCATGGTGCTGACGCAGGGCACGCTCGGCTACGGTCTGACGTCGATCATGGGCGCGGTGGTCCTGGAAATATTTCAGGGCAAGCATTACGGCACCATTTTTGGTACCATGATGATCGCAGCCCTCGCCGGCGGGGCGGCGGGCCCCTGGGTCACGGGCCTTCTGCACGACGTCTCGGGAAGTTATACCATCGCATTTGCGATCGGTATCGGCGTGAGCGGATTGTCGGCGGTGGCGATCTGGATGGCGTCACCTCGCAAGATCAGAACCGTGGCGGGCCGGCTGCATCGGACGCAGGACGCTGCCGGCGCGCCCTCCGTCCCATCACGGATGATGAAATAGTCCGAAGCGGAGGGCGGCGACGTCGGCGTAAGTGCCGGCGGCGAGGGCCCCCGGATGTCCGGTTCTCGCTCGAGGCCCGGCCCGACGCCGATCGGTACAACCCTGAGAAGAGTTGATCATGCGGGGCTTGCCGATACCGGCGGCTTGTGGGCTAATCCGGCTCCAGATTGATCTGACCGCATCGAGGCGCCCATGAACGAGCATGTTCAGACCGCGACAACCGAGCCGCTGTTCAACCCGCTGGCGCCGGAGTTCATTCGCGATCCCTATCCGGCCTACGAGCGGCTGCGCGCCACCGATCCGATGCATCTCACGCCGTTTGGTAACTTCGCGGCGAGCCGGCACGCCGAGGTCAGTCTCGTTTTGCGCGACAAGCGCTTCGGCAAGGATTATGTCGAACGCACCGTGCGGCGCTACGGACCGCAGATCATGGAGGAGCCGGTCTTCCGCAGCATGAGCCACTGGATGCTGCAGCAGGACCCGCCCGACCACACCCGCCTGCGCGGTCTGGTGGTGAAGGCGTTCACGGCGCGCCGGGTCGAGGACATGCGTCCGCGCATCCAGCACATCGTCGATGAAACGCTCGATGCCATCGTCGGGCAGGGCCACATGGACCTGATCGAGGATTTTGCGTTTCGGCTGCCGGTGACGATCATCTGCGACATGCTCGGAATTCCCGAGGACCACCGCGAGGTTTTCTACAAGAGCTCGCGCGATGGCGGACGCCTGCTCGATCCGGTGCCGCTGTCGCCGGCCGAAATCGCCGCAGCCAATACCGGCAACATCATGGCCAAGGCCTATTTCCAGCAGCTGTTCGAACTCAGGCGGCGCAATCCCGGTGACGACCTGACGACGCAATTGGTGCACGCCGAGGAAGACGGCAGCAAGCTCTCCAATGAAGAACTCACCGCCAATATCATTCTGCTGTTCGGCGCCGGGCACGAGACCACCGTCAATCTGATCGGCAACGGTCTGCTGGCGTTGCACCGCAATCCCGATCAGCTCGCGCTGCTCAAGGCCAATCCCGCCCTCATCACCAACGCCATCGAAGAGTTCCTGCGCTACGACTCCTCGGTGCAGCTGACCGGCCGGGTCACGCTGGAAGACATCGACGACCTCGGCGGCAAGAAAATCCCGAAGGGTGAAACCGTGCTCTGCCTGTTGGGTTCGGCCAATCGCGACCCGGCGGTCTATCCCGACCGGCCGGAAAGTCTCGATATCACCCGTCCCAACGTGCGTCCGCTGTCGTTTGGCGGGGGCATCCATTTTTGCCTCGGCGCCCAGTTGGCGCGTATCGAGGCAGAGGTCGCGATCGCGACCCTGTTGCGTCGCCTGCCGGATCTGCGGCTGGATGACGCCGTTAACCCTGAATGGCGGCCGACCTTTGTATTGCGCGGCCTCAAGCGGCTGCCCGCGAGCTGGTGATGACGCCTCTGGCGTCAAGCCGTCACACGAGGTTGTTGTGACTTCGCCACAGATGACTCTATATAGAGCATCGTTCCGGCGCTGATTTGCAGAGCGCGGCGGCGGCCCGGCGGCTTCGGGCTACCGTCGTGATGGCAGGTGCGACCTGGCGGATGAACCGCGTCATGCGCCGCGCGAGGCGAGCGCGCCGGAACCTGCTCTAAAGAGGAGACACCGTGCAGACGACGCTGCTCGGACTGGCGATCACCTTTATCATCGCGCTGATCGCCGCGCTGGTCGGGCCGTATTTCATCGACTGGAATCAGTTCCGGCCGCAATTCGAGACGGAGGCCACGCGGGTGGTCGGCGCGCCGGTGCGCGTCGGCGGCGAACTGGATGCGCGCCTGTTGCCGACGCCGTCGCTGCGGCTGCGCTCGGTGACCGTCGGCGGCGCCAACGACCTCGGCAAGGTTCGCGCCGACAAGCTCGACGTCGAGTTCAGCCTGGGCTCGCTGATGCGCGGCGAATGGCGCGCCAACGAACTGACGATCAACGGCATGGCGCTCGATCTCGGCCTCGATTCGCAAGGCCGGATCGATTGGCCGGCATCGACCGGAAAGTTCAATCTCGGGACGCTTGCCATCGACCGCTTGAACCTGACCGGCCGTATCGCGCTGCATGACGCCTCGAGCCGCGGCACGCTCGAGCTCGACGATATCGCCTTCGGCGGAGACGTGCGCTCGCTGGCCGGATCGGTTCGGGGCGACGGCAGCTTCAGGCTGACCGGGGTGCGTTATCCGTTTCGGGTGTCATCCGGTCAGAGCGCCGACGCCAGCGGCACCCGCGTCCATCTCAGCATCGATCCCGGCGAGCGTGCATTGTCCGCCGATCTCGACGGCGTGCTCAACTTCGAGGCGCGTGCGCCGCGCTTCGAAGGCGCGGTGATGCTGGCCGCTCCTTCCGGAGTCAAACCAAGAGGCACCGGTGGCGAGGCGTCGCAGACGCCGTGGCGGATCTCGGCCAGGATCAAGGCCGATCCTTCGGCCGCGCGGCTCGAACAGCTCGAGGCCAGCTTTGGCTCCGAAGAGACGGCGCTGAAACTCACCGGGCTTGCGGACATTCGGTTGGGAGGATCGCCGCTGCTGCATGCCGTGCTCGCCGCCCGGCAGCTCGACGCCGACAAGTTCGCCGCCAAGGACAACAACACCGCCGAGCCGATTCGACTGTTGCCGGGATTCCGCGCCCTGATGGCGGCGGTGCCTTCAGTTCCTTTCCCGGCGCAAATCGAATTCAGCTCCGAACAGGTCATGCTGGGCGGCCGCCCGGTGCAGAATCTTGCGGCCGATCTGCGTGCCGACGCCGGATCGTGGACCATCGACCGGCTGGATCTTCGCGCGCCGGGCGCGACTCGCGTCAGCTTGAGCGGCACCAGCGCGAAAGTCGGCCCGTCCAGCGATTTCACCGGGGCGCTCAGCGTCGACTCCGCGGATCCGGACGCACTGGTGGCATGGTTGCAGGGCCGCAGTGAGATCACGCATCGCAGCCAGAAGCCGTTGCGCCTGAGCGGCGATGTCAGCGTGACCTCGAGCAGCATTGCCATCGACGCCATGAAGGCGGAGATCGATGGCGGCGCCGTTGAAGGGCGGCTGGCGGCCTCAAGTCAGGCGACCGGTGGCGGCTCGCGGTTCTACGCAGATTTGAAGGCGGAGCGGCTCGATCTCGATGCCGCGGCGGCTTTCGTGCGTCCGCTGGCCGGTTCGCCAAGCGAGTGGCCTGACGAAGCGCAGGTATCGCTGGCCATCGGCCGCGCCATTTCGGCCGGTCAAGAATTGCGACCGTTCATGACCAAGCTCGGCTACGGTCCGAAAAGCATCTCGCTCGATCAATTGAAAATCGGCGACCCTCATGGCGTGATGATGGAAGGTACCGGGAGTTTCGACCGCGTCAATGGCACCGGACGATTGGCGCTGAATTCAACCGCCGCGTCGCTTGGTCAGATCACCGGGCTGATCGCGCCGTTCGCGCCGGCACTGGCGTCGCGGCTCGGTGCGATGGAACAGGGCCCGGGCCCCGCGCGGCTTAAACTGGCGCTCGATCTCGACAAGAACGCCGAACATGCCGATCGCGCCGACGCGCGCGCCGTTTTCGACCTCGACGCGCCGCAGCTCAAGGGCGCCGTCACCATCACGGCAACGCCCGCGATCGCGGCCGTGCGCGGCATCGATCTCGATGCGCTCCAGCGCAGCGAAGTCGGCATTGAATCGAAACTGACCTCGGCGCGCGGCGGTTCATTGCTGGTCTTGCTGGGGCTCGATCGCACCATCGCCGTGGGCGACGGCCCGCTGGAATTTCAGGGGTCGGCGATCGGCATCTGGCATGCGCCGTTGCTGCTGAACGTGAAGATCACGGGAGCTGGCCTCGATGCCGAAGCGCGAGGTATCGCCGAACCATGGGCGCAGGAGCCCAAGGCCGGCGTCACTCTAAAAGTTCGCAGCGTCAATCTCGCTCCGCTGTTCGATCTCAAACCCTCCGACGCGCTGGCGCAAAACATCAGCCTTTCCTCGCACGTTTCGCTGGTGGGCAGCAGGCTGATCCTGGACGATATCGACACCGCGATGTCGGGTTCGCGACTGCGCGGGCGTCTGGCGTTGACCCTTGACGAGCCAAGGACCGTGGCGGGCGAAGTCGGCCTCGATGTGCTGGATATGGCGCCGGCATTTGCGCTCGCCATCGGCGCCGCGGGGCATGATGCGGCCGAGCCGCTGGGAGCCGGACTGGTGAAAGGCTGGCGCGGCCGTATCGCGTTTCAGGCGTTGCGCGGCTCGCTTCCGGGCGGCGGCGAGCTGCGCCCCGTCAGCGGCACCGTCAAAAGCGACGGCCAATCGCTGACCTTCGAGGCGATCAGCGGTGGACTGGGCGGCGGTGAGGCGACCGCCAATCTCGACGCAAAGCAGTCCGCGAACGGAATTGCGTTGAACGCGCGCGTCCAGCTCAGCGGTGTCGACGGCGCGGTCTTGCGCTATCGCGGCCTCGCGATGCCCGCAGGCCGCGCGTCCATGCAGATGACGTTGGCGAGCCAGGGCCGCAGCGCGTCGGCGCTGGCGGGCGCGCTGTCCGGAAGTGGAACACTGGCGCTGGAATCCGCTCGCGTCGCCGGGCTCGATCCGCGCGCGTTCGACGCCGCGATCCGCGCCAGCGACAACGGGCAGCCGACGGACGACATCAGGCTGCGGCAGATCGTCGAGCCGGCATTGTCGGCGGGCGCGTTGTCGGTCGCATCGGCACAAATTCCATTCAACATCAGGGATGGCCGGATTCGCGTCGGCGCGACCACGCTCGATGCCGAGGGCGCCCGCGCCATCGTATCGGGGGGATACGATATTCCCGCCGACCAGGCCGATATTCGCGTCACCATCGCTTCGACGACGGCCGGAGCCGCCACCAGTCGTCCGGAAATTCAGCTGCTCTCTGTCGGCTCGCCTGACGCGCTCATCCGCACGGTCGACGTCGCGGCGCTATCGTCATGGCTGGCGGTGAGGGCGATCGACCGCGAAACCCGCCGGCTGGATTCGATCGAGCGCGGAGATCCGACGGCGGCGTTGCCGGCGTCGATTGCACCGTCCGCGCAACCTTCGACCGGGGCGTCGGACGCGGACCTGCCTGGCCTTCCGCTTTCCGAGATTCCTGCTTCCGGTCGCGATCCGCGGCGGCCGCCGTTGAAGCCCAGGATCGGCGTTCCGCATTCACCGCTCGCTCCGTCAAATGCGCCGCTTGCCGCCCAGCAGATCGCGCCACTGCCGCCGCCGATCGAGGTTCGCCCGACGCCGAGTATCATGCGGCCGCCGAAGCCGCGACCGCCGCTGGCGCTGACGCCGCCGGCTGCCGCGCCGCCGTGAGCGACGTTCCAAGCCAAAGCGCGGCCATATTTCGTAGCCGGAAATGCGCGCGAGCTTGATCGGCCTGCGCGCGATTGTTGGCGTCCGGACCGGTGTTGAAATCAGGCGTTGCTGTCACCCACCAAACGACACATTCTCGATTTGCTGGGCTCGGAGCCGGCGAATTCAATCCCGGAAGCCATGGATCACCAATGACAAAGCGTATTCTTCTTGGAATGTTGACGCCGTCGTCGAATACGGCGCTGGAGCCGATCACGACCGCGATGGTTGCCGGGTTGCCGGAAGTGTCGGCGCACTTTTCGCGCTTCAAGGTAACCGAAATCGCCCTGTCCAATAGGGCGCTGGCGCAATTCGACAATGACGAGATCCTGCGTGCCGCGGAATTATTGGCGCATGCCAAGGTCGACTCGATTGGATGGAACGGCACATCCTCCGGCTGGCTGGGCTTTGAGGCTGATATTCGATTGTGCGAACAAATCACCGCTGCAACCGGGATACCAGCGACGACGTCGATGCTGGCCCTCAACGAAATCCTTGAACGGAAGAATGTGACGCGGCTCGGCTACGTCACGCCCTATCTCGATGATGTCCAGGCAAGAATTCTGGAAAACTATCGAAAGCTCGGCATTGCCTGCCAGGGTGAGCGGCACCTCGGCCTGCAAGACAATTTTTCCTTTTCCGAAGTGCCGGTCGCAGAGCTGGAGAATATGACCCGCGAGGTAGCGCAGGACAGACCGGATGCGATCACGATCATCTGCACCAATTTGAGGGTCGCACCATCGGTTGCGAAGCTGGAGCGCGAGATCGGCATTCCCATCTATGACACCATTGCCACGGTGGTCTGGAAATGCCTCAAACTTGCCGGCGTCGATACCCGGCGCGTGGTCGATTGGGGTTCGCTGTTTCAACAGGTCGCGTGATCGCATCCGACCGATCCAGAATTTTTTACTGGAGATATCGACCATGGCTGCGTTGGACACGGTGATCGGTCACGGTGCGATTGCCCGGCGAAACCCCGGCGGCAAAGGCTGCGGCCGCTGCCTCGGCCGAGCACGGGCCTTCGCGCCTTTGTCGATGCCGCCGCATCGACAGGCGATCTTTGCGGGTTCGTCCCCTCGATCAAATTCGAGGACGCGGGTTTCGCGGAATACGCGTTAGTGAGACACCTGCGCCGATTTTGGTTCCGGCACGGCGGACACCGCGCGGGTTCGAAAATAATCAAGGACGAAGAGGCGGATGGCCGAAGACAGATTGCCTTGCTGGCGGTTGCTGTCGATCTCACCCACGAGTTCGGACAGTGTCATGCCTCGAAGGCCCGAGATCTCCTTCATGCCGTTCCAGAATGCCTCTTCAAGGCTGACGCTGGTCTTGTGACCCGCGACTACGATCGAGCGTTTCACCACGGGCGATTTCATGACGCGTCCTCGCCGTCGATCCGATGTTGATCCAGTAAATCGCTTGCCCGACTTGAACGCTGTTGGTCCAGCGTGCGTTCGGATTTGGTTCGGCCAAACCGTGTCCGGTTGACCTCCGCCTGTTTCGCCGACTGTTGTTTTTCGGCGCGCTTCTTAAATCGGTTCAGGTTGACCACGTTGCCCATGCTCGCCCCCGTCATGAAATAAGCTGATGGGATGCGGCATCTTGACGAAGCCACGGGAGGCCGCGCTGGGCGTGAGAGCAAGTTCCGGCTAAGCGCAATCCGGTCAGCGTCAGGAAAATGTTCTCGATTAATACCCTTGGGCGTATCGCAGTTGCAAAACCGGTATTCGCAATTGCGAAATACGCGCCAGCCGGCTCAGTCATCATTCAGAAAATCCCCCATCTTGAATAGCGACAAAAAAATGCTCCGCGTCTGAAGACGAAATATTTTCGTGCTCTAGCACGGGCCTGCGCGACGGCGATAGCTTAACGGTATTATTCT
>Ga0209871_1000384_pt1 | contig 12096 bp, 6 predicted proteins | sample OrgsoiDNA2013045_FD_185795 | JGI IMG/M metagenome (GOLD analysis project Ga0209871, IMG submission 185795) | Permafrost soil microbial communities from the Arctic, to analyse light accelerated degradation of dissolved organic matter (DOM) -... | ecosystem: Environmental > Terrestrial > Soil >... | reverse complement strand
GAGGGAATACGCGTCGATTGGCATCTTCCGACGATGTTCGTACAACCCGCACCAGGATCGAACGCAGCGCCGCAATGTTCGCCGATGCGTTGGCGATCGCCCCTTGCACTTCAACCGCGCGAACGCTCACTTCTTCGGCGCCGCCGCTCACGTTTGCAATTCGTGAGCTGACCTCCCGGCTGGATTGCGCGGATTGATCGACGCTGCGCGCGATCTCTTGCGTCGCGGCACCTTGCTGTTGGATAGCCGCCGCGATCGAACTGGCTACGCGATCGACCTCTCCGATTTCCTGTCCGATTTGTCCGACCGAGGTGGCCGCCGCTTCCGTCGCTGCCTGTATTTCAGCAACGAGGCGATTGATCTCTTCGGTGGATTGCGCGGTCTGATGGGAAAGCGACTTCACTTCCGACGCCACGACGGCGAAACCTCTTCCAGCCTCTCCCGCGCGGGCAGCTTCAATGGTCGCATTCAGCGCCAGCAGATTTGTCTGGCTGGCAATGCTGCCGATGTTGCCGCTCATTTCGGCGATCTTGGTCACGACGGCCGAGAGAGATTGAATTGTTTCCTGAGCGCGATGGCCACTGCGAACCGCATTGCCCGTGACCTGACTGGCCCGTTCGATTTGAGCTCCAATCTCCCGGATCGATGCGGTAAATTGTTCGGCCGCGGCTGAAACCGTCTGGGCGTTGGCGAGCGATTGTTCAGATGCCGCGGCAACAGCCTGCGAATCAGACGACAAGGTTGTCGCCAACGCGGTCAATCCTCGCGCGGCGACGTCCACTCCATTGGTAGCGACGGAAATGGACTCGACCGATTTGCCCGTTTCGTGCTCGACGGTATCAGCCATTCTTAGCATTGCGCTCCGCTGGGCCTCGCTGGCCTCCTCGGCGGATAGGCGCTGGTGCTCGCGCAACTTTCCGTTCTCGATCGCGCTGGTTTTGAAGACCTCCACGGCCTGTGCCATTTGACCGATTTCGTCTTTCCGCGCGGCGGAAGGTATCGCGACATCCAGATCGCCTTGAGCCAACCGCTTCATGACAGCCGTCATGCGGACAACGGGCCGTATGACGCCCAATGCAATGCCCAGGATACCCAGGGCGATAATGAGCACAACGCCCCCGGAGACGGACCACACAATATACGAAAACGATGTCACGCGCTGGGCGGCGGTGGTTTCCAGTGCCGCGTTTTCGTCGTTGGTCTGTTTTACGATGTCATCGATGATGGCGCGGTGGGCGGCATATGCCGGGTCCAGCTTCGCGTAGGCGGTTTCGGCAGCGCCGGCGTTCTTTTTCTCCAGCGCAGGCAACATTTCCTGTTCGATGATGGTCCAGAACCGCTGCACTTCGGTATCAGAGGCTTTTGTCAGCTTTGATTTCAACGATTGTTCGAGGTCGGATTTGATCCAGTACTCGCGACGTTCGTCGTAATCCTTGTGCAGCTGAACCAGCCGGTCTCGCCGGGCTGTAACCGTCGATGGATCACGCACCGCGAGGGTTGCCTCGAGATAGGCTTCAAGCACGTATTCCGGCGGCGGCAGGATGTCGGCGACCAGATCGTTTCCGAGCTTTATCTGCGTGTATAGCGGACCGCCGATGCGCAATTGCTGCAGCGCGTACCCGCTCGTAAACAGCACGGCAAAAAGCCCGACCGCCGTAACAAGCGCATAGATGACCACGGCGGCGGAGACTGAGATTCGCGATTTCATCTGTTTTCCTTCAAAACCGCAATCCACCAGGCTCCTGGAGGCGAGAACTCCGCCAAGCCTACGATTCTCGTGGGACGGTAAGTTACCAACACTGCGAGCCCATTAATTTGGGCGACCGTAGAAATACGGCGTACGGGTAGAAATACGGCCCGCGATCTGAGAAGACCGAAACATTTTGATCCGGCAAAGCGCGCGAGGCCGGCGTCTGCGCCACCGGGCGACCGACCGATCCTCGAGAGCCACTTCGGAGATCGCGGCAGCAGTTCTCCAGACGCACCGTCAGGACAGAGGCTACCGCAAAACTACGGTGTGTGATTTTGACGGTTCATTTCCCTTGGATTCAACGACCCACAAAAACCGCGGCGCTCGAAGCGGTTTAGCAAGCGTTTATTCCGCCTGATAACCAGCCGCTCAGCATCACCTGCGACCGTCGAGCGGACAGGTTTGGGGGACGTTTTGCGTAATCCTATCACTGAAGCTCAAATGTTTGCGGCGCTTGTCGACACGAACGAGGCAATCATTCGTTCCAGCAGTCGCGACGAAGCCTTGCAACGCGTTTGCAGCGCCGCCCTCGAGCATTTCGGATTCGTTGGCGCAGCAGTGCTGTTGGCGGGTGCTGATCGATCGCTCACTTTCGCGGCCGGTGCCGGCGATGGCATCGAGGTCTTGAAAGGAGTTCAAATCTCGACCGCGGAAAACACGGTTAACGGGCAAGGTCTGGCTGGAATAGCCTTCCGGACGGGCCGGCCAACCTTCAGCAACGACTATCTTAATGACGAGCGGATGCGTCCGTGGCGCGAAATCGGCGCTGCTTATGGTATAGGCGCGGCAGCCGCCTTTCCGATACTCGATCAGGGGAAAAGCCGGGGTATCCTGTTGGTCTACAGCCCCACCCCCAACTCGATCGGTGAAACCCTGATAAGAATTCTGGAACGAATGAGCGAGAACATCGCTTACGCTCTTCGTGCCTTCGATCGAAGCAGGTTGGGTCAACAAGAGAAGCGGTCCGCTCAACGTCTGACCCAGATGTTCGGCGCGCTTAGTGCGACCAACGAAGCGCTGCTCCGGGCACGTACTCCCGACGAGATGTTCCAGCACGTGTGCGATGCGGCTGCGGCGGGAGGCCGCCCCCTCGGTGCCGCGGCAGTATTCCTGATGCGGCCGGGCTCCGAATGGCTCGTTCTCAAGGCTGCCGCCGGAAATGATCTCGACCAGATCAAGAAGATGCCGCTCTCGCTTGACCCCGACAACAGGTTCGGCAGAGGCCTCCATGGACCTGCATTGCGCGAGGGACGGCCCTCCGTCAGTTACAACACCCGTAGCGACCCGCGCACGCAGCCCTGGATTACAGACCGCGCACCCCCTCATGGTTGCGCGGCGTTGCCGCTTCGGCAGGGCGGTAAATCGGTGGGGGTTCTCTTTTTCTTCTTCGGCCGCTCGGCAGGCAACCAGCGCCAGGCCATCGAAGCCCTGATGAGCCGAATCGCCGAAAATATGTCCTTTGCCCTCGACATGTTCGATCGCGACGCGCATCGAATTCGATCCGAGCGAATGTTCGCAGCACTTAGCGCGACCAACGAAGCGATCTTCAGATCGCAGAACGTCGACGAGATGCTGCAGCTTGTCTGTGAAGCTTCTGTCAACGAGGGAAAGTATCTATCGACCGCCATCTCGCTGGTTGAACCAGACTCGCCGAATCTCAAGGTGGCGGCGGCCGCCGGCGCTTTCCTTGATGCTATCAATCAAATGCAGATTTCGACCGACCCTGAAGATATTCGGGGTCAGGGCCTTAGCGGAACCGCCTTCAGGACAGGCGCACCTTGCATCAGCAATGATGTGATGAACGATCCTCGTGTTGCAAGCTGGCGTCCACTTTATATGACCACTGGCGTCACTGCCGCCGCCGCCCTCCCATTGATCAAGAACAAGGTCACCGTCGGCTTGATGCACTTTTTCTTCGGTCGCGACGTCGGCATGATCGACGACCAAATGCTCGGCTTGATGGCGCGGTTGGCCGAGAACGTTTCCTTCGGCCTCGAGACCCTCGAGCGTGAGGCAAACAGAATTCGGCTTACCCGCATGTTTGCCTCCTTGAGCGCCACCAACGAAGCAATCATGCGGGCAACGAACCGCAACGAACTCTTCAATATGGTATGCGCGGCGTCGGTGGAGGGTGCAAAATTTACCACCGCCACCATTCTGCTTGACGAGCCGGAAGGCGATTACTTCTCGATTGCCGGCTGCGCGGGCCCCAACGAAAGCTACATCCGTCAGTTAAAGTATTCACCGAATTCCGAGCTTCCCGAAGGACAGGGACTTATCGGAAACGCCTTTCGCTCGGGCAAGCCGGTGGTCGCCAACGACTACCAATCCGACGGGCGCACCCAACACTGGCACCAACAAACTCGCGCCAGCGGCGCGAGGTCCGGCGCGGCCCTGCCCCTGCTCTCCCATGGCCGACCCATCGGCGTGCTGCTATTTATGTCACTTGAAGCCAACATCTTCACTTCAGAACTCGTTGAATTGCTGCAGCGACTTGCGGAAAATGTCTCTTTCGCGCTCGAGAATCTCGAACGCGCGGAAGAAAATCGGCTTGCCGAGAGACAGATCCGCTATCTCGCCACGCACGACGGCCTGACCGGACTGCCAAATCGCGTCAAATTCAACCAGCATCTCGCCGTAACCATCGAGACGGCACGAGCGAACAACTCACAATTTGCCGTCATGTTCATCGACCTCGACCGGTTCAAGATCATCAACGATTCCCTCGGTCACGCGGCCGGTGACGAATTGCTGATCGAGATGGCGAACCGCCTTCGTACCTCGCTGACCGAGGCCGATGTCGTTGCCCGGCTTGGCGGAGACGAATTCGTGGTCATTCTCGGCGCCGTCTCGGGATGCGATCAGGTATCGGCCATAGCGCGCAGCGTCATGGCGGCGCTGAGCAAAACGCTGACGATCGGCGATCACGAGTGCCTCGCCACCGCGAGTATCGGCATCTCGATGTTCCCGTCGGATGGCGGAGATGAAACCACGTTGATGAAGCACGCCGATCTGGCAATGTATCAGGCCAAGGACGAAGGAAAGAATGATTTCCGGTTCTTCGCGAGGGGGGCCAAGACGCAGTCAGTCGAACGGCTGATGCTGGAAACTTCCTTGCGCCATGCGATGGACCTCAACCAGCTCGCAGTGCACTACCAACCCAAGGTGGATATGGCGACCCAACAGGTTACCGGAGTCGAAGCGCTGCTGCGCTGGTCCCATCCGGAGATCGGTGACATATCGCCCGCCAAATTCATTCCACTCGCGGAGGAGACCGGACTTATCATCCCGATCGGGCGCTGGGTCCTGCGAACCGCGTGCCTGCAAAACGTCGCGTGGCAGCATCAGGGGGTCGAGCCGATCTCCGTCGCGGTGAATTTGTCGCCGCGCCAGTTTCTCGACACCGGTTTTCTTGCAACGCTCGATGAAATTCTGGAGGAGAGTGGAATGCGGCCCGAACTGCTTCAGCTTGAAATCACCGAATCGATGGTGATGCTGAATGTCGAGCGCGCGATTGAACTGCTTGACGCCATTCAGAGCCGGGGCGTGCGTCTTGCGATCGACGATTTCGGCACAGGCTACTCGTCGATGTCGATGATGAAGCGATTTCCGATCGATACCATCAAGATTGACCGTTCGTTTATCAGGGATATCCCCGACGATTGCGAGGACAAGGCGATTACGGAAGCTATTATCCGGATGGGGAAGGCGCTCGACTTGACCGTTGTGGCAGAGGGCGTCGAGACCGAGCAACAGCGGGCATTTCTCAGCTCTCATGGTTGCGACGAGATGCAAGGGTTCCTGTTCAGCAAAGCCAGGCCACAGGAGGATATTCCCGCGCTTGTCGCCGGATCGCTGGAGCGTTCTCCGCCGCTTCAACCTTTTCTGATCGACCCGCAAATGCCTTTCAGGCTCAAGACAGCCGAAGCGAACTGATCTGGCGGGAGGCGCCTTTCCGAAAGAGGTGGCTCAAACATGGAATCAGCGATTGGACCCTGGCGACAGGCGCTGGCGCGACAGGCAGCCGATGTTCCGCGCGATTGCGGCTGATCCTCGGCTCCAGCCTGACCGCGGCCTGGAGCGGAAGTCCGCTCGGTTTTTCACCCCTCGATGACGGGATTGGCATAAGGACGCCATTTCCCGACCCGGTTGACCCGCCGCGCAGCCTCGTTCGAACGGAGGATGGCGCACGGCGCACAACTGGTGCGACGGTGGAATGAATATTGAAACAGCACCGCGGCGATCTATGCTTGCCGATATTCAAGGGCGCGGGCGATGTGGTGGTTCAACAAGGGCGAGCGCAAGGAAATCTGGGACGAAGATATCCAGTGGCCGATCGGCGATATCGAAGCGGCGCATAAGATACGCGACATCTGCCGTTCCGCTGCCGACAGCGCTGAAAAACTAGGCGGCTCAGCTGACCGCTCGGACAATAAGATCAAATACGAGGTCGAAAGATACGAACGCGCCGCCAAGACCGCCATGAAAATCGCCATCAAGATTTCCGATGACCTGTTGCGCGACTCCGCTGTACGCCAGATCGTCAATTTGTGTTTGCAGGCCAACGATTTGAGGACAGCGCGGATACTTTTTCGCGCGATTCAGTCCGTGTCGATCAAAGAAGACGTGCTGAATGACTATCCGATATTGCGGCAGTGAATTTCTGGCGAGTGAGCGCGGCGCTGATTGATCGGCGCCGACCTTCAAGACTTCGTCGCAAACCAGATCACATGACGCACGCCGCTGCGTTTTGCGGTGGCGCGCACGGCCACCTCGTTCACATCGAAGCCGGCGGCGCGAAGCCGTTTGGAGAACAGCGCGTTCGGTCCCGACGACCAGACGGCGAGGACGCCGCCCGGGCGCAAGGCCCGGCGGATGGTTTTCAGCCCTTTCAGATCGTAGAGCGCATCGTTGGCTTTGCGGATCAGGCCCTCCGGGCCGTTATCGACATCGAGCAGGATCGCATCGAATGCCGAGGCATGGGATTTTATCACCTCAATGACGTCGGCGCTGCGAATGCTTGCGCGGGGATCGTCAAGGCTATCGCCGAAGATGTCGGCCATGGGACCTCGTGCCCACGCGATCACGGCGGGCACAAGCTCGGCCACCACGATCCGCGCTTCGGTTCCCAACACGGCAAGTGCGGCGCGCAGGGTGAATCCCATGCCCAATCCACCGATCAACAGATGCGGGCGCTCGACCGCTTCGATCCTGCGGCAGGCGAGCGTGGCAAGGGCTGCCTCGGATCCACTGAGGCGGCTGCTCATCAGCTCGTTCTGGCCGAGCATCATGGAGAAATCAGTCCCCCTTCGCATCAGACGAAGTTCGACGTCTGCGCCAGGCACGCGTGCGGTACCGATATGTTCCCACGGAATCATGCGAAGCTTCTACGCTGTTTTTGACGCCATTGGGCGAGGTCTGGCACAGACGACCACCACGTCACACGCTGTTTTTGCTGGTATCGCAGGCATAGGCGTCGAGCCGTGAGTTGTCCAAATTTTAGTCGCCGTTTGTCGACAGTTTCATCTTGCGGGCTGGATTGACGCCATGTGAGCCTCCCCTCGATAGGGATTTTTCAACTCCCGAAAGCCTGCATTCTCGTGCTTCAACAGGGCTTGCCGCGCAGAATCCGCGGATCGAGCCCATCAAAAGGTAAGTCATGCTGAAGAAAATCGTGTTCGGCCTCGTTTTCACCTGCAGCTCAGGCCTTGCGCTCTCGCAGGAGCCGAAGATGGGAGGCGTCATCAACGCCGTCATCCAGCCCGAGCCGCCCGGCCTGATGTTGGCGATGATCCAGAACGGCCCGACCAAGATGGTATCAGGCAATATCTTTGAAGGTCTGCTGCGGTACAGCCCGAAACTGGAGCCGCTGCCCGGCCTCGCCGAAAGCTGGACGGTCGGCGAGGACGCCAAGGTCTACACCTTCAAGCTGAAGCCGGGCGTGACCTGGCATGACGGCAAGCCATTCACGTCAGCCGACGTTCTGTTCTCGCTCGAATTTCTCAAACAGTTTCATGCCCGCGCGCGCAACAATCTCCTGCAGGTCGAGAAGGTCGAGGCGCCGGATGATTTGACGGTTGTATTCACGCTGAAGCAGCCGTTCGGGCCATTCCTCGGCATCTTCGAGGTCGGCTCACTGCCGATGGTCCCGAAGCATTTGTACGAAGGCACCGACTACAAGACCAATCCTTACAATAACGCGCCGATCGGCACCGGCCCGTTCATGTTCAAGGAGTGGCAGAAGGGCTCGTTCATTCGGCTCGTGAAGAATCCCAATTACCACATCAAGGACAAGCCTTACATCGATGAAATCTACTGGCAGGTCATTCCGGATGCCGCGGCTCGCTCGGTCGCATTCGAGACCGGCAAGATCGACGTGCTGCCCGGCGGCTCGGTGGAGAATTTCGATGTCCCGCGCCTCAGCAAATTGAAGGATGTTTGCGTCACCGGCGCCGGCTGGGAATTTTTCAGCCCGCTGGCCTGGATGTGGCTGAACAACCGCGCCGGCCCGACGTCGAACAAGAAATTCCGTCAGGCCGTGATGTACGCGATCGACCGCAACTTCGCCAAGGACGTGATCTGGAATGGGCTCGGCAAGGTTGCCACCGGCCCGTCGGCATCGACCATCAAGTTTTACACGGATGACGTTCCGAAATACGACTTCAACCCGGCCAAGGCCAAGGCCCTGCTGAAGGAAGCCGGCTACAACGGCGAGAAGGTGCGCCTGATGCCGCTGCCTTACGGCGAGACTTGGCTGCGCTGGGGCGAAGCCGTCAAGCAGAACCTGCAGGACGTCGGCATCAATATCGAGACCGTCGCCACCGACGTTCCCGGTTCGAACCAGAAGATCGGCGACTGGGACTACGACATGGCCTTCTCCTATCTTTACCAGTACGGAGATCCAGCACTCGGCGTCGGCCGCAACTACGTCTCCAGCGCGATCGCCAAAGGCGCGGTGTTCAACAACGTCGAGGGCTATTCCAACCCGGAGATCGACAAATTGTTTGCCGACGGCGCGGTCGCGACGCCGGATTCCAGGCGCAAGGAAATCTACGAAAGGGCGCAGAAAATCCTGGTGGACGACGTGCCGGTGGCATGGATGCTCGAACTGCAATTTCCGACCATCACCCGTTGCAGGATCAAGAACCTTGTTACGACGGCGATCGGCGTCAATGACGGCTTCCGCGACGCCTGGATTGACAAGTGAGCGCTGCGGCGGCACGCCATGCCGACGCTTGCGCGCTTGCCGGGCATCGGCATCAACGGATTGCGGCGCGAGTAAAATGAGTCTTTGATGCTGTCATTCGTTGCCCAGCGCATCGTCAAGGGCGCGATCGTTTTGCTTGCGATCATCGTCTTGAACTTCTTCCTGATCCGGCTTGCTCCCGGCGATCCGGCCGTCGTCATGGCCGGCGAGGCCGGCGCCGGCGACCAGGTTTTCGTGACCCAGTTGCGCGAGAAATTCGGTCTCGACCGGCCGCTGCCGGAGCAATTGTTCCTCTACGTCAAGGGTATCGTCAGCTTCGATCTCGGCTTTTCGTTTCGCCAGCAGATGCCGGTCTCCAAACTGATCATGGATCGGCTGCCGGCGACCTTGTTGCTGACGATGACCGCGTTCGCGATCTCGCTCGTGCTCGGCATTCTCCTCGGTACCTTGGCGGCACGCTGGGCTGGAACCTGGGCGGATACCGCGATCACGGTGGTGGCGCTGGTGTTCTATGCCACGCCGCTGTTCTGGATCGCGCTGATGGCGATCCTGCTGTTCTCGGTGGCGCTGGATTGGCTGCCGAGTTTCGGCTACGAAACCATCGGGGCCAATTACACCGGCCTTGCCCACATAGCGGACGTCGGCGCGCATCTGATCATGCCGGCGATGACGATCGGCCTGTTCTTCATGGCGACCTATGCGCGGATGACGCGGGCCTCGATGCTGGAGGTGAAGCGGCTCGATTTCGTCAAGACCGCCCGCGCCAAGGGACTCCGCGACAATGTAATCCAGCGCCGCCATGTGCTGCGCAACGCGCTGTTGCCGGTCGTGACCCTGGCGGGCCTGCATTCCGGCACCCTGATCGGCGGCGCGGTGCTGACCGAAACGGTATTCGCGTGGCCCGGGATCGGCCGGCTGATGTACGAGGCGCTGCTGCAGCGCGACTACAATCTGCTGCTCGGCGTTTTCGTGGTGTGTTCGGCGATGGTGCTGATCTTCAATCTTGTCACCGATCTGGTCTACCGCATGGTCGATCCGCGCATCGACTTCGCCCCATGACGCAGTTCTGGAAGCAGATGTTGCGCAACCCCAGCGGGCTGATCGGCCTGATCATCCTCGTGATCGCCATCTTCCTCGCCGTAGCCGGACCCATGGTTTTCCCGAATTCGCCGTGGCGCATGGTACAACGGCCGTTCCTGCCGCCTTTTACATTATCGACTGTTCCGCTCGGCACCGACGCGCTCGGACGCGATGTCTTTGCCGGCATGATCTACGGTGCGCGCGTCTCGCTGCTGGTTGGCCTCGTCTCGACACTGGCGGCGCTGGCGATCGGCGTTCCGCTCGGCGCCATCGCCGGCTATTTCGGCGGACGCATCGACGACGCGCTGATGCGTTTCACCGAGTTCTTCCAGACCATTCCGAGCTTCGCTCTCGCCATCGTGCTGGTGGCGATCCTGCAGCCTTCGATCTATTCGATCGTCGCCTCCATCGCCATCGTCAGTTGGCCGCCGGTGGCGCGGCTGGTGCGCGGCGAGGTGCTGTCCTTGCGCAGCCGCGAATATGTCCAGGCCGCCATCGTCACCGGCCAGACCAGCCGATGGATCATCTGGCACGAAATCCTGCCCAACGCGTTGTCGCCGGTCATCGTGCTGGCGTCGCTGATGGTCGCGACCGCGATCCTGCTGGAATCCTCCCTGTCGTTCCTCGGCCTTGGCGATCCCAATCTGATTTCGTGGGGCTACATGGTCGGCGCCGGCCGCACCGTGATCCGGCAGGCATGGTGGATCACGGTATTTCCGGGGCTGGCCATCCTGATCTCCGTGCTGGGATTAAATCTGGTTGGCGAGGGCCTCAACGACGCCCTCAATCCACGGCTTGCAAGGGATGGCCGCTGACGATGCCCACCGATCCCGCCGTCAGCATCAAGGATCTGAGAATTGCGCTGCCGCCCGGTGGCGAGCGCGCCTACGCCGTCGACGGCGTTTCGTTCGATCTTGATCCCGGCGAAATCGTCTGCGTGGTCGGCGAATCCGGCTCAGGCAAGTCGATGTGCGCGCACGCGCTGATGGGATTGCTGCCGGACAGTGTCACGACCGAAACTGGAGTGATCGCGTTCGAAGGCAACAATCTGCTGGCGCTCGACGCGGACGGCTGGCGCGACCTGCGCGGACGCCGCATTGCGATGGTGTTTCAGGAGCCGATGACGGCGCTCAATCCGTTGATGCGGATTGGCGAGCAGATGATGGAAATGTTCGAGGCGCACGGCCTGCTGTCGCCGCGCGAACGCCGGCAAAAGGCGCTGGGTTTCGCACGCGAGGTCGGCCTTCCCGACCCTGCGAGGATCGTGCGCGCCTATCCGCATCAACTGTCCGGCGGCCAGCGTCAGCGGGCGATGATCGCGATGGCGCTGGCGCTGGAGCCCGCGGTGCTGGTGGCGGACGAGCCGACCACCGCGCTCGACGTCACCACGCAGGCGCAGATCCTCAAGCTGATCCGCGACCTGCAGCGCAGCCGCAATATGGCGGTCATGTTCATCACCCACGATTTCGGCGTGGTTGCCGATATCGCCGATCGCGTCGTCGTGCTGCGGCATGGGCAAATCGTCGAGCAAGGCAGCGCGCAGGCGGTGCTGGGCCGCCCGCAGCACGCCTACACCAGGGCGCTGCTCGCCGCGGTACCGTCGATGACGCCGCCGCAGCGAAGCCCGCTGATCGATCGCCACAAGGCGGTCGACGTGATCGGGATCGACAAGACCTACATCACCTCCGGCGGCTGGTTTCGGCCGGATCGCACCGTTCAGGCCGCGAGCGAAGTCAGCTTCTCGATTCTGAAAGGCGAGACGCTCGGGCTGGTCGGCGAGTCCGGCTCCGGCAAGTCATCGGTGGCGCGTCTGGTGATGCGGCTGATCGAGGCCGATCGCGGCACCATCCGGATCGGCGAGGTCGATCTGATGCAGCTCGATGGCAAGGCGCTGCGCGACCAGCGCCGCCGCATCCAGATGATCTTTCAGGATCCGTTTGCCTCGCTCAATCCGCGCCGCAAGGTCGGACAGATCATCAGCGACGGACCGATCGCGCATGGCACCGACCCGAAGCTGGCGCGACAGCGCGCCCGCGACCTGCTCGGCATGGTTGGCCTC
>Ga0209871_1000383_pt1 | contig 12116 bp, 7 predicted proteins | sample OrgsoiDNA2013045_FD_185795 | JGI IMG/M metagenome (GOLD analysis project Ga0209871, IMG submission 185795) | Permafrost soil microbial communities from the Arctic, to analyse light accelerated degradation of dissolved organic matter (DOM) -... | ecosystem: Environmental > Terrestrial > Soil >... | reverse complement strand
CCACCGAAAACGGATGGCGCAGCACGCCGTGGCACATGCAACGCCCGGTGGCATAGCTCATCTCGCGGTCCTGCAGGTGGAATCGCGCGTTGGGAAAACGGTCGAGATTGCCGGCGTGGTCGTAATGCAGATGCGTGACCACGACATCCCTGATGTCGTCGGCATTGACGCCAAAACGCGCCAGCGCCTCGACCGGATTGAGCGTCAGCTTGCGGCTGCGCAGCTTCGCTTCCTCGGCGTTGAAACCGGTATCGACCAGGATGTCGCGGCCGCCGCCCCGGATCAGCCAGACGAAATAGTCGAGGTCTTGCGCCGTGGTCTCGTGCGGGTCCGGCAGCAGGTAATTGAGGTGGGGCGTGCGCGGCGACATCGTCGCATAGCGGAGCGCATAGATTTCGTAGACGTTTCCCATCGGGTTTTTCTTCTTCTCAGGTTGCCGTTTGGCCGATTTTCGCACCAAGCCACCATCATCCGAAAAGGTCAAACATGGCGCGGCGCATGTCAGCTTCATGACGCGGCGGCGATATAGTGTGAGGCTAATCACACTGCTGTTTCAACGGAACCTGTGTATCATCGTCAGCGATTCAGCGGCGAGAGAGAGTCCCGAACGCGAATTATTCCGGCGCCTCCGGTTATCCTTGTCGCGGTTAATTGTCGCAATTAACCGCGACGTCGCAAGCAGTTGACGGTTCACGCGCGCGGTTTGATAATGCGGTTTGTGTAGAGTAAGGTCGCCGAGGCGCAAGCTGGTATCGGCGCCCTGTTGGCTGGACTGCCGTCGTATGAAAATCCGCTTCGCTTGGCTTGTGGCCTTGATTTCATTGGTCGTGCCGCTTGTCCCGTCGGTTGCTGCGGACAATCGCGGCGACCGGTTTGCGCTTGTCATCGGCAACGCCAAATATCCCGACGCCGATGCGCCGCTCAAGGAGCCCATCAACGACGCCCGCGAGGTCGCCGACGAACTCAAGCGCGACGGCTTCAATGTCGAGGTCGGAGAGAACCTGACCGGCGAGGCGATGCGCCGCGCTTTCGACAAACTCTACGCACGCATCAAGCCCGGCTCGGTGGCGCTGATTTTCTATAGCGGGTTCGGCGTCCAGTCCGGCCGCCAGAGTTACATGATACCGATCGATGCACAGATCTGGACCGAACCGGATGTTCGCCGCGACGGCTTCAGCCTGGAATCGGTGCTGAGCGAAATCAACGGCCGCGGCGCGGGCGTCAAGATCGCCCTGATCGACGCCTCCAGGCGCAATCCCTTCGAGCGCCGGTTCCGCAGTTTCTCGGCCGGCCTTGCACCGGTCATCGCGCCGAACGGAACGCTGGTGATGTATTCGGCAGCGCTTTCTTCCGTCATCTCGGACAATGGCGGCGATCACAGCCTGTTCGTGCAGGAGTTGCTCAAGGAAATCCGCGTTCCCGACCTGATGGCCGAAGAGACGCTCAACCGGACCCGGGTCGGCGTCACCCGCGCATCGCGCCAGGAGCAGGTGCCGTGGATTTCGTCCTCTTTGGCTGAGGATTTTTCGTTTATTCCGGGTGCCAGCCCGAAGCCACCCGGCCAGGTGGCAGCACTTCCCAAACCGGCTGTCGAACCCCCGCCACTGCCGCGCATCGAGCCGCCACCGCCACGCGTCGAGCCGCGCGTCGAACCGGTGCTGCCGCCGGCGCCCAAACCGGTCGAAGTCTCGATTCCTCCGCCTGATAAGCCCGTAGCCGACAAGCCGCTGGAAAAAATCGACGGAACCACGCCGGTGCTTGCCGACGATCCGACAATCAAAAGCCTGACCGCCAAACTCGCCGACAACCCCGATGACGCCGGCGCGCTGTACCGGCGCGGACAGGTCTATGCCAGCAAGGGCGCCTACACCCTTGCCATCAAGGATTTCGACAACTCGCTGCGATTGAACCCCAAGGACGTCGAAGCCTACAACAACCGCTGCTGGACCCGCTCCGTGGTCGGCGACCTGCAGGCGGCATTGAAAGACTGCAACGAGGCGCTGCGGCTGCGCCCGAACTTTGTCGATGCCCTCGACAGCCGCGGGCTGGTCAATCTGAAGAGCGGGCAGACCAAAAACGCGATTGCCGATTTTGACGCCGCCCTCAGGATCAATCCGAGATTGACCTCCTCGCTGTACGGACGCGGCCTTGCCAAGCAGCGCAACGGCGCGATTTCCGAAGGCGCAGTGGACATATCCAACGCCAAGGCGATGGATCCGAACATTGCGAAGGAATTTGCCGACTATGGGGTGCGTTGACGAAAATTTAGGTTGATGGACCCGCGCCTTCCCTGAACCCCGGAGCCGGCGCCAGAGACAAAGCAGGGAAAGCAGGGCGTCGCGACCGGTGGTCCGGCGGCCGATTTGCAAATGATTTGGAACCGCGCGGGTAGCGCAGGAGGACTGACAATGTCGAAAATGTTGGGAAGGAAGGGTCTTGGCGCGCTTCTTTCGATGCTGGCGATGGGCGCGGCACTTTCATTTGGCATCGGAAAGGCCGTCGCCGCCGATGACGTCACCGAGGATCAGATCGTCCGGGCGCTGGCACCGGCGGCCAGGGCGCCGCTGACCCGCGGCCTGTCGGCCGCTCCGCAGGCCGATCCGGCGGCCACCGCCGCCGAGGGTCGTTTGCTACACACCATCCGCGGACGCGCCACCCGTTCGCTGTCGGTCAGCGAGCGCGAGGAAATCGCCACCATCGCCAAGGATAAACCGAATATCGATCTGGAAATCACCTTCGACTACAATTCAGCCAATATCAGCACAAAATCATTGCCCTCGGTCCAGGCGCTCGGCAAAGCCCTGACCAATCCCGATCTGAAAGGCTCGACCTTCATCGTCGCCGGTCACACCGACGCCGCCGGCGGCGACGCCTACAACCAGGACCTGTCCGAGCGGCGCGCGGATTCGATCAAGCGCTATCTCACCGGCAAATTCTCGATCGGCCCTGCCGACCTCGTGACCGTCGGCTATGGCAAGAGCAAGCTCAAGGATCCGGCCAACCCGCTGGCCGAAGCGAACCGCCGCGTGCAGGTCGTCAACATGGCCAACAAGACCACGGCGGCGAAGTAAGGCCGCCACCACGTGTCCCGCACCGCAGCGGGACGCATGTTCTTGAAATGCAGCCATTAGAACCGCCAACTATTGCGAAAGTCGTCATGCCCGGGCATAGCCGTCCGAAGGACGGCGTCGCTTCCGCTCGCCTATGTCCCGGGCATCCACGTCCCGGCCATGACGAAAAAACCGATCGAATGCGCCGCTTCGGTCTAATATCATTCTGCACGAGCTAGTTCTCCACGCGACAATAGGTCTGGACCCAACCGGCGATGACGCTCTCCGAATTCCTCAAGCCGGCGCTGGCCGTGATCGCCGTCGTCGCTCTCGGCGCCGGCTGGTACTGGTTTGAGCATCGCTCCCGCCCCGAAGAGAAGGAAACTCCAAGCAACGCGCTGGTCATCGTGACGAAATCCACCAATGCCTGTTTCTCCGATCTGGTGAAGGTCACCGGATTCATCGTGCCGCGCCGCGAGGCGGTGGTCGGCGTCGACCAGGAAGGCTCCAAGGTTGCCGACGTGCTGGTCCGCGAAGGCGAGACGGTCAGCGACAATCAGGAACTGGCCCGGCTGACGCCGCCGCCGGCGCAGCCCGGCGCCGCCGCCGGGCGAGCCGCGCCGACGTCGTTGCGCGCGCCAGCCGCAGGCCTCGTCACCGAGGTGAAAACCATTGTCGGCGCGCCGGCCTCGCCGCAGTCCGGGCCGATGTTCCGGATTTCCGTCAACAACGAAATCGAACTCGATGCCGAGGTGCCGGCGATCCACGTCATGAAACTCAATCCGGGCGCGACCGTGCGCATCAGCCGCGACGATGCGACGGACCTGGTCGGGCGGGTGCGGCTGGTTTCACCGCAGATCGATCGCACCACCCAGCTCGGCCATGTCCGGATATCGCTGACCAACAACCCCTCGCTCAAGGTCGGCATGTTCGCCCGCGCCAGCATCGACGCCAAGCGCAGTTGCGGCGTCGCGGTTCCCCGTACCGCCATTGACCATCTGACCGTTCAGGTGGTCAAAGGGAATATTGTGGAGACGCGAAGGGTGCGGGTCGGGCTCACTTACGACAACTCCACGGAAATTCTCGAGGGCCTCGACGAGGGCGAAATCGTCGTGGCCGATGCTGGCTCCTCGCTGCATGACGGCGACCGGATCAAGACCATGTTCGCCGAGGACCTCGATCGAACGCGGGTACGCTGATGGCTATGAATATCTCGGCATGGTCGATCCGGAACCCGCTTCCCTCGATCGTATTCTCCATCATCCTCTTGGTGCTGGGCTGGGTCAGCTTTACCAAGCTCGCGGTGACAAGGCTGCCCTCGGCCGACATCCCCGTGATATCGGTCGCGGTCGCGCAGTTCGGCGCGGCCCCTGCCGAACTTGAATCGCAGGTCACCAAGACCATCGAGGACGGCGTCTCCGGCGTCGAGGGCGTGCGGCACATTTCATCGTCGATCACCGACGGGCTGTCGCTGACCACGATCCAGTTCGCGCTCGAGACCAACACCGACCGCGCGCTGAACGACGTCAAGGACGCCGTCACCCGGGTGCGCTCCAACCTGCCGCAGAACGTCAACGAGCCGCTGATCCAGCGCGTCGACGTGATCGGCCTGCCGATCGTCACCTATGCCGCGATTTCGCCCGGCAAGACGCCCGAGCAGCTGTCCTATTTCGTCGACGACGTGGTCAAACGCGCGCTGCAGGGCGTGCGCAACGTCGCCCAGGTCGAGCGCATCGGCGGTGTCGAGCGCGAGATTCTGGTGTCGCTCGATACCGACCGGCTGCAGGCCGCGGGGCTCACCGCCGTCAATGTCAGCCAGAGCCTGCGCGGCACCAATGTCGATCTGGCCGGCGGCCGCGCTGAAATCGGCAAAAACGATCAGGCGATCCGCACCCTCGCCGGCGCCAAGACGCTCAATGAACTGGCGGGGACCATGATCCCGCTGTTCGGCGGCGGCGAGGTGCGGCTCGACGATCTCGGCACCGTCACCGACACCATCGCCGACCGCAGGACATTTGCGCGTTTCAACGGCGAGCCGGTGGTGGCGCTCGGCATCAAGCGCTCCAAGGGCGCCAGCGACGTGGTGGTCGCCGCCGCCGTGCAGAAACGCATCGACGCGCTGAAGATCGCCTATCCCGATGTCGACCTGAAACTGATCGACACCTCGGTGGAGTTCACCAAGGGCAATTACGAAGCCGCGATCTCGACCTTGTTCGAGGGCGCCATTCTCGCCGTCATCATCGTGCTGTTGTTCCTGCGCGATATCCGCGCCACCATCATCGCCGCGATCTCGCTGCCGCTGTCGATCTTTCCGGCGTTCTGGGCGATGGACATCCTGGGATTTTCGCTCAACCTCGTCAGCTTCCTCGCCATCACGCTGTCGACCGGCATTCTGGTCGACGACGCCATTGTCGAGATCGAGAACATCGTGCGGCACATGCGGATGGGCAAGACGCCCTATCGCGCCGCCCTTGAGGCCGCCGACGAAATCGGTCTCGCCGTGATCGCGATCTCGCTGACGATCATCGCGATCTTCGCGCCCGCCAGCTTCATGTCGGGGATCGCCGGGCAATTCTTCAAGCAGTTCGGCATCACGGTGTCGGTGCAGGTGTTCTTCTCGCTGCTGGCAGCGCGATTCGTCACCCCGGTGCTGGCGGCGTACTTCCTCAAGGACCACGCGCATGACGACCCGCCGCCGGGACCGGTGCTGCGGGGCTATACCGCGCTGGTGACGTGGTCGGTGAAACACTATTTCATCACCGTGCTGATCGGCTTTGGCATCTTCGCTCTCTCGATCTGGAGCATCACGCTGCTGCCGCAGGGATTCCTGCCGGCGCAGGACACCGCCCGCTCGCTGCTGGCGATGGAGCTGCCGCCCGGCACGCAGCTTTCCTTCACCGAGAAGACCACCGAGGAAATCGTCGCGCGGTTGCGCAAGCGCCCCGAAGTCAAGAGCGTGTTCGTCGACGGCGGCCGGGTGCCGCCGGGGACGTTCGAGGTGCGGCGTGCCGCGCTGATCATCAATTATACGCCGAAGACCGAACGCACGATCACGCAGCGCCAGCTCGAACTCGAGATCAGCAACGAACTCGAAAGCGTGCCGGATATCCGCTACTGGTTCCTCGACGAAAACGGACTGCGCGCGATCTCGCTTGTGGTCACCGGCGTCGACAGCAACATCGTCGGCAACGTCGCCAGCGAGCTCGCGACCCAGATGAAGCGGATACCGCTGATCGCCAATGTGATCTCGGAAACCTCGCTCGACCGGCCCGAGCTGCGGATCCAGCCGCGCGCGGATCTCGCGGCACGGCTCGGCGTTTCCACCGAGAGCCTTTCGCAGACCATCCGGGTCGCCACCATCGGCGACGTTGGCCCCGCGCTGGCAAAATTCGACGCCGGCGACCGCCAGGTGCCGATCCGGGTACAGCTCGAGGACGGCGCGCGCGGCGACCTGCAATTGCTCGAGCAGTTGCGGGTGCCGCTCGGCCAGCACGGCGAACGCGGCGGCGTGCCGCTGTCTGTTGTCGCCGACATCAGGCTCGACCAGGGTCCGACCAGCATCAACCGCTACGACCGGGAACGCCAGGCTACGGTGGCGGCCGACCTCGTCGGCTCCTCGGCGCTCGGCGACGCCACCAAAAAAATCTACGATTTGCCGGTCATGAAGAGCCTGCCGAAGGGCGTCAAGGTGAGCCCCTCGGGCGACGCCGAAAGCCTCGCCGAACTGTCGGACGGTTTTGCCACCGCGATAACAGCCGGATTGATGATGGTCTATGCGGTGCTGGTGCTGTTGTTCGGCACCTTCCTGCAGCCGGTCACCATTTTGTTTTCGCTGCCGCTCTCGATCGGCGGCGCCATCGTGGCGCTGCTCCTGACCGGCAAGCAGCTGACGACGCCGGTGTGGATCGGCATTTTGATGCTGATGGGCATCGTGACGAAAAACGCCATCATGCTGGTGGAATTCGCGGTGGAATCGATCCGCGAAGGCAAACGGCGCGATGAAGCCATCATCGACGCCGGCATGAAACGCGCGCGCCCGATCGTCATGACCACGATCGCCATGGCCGCCGGCATGATGCCTTCAGCCTTGGCATTCGGCGCCGGCGGCGAATTCCGCTCGCCGATGGCGCTCGCCGTGATCGGCGGTCTGGTATTCTCCACCGTGCTGTCGCTGGTATTCGTGCCGGCGATGTTCATGATGATGGACGACGTCGGCGCGCTGTTCTGGCGCTTTGGCAAGAAGCTGCTGGTCTCCCACGGCGAGAGCGAGCATGCGGCGGCGGAGCATGGGCCGGAGCGCGCCGCCGAGCACAAGGGACCGCCGACGATCGTGCATTCGCCTGCGGCGGAGTGAGGGGACGGCCTTCCAATGGGCTCGCACGGACTCTCCCACATTCACAGACGTCATCGTCCGCGAACGCGTATGATCAAGTAATCGCCGACTGCAATGATGGATTCGCGAGGCTGCGGCGGCACTGGATGCCCCGCCTTCGCGGGGCATGACGCTACCCCTCAACGAATCGATAGACCGCCGCCGGATGATGAACTTTGCCCATGAACCTGATCCGCCGTACGCTTGATCAACGCAGCTACGAACGGCATCGCTCACGCGGCGTTAACCTAAATAATCCGTCAATGGCTTGCACCTCGACACGCGCTCTCAGGATGCTAACCTTCGACCATGAACCAGGTCAGCCGCGCGCTTGAGATCGATGATGATACCGGCGCCCGCCTTCGCGAGACGGCGGCGGAGCGGGGGCACGAGGTTGCCGCCGCGCTGGCGGAAGTCGTGGCGATGCTCGATTCGGTTGTCGACCTCACGACGTGGGTCAAAAGCTGGAGATCCGCGCACGAGCTGCCTCGTCCGCAACCGCGCGATCGCAACTGAGCGAAGCTTGACTTGCAGGCTTGACTTGCAGGCTTGACTTGAAGGCTGGGCAAAGGCGCATTCGCACCGTGCCCCGTGCCTCAAACGCTTCGGCGACTAGATTCCCCGGCGCTGCTGATCCAGCATGGAGTCCCTGCGCCGGAGCTGCAGCCTGCGGTCGGCGCTTTCGCGCGCGTTGCCGACGAAGGCATCGAACTTCTCCTGCGAAACGCGCATCCGTTCGTCGAAATCGGCGGCCATCGCGCAGAACCGGCGTTTGAACCGGACGGACAGCGGCTGCGACGTGGAGTCCGCCATCTGCTCGCGACCGGGCGAAACGGACGGTCCGCGGCCGCTGCAGACCTGGGATGCCGGTCTTGCGCCAAAGCTGCTCCTTGCGACCGACGATTTCGCGCGCGGCGGCGGCGTCGGGATAGGCCAGCGCGCAAAGCCGTCGCGCGTGGCGGATGATGCCGGGCGATCCGGCCAATTCGCCTGGTACGTCGCCGCGGCCGGTGCGACAGCATGCCGGGCGCGCTTCCTGTCGCTGTCCCTGGCGGAAATCTCTGGAAGAGAGAACTCCGACAGCCGCTCCGCGGCGTCGAGGCGCCGGTTCCGCGTGCAGCATGTCGGCTCGTCCTGCCGAACCAGACCGGACGCGCCTTCCGAGCCATTTTGCGCGATCGCCGGACCCGACGACGACGGTCGCGGCGTAATCTTGTCCTCATCGTAAGGCGGCACTATCAGGGCCGCGAAACCCTGACTGGCGCCGGGCTGGCCGAACACCGTCGACTGAACGACGAACTGGGTTCGGACAAACCGGCCGGCCCGAGCGGCGGTCCTCTCCATCGAGTCGATACAGTTGGTGTCGCCGTCATAGCACAAGGCCGCCCAGCCGCGGCTGAAGCTAGCCTCGCGCGGCGAAGTTTCCGTATGCGGGTAGACAAGCGGCGATTGATAGACCGGATGATCCGGGCTGTAGAAAGCCGTGGCGAGGGCGAGGCCATCGTCGCCGCCGACCGCGGCAAGCGCCACATCGGACTGCTCGTGCCATCGCCGTGTCAACTCCGTGGCTGCCTGCGAAAAGAAATTGCGGCCCTCGTGCAGCGGATGGCTGTTCCGATAGAAGGCGTGCAGCGGCGCCGCCACGACGACCGCCACCACCGCAATGCCGATGACGGCGACCGCCAGGTTGACCGAATAAAACCGTTCGATCGGATAGCTTGCGCCGCAGACAATCAGAATGACGAACAGGAACAGCCCCTGCAATGCCCACAGCGGCGGCATGTCGGCTCCGAGCGCGACCGTCGTGATCGCCGGAAACGCGATGGTCCCGATGCTGACAAGAAACAGCAGCAACAGGCCCGAGTGCATTGCCCAAAAATCCTCGGAAAAATTCTTGATGCGATCTTGCGCCATCAGCGCCCATGTCGCCGCCGGTATCGCCAGGATCATGGCAACGCCGAGGACAAAGACCACCGCTTCGAGCAGCGCAGGGGCAAAGTCCTTGCCGGTATGCCGCGCCAACGCATAAACGACCGGCGGCGCCCCGTTCGCCGCCAACCAATTCAGATGCGGCAGCAGCGCGGTGAACAGGGTGACCAGGGAAGCCCAGGGCGCCCAGGAGGTGAAATAAGCGCGGCGTTGCGGATGACAGATCGCGGCGAACACGAAGCTTCCGACCAGAAACACCGAGTAGTATTTACCCAGCATCGCCAGCGCCGCGGTGGCGCCGGCGGCAACCGCCCAGCGGATCTGGCGCGTTTCGAACGAGCGCAGGAAGCAATAGGTGGCGAGCGGCCAGGCCGCCAGCAGAACCGCGTTGGCGTTGAAGCGCTGGGCGTGAAACTGATAGATCGGCAGCAGCATCAGCAGCAGCAGCACGATCAATCTCTTGTCGCCCCTGACGAAGCGGCGCGAAATCAGATCAACGGTCCACAACGCGAATGCCGCATTGGTCAGCGCCAACAACTGAAACGACCAGTTTGTGAGCGGAAACACCAATGTCCACGCGCGTGCCACCCATCCCATCAGCGGCGGATGTTTGGAGTAGCTCCAATCGATGCCGCGTCCGAGCGTCCATGTTTCCAGCACATCGTAATGCAGATCGCCGTCGAGATAGGCGATGATCAGAAACGCCAGCCAGACCGCGGTGAATCCGATCAGCAAAAGCGGAATCGCCCAGCCGGCTTCGATGCCATCCATCCAGCTCAGAAACGGCCTTCGCCACTGCGCCGGGGAAGTCTTCGAGCGCGCGGCCATATTCGAGAATGCAAGATCCATGGGCACCCCAACTCATACCGGATAGCGTGCAGCAGACAGACAGAACCGATCCCCCGTCGCACGGCGTGCGACGGCGGCAACCCGTTTTGCATGGCGAGGCTGCGTTGGGATTTGTTAAAAAATCTTAATGTCCCAAATTCAAAATATTGGTGGCTCAATTGAGGTCATGTTCGAGCGCGCTGCGAGCTGAAAGATGTTCGCGCGCCGCAGTTGGCCCACAATTGCAAGGCGAAGCGCAGCAAAATCCGGGCAACGATGTGGTGGTGCCGCTTTGCTACTCGTTACGCGCCACCGCGGTGAGCCGGTTCATGTTCAGCAGCAGAATGCGGCCGCGCTGCAGATCGAGAATGTCTTCCTTGCGCCAGAGCTGCAACTGACGGTTGACGCTTTCGCGCGCGGCGCCGACGAAGACGCCGAGCTGCTCCTGCGAGATGTGCACTTCGGATCCGTAATCGGTGGCCAGCGCGCAGAGCCGTCGCGCCAGACGCACCGGCAGCGGCTGCAGCACCGATTCCTCCATCCGCTCGCTCTGCCAGCGAATCCGCTGACACAACAGCTGGATGATTTTGATCGCGACGCGCGGCTCGCGCTCGAGGTGGCTGAGAAAATCCTCGCGCCGCAACACGAACAGTTCCGTCGGCTCGCCGGCGGTGGCGTCCGCGGTGCGGCTCTGGCCGTCGAGCACCGCGACCTCGCCGAACAGATCGCCCGGGCCCATGAAATTCAGGGTCAGGCGGCTGCCGTCGGCGGCGCCGGTTTCGATCCGGATCTGGCCGCGGCGAACCCCGAACAGCGCGTCGCCGCTGTCGCCCTTCTGGAACAGCACCTCGCCCAGCCCAAGTTGCTGGGTGTGGCAAAGGCCGGATATTCGCGCTAATTCGTCGGTACCTAAGTCCGCGAACATCGGATTCATCTTCAGAATGACCGCAAATTCGGTCGCTTTACTCATGGCAATGCCTTCCACGCTAGTTCGAAACCGTCAAAATCGGCAGTCTTCTCTTATTTCGTATATCTCGTAAAAATCGCTTCGGTTCGAAGTGTGTCATAAGTCACAGACGTTTGCGACAACTCTAGATTATTTTTGGCGGCTTTGGGCCATTCCGGTTTCCGGGGTAGACTTGTTTCCGGGGTAGACTTTGGGCAAGCCGCCACGCCCTGATACGGCGGAGCCAGGTCAGACGCCGCCCGGTTTGGAATATATCGCCATGAGAGCACTGAAAATCGCCGGCGCCGCCGTTGCTGCCGTTATCGTCATCGTCGCGGTGCTGCTGATCGTCGGCATCCCCTCGGGTTTCCTGACCTCGGCGATCCAGGACCGGGTCGAGCGCGAAACCGGGTATCGGCTGACGATAGCGGGCTCGACCAAGATCGGGCTGTGGCCGTCGCTGAACGTGACGGTCAATGACGTCACGCTCGAGGCGCCGAAGGATCGCGACGCCTCCAACCGCGTGAAGGTCGGCAGCGTGCAGGCCGACATGACGCTCAAAAGCGTGTGGTCGGGCCACCCGCAAATCACCGAACTCGTCATCACCCGTCCGGTGCTGCACCACCCGTTGCTGCGCGAACGCGAGCGGCTGCCGGCTCAGGCTGCCGGCCCGGCGGCGTCCTCTGACGGCACGGATGCGAATGCGCTCGCGATCGATCGGGTGACGATTGTCGACGGCACGATGGTGATGTTCAACCTGCGCGACCGCGTCGAAAATCGCATCGAAGGCATCAACGCCGAAGCCTTGATCGGCGACGATCGCAAGATCAAGGTCACCGGCCGCGCGCGCGCCGGCGAGCATCCGCTCAAATTCGCGATAGCGGCGACGGTGCCCGCCCCGCCGCTGCAGCGCCAGAACATTCCGGTCGAGCTGACGCTCGACGCATCCGGCCTGTTGCAGGCCCCGCTTGCGGCCAAGGCCGAGGTCCGG
>Ga0209871_1000381_pt1 | contig 12135 bp, 9 predicted proteins | sample OrgsoiDNA2013045_FD_185795 | JGI IMG/M metagenome (GOLD analysis project Ga0209871, IMG submission 185795) | Permafrost soil microbial communities from the Arctic, to analyse light accelerated degradation of dissolved organic matter (DOM) -... | ecosystem: Environmental > Terrestrial > Soil >... | reverse complement strand
AGGGACGCAAAGTGAACAGGTTTTGCATAACATCTAGGGGGCGGCTGCATAACATTGGAAAACATTCGTTGCCCCGGGGCGAAAACCCTATAAGAAACAACGGCGCGGACGTGGCGGAACTGGTAGACGCAAGGGACTTAAAATCCCTCGATGGCAACGTCGTGTGGGTTCGAGTCCCACCGCCCGCACCAATTTGATTCGGTACCCACGGCGACTTATTTCTTGGGAACGGTCCACCCTGCGTCTTAGATGTTCGGTTCGGCGAACACATTAGAAGGAAATCAGTCGGCTACTTTTGAATGACAAAGAAATCTTCTACATTTGGTTGCAAGGTCTTCCAAAGAGAGAAGAGCACAATGTTTCCTGGGTCCATCTATGGCGCATTCATCGACAGCATAGATGGTTTGGCTGACGAAGATCAGCCAAACCACTATTGGATGATGTATGTAGATGGCGAGGAAACGCAAGTCGGAGCTAGTGAGGCAATCTTGCTGGAAGACGAGACCAGGACTCACGTTGTCGTCGAATGGCGGTATTGCGACGTTTCAGGCGCCTCTCACAATCAGGCGTCACTCAAGTCAAAGGCACTTCCGTAGACAAAGCCTAACGACAAGACATCGAACTCGGGGTGACGCCGAACCTGGTCCTGAACCGACGCGTGAAGTGCGACGAATCGGAAAACCCGTGACGCAGGGCTACTTCGGTAATGCTGATGTTGGCCCGGTTCGACAAGAGTGCCTCGTAAGCGGCCTCCAGCCGGCAATTCCAGAGCGAACGGTCGAACGTGGTGCCGTGCATCGCGAATGCCCTGGCGAGGGTGCGTATGGATACGCCCAGTTCTTCAGCCACGCGGCCGCGGCCCAGCAGCGGCTCGAACATCTTCTCTCGAATGATGGCTACCGCCAAACTGTAGAGGTCGGGCGCATAAGGAGAACGTGGATGCTGCCGGGAGCGCCCGCACAATAGCTCCTGGATGGCGCGGGCGGTAACTTCGTCGCAGATTTCGTCCTGCTCGATGTCCGGATCAAGCAGATCCCGCGCAAGGGATCGGACGAAACGTGCCGCCGTCGGGCTGATGACGCTGCCAACGGGTTGTGCGCTCCGGGGCAATTTGATCACGTACTGCGAGAAGGCGCGCGGGAATTCGAGCACGTAAGGGCTGTCCGCCGTCACGACGTCGAGCGCGCCCGGAGACATGATCCGCGACCGCTCCCCTTGCCCAACACACGCCGTACCGCTGATCTGCAGCATCACAATGTGGGCATCGTCGTGATTGGATCGTATCAGGTCCGCGGTTCGCACCACGCCGGACGGCGTCGCCTCGACTCGCGCCACGGAGATGCCTGCGATCGAACGGCTGCATAATGTGGCGCGAAATCCCTTCCGGTCTGCTGCCCGGCATTCCAACATCGTAAAGGTTCGGCAGACGACGTCGGACCAAAAGGCAAACCGGCGCGAGGGCTCCAGCAGGTCGGTCGATAGCGTATCCAACAAGCGCGCTCCTGGCAGGGAGTTGGCCCGCCGGTACCAGCCGGTGTCCCGCAGGTACAAGCAGCCGCGATCATCGTCGTCCATACTGGCATTCACCCGCAACGAGGGCAAATACAATGACGCAAAAATCGAGCAAACCGGTTTTGGGCGGGCGCGAAGTCGTACGCGTCTGCATTGTACAAAAGGCGCCGGCGTTCATGGACCGCGAGGCTTCGCTGATCCGGGCCGAGACATTGATCGCGGAAGCCGCCCAAGGCGGCACCGACCTGATCGTGTTTCCGGAAGTCTGGCTCTCCGGTTATCCCTATTGGACCGAAGGTTGGGACAGCCCGCTTCAACAATGGGCTGGAGGCCGCATCCGCTTCCGGGACGCAGCCATCGTCGCTCCCAGTGAAGACACCGAGCGATTGGGTGCTGCCGCGCGCAAGGCCGGAGCCTACGTCGTGATGGGATGCAACGAGATGGATTCTCGCCCGGAGGTGTCCACGGTTTACAACGCGCTGCTGTTTTTCGACCGCGATGGGCAACTGATGGGTCGCCACCGCAAAACGATGCCGACCTTCACCGAGCGATTGTTCTGGGGTCAGGGCGACGCGTCCGATCTTCGGATATTTGATACCGACATCGGGCGTCTCGGCGGCCTGATCTGCGGCGAGCACCTGATGACCCTGGTGCGAGCAGCGATGATCGGTCTTGGCGAGGAAATCCATGTCGCGGTGTTTCCCGGCGCGTTTGCGCTCCATACCGGACCCCAACTTGAGGAGTGGGACGCCGGGCACCAGGCATTCTGGGGGCATGCATCCGTGCGGGCGCACGCGCTGGAGGCCGGTGCGTTCGTCCTCTCGGCGTGCGGACAGATCACCGAAGCCGATATTCCCGACGATTTCCCCCATAAGGGCCGGATGAACATCAACTACGCCAAGGGCGGATCAAGTGTCATTGCACCTCTAGGGATCCCGCTGGTGGGGCCAGTGGAAGGCCCTGCCGTGGTTCGGGCGGAACTTCAGGCCTGGATGATCAAGGCGTGGAAGGCCATCATCGATACCAACGGCCACTATGCGCGACCGGACCTTGTCGGACTAAGCGTGACAAATCACAGACCGTCGCAGCATCCGGTGGTGCTTCGAACGCAGCCCAAACCGGCCCTGCTGGCTGAGGCGGCTGAGCGAAACGGCGTCGAGCCGGCGCTGGTCGAATCCGTGATGCACGAAGCCGCACGCCTCGACGCGCCGATGAATCGGTAGAGCGGCGAACCGGCGAACGCTGCGCGGCGGTGGACCGGTCAAGCGCCGCCGACTAAGATCGCCTCCATGCCAAAAATCGAAAAAATCACCACCGTACCGGGGCTGACGTTCGACGCCCTCGTTGCCGGCGAGCGCGGTTCGTCGCTGGTGTTGCTGCTGCACGGCTTTGCGGAATCGATGAACTGCTGGCGCGCGCAGGTGGCGGCGCTGGCGGCCGCGGGCTATCGCGCGGTGGCGCCGAACCAGCGCGGTTATTCGCCCGGCGCGCGGCCGGACACGGGTGACAGCGCTAATTATCATATCGACCGGCTGATGGACGATGCGATGGCGATATCAGTCGTGTCCGGTCATGGCGACCGCCGTTTTCATCTGGTCGGGCACGACTGGGGCGGCAGCATCGCCTGGGCGCTGGCCGATCGTTTTCCGGACCGGCTCGCGTCGCTCACCGTGCTGTCGCGGCCGCACCCGAACGCGTTCAACCGCGCGCTGCAGATGCCGGATGGCGATCAGGCGCAGCGGTCGCGGCATCACAAGGCCTTTCTCGAACCCGGCGCCGCCGATCTGCTGCTGGCCGACAATTCGAAATGGCTCCGTGAGCGGCTGAGTGCGGCCGGCGTTCCCTCAGCCTCGATCGAGGCGCATGTTGCCGTGCTCGGCAACAAGGACGCAATGGAAGCGGCCCTCACCTGGTATCGCGCCCGCGGCGCGATCCGCTCACCGCTCGGCCCGATCAGGGTACCGACACTCTACATCTGGGGCGATGCCGACGACACCGTCGGGCGGGTGGCGGCCGAGGGCACGGGAGATTTCATCGCCGCCCCCTATCGCTTCGAGGTGCTCCCCGGCGTCGGCCATTTCGCTGCCGACCAGGTGCCTGATCGGGTCGGCGAATTATTGCTGCAGCAGGTGGCGGCCTATCCGGTTTGACTGATCGGCTACCAAGGTCCGCGGAACTTCGCCGCTTGCAAAATGTTGTCCTGCAACAATTGGAGCAAAACGACATGGCCAGCGATATTCGCAGGGATCAGCCGGTGACACCCCAGCGCGAACCTCTCGAGGGTTCGCATTCAACCACACGAACCTCTCAACAAGGCGGCCCGCCGTTGAACGACGGACCGGAATTGCTTCGCAGCAATCATTGCTGATCCGGTTTTAAGGACGCTTGGATTTTTCGTCATGGCCGGGCTCGTCCCGGCCATCCACGTCTGTCCTGATAGAGTGCGGCCCAAGACGTGGATGCCCGGCACAAGGCCGGGCATAACGAATAAATGCAAAATGCCGGAGCCCCCGCCTCACTCCGACTTGTCGATATTCCAGAAAATCGGCGTCGCCGGACCGTCGAGCACGCCAGTGAGCGATTTCCGCCACGCACTCGGTATCAGGTATTGCCCGAGCGGGATGTAGATCACCTGTTCGTAGGCTTCCTTCTGGATGTCGGCGGCGATCTTCTTCTGCTCCTCCGGCGACGACGAGCGCGCGAAGGCGTCTTTCATCTGTTCGATCTTGGCGTCTTCGGCCCAGCCGAACCAGCCGCCATTCTTGCCGCGGCCGCCGATCGAGAAGTTGACGATGGGGTTGACCACGTCGGCGCCGACCCAGTTGGTGAAGAACATGTTCCAGCCGCCCTCCTTCGGCGGCTTCTGGCTGGCGCGGCGGGCGACCACGGTCTGCCAGTCGGTGGCCTGCACATCGACCTTGAAGCCGGCCTCGCGCAGCAATTGCGCCGATACGATCGGCTGCGCCTTGAGCGTCACGACATCGCCGGGCGCCATGATCACGACCGGCGTGCCGTCATAGCCGGATTCGGCGAGCAGCTTCTTGGCTTCCGCCATGCCGTTGCCTTTGACCAGCGACTCCGAGCCTTCCTCGGTGGCGAGCGGCGTGCCGCAGACGAAAAACGCGCCGCAGATCTTGTAATATTCGGGATTGCCGACCAGCGCATCCAGCACGTCCTTCTGGTTGATGGCCATCAAGGCGGCGCGGCGGACTTTCACGTTGTCGAAGGGCGGATAAAGGAAGTTCATTCGCCCGAGCGTCTGGAAGCCGAGCTTGTTCAGGATATCGACCTTCAGGTCCTTGTTGGCGGTGAGCACCGGCAGAAGATCGAACGGCGGATTCTCCATGAGATCGATGTCGCCGGACTGCAGCGCGTTCACCGCGGTCTGCGCGTCCGCCATCGTGATCCATTCGACGCGATCGACCTTCACCACCTTGCCGCCCGAGGTCCAGCTCGGCGGCTCCTTGCGCGGCACGTAGTCGGCGTTCTTCTCATACACCGCCTTCACGCCGGGCTGGAATTCCGCAGCCACGAACTTGAAGGGACCGGAGCCGATCTGCTCCTTGATCTGCTGGCCGGGCGGCGTTTCGGCCAGCCGCTTGGGCATCATGAACGGCGTATACGAAGACGGCTTTCCGATCGATTCCAGCACCAGGCCGTAGGGCTCTTTCAGTTTCAGCGTGATGGTCTTTTCGTCTGACGCCTCGATGCTGGCGGTAAAATCCATCAGCTTCTGGCCCATGCTGTCGTTCCTGCCCCAGCGCTTCAGCGACGCCACGCAATCTCCCGCCGTGACCGGCGCGCCGTCATGCCATTTCAGGCCGTCGCGCAGCGTGAAGGTGTAGGTGAGCTTGTCGTCGGAGACCTTCCAGTCCGCCATCTGCGGCTGGATCTTGAAATTGGAATCGGTGGCCAGCAGCGTGTCATAGACCATGTAGCCGTGATCGCGTGTGATGTAGGCAGTGGTAAAGCCAGGATCGATGATGCGCAGATCGGAATGCATCACCGCGGTGATGGTCTTGCCGGCGGCGAGCGCGGGCGTCGCCAGCCCAGCCCAGAGCGCAAGGGCCGACAAAGCAACGCTCGACGCTATCGTGGAACACTTCCAACGCGAGATGTGGAACATTCGATGTCTCCTGACGTGAAACTGGTCAAAGCCCGATGATAGTTTATGCATGTGGTACGTTATTTAGGCGCACTAACACGCTGTAACTTCGAGACATTTGAGACTTGCACCAAGCGCGTGGCGCGTCAATCCGGTTTTGGCGCATGACCGGGACCGTGAATCCAGGCTGACATATCGCAGACGTTTCGCTCTATAGACTCGTTGCCGACCATTCTCATATGCATGGTCTATGCAGTCGTCGATCAAACCCTGCTGCCGAAAACGTCCCGCTCGAAATTCAAGAGACGCCCAATGAACCCAGCCAACCTTCCCTTCGATTCCGAGACCATGCTGCAGGGCTTGCGCGGCTGGGTGGAATGCGAAAGCCCGACCTGGGATGCGAGCGCGGTAAACCGCATGCTCGACGTTGCGGCACGCGAGATGGCGATCATGGGGGCGTCGATCGAACGCATCGCCGGCCGCCAGGGTTTTGGCGGCTGCGTCCGCGCGCGCTTTCCGCATCCCAGGCAGGGCGAGCCCGGGATTTTGATCGCCGGGCATCTCGATACGGTTCATCCCGTCGGCACGCTGGAACAGCTCAAGTGGCGGCGCGATGGCAACAAATGTTTCGGCCCGGGCATTTACGACATGAAGGGCGGCAACTACCTCACGCTGGAAGCGATCCGGCAATTGGCGCGTGCTTCCTTCACGACGCCATTGCCGATCACGGTGCTGTTCACGCCCGACGAGGAAGTCGGCACGCCCTCCACCCGCGACATCATCGAGGCCGAGGCTGCGCGCAACAAATATGTGCTGGTGCCGGAGCCGGGCCGCGCGAATAACGGCGTCGTCACCGGGCGTTATGCGATCGCGCGGTTTAACCTCGAGGCGATCGGCAAACCGAGCCACGCCGGCGCCACGCTGTCCTCGGGCCGCTCGGCCATTCGCGAGATGGCGCGCCAGATCATCGCCATCGACGGTATGACGTCGGACGACTGCACGTTCAGCGTCGGCATCGTGCATGGCGGCCAATGGGTCAATTGCGTCGCCACCACATGTACAGGCGAGGCGTTGAGCATGGCAAAACGCCAGGCCGATCTCGATCGCGGCGTCGAGCGGATGCTGGCGCTGTCCGGAACCGCCAACGACGTTGCGTTCAAGGTCACGCGCGGCGTGACACGGCCGGTGTGGGAGCCCAATGCGGGAACCATGGCGCTGTATGAAAAGGTGCGTGGCCTGGCAAGACAAATGGGGGTCGAGCTGCCGCACGGCAGTGCCGGCGGCGGCTCCGACGCCAATTTCACCGGCGCCATGGGAATCCCGACGCTTGATGGCCTCGGCGTTCGCGGCGCCGATGCCCATACGCTGAACGAGCACATCGAAGTCGACAGTCTCGCCGAGCGCGGTCGGTTGATGGCGGCATTGCTGGCGACGCTGGATTAGGGATACGGAAAATCCGTTTTGTCATGGCCGGGCACAGCCGTCGGAACGACGGCGTCGCTTCCGCTGGCCTATGCCCGGCCATCCACGTCCTCTTCGATCAGCCGTAAAGACGTGGATGGCCCGGCATTGCAGACAAGTTTACGCAGCCTGCGCAGGGCAGACTGCTACGGCCGGGCATGACGGAAGTCACATTGCGCGGAAGCTTTGACGGATCGTTCGCGGCGGCCCAGGATGCGGCCCAAGATATCGGCAATGGCACGGTATTTGCTGCCCCGAAGCGCCAGTCGGCAAAGACATGAGGACAAAGATCATCGATGCTCGGATATCTGCTTCGTCGCATCCTCGCCGCCATTCCCGTGATGGGTGTGGTCGCGCTGTTTGTGTTTCTGCTGCTCCGGCTGACGCCGGGCGATCCGGCCGCGATTCTGGCCGGCGACAATGCGACGCCCGAGCAGCTTGAGCGCATTCGCACCTCGCTCGGATTGAACGAACCGCTCTATGCCCAATTCTTCACCTGGATCGGCAAGCTGCTGCATGGCGATCTCGGCGTGTCCTTGATCTCGAATGTACCGGTGCTGAAAATGATCAGCCAGCGCGTTGAGCCCTCCATCAGCATCGCGGTGTCGACCATCATCCTCGCCATCGTCGTCGCGGTGCCGCTCGGGGTGATCGCGGCGTGGAAACACGGCACCTGGATCGATCGCTTCGTGATGGGATTGTCGGTGGTCGGCTTTTCGGTCCCGGTCTTCGTGATCGGTTACGTGCTGATCCAGATTTTTGCGATCGAGCTGCGCTGGTTGCCGGTGCAGGGCTTTAAAAGCATCACCGCTGGTTTCGGCCCATTTTTCGAACGCATCATCCTGCCGACCTGCACGTTGTCCTTCATCTACGTCGCGCTGATCGCACGCATGACCCGGGCGGCGATGCTTGATGTGCTGGGCGAGGATTATGTGCGTACCGCGCGCGCCAAGGGCATCAACGAGAGCGCCGTGCTGCTGCGCCACGCGCTGCGCAACGCCGCCGTGCCCGTCATCACCGTGATCGGCACCGGCTTTGCGCTGCTGATCTCGGGCGTGGTGGTCACCGAAAGCGTGTTCAACCTGCCGGGCATCGGAAGGCTCACCGTCGACGCCGTGCTGGCGCGCGACTATCCGGTGATCCAGGCGATGATCCTTCTGACATCCGGCATCTATGTCGCGGTCAACCTGCTGATCGATGTCGCCTACACCCTGCTCGATCCCAGAATTCGTTACTGAGGTAAGGTACTGATGGCGATCGAAACCCTCCCGGAACCATCCATCCCGATTACCACGCCGTTTCGGCCGGGGCTTGGATTTCTCACCGCAAGCCCGATCATCGCCGCGGCGACCATCTGCCTCGCGCTGGTGATCCTGTCCGCCATTCTGGCGCCCTGGCTTTCGCCGCACGATCCGCTGCTGCTCGCGCCCGCACAACGGCTGAAGCCCGCGAGCGCGCAGTTTCTACTCGGCACCGACGGCTACGGCCGCGATGTGCTGTCGCGAATTCTCTACGGGGGGCGGATTTCGCTGTTGATCGGGCTCGGGGCTGCCGTCGTCAGCATCGCCATCGGGCTTGTGATCGGCCTCGTCTCCGGTTTCTTCAAATGGATCGACGCGGTCATGATGCGCGTCATGGACGGCTTGATGGCAATCCCGAGCATCCTGCTCGCCATCGCTGTGGTCTCGCTGTCCGGCGCGAGCCTGATGACGGTTCTGGTCGCCATCACGATTCCCGAAATTCCGCGGGTGGCGCGGCTGGTGCGCTCGGTGGTGCTGTCGGCGCGCGAGGAGCCCTATGTCGAGGCCGCGATTTCCGTCGGCTCCAGCCTGCCGAAGATCATGTGGCGGCATCTGATGCCGAACACCATTGCTCCCCTGATCGTTCAGGGCACCTATGTGTGCGCCTCCGCCGTTCTCACCGAGGCGATCCTGTCGTTTCTCGGCGCCGGCATCAGTCCGGAGACGCCGACCTGGGGCAACATCATGGCCGAGGGCCGCGCCTATTTTCATATCAAGCCGTCGCTGATCTTCTGGCCGGGATTGCTGCTGTCGATCGCGATCCTCAGCGTCAATCTGATCGGCGACGCCGCGCGTGACGCGCTCGATCCCCGCATGAAGCAGCGGGAGAGCGGCAAGTGAACGCGACACCCAACACCAACGCCGTGGTTCTCGACATCGACAATCTCGTGGTCGGCCTCGGCAAGAATTCGCAAGGGCCGCGGATTATCGACGGGGTCTCGCTGCAGGTTCGCGAGGGCGAGACGCTGTGCCTGGTGGGCGAAAGCGGCTCCGGCAAATCCGTTACCTCGCTGACCGTGATGGGACTTCTGCAAAAGGGCTCGCTGGTGCCTTCCGCCGGCAGCGTCAAACTGGTCAGCGAAGAACTTCTCGCCGCCAGCGACCGGCGCTTAAGGCAGTTGCGCGCCACCACCATGGCGATGATCTTTCAGGAGCCGATGACCGCGCTCAATCCGGTGGTGCCGGTCGGCCGCCAGATCGACGAGGTGCTGCGCGTCCACACCGATCTCGACGCGCGGGCGCGGCGCCAGCGGATCCTTGCCATGATGGAGCAGGTGCGGCTGCCCGAGGTCGAACGCATCTTCGCGTCCTACCCGCATCGGCTGTCGGGCGGCCAGCGCCAGCGCATCATGATCGCGATGGCGCTGGTGCTGGAGCCAAAACTGCTGATCGCGGATGAGCCGACCACGGCGCTCGACGTTACCACGCAAAAACAGATTCTGACGCTGATCCGCGACCTGCAACGGGACCACGGCACCGCGGTGCTGTTCATCACCCATGACATGGGCGTGGTCGCGGAGATCGCCGATCGGGTCGCAGTGATGCGTCACGGACGGCTGGTCGAGACCGGAACGCTTCATTCCATCCTGCGCAACCCCACCATGGAGTACACCCGCAACCTGCTCTCCGCAGTGCCGAGCCTGGTGCCGCGGACGCCGCGCCCGGCGTCCCGCGAGCCGGTGGTGCTGGAGGCCAACGAACTCGGCAAGGTCTATCGCGAACGCTCGTTCTTCGGGCGCGTCCGTGAAGTGGCGGCGGCGCAGGACGTCACGCTGACCCTGCGCAAGGGCCGCACGCTCGGCATCGTCGGCGAGAGCGGGTCCGGCAAATCGACGGTGGCGCGCTGCATCGTCCGGCTGATCGATCCGACCTCCGGCGGCATCCGCCTCGTCGGCCGCGAAATCTCCGAGCTGTCGCGTCGGCTGCTGCAACCGCACCGCAAGCGCATCCAGATCATTTTCCAGGATCCCTATCGCTCGCTCAATCCGCGCATCACCGTCGGCGAGAGCATCGCCGAGGGACCGATCAATTACGGAATGCCGTACAAGGAAGCGCTGGCGAAGGCGCGCGAATTGCTCGAACTGGTCGATCTGCCCCCTGACGCGATCTCGCGTTATCCGCACCAATTCTCCGGCGGCCAGCGCCAGCGCATCGCCATCGCCCGCGCGCTGGCGCTCGATCCCGACGTACTGGTCGCGGACGAGGCGGTTTCGGCGCTCGACGTCTCCGTGCAGGCGCAGGTGCTCGAACTGCTCGACGAGATCCAGACCCGGCTCGGCATCGCATTGTTGTTCATCACCCATGATCTGCGCGTCGCGGCGCAAATCTGCGACGACGTCGCTGTGATGCAGCATGGCCGCATCGTCGAACAGGGCCCGGCAGCACGGGTCCTGACCAATCCGCAACAGGCCTACACCCGGCAATTGCTTGACGCCGCCCCCGGGCGGGAGTGGGATTTTGCGAATTTCCGCCCGGTTGCGGCAAGTGCTGCTGCGGCATCATAACGCAATCCGGAAATGGCTCGAAGCCATGCGGAAGACGGATTGCTTCGTCGCTTGCGCTTCTCGCAATGACGAGTCTAACGTTATGCGCGCGCATCCTTCGCTGAGACAGCATCCATGACCCGTATCGCCGTTGGCGGCTTCCTGCACGAGACCAACACCTTCGCGCCGACCAAGGCGGTCTATGACGCGTTCGTGCGGGGCGGCGGCTGGCCGCCGATGTCGCACGGCGCCAGACTGCTCGAGCGGATGCGCGACATCAATGTCGGCATGGCCGGTTTTGTGCCGGCGGCGGAAGCGGAAGGCTGGGAGCTGGTGCCGACGATCTGGTGCGCGGCAAGCCCGTCTGCCCACGTCACAGAGGACGCCTATGAGCGCGTCGCCAAGACCATCGTCGACGGCATCAAGGCCGCCGGCTCCATCGACGGCGTCTATCTCGATCTGCACGGCGCGATGGTCGCAGAACATCTCGACGACGGCGAAGGCGAAATCCTTGCCCGCGTTCGCGAGGCGATCGGCAAGGACCTGCCGCTCGTGGTCAGCCTCGACCTGCACGCCAATGTGACGCCCGAAATGGTCGAACACGCCGACGCGCTGATTGCCTATCGCACCTATCCCCATGTCGACATGGCCGACACCGGCCGCGCCGCCGCGCGACATCTCGCGCTGCTGCTGGGCACCGGACGAAAATTTGCAAAGGCATTCCGGCAATTGCCGTTCCTGATTCCGATCAGTTGGCAATGCACCAACGACCAGCCGACCAGGGGCATCTACGAGAAACTGGCCGCGCTTCAGGGCGACGCGGTGCCGACGCTGTCGTTCGCGCCGGGCTTTCCGGCGGCGGATTTCCCTGATTGCGGCGCGACCGTATTCGCCTATGGCCGAACCCAGGCCGACGCCGACGCCGCGGCGGACAGCATCACGGCGCTCGTCGCTAGCCACGAAAGCGATTTCGGCGGCCGCATCTACACGCCCGACGAAGGCGTGGGCCACGCGATGGAGCTCGCAAGGCGCGCAAGCAAACCAATCGTCATCGCCGACACCCAGGACAATCCCGGCGCCGGCGGCGATTCCGACACCACGGGGATGCTGCGCGCGCTGGTCCGGAACGGCGCCACCAAGGCCGCGATCGGCGTGATCGTCGATCCGGAGTCGGCGCAAGCCGCGCACGCGGCCGGACCAGGTGCCGTCATCAGGCTCGCGCTCGGCGGCAAGTCCGGAATTCCCGGCGACGCGCCGTATCAGGAAACCTTCA
>Ga0209871_1000378_pt1 | contig 12206 bp, 15 predicted proteins | sample OrgsoiDNA2013045_FD_185795 | JGI IMG/M metagenome (GOLD analysis project Ga0209871, IMG submission 185795) | Permafrost soil microbial communities from the Arctic, to analyse light accelerated degradation of dissolved organic matter (DOM) -... | ecosystem: Environmental > Terrestrial > Soil >... | reverse complement strand
TCTGTGGCATCGGGTCGGCATCACGCCGGGATCGTCGAGTTGTCGTTATGCGCGCGGCCTGAGGCGATGAGCGCTGGCGAAAACGGCCGCCTCGCCGGCTATGCGACCGGTTGGTCCGCCGCGGTTGCGGCTCCGGACGAGCCCTGCCCGACTTGGAGTTTGCTGGGTCTTGCTCCTCTGGTCACTGGGCGAATAGCTGGCAGGTGATGGCGGCGGTGCACCAGTTCTGCCAGTCCTCGGAGCTCCAGTGGTATTGGCCGACAAACGTCTGGTAGGTCGCGGGGCTCATCAGCACCATGAGGATGTCGGCTGCTCGTCGTGGGTTCAGGCCCGGCGTGAGGCCGAACTTGGTGCCGAGCCTGTCGATCATGTCGGCCCAGGACTGCCGGCGTAGGTTCTCGTTGAAGTTGCGGACCCGAGCAGGTTCGGCATCGAAGGAGGCAGCGCGGACGTACTCGTCGAGCGGGGCGGTGCGCGCGAGCACGGCTGCGACGTTCTGGACCAGTATCCGCAGTGCGTCGTCCAGCCGGTCGGCGTTCGACATCTCGGCGTACCAGGGTTGCTGTTCGGGCGGCACGTCGTTGCCCTCGCCGAGGACGGCGTACTCGTAGGCACGCTGCAGCAGTTGCGCCTTCGTGCCGAAGGTGAAGTACAGCGTTTGCACCGCCACGCCGGCGGCCTCGGCCACCTCGGTCATGGTCGTAGCCGGGTAGCCGCGTTCGACGAACAACTCGTAGGCCGCGCGCGTCATCCGCAGCCGGGTCTGCTGGGCCTTCTCGGCCCGGCTCGGCTTCCTGCTGCTTGTCGTCCTCTTGACGTTCGCCATGATGGCCAGCATTCTATAGATGCAGTCACTAGTGACATCACTAGCAATAGCTAAGAAAAGAAGGTGCACGTTGGCGATTTCAGCGGCTGCCAGGAGCGTCGCGGTCCGTGCTTGCGAGGGTGAACCCGTGCCGGGTCTCGCAATGACCCACAAAGTGGACGGCGCCCGCCTGGGCGGTCATCTGCTTGTCATGGAGGGTGTTATCCCTCCGGGCGTGCTAGTTCATCCGCACACGCATACCCGTGAGGATGAGTGCTCCTACGTTGCGGAGGGGGAGCTCGTGTTCCTCGTCGGCGGCGAGGTGGTGCAGGTGAGTGCCGGAGACATGGTGCCCAAGCCGCGCGGAGTCATGCACGCGTTCTGGAATGCGTCCGAGCGCCCGGCGCGGGTCATCGAGATGCATGCGCCGGCGACGTTCGATCGGTACTACGACGAACTCGGCGCGATGTTCGGGCAGCATCCGCCAGGGAGCGACGGTTTCACTGCGGCATTCGACGAGCTGGCGTGTCGCTATGGTTTGATCACACATTGGGACGACATGCCGGACTTGGTCGCTCGCTTCGGGCTCGGGCAGGTTCCGCGATGAGCGCCGGGCCGGTTTTTGTCACAGGCGGGTCGGGGATGCTCGGCCGCCGCGTGATCGCCGCGCTGGTCGCTGACGGTCGCACGGTTCGGGCGCTCGCGCGTTCGGGCCGGTCATCCGCGGCGGTTGCCGCCGCGGGCGCGAAGCCGATCCTAGGCGACCTGGCCGATCTCGACGCCGTCCGCGCGGGGCTGGCGGGCTGCACCTCGCTCGTGCACTGCGCTGCCCGGATGGAAGGGGGCGGACAGTTCTTGGCGTACGTCGCCGACAATCTCACCGGCACCAAGCACATGCTCGACGCGGCCGCAGCCGCGGGCGTGGCACGCTTCGTCCACGTGGGCGCCGCGATGTCGCTGCTCGGCAGCGCGGCAATCGACGGAGCTGATGAGACCTGGCCGCTGCACGAGCCGAAGTGCTCCGGCTACGTCCGCACGAAGACCCTCGCCGACCGCGCCGTGCGTGCGGCAGCCACCGACGAGTTCACGACCATAGTGATCCGCCCTGCCTGGGTGTGGGGATCACCGGACGACCCGCAGCTGCTGGCCATCGCCGGCGCGGTCCGCGCTGGCCGGATGCGGTTGATCGACCACGGACGCCACGAGATCGTCACCTCACACATCGACAACGTGGTCAGCGCGATCGTCCTCGCCCTGGACCACGGAGAACCCGGCGCCGCGTACTACGTGTTCGACGACGCCCCGATCACCATCAAGGACTTCCTGTCCGGGCTCATGCGCACCCAGGGCCTCGACCTACCCCGGGCCAGCATCCCCGCACCCCTCGCCCGTGCGCTCGCCTCCGCGATGGAGACCACCTGGAAGGTGCTGCGCCGGCCCGGAACGCCACCGATCACCCGGCTTCTCGTCGCGCTCAGCAGCAGGCCGTTCCTCGTATCAGACCAGCTCGCCCGGACCGAACTCGGCTACCAGCCCGTCATCGCACGCACCGACGGGTTGTCGCGGCTGCACGCCGCCACCCCGAACTGAAAACAGCCACCGCCGGCGTCGAGGAGCGGGCACAGCCAGATCTGATCTGCGGGCCCGGCTGGCGTCAGATGGAGGAAACCACGCCGCAGATAACGGCGGTTCCAGGCGCGGCGGCCCCGAGGAGTCGGTGACGCCCCGCGATCGTGGCCGGACTTGCGGATTCTCCGGCGACGCCCGCGATCGCGCCCCGCTCGTCGCTCACCGACGTGGGACGGCCTTCGGATAACCCTTCGGCCTGGTCGCTTGCAAGTCAGAGCAGGAGATCAGGCACCGAGCGGGCAGCCCAGTCGACGTATTTTCCGGTGATTCCAGCCGCGGTCGATGGTCAGCGTGGCGTACAGGTGCGGCCCCACGATGCTGAGCAGAACGTCGGTTGCCACGTCCGGGTCGGTGCCTTCGCGCACAAGCCCCCGCTGGATGAGGGTGTCCACGAACCCACGGTATCCGCGCGAGCGCAGCTGCTCGCCGTCATCGTGGGCCGCTTCCACGGCAGGCTCGGTGGAGCTCGCCGTCCGGACGATGACCTCGAGAGCCTGCTTGAGAACTCACGCGGCGGCGGGCGGGCGAGGCGGCAGGTCATCACGATGATCATGGCCCAGTAGATATAGGTCTCGTGGTGGGCCGGGAGCCGTTCATAGTCCCGGACGGTGCGCCGGTGACGGGTGATCCACGCCAGGGTCCGCTCCACCACCCACCGGCGGGGCAGGACCTTGAATGTGTGCAGGTCATCGGGCCGCTTGACGATTTGGAGCCTCAGGTGCAGGCAGGTACTGGCCCAGGTGACCAGCTTCCCGGCGTAGCCCCCGTCAGCCCAGGCCTGCTTGATGGAGGGGAAGGCCCGCCTCAGATTCCACAGCAGCGGCTTCGCCGCGTCGCGGTCCTGCACAGACGCGGCGGTGACCAGGACGGTGAGCAGCAGGCCGATCGTGTCGACGACCAGGTGCCGCTTGGTCCCGTTGACCTTCTTGCCCGCGTCGTAACCGCGGCGGGTGCGGGCGATCATTTCCGAGCCCTTCACCGACTGGGAATCGATGATCGCCGCCGTCGGGGCCGCCTTCCGCCCGGCGGCCAGCCGGATGCGCCCGCGCAGGTCATCGTGCATCTGCTCGGTGCAGCCGCCGGCCTGCCATTTATCCGCCCACCAGTAGACCGTGCCCGCGGGCGGGAAGTCGGCCGGCAGCGCCCGCCACACCGGCCCGTTATGGGTGAGGTAGCGGATCGCGTCCACGATGTCCCGCATGCACCGGCTGGCCGGCCTGCCGCCCCGCCCGGCCAGCCACGCCGGAGCCGGCAGCAGCGGCTCGCAGACCGCCCATTCCGCCTCGCTCATGTCCGAGGGATAACGGCGGGCGCGGGTGCTGCGGGAGACTCCGCCCGGGCAGCACCGGCACGCCACCTTTTACCCGGGACGGGCGCTGGCTGGACATCATGATCGGCAGCAGGGCAGAACGGCACACAGGGCTCCTGGCATTGCGCTGGCTTCGACACCCAAGCGATTACCAGGGGGTATTGCGTTCCCGTCAGCGGCACGCCGCTACGCCCTGGAACATCCCGATGCGTCCCCGTCGGCGGCAGGCGCGTTGGCTCGCATGTCAGGATCTCGCGGCTAGCGGTTGCTGGCGGTATCGGCCAGGGAGGACGCCCGGATCTGCCTGGTGACCTCTTCGACCGTGGCGACCTGCGTGAACACCATGCCGAGGCTGGCAAGCGTGGCTCGCTGGAGCTCCTGCGCCGGCACGCCGTTCATCTCTTTGGTGGCCGTGCCGTCGCTCAGGAAGACCACCCGGAAGTCGTGCTGGGATGCCTCGCGGGCCGTGGTTTCGCAGCAGATGTTGGTGGCGATGCCGCTGATGATCACCGTCTCGATATCGCGCTCGCGGAGCTGGCTGGCCAGATCGGTGCCGTGGAAGGCGCCGTAGCGGGTCTTGTCGACGATGAGGTCGTCCGGCGCGACGTCGAGCGCCGGGTGTAGCTCGGCGGTCGGGGATCCCTCGGTGTAGAGGTCCACGATGAACGGCGGGACGAGTTCGGCCATCACGCCGAGGTTGGAACCATCCCTGGCCATCCACCCGCGGGTGTGGACGACAAGTACGCCGGCCTCGCGGCAGGCGAGGATCAGCCCGTTGATCGTGGCGACCAGCGCGCGTCCGTCAGGGGAGGCCAGCGGGGTGCCCTCGACGAAGCAGCGCTGCATGTCGACGTTGATCAAAGCGGTCTTGGCCGGGATGAGCGGGAAGGCGGGCATGGCAGCATCTCCGATCATGCAATGATACAGTGAATCTGTATCAATACAGTGATACTGTACTCTTATGAGTTCCCCGGTCAAGCCCCCGACTGCACCCCGGACCCGCCGCGCGGAGCGGGCCGAGCGGACCCGCCGCCGGATCGTTGAGGCCGCGACCTCGCTGTTCGACTCCCGGGGTTACGCCGCCACCACCATCGAGGCGATCGCCGAACAGGCAGACGTCGCAGCCGAGACCGTCTACAGCCGGTTCCGCACCAAGGCCAACTTGCTCGACGCGATCCTCGGGCCGGCGATCGTCGGCGTGACCGACGGGCGTGACCTGTTCGACCTGCCCGAGATCGCGGAGATCCGGCAGTGCACCGACCAGCGGGCCCAGGTCCGCATGCTCGCCCGCTTCTCCCGCGGCATCCTGCAGCGCACCGCCGTCGCGCACCGGATCCTGCGATCCGCTGCCGCCGCCGACCAGAGCGCGGCCGAACTGCAACGTCAGGACGCCAGACGGCGCGCCGACGGGCAGCGCGTGTACATCCAGATGCTCCTGGCCAACGGGCCACTGCGCGACGGGCTCACCGCCGACGATGCCGCCGCCACCTACTCCGCGCTATCCAACCCCAGTACCTACGCGCTGCTCACGGCCGAGCGCGGGTGGAACCCCGGCAAGTTCGAGCAATGGCTCGGCGACAGCGTGACTCTGCTGCTCCTCCGCAGCTGAGCAGCGCGTGACCACAGCCTGGCAGCCGCGCCAAGGATACCGACCCGGAGCGCCTCGAACTGACGACGCTGCACAGCATCAACGCCTCAAGCTGCCCGCGGGGCGCGCGGCGCCACAGGCTACCTCGGTTTTCAAGCAGGCTCTAAGCAGGGACGGCCTGCTCGTACCGGGCAAGCCTCCGCGGCATCCGCTGGTCATGGCGAACCTGGCCTACCGCGGCCGCTACTACTCCCCGCCGCTCCCACGGTGGCTCTACTGGACGCTGATCGGCGGGATATCACCGTTCGGCGCCCGCGCCTGCAATCGGATCATGGCGCGCTACAACCCGGCACCGGCACAGACGAGTCCGATCGGACGTTGACAGCCACCGGATATCTGAGCCGACGCTGCGAGCTCCTCACCGGCCGCGCCGGCGAGCCTTACGTCATCGCCGGCTCGGGCCTGGCAGACCAACCTCCCACGGCGGCTTGCCGGGCAGATGCGGCGTCGCAGGACGAGCAAAGCTCACGGTCAGCCGCAGCGGCATCGCGAGCAGATTCGACTCCTGCCCCTGGCTGGGACCACGCCCCACCTGTACCAGCCGGTGCATTCCACATCCGCCTTCAATGCGGGCAGCAATGCCCTGCCTAGTCTCGTCCAGTCCCAAGCGTACTCCCGCTCGGCAGAACCGGGCGTGTCCCAGCAGTGTCGGCCTCGCTGCATGACCGCGGCCAGATCGGCCCGATCTGCGTGGCCCGGCTCCGACGGCGCAGTTGCAGCCGTACCGATCGGCGGCTACGTGTGCGCGCCGTCGGTGACGGTCGGCTGCGATTCAGCCGGGAGTGCCGAGGTCACTGCGCCGGTCCGCCGGCGCCGGCAGGATCGCTCGTTTCTGCTTGTGACTGCGGCCGGGGTCTCGGCGGGTATGCGGCGATCAGGAGCTTCATCAGTCTGGGGAACTGCGTAGTGAAGCGGCCCTCGCCCCAGCCGAGGCCGGGCTCGTTGGCTATTGCCTGGCTGAGCACTCCGACGATCAGCGTGGAGACAAGATCGATGGCCTCGTCGGAGTCTGCCTCCGGGCCGAGCTGCCCGGCCGCGACGGCGTCGGCCATCGCGGCACGTTGCAGGGCGGCCATCTCCGCGCTGGGGGCGAATGCCTCGGCTGAGGGCTCGAAGTTCGGGACGGGCCGCCAGAACATCAGCTGTGCTATCGCACGGTGGGCCAGCAGCCAGCGCCCGCTGGCTTCGAGGCCGGCGGTCAGTGCGGTCAGCCCGGGCGCGGCGGCGGACAAGGCGTTTCTCATGATGGCAAGGTGCTCGGCCTGGCCCCTGCGGAAGAGCTCGTCGTAGACCGCCATCAGCGAGGGGAAGTACTTGTATAGCGACGGGGGCTGGACCCCGAGGCGGCGGGCGATCTCGGCCAGGCTGAGGCCGTTGACTCCCTCCTCGGTCATGATCTCGGTGGCGATGTCGAGGATCTCCGCGATGGTTTCCTGGCGGCGACGGGCCCGTCGGTCTGGTCGCTGGCCAGCGTTCCCTGCAGCTCCGCGCGGCTGGGCGGCTACCCCTTCGATTGTCATGTTGCTTATCATAGCAGTTTCATGGATTGACAGCTATAGCTAATAGCAATAGCCTAAGTTAAGAACCACGAGGAGAGGGGAAAGCGATGCTCGCCAGCAACGGACGGTGGTGGCTCACCCAGGACAGCCGCCAGACTGTCATCGGCGCCAGCCCTGACCGGATCTACGACCTGGTCTCCGATCTGCCCCGGATGGGGGAGTGGAGCCCGGAGTGCGAGCGAGTCGAGTGGACTGGCGGCACGACCGTCGCGGCCGAGGGCGACAGGTTCGTCGGCCACAACAGGGGCGGCCCGTTCGGCATGATGCGCTGGTCGCGGCGTGGCCGCGTCCTGGCGGCTGACCCCGGCCGGGAGTTTGCCTTCGTCACCGAGGAGGGCGGCCGCGAGTCCACTGTGTGGCGGTACCGCTTCGAGACCGTCGAGGGTGGCACCCGCGTCACTGAGTCTTACGAGGTCCGGTGGATCCCGGCCTGGGCCCGGCTGGTCGACATTCCGACCAACCGGCACCGCGAGCTGCACGAGGCCATGGGCCACACGCTCGGGCGGCTCAAGACCGCCGCCGAGGCACTAGCAGGCTCGCCAGCCCAGCCATGATGATGCCCGGCCAGCCTGCGTTCCGCCCGGCGCCTGAGCCGGTCTCGCGGTCCGCCGCCTGGAACAAGCCGGAAGGAGATCTTCCTATGAGTACCAGTCACGTGGCCGCCAATCACGGCCCTGCACCTAGCCCGATCGCATTGCGGCCTGGCGAAGGAGAGGCGCTCTGGTTAATGGACTTCCTGGCCACTATCAAGGCCTCCGCCGAGGAAACCGGCGGCCGCGTCGCGGTCATCCACCACTCCGGCCCGAAGGACTCAGGCTCACCGTTGCATGTGCATCACCGCGAGAGCGAATGGTTCTATGTCCTCGACGGCGAGCTGACCGTCTGGGTCGGCGGCCAGGTGGTCCGGGCACCAGCCGGATCGTTCGTGTTCGGCCCGCAGGGCACGCCGCACACCTTCACCGTCAGTTCAGCAGGCGGTGCCCGGTTCTTGCTGGTGACCGAGCCGGCTGGCTTTGAGGGCTTCATGCGCTCCTGCGCCGAGCCAGCCCAATCCCTCACGCTGCCGCCGCGACCGAGTGTCCCACCCGACCCAGGCCGAATGACCGCCATCGCTGCGGAGTACGGCCTCGACATCCTGGGGCCGCCCGGCATCCCGTCGTGAGCCATGACACCGCGCTCAGGACTCCGATGCTGCGGCCTGACCCGGATTCGCGGCCCCCTGGCCGGCAGGCGAGAGCTGGAAGCGGACACCCCGGCATCACAAACGGCGGACGCGCATCCGCGCGATCGCCGCCGCCGGTTCCGCCTGGCACGCTCGCGGTACTGAACGGCCGTTCATGCGCGCCCAGTTCAAGCGACAGCAAGTAGCCGCCGATCGGCGCGAATACACCGATCACGGCGCATCCGGTGCGCCAGCGCCTGTCACTGAGCGTGATGCGATCTCGGGCCCAGCAGTGACGCCAGATCGTCGGCCGTGAGCGGCGATGTCTCCACGCTGTGAGGGGAAGCCCAGCTTCCCGGGGAGTCTGTCCATCGGGCCCTCCGCGATGAGGTTCGGGGTCGCCGCGGGTCTCATCTCGTGATCCCGGTAGCGTCCGATCGGGACGATGGTTCGGCTCGAACGGGAACGCATCGCGTCCGGCAGGAGGGAGATCAGATGCCTGAGCGCAGGATCAGTACTCGCCAGGAGTGGCAGGCGGCCCGGGACGAGCTCGCCAGGCTTGAGGCCGAGCAGGCGGAGCGAGACGAGGAGATCAAGAGGAAGCGTCTCGATCTCCCCTCGGTCCGGGTGGAGAAGGAGTACGAATTCGACACCGAGGACGGCAAGAAGACCCTCGCCGACCTCTTCGACGGGCGCTCACAGCTGCTCGCCTACAACATCATGTTCGGCCCCGACTACATGCACGGCGCCTGCCCGGGCTGCACCGGCCTGGGCGACGGGCTCGACGGCTCGCTCGTCCACCTGAGCCACCGCGACGTGATGCTGCTCTGTTTGTCGAGGGCGCCGATCGCGCGGCTGACCTGATCGTGCCGATTACCCTCGGGCGCGGCGTATCCCTCTGGGAGGGATCAAGCGGCCTCGAAGACCGCTTCACCGTCGAGTCGGTCACCTCGCCTAACGGCCTTACTCACCAGCTGTGGAACAAAAACGACCACGCCTGAACCCGGACCCCCAACGGGGACTGCCCCCGCGCCAGGCTGACCAGATCTGCACACCTCAACGGCCAGCGGCGATAAAGCCACAGGCCACGCAGATCGGCTCGGCGAGCGTTCTCCCTACCCCTTCCCCTCACTCAGCGTGATGTCCCTCCCGACGTAGCCGGTGCGGCGTGACTGGCCCGGATGCCGTGGCGGGCGAAGTGCCCGCCGACTTTGCTGGCGAACGGCGGCCGTGGCGGCAAGATCGAGCCTGGCCAGGCGTGCCCTATGCGGCATGACCGGATGTGCTATGGCGCAGGCAGTATGCGCTTGGTCAGTCATCATGGCCGGGTGGGCGATGAGGGCGACAGCGCGATCGGCTGGATCCGCGAGATCGTGATGGACACATCTGACCCGTGGCGCCTGGCTCGCTTCTGGGCCGGGCTGCTGGGCGGGATGCCAGTTGAGTGGTATCCCGGCTGGGTCACCCTGGAGCCGCCACCGCACGGCCAGCGGCTGTCGTTCCAGGGCACGGGGGACGATTTTGCGGCCGGGCAGGGCGCCGTCCCTCTCGTGCATTTCGACGTCATGGTCAGCGACCTCGCCGCTGGCCATCAGCGTGTAGTCACGTCAGGGGCGATCTTCATCGGCGAGCATGTCTCGCCGCGGGCGGGGCCTGACGGACGGCTGGTTCGGTGGCGCGTGTACGAAGATCCTGCCGGCCATCCGTTCTGTCTGGTGACCCGTTGATCACGCTTGACAACGCTCGGCACGAGCGTTCCGTCGGCGGCATGACAGAGCACTGCGGATGGTGTTCCTATTGAGCGAGGAGGCCGAGAAGATAGCCGATGCGGGACATGGTGAGCGGCTGGCGGAGCATGTGGTCTAGCCGTTTGCGGGAGCGGGCTTTGTTCTCCGGGGACTCGACGGGGTCGAGGGCACGCCGACTGTAGAACTGCAGGAGGTGGCCCTGCACGGCGGCCGCCGTGGCGAAGTCGGCAGTCCTGCTCAGCCGTGCTGGTCCTCCTGCCGTCCGGTAGGCGGCGTACCCGGCCCGGGCAGCCTGCGGTGTTACGTCCGCGGCGAGGTCGCAGATGATCGCGGCCAGTTCCCGCTCGGGCTGGGCAGGACCGCTGTTTTCCCAGTCCATGACGATGATGCCGCCGTCGGCCGCGCGCAGGACGTTCTCGGTGTTCAGGTCACGGTGGCAGGTCTTGACCAGGGCCGGATCCGGCGGAGCCACGGCGGCGTCCAGGGCAATCAGCTCGGGCAGCCACCGGCCCAGTGCCCCCACCCACGCGGCATCCCCGCGACGGGCGTCGCTGAGCATGGCCACCCAGGCGGGCTCACCGACCGGTTCACTAAACCAAGCCTCCATCGGCCTTGGATCAGCATGCTGCACCTGGTGCAGGCGGGCGGTCACTGCGCCGATCTCGGCCCCGGTCACGGCCTGCCCGCGCGCGAGCTCGGCCCATTGGTACACGCGCGCGCTCCAGGCAGAGGCTGTCTCTTCCGCGGGCATCAAGACCCGCCCGTCACGCGTGCGCCGCGGCAGCGGCAGCGGTATCCCGGCCGACTGGGCGGCCAGCTGAAACTCCACGTCCATAGCGGCCTCGGCCTCCCCGGCGGGAAGCAGCAGCTCCTTAACCGCCCATGAGCCGCTGCGAGTGTCCAGCCGCCAGATCCGCCCCTGCTCGCCACGAGCGGCATACACCGGATCACCGACCAAGACTCCGAGGTCATACGACGACACGATCGCTGCCGCCGTCACAGCCGACATCACCCGCACACCACGAGCATCCCCGGCCGGCGGAGCCGCACGCCTGACACAAGCCACACGCGGCAGATGAGGACGTTCCGGCGGTCGATAATGACACCATCTGGAGCGTCCGAGTCTTGATCAACCTAGGAACGCGCCGCTGGTAGCCGGCGCTCTGAGTCGCTGCCTCCCGCCTCCGTGGTCACGGTCGGGTCCACTCGGGAATGACAATTCCAGGTCGGCTCGGGCCAAAGAGCATTAACCGGACTCGGCGTTCGGGGCGACTCTCTAGGTCGAGCGCCAGACGGTGTGCTCCGGTCTGGGATCGCCATGCCCGGTGGTCCGGGTGACCATCGCCGCTTCTAGCCGAAATTCGAACAGATGCTGCTCCTGACCCGGCGGGGGAGGAGCGAATTGGGCGCGCTCGGCCGCGAATTGCCGGCCCAGCCGCTCATGGATCTCGGGATCGGGAACGTGACTGGCGACCCCGCTGAGATAGAAGGCGTCCTCGTTGTCCTCCAGGGGAAACGAGTGCATGGCGTAGCGCCCGTCCCGGTGGAGGTCTGTCTGCTTTGGCGACGAGACGATGAACCCATACAGCCCGGTTTCGGTGAGGAGCGGGCACATCGGATGCAGCCGGGGTCCGCCGTCGGCCCGCACCGTGCCGAGAAACGCCAGGCCGACCCCGAAGTGGTACAGCAGCTCGGCTCCCTGGCGGGCCAGTTCCGGCTGTTGGCTCTTGAAGTCGCCCCACGAGATCACGTTGAGCGAGGCTGGCAAATTTGAAATGGTCTGTCAACACCGAGCGCCACTTCCGGACCCGTCGGACCGCGAGATCGCGCGAAGTCGCCAGCAGCGACCTACCGCCCAAGATCATCAAGAGGCGGGCCGGAGCGCTCTGCGCACCCGTTCGAGCAGCTCGTCCTGTTCCTTACGGCTGGTGACCCTCACGCGTTCGAACGCGCTGTCGAGCCTGACGTCGACGTAGAGGTCGCCGGCATCCTCGTGGCAGTGCAGAAACGCCCGGGACCCCCGAGAGAAGTAGCCCCGCTTGCGCTCCCGCAACCCGGGGAGCTTGCGCAAACCCACCAGCAGTGCTTCTAGACGATCAAGGTCCTCCGGCGTTGCATGCCGCACGTGTCGAGCATGACAAGGGACGTCAGGACAACGCAACAGCCGACCCTGCCCGCCGCACAGGGGCGGTCGGCCGCGGGAGTGCCCGCAGGCGTTCGACAAGAACGCCTCGCCGTTGTCCATCATCGGCATGTGCGGTCGACTCTGACCTCCTGCCTGCGTCCCGGCTTGTCCGTCCGGCCAGGACACGCGCGCTGGCCGTGGAGCCCGTCATGCGCCTGCTT
>Ga0209871_1000376_pt1 | contig 12242 bp, 14 predicted proteins | sample OrgsoiDNA2013045_FD_185795 | JGI IMG/M metagenome (GOLD analysis project Ga0209871, IMG submission 185795) | Permafrost soil microbial communities from the Arctic, to analyse light accelerated degradation of dissolved organic matter (DOM) -... | ecosystem: Environmental > Terrestrial > Soil >... | reverse complement strand
TCCCCACTCCATCATTCCTTGGGGGTCAGACTATCGATTTGGGGCGACCCGGTTCCCCGTGATGTGCCTGATTACGCCCCAGCCCGATAAAAGTTCCCAAGTTCCGGAACTATTCGGCGGAACTGGAATTACCATCCCTAGCGTGCCGCCGTGGCAGACACTTCATAGTCAGGGATAACTCCTGAAGTTGCAATGACTTAACTCTCGGGGAAGCGTGGAAAAGCTCATGAAAGAAATAAAAAAGCCAGCCAAGCCGGGCGGCCTGAATGCTGAGATTCAGTCGAGAATCGGCCACCAGCTGCGTGCCATGTACGACGATGTGGTGCGGCAAGGAGTTCCCGATCGTTTCGCGGAACTGATCCGAAAGCTTGATACGCAGGAGGCCAATCCCCAATTGGGAACTGCGGGCGAAAAAACCGAGGGGAGCGACTAATGCCTCTCACAGACGCACTCCGCGACGACATCCTGGCATCAGTACCCAGCCTGCGCGCGTTCGCTATCTCGCTCAGCGGCAACGGCGACCGGGCCGACGATCTCGTGCAGGAAACCCTGCTGCGCGCGCTTGCCAACATCGACTCGTTTCAGCCCGGCTCCAACCTGCCGGCGTGGCTGTTCACGATCCTGCGCAACCTGTTCCGCTCCGACTATCGCAAGCGGCGACGGGAAGTGGAGGACGCCGATGGCAGCTATGCCAAGACGCTGAAAACCCAGCCGGCGCAGAACGCGCATCTCGAGTTCGAGGAGTTTCGAGCGGCACTGGAAAAACTTCCGCAGGACCAGCGCGAAGCGCTGATCCTGGTCGGCGCCTCCGGCTTCTCCTATGAAGATGCGGCGGCGATCTGCGGCTGCGCGGTCGGCACCATCAAGAGCCGTGTCAACCGGGCGCGATCGAAGCTCTCGGCCCTGCTCTACGTCGACGGCACCGACGATTTCGGCCCCGATGAGACGGTTCGCGCCGTGATCGGCGGCAGCGGCGGATAAGCCTTTGTCGTTCCCCGATGTTAAATTTCATATCGGGGCCAAACGATTTGAACCCGGGCCTGCCCGGGTTCGACTAACCTATCGGCCCAAGAGGACTAACGGCGAGGACTAACGGCAAAAATCAACGGCCGTCAGGATGATTGACCAGGTCGGCTCGGCAAAGGCCGGCCTGGATGTAGCAGACCCGGAATTCAGAGATGATCGGCGCGATTGTCTGATGTGCAATTGCACATCATAGTTCGCGCTGACGCGTACCCTGGAGTAACCAGAATGGTTGTTGACAGACAGGTGCGGCTGAACGCGCCTCAATGCGAGCCCTTTCAATACGAGCCCTATCGGTACGAAAAGCGGCCACAGATCGTGGCCGCTTTTTTGCTGCATCGAATTCTAGTGCAAACCGCCGAACGCGTAGATCAAGACCAGAATGGGAAGCGGGACACCGATCAGCCACAACAACAAATAACGTCCCATGAAAGCGCCTCCGGTTACGGGACAGTTCATCCGTCTCAATTCCCGTAAGCGATGGTTTGTTCCGGAGCCGCTCAATCCTGAAATGATCCGACTGCAATTTATCTGCCGTCATTCCGGGATGCGCCTTCGGTCGGCAATTGCCGACCTGAGGCGGCAGGCCCGGAATCCATACTCCCTGTCGTGGTTATGGATTCCGGGCTCGCGCTGAGGCGCGCCCCGGAATGACGGCCGTTAAAGTCAATCCGAGGCAATCTACCTTAGACAAGCTACCGCCCCGGCCTCGGCGGTGCCGACAATTGTTCGGTCCGGTCTCGCTCCGTCAGGTCGACGACCGTCTGCATCGGAGCGGTGAGTTCGTAGACGTAACTCACTTCGGTAAAATATCGCTTCGATACGCCGCCGAGCGCCTCCGGTGCGACGCGATCGAGCAGGATGAGGCCGAAATCGCTGTCTTCACGGCGGGTCGCTGCACTGGTGTTGAATTCTTCCCAGCGAAAATGAAATGTGGTGTCGGGCTCCTCTCCGGTCACTTCCCAATGCGCGACGATGTGGGGGTGCTTGCCGACCAGCGAGAGCCCCTCGTCGGAATGCGACGCCAGCTCGAAGAACAGCAGCGAAAGGCTCTGGGCGGCGCGCGCGCTCACGGCGACATCGGGACCGCTGACCGCGATGCGCTCGGCGTGGGGAATGGCGCGCGCCTCGAACAGGCCTTTCAGCTTCACACCCTGCCACTGGCTTTCGCTGAGCAGCGAGACCACGTTCGACATCGCATGGATCCGGCCGATCAAGAGGTCACGGGCGACATCGATATCGGAACCATGGCGCAGCGTGCGCGTCACGATCGACTGGATCACCGCGAGGATGTTCTTGACCCGGTGATTGAGTTCGTCGATGACCGCGGTCAAGCGGCGCTCGAAGCCAATTCGCACCTGGATTTCGCGGCTGAGCCGCAGATTGTTGTAGGCGACATAGCCGAAAAGCCCGCAGACGATACCGGTCAGCGCAAGGCCGATGGCGGCCACGATGGCGGCGGTTTGCTGCGCGCGCTTCAACGAGTTGGTCTTGGCGTAATAGGCGAGCCCCCAGTCGCGACCTCCGAACGTCACCGTTCTGATGCTCGACGGCGCAGGCTCCTCCGGCGTTACCGTCCGCGACGTCACGATGCCCCGATCATCTGAAACCAGTTCGCCGTCGGCGTGGCGCGGGTCTTTCAGCACCACCGAGAACAGCGACATCTCGTCATTCGCCAGCATCAACGGCGCCAGTTCATAGGAAAATGTCACGAAGCCTGCTGGCGAAGCATCGGTCTCCTGCAGAACCGGCGTGGCAAGAACGAGGCCGATCTGCCCATCCGGGCGCAACAGCGGTGCGGGATCGGACGCTACCGGCTTTTCGTCGGCCATCGCCTGCGCCAGCGTCGGTCCCAGGACCGGGTCCTGATCATAGGAACGGCCGGCGGAACGCATTGTCTCGGCATCGCGTGGCTCGACGTCCATCAGGACATCGATTGGCCTATCGAGCGACCGCGTATTCAAAGGCTGATCATCGAAGCCGCGGATCACGGGATTCGAGAATCCAGCGGTCGCCAGTTCCTTGCGCGCCGCATCCAGTTCGTTCGGCTTCAGCCGTGCGATCCAGCTTGCGACAATGAAATCGGTCTTGAACGCGTAGATCGAGGACCGCAGCGGCTGCAGCATATTGGCCTTGACCACCGAAGGCGCACGGAACAGTCCCGATGCGACACGCGCGAGCAGTTCACGCTCGGTGAGCCGGTCCTGCACCAGGCTGGCGTGCACGTCGATAGCGCGCGCCAGCGCGATGCCGTCGACAGTCAGTTCCTGATCGTGAACGCGATAAGCCGCGAGACCGGAGAGCAGAACTCCGATCAGCGCGATAAACCCGATGATGAAACCCAGCCGAACCACTCGCTTACTCGGAAAATGAGGAGCTGGCGAAAAAATCTCTGCCGTCCGCCGGGGCGGCAACAAACCGAAACAGGATGAATGCCAACTATCAGGGATAATGAAGCAGCGATCATCGGTACGCAACTAAGGTCGGCGATGAAGATTAATATGACGCCTCGTAAGATTAATATGGTTGCCGCGCGTGTCGTGCTGGCGAAGCCCGAAGGATGTTAATCACAAAGAGCCGGTTTGGTTCCGACGAAGCGCGGAAGTTTTTAACCTTGCCCGCATCCGGGAATTGCGGCCACAAGCGTTAACGAATTGCTTCAGCCGACCTTGGCTTGCGCCGGCGGGCGGAGACCGCCTTTAGCCTCGATAAAGGCGATAATGCGGTCGAGGCCTTCGCTCTTCCGCAGATTGGTCATCACGAACGGCCGTTCGCCGCGCATCCGTCTCGCATCGGTATCCATCTTTTCCAGCGACGCGCCGACATGCGGTGCGAGGTCGATCTTGTTGATGACGAGGAGATCCGACCGCGTGATCCCGGGGCCGCCCTTGGAAGGGATCTTGTCGCCCGCCGCGACGTCGATGACATAAATCGTGAGATCGGCGAGCTCGGGCGAGAACGTGGCGGCGAGATTGTCGCCGCCGGATTCGATCAGCACCATGTCGAGATCGGGAAATTTCGCGCGCATGTCGGCGACCGCGGCGAGATTCATCGAGGCGTCCTCGCGTATCGCGGTATGCGGACAGCCGCCGGTCTCGACGCCGGCGATGCGATCCGGCGTCAGCGATCCCGAGCGCACCAGAAACTCCGCGTCCCATTTGGTGTAGATGTCGTTGGTAATCGCGGCGATGTCGTAACGCTCCCGCATGGCCTTGCAGAGCAGATCCATCAGCGCGGTCTTTCCCGATCCGACGGGACCGCCGATGCCGATGCGAAGCGGGCCGTTTGTCTTTGACATGTTTGATGCTCGTTCCACTACGATGTCGTCCCGGCGAACGCCGGGACGACGCACTGAAATGCATGGCGCAGCGCTGATATTATCACGAGCGAAACAATCTCGTATACTGCGTCTCGTGCCGCATGCCGGCGAGATCGGCGCGAAAGGTTGCGCTGCCGAGATCGTCGAGCGAAGCATCCAGCGCGCGTTGTCCGGTTGCGACCACGATCGGCTCGAGCAAGGCCAGCACGCGCTGGCTGTCGGTCTGCCCCAGCGGAACGAGCCGCGCGCCGGCGGAAATCCAGTTCGACGTCAGCGCGTGCAGGAATGCGTGCATCGTGGGCGCGAGGGGTATGGCGTGCGCGGCCGAGACCAGGCCCACCGCGACGGGATAGACGATGGCGCCGTCGCAACAGGAAATCATCGCGTCCAGCCCGTCGCAATTCCATGCGGTGCGCGCAATCTCGATGAACGCGCGGCCCTGCGTCGATGTCTCGAGCTGGCGCTCGCGCGAAGCCACGAAGGCAGCGGCAAGCTCCGCGGTGTTCCGCAAGCCCGCTTCGTCATGCGACGAAGCGGCGCGGTGGGCGTGGCAAAGCAACACGCCATCGCAAAATCCCGCGCCGTCCGCCAGCATCGAGGCCAGCCAATCGCGCAAGGATGCCGCGTCGACGATATCGCCGGCCTCCACCGCCCACTCGATGCCGCTGGAATAGGAGAACGCGCCGACCGGAAAGGCCGGCGACAGCCAGGTCATCAGCCGGTACAGCGCCGCGGCCTCGCCGTCCTGCATTCCGCTGCGATCATCGGTCGGCGGTGGCTTACTTGTGGTCATGAGCATGGGAATGGCCATGATGATGATCGTGATCGCAATGCTCGTCATGGTGATGATGGTGGTCATCATCATGATGATGTTCGCCATGCTCTTGCGATGGACCATCATGCACCGCGTGACCATGCGGATCGCTTTCGGCGGCGTGCGCATGGCCGTCGCCGGCATAGGCGCCGCCTTCGGGATCGAACGGCGCCTCGATCTCGATCACGCGCGCGCCAAGCCCCTTCACCATCGCCTCGATCACATGGTCGCGCCGGATCCGCAGGCCTTTCGGCATGATCTGCGTCGGCAGATGGCGATTGCCAAGATGCCAGGCGACCCGAACCAGATGCTGCGGATCTTGTCCACGAATTTCGAGCAGCGGCTCCGGCGCCGCGACGACTTCGATCAACCGGTCATCGTCGAGCACCAGCGCGTCGCCGCCGCGCAGCGCAACCGCGTTTTCCAGATCGAGCAGGAACTCCAACCCCTGCGTGCCGGTCATCACCATCCGCCGCCGATGACGGTCGTCGAAATCGAGCACGACGGTATCGGCCGGCGCCTCCGTCCAGCGATGCGCGCCGTGGACCCTGGTCGCGCGGATCATGAAAAAATGCTCACAGTCTCTCGACCTTGCCGTCGCTGATGATCTCGATCACGGTGGGCGACACTTTTAGCGGCGCGGAATATTCGCGCCAGACCTTCATATGCGGCGCCCGGCCATGGGCATTGAGGTCCTCGCGGCTTTCCCAGCGCTCGACCACCACGAACAAATTCGGATCGTTGATGCTGGTGTGACTCTCATACGAGAGACAGCCTTTCTCCTGGCGGGTTGCCGCGATGCATTCCCTGGCGCCCTTGATAAAGGCATCCCGCTGGTCCGGTTTTACCTGAGAGGTGGCGACGACATAGATCATGGATTTGGTCTCCCGGTTTTTCTTGCTTATCGGACATCGACTTTTTCTGGCGTAATGACCTCGATCCGGGGCGGCGCCGACATGCATCTCACCGCTATGCGGCCAAACGCCTTCGTGTGCTCGGCGGCGCGATGCGGCACCAGCGCCTCGGCGTTTTCCCATTGCTCGACGAATACCATCTTGGTCGGATCGGTGACGCTCTCATGCAGGTCATAGGCGATATTGCCGGGCTCCTTGCGGGTTTCCTGGATGCAGGCGACAGCTCCGGCAATAAATTCGGCGCGCGTTTCAGGCTTCACGGTCAGGGTGGCAACGACGTAGATCACGAGATCCTCCCGGTCTTTTGTTTAAGGCCGGGAAGAACCTTAGAACATGAAATAGCGCTGCGCCATGGGCAGCACCTCGGCCGGCGCGCAGGTCAGCAATTCGCCGTCGGCGCGGACCTCATAGGTCTCGGGATCGACCTCGATCCTGGGCGTGGCACCGTTGTGGATCATGCTCTTTTTCGAGATGCCGCCACGGGTATTTTCGACCGCGTAGAGCTTCTTGTCGATGCCGAGCTTCTTGGCCAGCCCCGAAGAGACCGCCGCCTTGGAGGAAAACACCACCGACGAGGCGGTGAGAGATTTGCCGAAGGCTGCGAACATCGGCTGGTAATGCACCGGCTGCGGCGTCGGAATCGAGGCGTTGGGATCGCCCATGGGTGCTGCGACAATCGAGCCGCCCTTGATGATGCATTCGGGTTTGACGCCGAAGAAGGCCGGCGACCACAGCACGAGATCGGCGAGCTTGCCCTTTTCCACCGAGCCGATCAGCTTCGAGACGCCATGGGCGATCGCGGGGTTGATGGTGTATTTCGCGATGTAGCGCTTGACCCGGAAATTATCGTTATTGCCCTTGTCTTCGGGCAGCGCGCCGCGCTGCTTCTTCATCTTGTCGGCGGTCTGCCAGGTCCGGATGATGACTTCGCCGAGCCGGCCCATGGCCTGCGAATCCGACGACATCATCGACAGCGCGCCGAGATCATGCAGGATGTCTTCCGCCGCGATGGTTTCCTTGCGGATGCGGCTTTCGGCAAATGCAAGATCCTCGGCGATCGAGGGATCGAGATGGTGGCACACCATCAGCATGTCCAGATGCTCGTCGATGGTGTTGCGGGTGAACGGCCGGGTCGGATTGGTCGAGGACGGCAGCACGTTTTTCAGGCCGGCGATCTTGATGATGTCGGGCGCGTGGCCGCCGCCGGCGCCTTCGGTGTGGAAGGCGTGAATGGTGCGGCCCTTGAAGGCTTTTACCGTGTCTTCGACAAAGCCCGACTCGTTCAGCGTGTCGGAGTGGATCATCACCTGGATGTCGTGATCGTCGGCGACGTTCAGGCAATTGTTGATCGCGGCCGGCGTGGTGCCCCAGTCCTCATGCAGCTTCAGCGCGCAGGCGCCGGCGTTGATCATCTCCACCAGCGCCGCCGGGCGCGAGGCGTTGCCCTTGCCGGAAATGCCGAGATTGACCGGAAACGCGTCGAACGACTGAATCATCCGCGCCATATGCCAGGGACCGGGCGTGCAGGTGGTCGCAAAGGTGCCGTGCGACGGACCGGTGCCGCCGCCCAGCATCGAGGTGACGCCGGACATCAGCGCGTGTTCGATCTGCTGCGGGCAGATGAAATGGATGTGGCTGTCGAATCCGCCCGCAGTGAGGATTTTTCCTTCGCCCGCGATCACGTCGGTGCCGGGGCCGATGACGATGGTGACGCCGGGCTGGATGTCGGGATTACCCGCCTTGCCGATGGCGCTGATAAACCCTTCCTTGATGGCGACGTCGGCCTTCACGATCCCCCAGTGATCGACGATCAGCGCATTGGTGATGACGGTATCGGCCGCACCCTGCTTGTTGGTGACCTGGGACTGCCCCATGCCGTCGCGGATCACCTTGCCGCCGCCGAATTTCACCTCCTCGCCGTAGACGGTAAAATCCTTTTCGACCTCGATGATGAGGTCGGTGTCGGCCAGTCGCACCCGGTCGCCGGTGGTGGGACCGAACATGTCGGCATAAACGGAACGTTTTATTTTGACGGACATGAAAAACTCCATTCGCGATCTGATCGTGCGCAGCATTGAGGGCGAGCGTGCGCCCCTCCCCCTTGCGGGGAGGGCGATTGCATATGACTAGATCGAGCCGTGCGTTGATGCGGGCGTGACCTGGTACGAGCTCTCAGCGGGTCGTCCCGGCGAAGGCCGGGACCCATAATCCCTGGCATCAAAAGTGGAAAAAAGGCCTTTGCTCCAGTGCCGAAACGAGAGTCCGCGCTGTATGGGTCCCGGCCTTCGCCGGGACGACTCATCGAAGCGCCAAGCGTGGCAAAACTCCATATGCGATAGCCCTGCCGCAAGGGGGGAGGGAGAAAAATGGCACTCATCGCATCGAAAGAAATGGTGCTCATCGGCACAGGGACAATCACAGCTTGCCCATCACGTCGCCACGAAAACCGTAGACGACGCGCTTGCCGGCCAGCGCCACCAGTTGCACGTCGCGGGTCTGGCCCGGCTCGAACCGCACCGCGGTGCCGGCGGCGATATCGAGCCGCATGCCGCGGGCCTTCTTGCGGTCGAATTTCAATGCGGGATTGGTCTCGAAGAAATGATAGTGCGAGCCGACCTGGATCGGACGATCGCCTGAGTTGGCCACCGTCAGCGTCACCGTCTTGCGGCCGGCATTGAGCTCGATCTCGCCGTCCTGGATGAATAGTTCGCCCGGAATCATTTTACCCCCTGCGTCATTCCGGGGCGAGGCGAAGCCTCGAACCCGGAATCTCGAAAACATAACCTCTGGATTCCGGGTTCGGCCGTTCCGGCCGCCCCGGAATGACGACCTTTGATTCTCATCTTATCGGCTCATGCACGGTCACAAGCTTGGTGCCGTCGGGGAACGTCGCTTCGACCTGGATGTCGTGGATCATCTCGGCGATCCCATCCATGCACTGCGCACGGGTGATGACTTCTGCGCCGGCCTGCATCAGTTCGGCCACGGTGCGGCCGTCGCGGGCGCCCTCGACGATGAAATCGGAAATGATCGCGATGGCTTCGGGATGGTTGAGCTTGACGCCGCGCTCCAGCCGCCGTCGCGCCACCATCGCCGCCATCGAGATCAGAAGCTTGTCCTTTTCGCGGGGAGACAGATTCATGCGAGCACTCTAGTCATTTTGAAACATCTAATGAGCCACAACCTAACTGAGCCAAAGCCGCGGCAGCGCCAAGCCGGAGGCGCGGCCGAGCACCGCCATCATGTCGGCACGAAGCCTGGCCGCATCTTGGGCACAGAAGCGCGCCATTGCAAACCCATTCCAGCAGGAGATCCCGACCTCGCCGCCGAACGATTTTGACAGTTCGCGAAGCCGCTCGATCAATGCCTCGTCGCCGGGCACGATCAGCGCGGTGCCGATGGCCACGCCGCCCTTCGCGATCGCGGGCCTGGAAAGCTTCTCGCCGATGTCGCCGTCGAGCCGGACGGTTTCCGCGAGCACGAGCTTGCCGCCGCGCCGCATCCGCCAGCGATCGATGAATTCGCCTTGCCGCATGCGCTCCCCCATCGCGGCGCGGCCGAATACCACGATCTCGCAGAGCAGCAGCGAAGCGCCCTCCGCAAGGTCGATATCGATCCGGCGCTTGACCCGCGCCCGGTCGAACAGAATGGTCTCCTGCGGCAGCCACGCGAGATGCGAACCTGAGGCAAGCTTCAAGGCTATATTGAGCTCTGCCGCGGGCCCTTGCGCGCGGTAGATCTTTTCCGCCGCTGCGGTCGTCACCGCCAGATGCGATCCCTCCCCGGTCGAGATGTCGATGTCGAAGCGGTCGCCGCCGGCGACGCCGCCCGCGGTATTGACGAAAACCGCCGAGAGGCCTTCCGCCTCCGGTGAGGGAAACCGAACGCGCAATGAGCCGGATTCATGCAGTTGGCGGCGGCGGGTGACGCCCTCGACCTGATGCACGTCGAACGTCACCGAGCCCCGGGCGCGGTTGGCCGCGAAAATCGCCGAAGCAGCCCTCGTGGTATCAGTCCGCATCCGCCCCCAAACCTTCCCAAAAAGGGCGCGCGACCGCTGCCGGCCGCGTTACAAATTGCTCAGAGCGCCATCTGGCGGCTGATTTCACCGGGATCCATCGTAGTTCGATCGCAGGCAAATTTCACGGCGCCCCGGTCCATGACCGCGAAATTGTCGCCGAGCTCGCAGGCAAAGTCGAGATATTGTTCGACCAGCACGATCGCGATGTTGCCGAGGCTGCGCAAATATGAGATCGCCCGCCCGATGTCCTTGATGATCGACGGCTGAATGCCCTCGGTCGGCTCGTCGAGCAGCAGCAGTTTCGGCCGCATCACCAGCGCGCGGCCGATCGCGAGCTGCTGCTGCTGGCCGCCGGACAGATCGCCGCCGCGGCGGCCGAGCATCGTCTGCAATACCGGGAACAGCGAGAACACGTCATCGGGAATATTGCGGTCGTCGCGCTTGAGCGGCCCAAAACCGGTCTTGAGATTTTCCTCCACCGTCAGCAGCGGAAAGATCTCGCGGCCCTGCGGCACGAAGCCGATGCCGCGCCGCGCCCGCTCATAGGGTTTCAAGCCCGTGATCTCGGCACCGTCGAAAGTAATCGAGCCGGAGGCGATCGGGTATTGGCCGACCATGGCGCGCAGCAGGCTGGTCTTGCCGACGCCGTTGCGCCCCAGCACGCACATCACCTTGCCCGGCTCAGCCGAGAGCGAGACGCCGCGCAGCGCTTGCGCCGCGCCGTAGTAGAGGTTGATGTCCTTGACGTCGAGCATGTCGCATGTCCTCAAAGAGGGCGAATAGCGAATGGCGAATAGCGAATAGTAAGAGGGACTAACTTTCTATTCGCTATTCGCCATTCGCTACTCGCCCCTCTACCGCCCCAGATACACTTCGATCACCCGCTCATTCGACGAAACCTGATCGATGGTTCCCTCCGCCAGCACCGTGCCTTCGTGCAGGCAGGTGACCTTGACGCCGAGTTCGCGGACGAAGGTCATATCATGTTCGACCACCATGATCGTCTTGTCCTTGTTGATTTCCTTGAGCAGTTCGGCGGTCTGATGGGTTTCGACGTCGGTCATGCCGGCAACGGGTTCATCGACCAATAGCAATTTCGGATCCTGCGCCAGCAGCATGCCGATCTCCAACCACTGCTTCTGGCCGTGCGACAGGCTCCCTGCCAGGCGGTCGCGCGCGTCGGTCAGGCGAATGGTTTCCAGCACCCGCTCGATGCGCTCGGACTCGTCCTTCGTTTCCCGCCAGAACAACGTGCCCCGCACGCGGTGATCGACGTTGAGTGCCAGCAGCAGATTGTCTTCGATGGTCTGGCTTTCGAAGACCGTCGGTTTCTGGAATTTCCGGCCGATCCCGAGCTTGGCGATCCTGGTTTCATCGAGCCGGGTCAGATCGGTGACGCCGTCGAACAGCACCTCGCCTTCATCGGGCTTGGTCTTGCCGGTGATGATGTCCATCATCGTGGTCTTGCCGGCGCCGTTCGGGCCGATGATGGCGCGCATCTCGCCGGGCGCGAGCGTCAGCGACAGATTGTTGATGGCGTGAAAGCCGTCGAACGAGACGTGCACGCCGTCGAGATAGAGCAGCGCCGAGGTCGCCCTGGTGTCCATGACGTTCATGCGCTCACTCCGCCGGGTTAGGTTCGCTGACGCCGTCTTCGCGCGCCGCACTCTCGGCAGCTGCCGTCATGCGTTGCGCCTTCCACGGCTCCCACCATGCATTGAAGGTGCCGATGATCCCCCTCGGCAGCAGCAGCGTCACCAGGATGAACAATGCGCCCAGCATGAACAGCCAGTACGGCGCCAACGGACCCGACGTGAATACGGTTTTGGCGTAATTGACGACGACGGCGCCCAGCGCCGCGCCGATCAGCGTGCCGCGGCCGCCGACCGCGACCCAGATCACCGCTTCGATGGAATTTCCCGGCGCGAATTCGCCGGGATTGATGATGCCGACCTGCGGCACATAGAGCGCGCCGGCGACGCCGGCCATGCAGGCCGACAGCGTGAACACGAACAGCTTGTAGGACTCGACGCGGTAGCCGAGAAATCGCGTGCGTGACTCGGCGTCACGCACCGCGATCAGCACCTTGCCGAGTTTCGAGGTCACCACCGCGCGGCAGATCAGGAATGCAACGATCAACGCCACACAACT
>Ga0209871_1000374_pt1 | contig 12260 bp, 13 predicted proteins | sample OrgsoiDNA2013045_FD_185795 | JGI IMG/M metagenome (GOLD analysis project Ga0209871, IMG submission 185795) | Permafrost soil microbial communities from the Arctic, to analyse light accelerated degradation of dissolved organic matter (DOM) -... | ecosystem: Environmental > Terrestrial > Soil >... | reverse complement strand
ATTTCACGGATTACCGCCAGCGAAGAGAGCTTCAAGATTGATTGGCTTCTATTTGAACTTCTGAATTATGTCCGCGGGTGTCGGTTGTGTCGGTGAAGGTACAACACTGTACTCCGTTTCGAGGCTTTCGCCTTTGCGGTTGATAGTGATGCTGGTAACCCTTCCGACACGGTACGCAGTCAGTGACTATTCAACACGCTGGCCCGCACGCCAGCCCATTTCCCAGAAGTCGGCCTCGAGCCGGGTGGCTTCCTTGAAGATCACGATCAGCTCTGCCTCGCGGGCCGGTGTGACGTAGAGATCGGCGAGACCCTCCAGATGCGCCCGCGCTTTCGCCGCGACCTCTTGGTATGTGCACCGGCATACTCGGCTATCCAAACGCGATATGGGTTCGTTGCAGCGTGCGCATCGGGTCGCGAGGCGAGCCGCGTCGCGATCTCCGCGTAGCCGATCACGCACGGCGCAAGCGCCACCTTCAGCGCCAGCAGATCACCGCGCATGCCCGCGTCGAGCACGTAACGGGTATAGGCCAGCATCTCCATCGCCGGAGCGGCCTTTTCGAGATCGCCGGGCGACAGGCCCCAGCCGGCGCAGAGTTTCACATGCAGGTTCATCTCGACGTCGATAATGGCCGAGAGGCCGGCCGCCGCTTCGCGCATGTCGGCGAGCCTGGGCGACTTGTAGACACCGAGCGCGTAGGCGCGGGCGAACTCGATCAGGAACAGATAGTCCTGAACGAGGTAGTGACGAAACGCCGCCTCAGGGAGCGAACCGTCGGCCAGGGCGTTGGTGAAGGGGTGTTCGGTGTAGGCCCGCCACTCGGCGGACGCCGCGGTCTTCAGACGCTGGAAGAAACTCATGATGTTTTTCGCAGGGTTTGCATCTCAATTGCGTGGCTCTTCCCGCAAAAGCAGACACCCGTCAAGGCAGCGGCTAGCTATTTTGACAAGCCAAGCCGGCTGTGCCGCATCCCGTAGGCAAAATAGATCACGAGGCCGATCGCAAGCCACACCGCCAACCTCACCCAGGTATCGACCGGCAGGCCGAACATCAAGAAGATCGACGTCGCGGCGCCGGCTGGCGCAACGATCCAGATCGCCGGCGCCCGGAACGGACGATCGAGTCCCGGCTGCGCGATGCGCAGCGCCAGAACGCCGAGCGAAACCACCGCGAATGCAAACAGCGTTCCGATGCTGACCAGTTCGCCCACCAGATCGATCGGCAACAGCGCGGCGAGGATGGCCACGACGACGCCGGTCGAGATCGTCGAGACATAGGGTGTGCGAAGCCGCGGATGGATTTCGGCAAAGGCCGGCGGCAGCAGGCCGTCATGCGCCATGCTGCGAAAAATTCTCGGCTGGCCGAGCAACGAGACCAGAATGACCGACGTCAGGCCGAAGATAATTCCGAGCTTGATGAACGGCGAAAGCCAGCCCACACCGGCCGCGTCGATGCCGACCGCAATCGGATCGGCAACGTTCAACTTGTCGAAGCGAACAATGCCGGTGAGCACGAAACCGACCACGGCATAGAGCACCGTGCAGATGACCAGCGAGCCCAGAATGCCGATCGGCACGTCCCGCTTCGGATTCTTCGCCTCCTGGGCCGTGGTCGACACCGCATCGAACCCAATATAAGCAAAAAACACCACGGCCGCGCCGCGCACCAGGCCCGACCAGCCATAAACCCCGGGACCTGCATTGGGCGGGATGAACGCGCCTTGCGGATTGGCGGGTGCGATCCAGTTCTCGGTGCTGAAAGCAGACACGGTACTTGCGACGAACAGCACGATCACGACAAGCTTCACCGCCACCAGAAAGCCGTTGAAGCGCGCCGTCTCGCGAACGCCCGCCACCAGGAGCGCTGTCATCAGGATGATCACGGCCGCCGCGGGCAGATTCAGCACGGCTCCCGTCAATGTCCAGGCATGCGTTGCCGCGTCGAAGTCCAATGGCGACGAAACAAATCGGGCTGGAAGCACCAGTCCAAAGTCCTTTGCAAAACTGACAACATATCCGGACCAGCCGATGGCGACCGTGGTGGCCCCCACGGCATATTCGAGGATCAGGTCCCGTCCGATGATCCAGGCGATCAACTCGCCCAGCGTGGCATAGGCGTAGGTGTAGGCACTGCCGCTGACCGGAACGGCCGATGACAGTTCGGCGTAGCACAATCCTGCGAACGCACAGGCGACCGCGCCGAGCATGAACGAAAGCGCTACCGCCGGCCCGGCATTGGCCGCGGCGGCATGCCCCGTCAGCACGAAAATGCCGGCGCCGATGATGCCGCCGATCCCGAGCGTCACGAGGTTAAGCGCCGACAGCGCTCGCCTCAGCGGCCGCGCGCGGCCGTCCGCGCCATCGCCTTGCGCGATTTCGCTCAACAACTCGGCGGGGGATTTCCGGGCCCAAATGTCTGCCATCGGGAAGGTAATCTCCAATGCTGAATTGGTTCGAAAAGTCTTGGAACGGCCGGCTGGTATCCGGCAGCGGCGCGCGGCCGAGCCCCACCTTGCCCAAATATCAGCGGCGCTCCCGACTTTCTTCCGCGGTGAGTTCAGAGCGGCAGACTTTTTCCAATGTCGGCAAATCGGCTTGCACCAGCTTCCACAGGACGGGTGCGGCGATGCTCTCGTAGTTGTGGCGCAGTATGTTGCCGATCCCTGCAACTTTCTGCCAAGGGATTTCCGGATTGCGCGCTTTCAGGTCATCCGGAAGATGACGACTGGCCTCGGAAATTATCTCAACACCGCGTTCGACGAGCCACTGCCGCTGCCAGTCGTTTTCGAATGCTTCGAGCGACACATCCGCCAATACACCATTGACGCGTCCGATCGCCTCGATGATATCAGTCAAACGAGGGATGAGCGAACGTGCGATCACTAAAACACGCGGACGGCTGTTGCTTCTATGGCTTCCCGCAGGGTCTTGTGCAGGCTGTCGCGCGTCATGATGTCAGTCTTACGGCCGAGGATGCTGGCGGCGTATTCCTTCACGTCCATTAGTTCGTACACGCCGAGCTTGCCCTTTTGATAGTCGAAAAACAGGTCCACGTCGGAATCGTTGTTCGCCTCGCCACGCGCCGTCGAGCCGAACATGTAAAGATGTTCGACGCCAAGCCGCCTCAAATCGGCTTCGTGCTGCTGCAATGTCCTCATGGCTTCATCGCGTTCCATAACAACATCATAGCAAATCCGGGCGGCCGTTTCCACGCCTTTCGGATTCGCCGAGGCCTATGCGGTGCGGAGACAGGAAGGCGAACCGGCCATCAATTGAGCTTCTCAAAAACAAGTCACGCGCTCGGCGGCGAGATAGCCGAACAGCAGGCCGACCCCGAACAGCAGCACGAGGCCGGCCGCGCCGAATTCCACGCCGCGCATCACCAGCGTGCCGCCGCCTTCCGTCCCGGCGCTCAAGCGCCGCGCCAGGTCCTTCGCGGACACCGCGATCACGGCGATGGCCGCCACCGTAATGGCGGTGCCGAGCCCCATCACGAAGGTCGCGGCGATTCCCGCCCAGAACAACCCCTGTGCCAGCGCGAACACCAGAACCAGGATCGCGCCCGAACAGGGCCTGACGCCGACGGCGAAAATCGCGCCAAATCCGCGCCGCCAGCCGCCGGGTCCGGCGAGTTCACCGGGCTCAGGACCGTGGGAGTGGCCGCAATGCTCGTCGTGGACATGCTGGTCAGGGCCATGGTCGTGATGATGGTGGTCATGATGGTGGTGATCATGGTCGTGACTATGACCACGACCTGCCATCGCGAGCGCCGGCCGCGGCGCCTGCAGCGCGCGGATGAATCCGCCGCCCTTGGTCCAGACCAGCCGGGCGCCGAACGCCGCGATCAGCGCGTAGCTTGCAATCTCGATCGCCTTTTCAGCACCGCACATGGTTTTGGCGGTAGCGTTGAGCAGAAGAGCGCAAATCGCGACAATCACCACCGCGACCAGCGACTGCATCAACGCCGACGCGAACGACAGCACGATGCCGCGCCGCGCGGTTTCCTGGTTGGCGACCAGATAGGACGAGATCACCGCCTTGCCGTGGCCGGGGCCGGCGGCGTGAAAGATGCCATAGGCGAACGAAATCGCGAGCAGTGTCCACACCGCTGACCCGTCGGACTTCGCGGCGCGAATGTTCGAGGACATCTCGCGATAAAATTCCGATTGTCTAGCGAGCAGCCATCCAACGATGCCGCCGACCTGCGGTTCGGCGCTCGGGCGCGGACCGCCAAACGGCGTCTGCGCCATCAACACGTGCATGGCGCCGTCGAATACCAGAATGGCACCCGCCGCCGTAGCGCAGATCGCCAGGCCGCGCGCGAAAGCTTGCCGGGATTCTTGCCGAGATTCTTGGGGGGATTGCGGCCTCACGGACACGCCACCGTGATCTTGTTGGCGAACATCATGCCGTAATTCGAGTTCTGACCGTTCAGAAAAGTCTGCTCGTCGAGCTTTTGGGCATTGGCCGAGCCGTCATTCGGGCGCTGGAATTTCATCTGGCAGGCGGCGGGGGCTCCGACCAGTCTGACCGGGTCCTTGTCGGCGAATTTGAAGTCGATGAAAAACGCCGGATCGAACACCTCCAGCGAGAGCTCCTTCGATTTCAGCGGCGTCTTGAGCGGAAGCGTGAAATGCAGCGTCAGCGCGGCATCCTTGTATTCGAGGAAATAGTCGACCGGCTCCTCGAATTTCTCCTTCTTGCCGTCGGCCCTGGCGAAGGTGAAGAATTTGAATTCCTTCAGCGATTCGACATTGGTCTGGGCCAGGGAGCTAAGTTCCTCGCGGCTATAGACGCCCTTGGTCTTGGTCTCGATGCCCTGCAGCGCGTAGGTCGAGAACATGTCATCAAACGTCCAGGCGTGACGCACGCCGGTGATCGCGCCATCGGGCGCGTAGATCAACTCGCTGGTTGCCATGATCCAGACATGCGGATGGGCCTGCGCCGTGTCGGCGGCGAGCACAAGCGCGCCGGCAAGCCACAACAGACCAACCAGGCGGCGCGCAATATTCACCTCAGGCCGCCTCTGACGCTTCCAGCAGGCCGCGCCGGCGCAGCAGCGCGTCGGGCTCCGGCTCGCGGCCGCGGAATGCGACATAGGCGTCTTCGGGATCGCGCGAGCCGCCCGACGAATAGATGTCGTCGTGCAGGCGCTTCGCCGTCGCGGGGTCGAAAATGTCGCCGGCCTCCTCGAACGCGCCGAAGGCGTCGGCATCCATCACCTCGGACCACATGTAGCTGTAATAGCCCGACGCATAGTGATCGCCGGAAAAGATATGGCCGAATTGCTGCGGCCGGTGCCGCAGCGAGATTTCCGCGGGCATGCCGATCTTTTCCAGCTCCTGGCGCTCGAACGCCCGCACGTCCCGGCTGGCGGCGGCCGGCTGGGTGTGGAATTCCAGATCGATCAGCGCCGAGGAGACGAATTCCACGGTGGCAAAGCCCTGGTTGAATTTGCGCGCGGCGATGAAGCGCTGCAGCAGATCGTCCGGCAGCGGTTCGCCGGTCTGGTAGTGCTTTGCGAATTGCCGCAGCACCTGCGGCTGCTCCTGCCAGTGCTCGTAAAGCTGCGATGGCAGCTCGACGAAATCGGTAAACACGCTGGTGCCGGACAGCGAGGGATAGAACACGTCCGACAGCATCCCGTGCAGGCCGTGGCCGAACTCGTGAAACAGCGTCCGCGCGTCATCCGGCGACAACAGCGACGGCTGGCCGTCGGCCCCCTTGGAGAAATTGCAGACGTTGATGATCAGCGGGGCGACGGCGCCATCGAGCTTCTGCTGGTCGCGCAGCGAGGTCATCCAGGCGCCGGAGCGCTTCGAGGCGCGGGCGAAGTAGTCGCCATAGAACAGCGCCTTGTGATGCCCGGCGGCATCCTTCACCTCCCAGACCCGGACGTCCGGATGCCAGACCGGAATATCCTTGCGCTCGCTGAAGGTGACGCCGAACAGGCGGGTGGCGCAGTCGAAGGCGGCGTCGATCATGTGGTCGAGCACGAGATACGGCTTGATCGCGGCGTCGTCGAAATTGGCGCGGCGCTGCCGCAGCTTTTCGGCGTAGTAGCGCCAGTCCCACGGCGCCAGCGCGAAATTGCCGCCCTCCTCGGCCACCAGCGCCTGCAGGGCATCGCGATCGGCCAGCGCGCGGGCCCGCGCCGGTTTCCAGACCCGCTCCAGGAGGCCGCGCACCGCCTCGGGCGTCTTGGCCATCGAATCCTCCAGCCGATAGGCGGCGAAGGTGGAAAAGCCCAACAGCTTGGCGCTCTCCTCGCGCAAGCTCAGGATCTCGACAATGGCGGCATTATTGTCGTTGTCGTTGTTGTTGTCGCCGCGCGCGGTAAAAGCCTTGAACGCCTTTTCGCGCAGATCGCGCCGGGTTGAGCTTTTGAGGAACGGCTCGACCGACGAGCGCGACAGCGTCACGATCGCCTTGCCGGCCATGCCGCGCTCCTGGGCTGCGGCCTTTGCCGCCGCGACAAAGCTGTCCGAAAGGCCGTCGCAGTCGGCCTCGCCGAGTTCCAGGAACCAGTCCTGCTCATCGCCGAGCAGATGATGGCTGAACGCCGTGCCGAGATGCGCCAGCCGCTCGTTGATCTCGGCCATCCGGTTCTTGGCGGTTTCGTCGAGCCCGGCGCCGGCGCGGTGGAAGCGCGTATAGGTCCGCTCCAGGAGCCGCGTCTGCTCTGGCGTGAGGCCGAGCGTTGAGTGGTTGTCATGCAGCAGCGCGATCCGACCGAACAGCACCGCATTCATCATGATCGGATTCCAGTGCCGCGCCATCCGCAGCGACACTTCCTTGTCGATCTCGAGCAGCGCCGGGTTGGAATGCGCCGACACCAGATCATAAAACACCGCCGACACCTTGGAGAGCAGTTTTCCGGCGCGCTCCAGCGCCGTGATGGTGTTGGCGAAGTCGGGCGTGGTCGGATCGTAGGTGATCGCGGTGATCTCGGCGGTGTGATCGGCGAAGGCCTGCTCGAACGCAGGCAGAAAATGTTCCGGCGCAATCTCGGCGAATGGCGGCGTCTCGAACGGCGTCTGCCACGCCATCAGCAGCGGGTTCGGCGTGGCCTGCGAGGGAACCAATGTTTCCAACGTTTCTGACATGACAATTCCCGTTTGCGTCCTAAATGATTGGGGAAGTTATATCACACGCTGGGGCCTTTTTTGGGCCTTTTGCGCTTGATAGCGCGGGCCTTTTCGGAGAGATTGCGGCTCCCCGACAGGACCTAGCCCAAAGGACTTGGCCCCATGAGTTCGCAGCCTTCCCCGACCAGCGCCCGCCAGATCGTCTGGCCCAGCGTCGTCACCGTGATCAGTGCGGCGATCCTGATCGGCGCCGAAGTGTTCGGCGCGGCGTTCGCCGGCGGCTGGGCGCTCGCGATCCTGTTAGGCCTCGACGACACCGGCGCGCACATCCTGCAGGCGGTGCTGTTTGCGATCGGCGTCTTGATCATGGCGGCGTTCATCCGCGCCGCGCAGCGCGTCGAGCCGTTCACGCGACGCGCATGAGTCGGCTGAGCAACAAAGCCGCGCGCAACTGGCGTCAAACGCTAACGCCTCATTAAAGAAACTTAACATCCGTTCACGTTCAGCGTCGCTGACGCGCGCGAAGCGTGGCGCTGCAAGCACGCGTTAGGGAAATTTACCCACAGCCTAAAAAAAACATTGCGAAGCTGACTCAAAACCCCTATTTCCAGTCTTGCCCAATTTCGCACGTGCCTGTGGTCGTGTGTCAGTCGGTAGGTATCCGGACAAGAGGCCGGACAGCCGCCAAGGGACGAAGAACCGAGGGTCGCTCAAGTCAACCTAGACTTGAGAGTCCAGCATCTCTCTCAAGAGATGCCGTTGAAGGTCTCTTCGCTCCTTGCAACCGTGACTGGCAGCCGGAGGCGAACCGGCGCACCTCGTTCTCAACGGGGGACGCGACTTAAAGCAACGACGGATCGGGCTTTTTTGGTCTCTGCCGGCTTTCCACCAGCCGGCGCGAATACCGAAGAGGCTTGTCCTTCATTGCCAGGTGTGCGGGCGGGATCATTCCCAACCAATCCACGGCAGCACAATTCGGTCTGAGCTTTTTGGCCCCCTCGCGCCTCCATCGCGTGACGTGGCCGAAGCGCTTTGATCCGAGATCATTTTTGAACGGGTCCCTTCGCTGGGCCGTTTGGGAGGGTGCTACTATGACCGAACGTATTCAGGAATTCCTGCGCAACCGTCGTAACGAGGGCCAGGACGTCGAGCCGTGTCTCGTCGTCGACCTCGATGTCGTGCGTGACAACTACCAGACTTTCGCCAAGGCGCTGCCGGACAGCCGCGTGTTCTACGCGGTGAAGGCAAACCCGGCGCCGGAAGTGCTGTCGTTGTTGGCCTCGATGGGCTCGTGCTTCGACTGCGCCTCGGTCGCGGAAATCTAGATGGCGCTCGCCGCCGGTGCTTCGCCGGAGCGTGTTTCCTATGGCAACACGATCAAGAAGGAGCGTGACATCGCGCGCGCCTTCGCGCTCGGCATCCGCCTGTTCTCGGTCGATTGCAGTGCGGAGGTCGAGAAGATCGCCCGTGCCGCGCCCGGCGCCAAGGTGTTCTGCCGCATCCTCTACGATTGCGCCGGCGCCGAATGGCCGCTGTCGCGGAAGTTCGGCTGCGATCCGGAAATGGCTGTCGATGTGCTCGACCTCGCCAAGCGCCTTGGCCTGGAGCCCTATGGCATCTCGTTCCATGTCGGCTCGCAGCAGCGCAAGGTGAAGGCGTGGGATCGCGCACTGGCGATGGCCTCGACGGTGTTCCGCGACTGTGCGGAGCGCGGCATCAACCTGTCCATGGTCAACATGGGCGGCGGATTTCCGACCAAGTACCTCAAGGACGTGCCGCCGGTGGTGCAGTACGGCCGGTCGATCTTCCGCGCGCTGCGCAAGCACTTCGGCAACCAGATCCCGGAGACCATTATCGAGCCGGGCCGCGGCATGGTCGGCAATGCCGGCATCATCGAGACCGAAGTCGTTCTGATCTCCAGGAAGAGCGACGAGGACGAGGTGCGCTGGGTCTATCTCGACATCGGCAAGTTCGGCGGTCTCGCCGAGACGATGGACGAGTCGATCCGCTACGCCATCCGCACCCCGCATGACGGTGCGGAAATGACGCCGTGCGTGCTCGCTGGCCCAACCTGCGATTCCGCCGACGTGATGTACGAGAAGATGCCGTACCCGCTGCCGGTGACGCTGGAGATCGGCGACAAGGTGCTGATCGAAGGCACCGGGGCGTATACGTCGACCTACTCGTCGGTGGCCTTCAACGGCTTCCCGCCGCTGCGGACGTATCACATCTGAGGCCATGTCCCTCTCCCCTAGCTGGAGAGGGAGAAGAGAATCGGGAGCCGGTGCGCCGGCTCCCATCCCGTCACTTGCAAATTTGCTGACAACGCTCCGGGGCCGCGTGGCCAATGGAGCGGGGACTGACGTGCCATGACTGCCTTGCGGAAGACCCAGATTGCCCTTGACCCCGACGCCGCGCCGTTCGTGATCCGCAGCGAGCGAGCCTCGGATGTCGTGGCGCGCGAAGCGCTGCTTGATGCCTGCTTTGGCGAGAACCGCCATACGCGCACCTGCCAGCGCCTGCGCGACGGACGCGCGCCCGCCGAAGGCCTTGCGCTTTCGGCCCTGGCGCAGGGCCGGCTGGTCGGGACGCTGCGGTTGTGGCACGTCAGCGCTGGCGGGGTTCCGGCGCTGGTGCTGGGGCCGCTGGCGGTCGATCCGTCGTGCCGCGACCTCGGCGTCGGGTCCGCGCTGATGGAGCGCGCGCTGACGGCCGCCAAAGCGCGCGGCCATGGCGCGGTGGTCCTGCTGGGTGACGCGCCGTATTACGCCCGCTTCGGCTTCTCGGGCCTCAAGACCACTGAGCTGTCGCTGCCCGGCCCGTTCGAACGCGACCGCCTGCTCGGTCTTGAACTGCGCGACGGCGCGCTCGACGGCGCCTGGGGAATGATCGCGCCGGCCGGCGCCTCGGCGTCGCCAACCAGGGTTCGCCGCACCAAGCTGCTGCGACCCGTGCCGCAAGCTGCCTGACGGCTCAATGTCATGGCAGCACGTCAGCCCACCGCGCCCGACGCTCCCGGTCCGCGCCGCCGAACCATCACGACGCTCCTGGTGATCATGCTGGTCATCATGGTCGTCATGGACATATTTGCGCGCCGGTGGGCCGCGACCACGTAGCGTTCCCGGCGTGACACCGCGTTGTTCCTGATATAGCGAGGGGTTGCGCGACCCCTGAAAAAACCCGTAAACCGCAAGAAATCCTTAAATCGAGGTCCCGATGTCACGCCGTCTCATCTCCACGGGCTCGCCATTCGAGAAGACCGCCGGCTACAGCCGCGCCGTCGTCGATGGCGATTTCGCCTTCGTGGCCGGCACCACCGGCTATGACTACGCCACCATGACGATGCCGGCGGATGTCGCCAGCCAGTCCCGGAACTGCTTCAAGACCATCGAAGCGGCCTTGAAGGAGGCCGGCTTTGCGATGGCCGATATCGTCCGCGCCACCTATTACATCACCGACGCCGACGACGCGGATGCGCATTTCGCGGTCTGCGGCGAGGTGCTCGGCGAGATCCGCCCGGCGGCCACCCTGCTGATCGTCGTGGGCCTCTACAAGCCCGAGATGAAGGTCGAGATCGAAGTGACCGCGAAGCGGCGCTCCGCCTGATTCCCCCTGTTCGCGCCAAGCGCGCCCTTTCCGGAGACCACTCATGAGCCCGCCCGATCAGCAAATTCACGCGAAAATTTCCGGCCCCATTGTCATGATCGGCTTCGGCTCGATCGGCAAAGGCACCTTGCCGCTGATCGAACGGCACTTTGCCTATGACAAATCGCGCCTTGTCGTCATCGATCCCCATGAGGACGGCGAACTGGCAAAGCAGCACGGGGTGCGTTTCATCAAGCAGGCGATCACCCGCGACAATTATCGCGAGGTGCTGGTGCCGCTGTTGACTGCCGGCGGCGGCCAGGGCTTTTGCGTCAACCTGTCGGTCGACACTTCATCCGTCGATATCATGACGATGTGCCGCGAGATCGGCGTGCTCTACATCGACACCGTCGTGGAGCCGTGGCTCGGCTTCTATTTCGACAAGAAGATCGGCCCCGAAAAGCGCTCGAACTACGCGCTGCGCGAAACCCTGCTGGCGGCCAAACACAAAAGCCCGGGCGGGCCGACCGCGGTCTCCACCTGCGGCGCCAATCCCGGCATGGTGTCGTGGTTCGTCAAGCAGGCGCTGCTCGACATCGCCCGCGACACCAACACAGAGTTCAACGATCCGAAGAGCCGGGAAGGCTGGGGCCAGCTCGCCCGCAAGCTCGGCGTAAAGGGTATCCATATCGCCGAACGCGACACCCAGCGCTCGAAGAAGCCGAAGCCGATGAACGTCTTCGTCAACACCTGGTCGGTCGAGGGTTTTGTGTCCGAGGGCATGCAGCCGGCCGAGCTCGGCTGGGGCACCCACGAAAGATGGATGCCGGACAATGGCCGCGCCCACGCCGAAGGCTGCGGTGCCGCAATCTATCTGCTGCAGCCCGGCGCCAACACACGGGTGCGCTCATGGTGTCCGACGCCGGGCGCGCAATACGGCTTTCTCGTCACCCATAACGAGTCGATTTCGATCGCCGACTATTTCACGGTGCGCGACGGCGGCAAGGTGATCTATCGCCCGACCTGCCATTACGCCTATCACCCCGCCAACGACGCGGTGCTGTCGCTGCACGAGATGTTTGGCGCCACCGGCAAGATGCAGCCGAAATGGCACATCCTGGACGAGAACGAAATCGAGGACGGCATCGACGAGCTCGGCGTATTGATCTACGGCCACGCCAAGAACGCCTATTGGCACGGATCGCAGCTTTCGATCGAGGAAACGCGGGCTATCGCGCCGTATCAAAATGCCACCGGTATGCAGGTGTCGTCGGCGGTGCTCGCCGGCATGGTGTGGGCGCTGGAAAATCCGACCGCCGGGATTGTCGAGGCCGACGAAATGGATTTCCGCCGCTGCCTCGAAATCCAGCTGCCGTATCTCGGCCCGGTCAAAGGCTTTTACACCGACTGGACCCCGCTCAGCGACCGGCCCGGGCTTTTTCCGGAAGATATCGACGAAAGCGACCCCTGGCAGTTTCGGAATGTGCTGGTGCGCTGACGCCGCAATACCGTCATTCCGGGGCGATGCGCAGCATCGAACCCGGAATCTCGAGATTCCGGGTTCGCGCTGACGCGCGCCCCGGAATGA
>Ga0209871_1000373_pt1 | contig 12317 bp, 10 predicted proteins | sample OrgsoiDNA2013045_FD_185795 | JGI IMG/M metagenome (GOLD analysis project Ga0209871, IMG submission 185795) | Permafrost soil microbial communities from the Arctic, to analyse light accelerated degradation of dissolved organic matter (DOM) -... | ecosystem: Environmental > Terrestrial > Soil >... | reverse complement strand
CGTCTGCCGACAGCGCCGCTGTGGCCGCCGTCGCGCGACCTGTACCCGCGATCCGCATTCCCGGCGTCGGCGATCCGACCGCGTCCGTGGGTGCGGCGGCTGACGCAACCGTGCGGGCCAAAATCCCGGCGGAGTTGCCAAAGCGCGCAAGCCGGCGGTGATTCCGCCGGCGGCGGCGCGGTAGGGCGAGAGAGAGCAATACCCCTGCGTCATTCCGAACGAGGGCGCTCGCGGGTCTTGAAATCTCACGACCTCAGCTACTCGAACGATCGATCCGTCAGTAGTGCGCGAGCGTAAGATGGAACATCAAAACAAACAGGCGGATCCTTCGACCCGGCCGTTCAAACTCTTCAGCACTGACCTGTTTCGACGAAAGCTAGTCTAGCTCGCCTTCGCTGCGGGTGCTGTCGCTGCGGTCTTCTTCTCGATCTGGCGCTTCAGCTCGAGCGCGCGGGGCGACAGTTCGGCCGCCTTGGCCTTGATCAGGAAGGCATCGAAGCCGCCGCGATGATCGACGGACTTGATCGCATTGGTCGAAACCCGCAACCGCACGTTCCGTCCCAGCGCGTCGGAGATGAAGGTGACGTTGCACAGGTTCGGCAGGAACCGGCGCTTGGTCTTGATATTGGAGTGGCTCACCTTGTGGCCCACCATCGGGCCCTTGGCCGTCAGTTCACAGCGCCGCGACATCGCGAAATCCTCTTCCGTCCCCAGGCTCAACGCCTCGGGGGTTCATAAATTACGTCCATCCAGGGAACCGCGGACGTATAGGGGGAGAGCGGCAAGGCGTCAAGGAAGGCGTTAAGCTTTTGCGTCGGCCCCGAGTTCGTCCAAAAAGGCGGTTTCGCAAGGAGTTCCATTGGCTTAAGACATCATATAAACGGCGCAATCGCCGCCGAAATGATGCTCTTGGGCTGGCTCCCGCGGCAAGCTTGCGGATTCGCGGAATTTAAGACACGCCGATGCGTTGTTTGCCGGGTATTTTTCAATTAGATGATCGATCGATCGCCTACCTGAGGACCGCCGTTCAGTGCCCACAAACCGAATGATTTCGCCCCGGCTGGTCCCATTGGCGCTGCGGGTGCTGGGCGGCCTTTGCACCGGCGCATGCCTGCTGCTGGCGGCCTCTTCCGCCTTCGCCCAGGGCAAGCTCGATGCGCGTTACGAAGCGACATTGGCCGGCATTCCCGTCGGCAAGGGCGCCTGGACCATCGACATAGCGGACGATTCGTTCTCGGCGTCGGCGTCGGGCGGCACCTCGGGATTGTTGAAAGCGTTCGCCGGCGGTTCCGGCACCGGCGCGGCACAAGGCCGCGTCGTCAATGGCGCGCTGGTTTCGACGAATTATTCCGCCACCACCACGACGTCGAAAAAATCCGAAGCGATCCGGATCGTCATGTCCAACGGCAACGTCAAGGAATACGCGATCGAGCCGGAACCGCCGGTCGATCCCGACCGGCTTCCGATCACCGACGCGCATCGCCGCGGCGTCTATGACCCGATGACGGGATCGATGCTGCGGGTGCCGGGGTCCGGCGATCCGCTCAGTCCCGAGGCGTGCCGCACGGGGGCTGCGATTTTCGACGGCCGCATGCGCTACGATCTCAAGCTCGACTTCAAGCGCATGGAAACGGCGAGGGCCGAAAAGGGCTATCGTGGCCCGGTGGTGGTCTGCGCTGTCTATTTCTCGCCGGTCGCCGGCTACATCCCCGATCGCCCCGTGATCAAATACCTCGCTGCCCAGCGCAACATCGAAATCACGTTCGCGCCGATCGCCGGCACCCGCATCCTGGTTCCGTTCCGGATGGTGATCCCGACGCCGCTCGGCACCGCCATGCTGGAGGCTACCCAATTCATCACCCAGGCGTCGCCGCCGCGCGTCGCCAAGACGCAGTGAAGGGCGATGTCGTCATTCCCCGATGTGCAAATTGCACATCTGAGGTCTAGTGCGGGGCCGGTTAGAGACCGGACCCGTTGGCAGCATCCCGGAATGACGGAGCCACCGAATTCTGTTGACTCTTCCTCGCTTCTGATTCGACTCCTCGAGTTCGTAGACTTTAAGGATTTCGCAGCCAAACCGCCGCTTGTCGTGCCCCGCCAAACTTGATCTAGTGCCGCGATAAGGTGCCAACGCGAGATGTTGCGGTGAACGAAGCCGGAGTTAGTGCGAGTCAGCGATTCGGGCGCGATTCGTTCCGGACTCGTTCCAGAGCTTAAGCCGCGACCGCAATACGTCGCATTGTGAAACACTTCTCAAACGCGGCGACGCAGAAACTTCTTACAAAACATGGCCTTTTCTCCTTCAGCCCCCGCGTTCGCCAACGGACGGGCTCCCGGCGCCGGCGTTACCGCGGTGCTTGGGCCCACCAACACCGGCAAGACCCATCTGGCGATCGAGCGGATGCTCGCGCATTCCTCAGGTGTGATCGGGTTGCCGCTGCGGCTCTTGGCGCGCGAGGTCTACAACAAGATCGTCGATCGCGCCGGCGTGGATGCCGTGGCGCTCATTACCGGCGAGGAAAAGATAAAGCCGCCGAAGGCGCGGTTCTGGGTCTCCACCGTGGAAGCCATGCCGAGGGATCTCGACGTGTCGTTTCTCGCGGTCGATGAAATCCAGATCGCGGCCGATCTGGAACGCGGGCACGTCTTCACCGATCGCATCCTGCATCGGCGCGGCCGCGACGAGACGCTGCTGCTGGGGGCCGCCACCATGCGCCCGATCATCGAACGACTGTTGCCCGGCGCCAGCATCGTCACCCGGCCGCGGCTGTCGCAGCTTGAATTCGCCGGCGATCGCAAGATCACGCGGCAGCCGCGGCGCACCGCGATCGTGGCGTTCTCGGCTGATGAAGTTTACGCCATCGCCGAACTGGTCAAGCGCCAGCACGGCGGTGCCGCGGTGGTACTGGGATCGCTAAGCCCACGCACCCGCAATGCGCAGGTGGCGATGTTCCAGTCCGGCGACGTCGATTACCTGGTCGCGACCGATGCGGTGGGCATGGGGCTCAACCTCGACGTCGATCACGTCGCGTTCGCCTCCGACCGCAAGTATGACGGCTATCAGTTCCGCCGCCTCAATCCGTCAGAATTCGCCCAGATCGCCGGCCGCGCCGGCCGCGCCACCCGCGACGGCACGTTCGGCACAACCGGGCGCTGCGCGCCGTTCGAGCCGGAACTGGTCAACGCGCTGCAGAATCACAGCTTCGAGAGCGTAAAAACCCTGCAATGGCGCAATTCGAAGCTGGATTTTTCGTCGCTCGGCGCGCTTCAGGTGTCTTTGGCACTGACGCCCTCCCACGAGGCGCTGACCCGCGCGCCGATCGCGGAGGATCAGCGCGTGCTCGATCACGCCGCGCGCGATGCCGATGTGCGCGAGATGGCGCATGGCGCGGCGGCGGTGGAACGGCTGTGGGACGCCTGCCAGATTCCGGATTACCGCAAGATCGCACCCGCCGCGCATGCCGAGCTGGTGACGACTTTGTTCGGCTTTCTGATGCAAAAGGGCAGGATTCCGGACGCCTGGTTCGCCGCCCAGGTCGAGCAGGCCGATCGCGTCGATGGCGATATCGACACGTTATCGAGCCGGATCGCGCAAATCCGCACCTGGACCTTTGTGGCCAATCGCCCGGATTGGCTCGCCGATCCCGAACATTGGCAGGGGATTGCACGCGATGTTGAAAATAAATTGTCCGATGCGCTGCATGAACGGCTCACGGAGCGTTTCGTTGATCGCCGTACCAGTGTATTGATGCGCCGCCTGCGGGAAAACACGATGTTGAATACGGAAATTGGCAAGACCGGCGAAGTGATCGTAGAGGGCCATGTGATCGGCCGCCTCGACGGTTTCACATTTGCGCCCGACGCGGCCGAGGCCGGTTCCGACGCCAAAGCGCTGCAGGCGACCGCGCAAAAGGCGCTGGCCGGCGAAATCGACGCGCGCGCCGAGAAATTGGCCGCCGCACCCGACGATCAGTTCGTGCTGACATCGGACGCCACCATCCGCTGGACCGGCGACGCCGTCGCAAGACTGGTTGCCGCCGACGACGCGCTGCATCCGCGCATCCGCATCATTTCCGACGATCGCCTGGCCGGCGCGCCGCGCGAGGCCGTGCAGACGCGGCTCGATCTCTGGCTGAAGACCTACATCGAAAAGCTGCTGGGACCGCTGTTCGGCCTCGCCAAGGCGGAGGACATCACGGGGATCGCGCGCGGCATCGCCTTTCAGCTGATCGAAGCGCTGGGCGTGCTGGAGCGTTCGAAGATCGCCGCCGAGATGAAGGATCTCGATCAGCCGTCGCGGGCCACGTTGCGCAAATATGGCGTGCGGTTCGGGGCCTATCATATTTATATACCGGCGCTGCTGAAGCCGGCGGCGCGCGCGCTGGCGTCGCTGTTGTGGGCGCAGAAGCTGGACAATGTCGACCTGTCGGCGCTGTCGGGCGCGCAGCACCTTGCGGGCAGCGGCCGCACCTCGTTCCCGATCGACAAGCTGCTCGACCGCGATGCCTACCGGGTACTTGGCTATCGCCAGTGTGGCGAGCGCGCAGTGCGGGTCGATATTCTGGAGCGCCTCGCCGATCTCATCCGTCCCGCGCTGGCATGGCGGGAGGGTTCGCCGAGCCAAAAGCCTGCCGGCGCGTTCGACGGCCGCGGTTTTGTCGTGACCCAGGCGATGACGTCTCTTACCGGGTCGGCCGGCGAAGATTTTGCCTCGATTCTGCGCGCGCTCGGCTATCGCATGGAGCGCCGCCCGGCGCCGCCAAAGCCGGCTGCGATCGAAGCAACGCCTGCGGAAACCGCGCCACCTGAAGTCGCGGCTGCAGAGGCGTCGTCCGCGGAAGCGGCGTTGCCGGAGAGCCCAGCTACCGACACCAGCGGGTTGGAGCCCGTCGCAGCCGCGGCGACGGCCGAAACCGTTGATGTTACCAACGAAGTGCCGCCGGCGGTTGAAGCGACTGCGGTCTCGTCCGCGACGTTGCTTCCCAATGTCGCGTTCTCGCCGGTTTCGCATGAGCACGAGGCCGCGGCAGTCGAAGCCAACTTAACCGACGTTTTGCCGAATCCCGCCGCTTCGACGGAAACCCCGGCGCCAGAAACGCTGGCGTCAGAAGCTCCGGCGTCGGAAACGCCAGTGTCGGAACCGCCGCAGGTCGAGGCACCCGTGGAAACTGCAACGACCGAGAGCGCTGCCGTTGGCGACGCCGCGCCTGCCGCTGGTGCGACCGTGCCCTATGCCGCTGCGGCTCCGGAGATGGTGGATGTCTGGCGGCCTGGCGGCCGGTCGGAAGAGCGCCGGCCGCGCCATGATCGCAGCCGTCATCGCCATCAGGGCAATCCGGACCGTCCGCAGGAAGGCGCTCAGCCGGTTGCCGCTACGGGCGAGGCTAACGACGGTGCCAGGCGCGAGCGCCACGGCCGCGGACGGCGCGACCGCGGTAACGATTTCCGTAAACCCCGCAGCGATGCGCCGCCGGTCGAAGCGGCCGCGGCTCCGGCGGCGGAAGCCGCACCGGTTCGCGAACCTCGCGACGACAAGGGCCGCCCCTCCCGCGAGCGCTTTGCCGACAAGGGCAGGGACCGCGATAAGGACAAGGACAGGGACAAGGGCAAGTTCGGGGGTGGGCGCGACAAGGGCGGACGCGACAAGGGCGGACGTGACAAACGCGATGGCGGCCCGTCGCACCGGCAGTTCGCGACCTCGGCGCCGCCGCGCGAACGCGAACGCCCGGTCGATCCCAATTCGCCGTTTGCCAAACTGGCGGCGCTGAAAGAACAGCTCACCGCCAACCGCAAGGATCGCTAAAGCGTAATCGGTGTTGCTTGGAGCGCCAGCGTCTCGATAAATGGTTGTGGCATGCGCGGGTTGTGAAGGCCCGCACCAGTGCTGCCGCGCTGGTCGAGGCCGGCCATGTCCGCATCAATGGCGTGCGCGAGAAGGCGCCGGGCCATGCCGTCAAGGCCGGCGACGTGCTGACGATCGGGCTTGATCACAGCGTGCGCATCCTCAAGGTGGTCGGATTTGCGGAGCGGCGGGGCGATGCGTCGGCCGCGCGGGTGCTGTACGACGATTTGCAGGACCGGCAAGAGTAACTATCTGTATTCGGGCGAATTCAGCTCGCGTCGAAGCGCCTGAAAACACCGCTCTTCGGTGCTCTGCGTCACTTGCGACCACGCAGTTCCTGCGCTACGCAAACCACTGAAATTGACCCGTTCCGGAGCGTTGGATGACTTACGTCGTCACTGAAGCCTGCATTAAATGCAAATACACCGATTGCGTTGAGGTCTGCCCCGTAGACTGCTTCTACGAAGGCGACAATATGCTGGTCATTCATCCGGATGAATGTATCGACTGCGGTGTGTGCGAGCCCGAATGTCCCGCCGACGCCATCAAGCCCGATACCGAGCCTGGCCTGGAAAAATGGCTCGAGGTGAATACCGAATATGCCAAGACCTGGCCGAACATCACCCAGAAGAAGGAATCCCCGGCCGACGCCAAGGATTTTGAGGGCATGGAAGGCAAATTCGAGAAATATTTTTCTCCGGCGCCGGGGACCGGCGACTGATCGGATACGGCGCTTATCGGCTTGAGCGGCGGCCACTTTTGGCCTTATTCCACGCAAAACAGCTAACCCTAATACCTTTGATATCGGCGAAACCACCCTGCGATGCCTTGGAACGGGGTGTAAATCATTGATTTTCACGGAAAATGTGCTATATTGGCCGAATTCAAGCCGAACCCAGCCGTGCGTACTTCTGGCCTCAGGGGGTTCCGTGAAACCATCGAACAGGGGCGTGGCAGTTCCGCGCGCAGGCTGTGTCACAGAAAACGCGTAAAAAGAGTGCTTCCAAAGATTCTAAAAGATCTGCTGCGGGCAGCCGTGGCGCAACCAAAAGCCGCGTCCGGTCTTCTCTAAGGGATACCCGGAAGGCCACCAGGGCCTCGGCTGCAAAATCCTCGAAAAACAAAAGAAGCGCAATGCCAAACAAGACCGCGAAAACTGCCGCGAAAGCGACCGGTTCGAAGCCCTCTGCTTCGAAGGTTGCTCCTGCCAAGACTCCTCCAATCAAGACTGCTCCGAAGCCCGTCGCGAAGGTTGCGGCGAAGCCCGTGGTCGCCACCAAGCCTGTGGCTGCCGCGCCGCGGATCGAAGAGCCGAAGAAGGTTTTGACCCAGCGTCAGGGCTTCAAGACGAACGAATTCGTGGTGTATCCCGCGCATGGCGTTGGCCAGATCCTGGCGATCGAGGAGCAGGAGATCGCCGGCGCCAAGCTTGAACTGTTCGTCATCAATTTCATGAAGGACAAGATGACGCTGCGGGTGCCCACCGCCAAGGTTGCCAATGTCGGCATGCGCAAGCTGTCGGAACCGGCTTTGGTCAAGCGCGCGCTGGAAACCCTGAAGGGCCGCGCGCGCGTCAAGCGCACGATGTGGTCGCGCCGGGCGCAGGAATATGAGGCCAAGATCAACTCCGGAGACATTGTCGCGATCGCCGAGGTGGTGCGCGATCTGTATCGCTCGGAATCGCAGCCCGAACAGTCCTACAGCGAACGTCAGCTCTATGAAGCGGCGCTCGATCGCCTGTCGCGGGAAATCGCCGTCGTGCAGCACGGGACGGAAACCGAGGCGGTGAAGGAAATCGAAGGCCAGCTCGCCAAGAGCCCGCGCCGCGGCGCCAAGGCGGAGACCGAAGTCGAAGCGGACGGTGAAGCCGATGCCGATGGCGACGACGCAGCGGTAGCGGACGAGGCGGCGTAAGGCAGCCTCGGAAGGTTCAAAACAATCAAAGCCCGGTCTTTAGACCGGGCTTTTTTGTTTTTGTCATTCCGGGGCGACGCGCAGCGTCGAACCCGGAATCTCGAGATTCCCCGATGTGCAATTGCACATCTGAGGTCTGGACCTTCGGTCCATCCCGGAATGACGGGAGTTGAACTCAACAGTGGGACTGGTCCCGGCGCGCGCTTCGTCTGGCCGGAATGAAGCTTCGCGTCAATCCACCACGATCTTCACGAGATCGCGCACCTTGACCTGGGCATGGGCGTCGAGGCCGTTGAGGACGCGAAAGCGCTCCATCGGCCGGTCGACCGCGGCCATGCGGTGCGACAGCGATTCGACGGTATCGCCGGGTTGCGCGGTGATGATCTTGATTCGCAGCGGTCGCGCCGCCTGAATTTCCTCCAGCGACAATCGGCGGAAGGAATTCACGGTTTCACGCGCGTTGCGGTCGCTCTCGGTGGTCTTTTCCTTGGTGGCGAAAATGAAGCGGTAGACGTCGCTGCCGAAGCGCAGCGCATAGACCTTGAACTGCCATTGCTCGCCGCGCGCCTGAGCGGATGCCGCCGGGAAGCCGTTGATCGTCAGATCCTCGGTTGACGGCTTGTCGACATTTTCCATCCAGCCGGAATTGAGATAGTCGCCGAGCGATTGTTCCGCCGGCACTCTTACTACGTCGAAGCGCATCGCCTGGGCGCCGCCCTCGCGCACCCCGATCACGGCCTGCGCGGTATTGTCGAGCGTGAAGTTTTCGGGGGCGGCGAACGTGAAGCCGAGCTTGGGATGCAGGAAGCGGCGGCCCCGGACGAATCCCTCGCTCGGGTCTTCGCCGTAGACGATGTTGTCGATCGCGGCCAGATAGGTTTCGCGATCGCGTTCACCGCTCGCCGGCGAGGTGTATTGCCTTGCGGTCGCCTGCGCGTTCTCCACGCGCTCCGGCGTTGCCGGGTGCGACGATAGAAAATCCTGGGCGCGCGGATCGAGCGAGGTCTTTCCCGCCTTCATCTCGGCATTGCGCTCCATCGACGTCAGGAAACGCGCCGCGCCGTAGGGATCGAAATGCGCACGCGCTGAAATACTGACGCCGATGGCGTCCGCTTCGAATTCCTGGGCGCGCGAAAAGCTCGCCATCGTCAGCTTGGTTTTGGCGAGCGCAAGGGCGGTGAGATCGGGATCGTTGCCCATGTCGGTGACAACGCGGGTGACGACGGCCGCCTGACGCGCCTGGTCCTCGCGGATTGCCGCGTGCTTGGCCAGCACATGGGCCATCTCGTGGCTCAGCACCGAGGACAATTCCGAGGTATCGCTGGCCAGCGCGACCAGGCCACGCGTCACGTAAAGCTGTCCGGTCGGAAGCGCGAATGCATTCACCGCGCCAGAATTGAGGATCGTCACCTTGTAGGCCTGGTCGGGACGGTCCGATGCCGCAACCAGCCGGTCGACCGTCTTGCCGATCAGGGCTTCTAGGTTCGGATCGTCATAGGAACCGCCATAGGAGGACAGGATCCGTTCGTGCTCACGCTCGGCGGCCGGGCTTTGCGCGACCGTCCGGGCCTTGAGCGGGCTTGCGGTCGGGATCGGGGTTTGAAACTTGGCGACATCGCTGCAGCAGGAAAGCGCAAAAGCCGCGCACAGCAGCATCGGCGCAGCCCAAAGGCGGCGGCTCATCCAGGTCTTGTGCCGTCCCGCGCATTCTGCCACGTCAGCTACTCGTATTTGTCAAGAAAGTTAATTCTCGCCCAGCAACTCTATCTGTCCAGCGCGGAGCACTTCGATCCGCGGCCCGCTGCGCGCCTCGACCCAGCCTCGGACACGAATTCGTCGATTTTCAAGCGACTTAACGATGATTCCGGCAATCTCAAGCGCCGCAGTCGCGCGCCTTGAAATAGTCACAGCAAAGCCCTGTGTCCAGCTCCGTCCGAAATTTAGGTAAGTCGTTGCCCCAGCCTGTCGCACCGACAAAACCTTGCCCTCGACCACCGTGAATCGCCCAATCCCGGTCAAGATATCGCCCGGACTTTCCGCGTTTTTTATGGCGGCTGGATCGGCCCAGGTGCCTCGTTTTGCGTCGCGCGCCGCCGTTTCCGCGGCTAACAGGCTCAAGGCGCAGTCTTTATCCGCCACAGTGGCCGAAACCAGCGCCTCGCCCTGCGTCAGCAGCCGGCTCTGCACCGACATCTCGGTGCCCTCCAGAAACACGAAGGCGGGCTGACGGCCGTAGCGGTCGGGCGAATCATCTTCTCCACGCAACGTCACATCGCGCCCCATCACGATGGCCGCCAGCGCCGAGATGCGGCCGGCTTGGTCTTTTTCGACTGCGACCGGCTCGATGCCGGCGAGGCGGACCTCGCGACCATCCTGCAGGCGAAAGCTGCGCGCATCGATCAGGGCGGCGACGCGGCCCTCACCCTGCGGCTCGAACGCGCATCCGGCTGCGTCAGCCGGACCGGCCGCGGCGGCAACCAGCAACAAGCTGCACGGCAATGCTACCGCGACAAATCTGCCGCGCCGCGGTTCCGCCCTGCTCGCCGGTTCCATGACGAACCTCTACGTCCGGTCGAATTTCTGTATGTTGACCATCTGCCAACCCGCTCGGTATCCGATATCGTTTCACTGACAAAGGGGAAGTCGATGGAAGTCAACGGCATCGCGCATATTTTCCTGACCGCATCGAATTTCGAACGTTCCCGCGAATTCTACCGCAAGCTGCTGCCGTTTCTGGGGCTGAAGCCTGTCATCGATACCGACGCCGTCTACTATTGCGTCGGCGGCCGCACCGCGGTCGCGATCCGGGCGCCGGCGGCCGAGCACGCCGGCGCTGCGTTCGAGCAGAACCGCGTCGGCCTGCACCATCTGTGTTTTCGCGCCCGCGAGCGCGCCGACGTTGACGAGCTGCACGGCTTCCTGTGTTCGCTCGGTGTGACGATCGTTCGCGCGCCACGCGAGGATCAGTGGGCGCCAGGATATTATTCGCTGCTGTTCGAAGATCCCGACGGCATCAGGTTGGAGCTCAATCATGTTCCGGGAAAGGGGCTTTTGGGCTGAGCGGCGATGCAAATTCGAGCGGGCCGGCGTTGAGGCAATGATCATTCCGTTTTGCGGAAAATGCTTTGAATTCAAAGCGCGGAGCGTGGCCGCGGGTGACTGCGCTTGCCGCTGCGCATCGCTTGCGGCATGATCGCAGCAACAGAAATCGAGGCCGCCAGTGAATGCGGCACGTTCGCGAGGGAGCTGCAATGAACCGCGTACTGTCCGGTGTTTTCGCATCGGCGCTGGTGCTTGCCGCCACCGCGGCCATGGCGCAAAGCAAGCCTCCGCTGAAACTCGGCGGCATCCTCGATATGTCGGGTCTGTACGCCGACATCACCGGGTCGGGCAGCGAAACGGCCGCGAAGATGGCGGCCGAGGATTTCGGCGGCGAGGTGCTGGGCCGAAAGATCGAGATCATCGCGGCCGATCATCTCAACAAGGCCGATCTTGCCGCCAATATTGCCCGCGACATGCTCGACAATCAGGGCGTCGAGATGATCTTTGACGTGGCGGCCTCCGCGACCGCGCTCGCCGCCGGCGAGATCGCCAAGACGCGCAACAAGATCGTGATCTTCAATGGTCCGGGATCGATCCGCCTCAGCAACGAAGCCTGCGGTCCCTATACCGTGCATTATGTGTTCGACACCTTCGCGCAGGCCAACGTCACCGGTCTCGCCGCCGTCAAGCAGGGCCTCGACAGCTGGTTCTTCCTCACCGCCGACTACGCCTTCGGGCAGGATCTGGAAAAAGACACCACCAATGTCGTGCTGAAGTCCGGCGGCAAGGTGCTGGGCAGCGTCCGCCACCCGCTCAACACCTCGGATTTCTCGTCCTACCTGCTGCAGGCGCAAAGCTCGAAAGCCAAGGTGATCGGATTGGCCAATGCCGGCGGCGACACCATCAACGCGATCAAGCAGGCCGCCGAGTTCGGGCTGACCAAGAGTGGCCAAAAGCTGTCGCCGTTGCTGGCCTTCGTCACCGATATCGACAGCGTCGGTCTTGAGACCGCGCAGGGCCTGCTGCTCGCCGAAGCGTTCTATTGGGACCTCAACGACGACACCCGCGCTTTCTCAAAACGCTTCATGGAACGCGTCAAGCGGGTGCCGACCGCGGCCCAGGTCGGCGTCTACTCGTCGGTCACGCATTATCTGAAGGCGGTGAAGGCTGCAGGCACCACCGACTCGGCCGCCGTCATGAAGATCATGAAAGACACCCCGATCAACGATGTGTTCGCCAAGCAGGGGCGGATTCGCGAGGACGGCCGCATGGTACACGACATGTATCTGTTCGAGGTCAAGAAGCCGTCGGAATCCAGGGGGCGCTGGGACGACTACAAGCTGCTCGCGACCATCCCCGGCAACGAGGCGTTCCAGTCGCTCGAACTGTCACGCTGCCCGCTGGTGAAGAAGTAATAGTGGTAGCCGTCATTCCGGGGCGCGTCGAAGACGCGAACCTCAGATGTGCAATTGCACATCGGGGAATCTCGAGATTCCGGGTTCGATGCTTCGCATCGCCC
>Ga0209871_1000372_pt1 | contig 12321 bp, 10 predicted proteins | sample OrgsoiDNA2013045_FD_185795 | JGI IMG/M metagenome (GOLD analysis project Ga0209871, IMG submission 185795) | Permafrost soil microbial communities from the Arctic, to analyse light accelerated degradation of dissolved organic matter (DOM) -... | ecosystem: Environmental > Terrestrial > Soil >... | reverse complement strand
AAGTGCTCAACAAGGAGCTTCACGACGGACGGTTCGACATGACCGTGCGCGTCGATGAAACCAAGCGGCAGATCGTGGTCAACCGGTTTGATGCGGTACCGCACCCGGTTTGATTGTCGTCCCGCGTGCGCGGGGACGACGCATGGGGTGTGTCACTAACTCGCGCCCGCCAAGGCGACGCCTGTAGAAGACCTTACTCTTCACCCTTCGCCGCGTTCCACAATGCGTCCATCTCGGCGAGCGAGGCGCTTTCGAGCGCGCGGCCCTGTGCCGCGAGCGCGCGTTCGATATAACCGAAGCGGCGCTCGAATTTGGCGTTGGTGCCGCGCAGCGCCAGATCGGGATCGGCGCCGACATGCCGCGCCAGATTGACCAGTGCGAACAGCAGATCGCCGGTTTCCTGGGCGAGTTCGTCGGCATCGCCGCGGTCGAGCGCGGCTTCGATCTCGTCGGCTTCCTCGCGGATCTTGTGGAGTACCGCGCGCGGATCGTTCCAGTCGAAGCCGACGCTCGACGCCTTGCGCTGCAATTCCATCGCGCGCGACAACGCCGGCTGTCCCGCCTTGACGCCCGATAGCAGCGATTTGTGCGCGGTTTCTTCCCCAAGTCGCCGTGCAGCGCGCTCGGCCTTCTCCTCGGCCTTGATGCGGTCCCACGCGCCCTTCACATCCGAAGGCGTCAATCGCCCATCCTTGTCGGCGAAGACATGCGGATGCCTTCGGATCATCTTGGCGCTGATCGCCTCGACCACGTCGCCGAATGAAAACGCATTCTGCTCCTCGGCCATGCGGGCATGAAACACCACCTGCAGCAGGAGATCGCCGAGTTCGTCGCGCAGATCGTCGAGATCGCCGCGCGCAATCGCCTCGGCCACTTCATAGGCCTCCTCGATGGTGTAGGGCGCGATCGTCGCGAAATTCTGTTCGAGATCCCACGGGCAACCGCTGCCGGGGGTTCGCAGCGTCGCCATGATCTCGATCAGGCCTGAAATATCGCGGGAAGGGGGCATGGTGCACCGAAGCTTGCGAAAAACCAGGCTTTGTATGCCGCAAGACGTGCTGCCCGCCCAGCGAAAACAAGTGAATGGGCTTGTGGTTTCCGCCGATTGGCGCGAGCGCCTGATGGTGCTAAGGGCAGCTAATGAGCGATCGATGCCTATCCGAGACCGCGCTGGTGCTGTTTTCAGGCGGACAGGATTCCGCCACCTGTCTCGCCTGGGCGCTGCAGCGCTTTGCGCGGGTGGAAACGCTCGGTTTCAATTACGGCCAGCGACACGCCATCGAACTTGAATGCCGCGGCCGCCTGCTCGATGGGATGAAATTATTGCGCGCGGACTGGGCGGCCAGGCTCGGCGAGTGCCATACCCTGGAGATTCCGACACTGGCCACGATTTCCGACACCGCGCTGACGCGCGACGTCGCGATCGCGATGGGCGCGGATGGCCTGCCCAACACCTTCGTGCCCGGCCGCAACCTGGTGTTCCTGACATTCGCGGCTGCGCTGGCCTACCGGCGCGGCATCACGCACATTATCGGCGGGATGTGCGAGACCGATTATTCCGGCTATCCGGATTGCCGCGACGAGACCATCAGGGCATTGCAGACCGCGCTCAATCTCGGCATGGCCAGAACGTTCGAATTGCATACGCCGCTGATGTGGCTCGACAAGGCCGGCACCTGGAAACTGGCGCATGAACTTGGCGGAGCAGGGCTGGTCGATGTAATCCGCGAACATTCCCACACCTGCTATCTCGGCGAACGCGGCGCGCAACACGCGTGGGGCTATGGTTGCGGCGAATGCCCGGCCTGCGCCTTGCGCGTCAGGGGATGGCGGGAATATGCGGGGCGGGCAGTGTAGGTTTCGCGGCGCTCAGTCGGACGTGGACTCACCGCGCCCACACCGTCATCATCCGCGAAAGCGGATGATCCAAGTATTCCAGGGCGCCGGTAATCAATCGTGAAGCCGCAGCTTACTGGATCCCCGCTTTCCGCGGGGATGACCGTCGTTTGTCGAGAGGCGCAGTGCCTCACTCTCACGTAGCTAGCTTCCAAAATCCTCCGGCCGCAATTCGATCGGCGAACCATGTGGCGTGCGATCGGCGGCGCGGTCCCAGGCATCGCGATAGCGATGCAGGGTTTCGGACGTTGCGACGCCTTTCGCGGCGACGAGTTTCTCCAGTGTCGCGAGCCAATGCCGGTAGTAGGTCTCGCCGGTGTCGGCATCGCCTGATCCCTGCGCACGCTTGATCTCCTTGCCAAGCATTTGCGCCCATTCGGTCCAGGTGAACAGCCCCCGCGCGTGCAGGGCAAGCGCCATCGCGAAGGCCTGTGCTTCCCAGGGCTCGCGAAACACCGGGCCATCCTGGTCGCGGGGAACATCCGGCAACGAGCTCGTGGCGTGCCATGCGGCCTGCGGATCGATCGACATCAGGCCGGCTCCAGATAGGGCTCGAACGCATCGATCGATATCTTGATACTCGGGTCGGCGTCCGGACCCCATAGTTCGGTCCCGTCGAACACGATGGTGTAGAGCCATTGCGGGTTCTCACCGGATTCCGTCGCGGCCGAGTCCGGAAAGACCTGACAGCCGTGGTCGCGTTCCACCACGCCGACGTGGCCTCGCGCGTAACGAGGCAACCGCGTATGGGTCGCGGGATGGATATTCTTCGTGCGCACATGATCGCCAGGCCTGAATTTCGCCGGCGCAGGGGCAACGCGTCCGAATTTGCCGCGCACCATGATGCGCTCGACATCGTCGAGCGTGAACTTGCCGTGCTTGAGAGGCTTCGCCGGCTCTACCGCGTGACCGGCGACGAGTTCCCCGGTTGTGATGTAGCCCTTGTCCATCAGCAGGTCTTCGAGCCCGAGCTGCCATTTCCTGTAGTATGAACTGCTGAGATAAACGTGGGGCGGCAACATCTCGCGATAGAAGCGTGAGGTGTCGATGTTGAATGCGCCTGCCGCACCCATCGCGCGCACCATGGCCAGCACGCGCGCTTCCCATTCAGCATGAAACATCGGCTCGTTCAGCTCCGGCTCGACCTTGCCAAAGCCGTCCATGCCGCCCATGTCGTGCACGCCATTCATCGTCAGCCACCCGGCTTTTTGGGCAACCCGGTGCCGATCATGGAGTCGCGCGTCACGAGCTCGACGAGCTGCTGTTCGCTCCAGCCGTCAGTGCCTTCGGGTCGCATCGGCAGCACCAGGAAGCGCGTCTCGGCGGTCGAATCCCATACCCGAATCTCGGTTTCCTTCGGCAGGCTGACGCCGAAGTCGGCGAGCACGCCGCGCGGATCTTTTACCGCACGGGAACGGTAGGGCGCCGCCTTGTACCAGACCGGAGGAAGCCCCAGCATTTCCCATGGATAGCATGAACACAGCGTGCACACGACCAGGTTGTGCTGCTTTGGCGTGTTCTCGAGAGCGACGAGGTGATCGCCGACTCGGCTGACGTGACCAAGCGCACTCACGGCCTTGGTGGCGTCATCCAGCAGGGTGCGCTTGAAAACAGGATCGGACCAGGCTTTGGCAACGACCTGGGCGCCGTTGTGGGGGCCGATTTTGGTTTCGTAGGCCTGGATAATGGCATCGAGTGCTGCCGGATCGACATAGCCTTTTTCGGTCAGGATGGTTTCCAGCGCGCGCACCCGCAACTCGGTCTCGGACAATTCCGAATGGTCAGGGTCGTGGTGATGATGATCGTCGTGGCCTGTCATGGGCTGAGGATAAACGCAATATTCTGTCCATGTCGAGGCACAGACTCTGTTAGCCCTTGCGAATGGGGTTTTGGGGGCTACGCATCGCATTCGCCGTGACGGCGGCCGTTTCGGCGTGGCTCACGGCCGGCGACGCGCGGGCGGCCAACGGCGCCTTCGCGGTGGACGCCGCCGACATTTCCGAAGTCGGATCGTGCAAGGTCGAGAGCTGGATCTCGACCGCGACCAACAGCGATTTTTCGGCGGTGGCCAATCCCTCCTGCGTAGCCAATATCTTCAGGCCGGTGGAACTGAGCCTGCTGACCAACCGGTCCCGCAGCGACGGCGACTGGAGCACCAGTGTCGCTCCCAAGGCGAAGTGGAATATCGTTCCCACCGGAATCGGAAAAGTCGGATTTTCATTCTATGCGGGCGGCTCGTTCGACGCGCTGACCGGCGAAAATCTCACGGCCTTCGCGGTGGTCCCCGCGACCTACAGGCTGTCCGAAACCATGCGGATCAACGTCAATGCCGGCTGGCTGTGGGACCGCATGGCCGACCGGCATTACCTGACCTATGGCCTTGGCTTCGATTGGAAATTCACCGATGTATTGCAGCTGACGCTGGAAGCCTTCGGCCAGGCCGGCGCATCGGATATCCCAAGTGTGGTTCAGCCGCGGTTTCAGGCCGGCGTGCGTTACCGGCCCAACGAGATTTTCTCGGTCGATCTAATCTACGGCCGCAACATATCAGGCGAGAACGCCAATTGGATCACGGTCGGGACCACGATCCGGTTTCCGGCGCCGGAAGCCAAGCCGGCGCGCGAGCGTACCGGGCATTTGTGAGCCGTTCCCAAGTGCGTTTGCCCAGGTGGTTGCTTAAGCCCCCTGAAGCCGTTCACGAGAAATGATGCTAGAGTGTTACCGTTAACTGGCGGGATCAACATGTAGCTCGAAGTGAGGGAGGCTCAGATGACGCCGAATTTGGGTAGGCGCACCGAACGCTTCAAACAGGGCAAGGAGCTTCGCCACAAGGCTCCGCGGGAAGCGCACGCCGATCTCACGGGAACGATGACACGCAGTGCCGTCGAAATCCTGGCTGAGAGCGATGCGGAGCGCGTTCCTGAACTGGTGCCGGAGCGCTACAGGCGGATGATGCTTAACCCGTTCGCCTTTCTGCGCGGTGCGGCTGCCGTCATGGCGACAGATCTGGCCGGCCAGCCGATGGCCGGACTTCCGGTGCAGGCCGGCGGCGACAGCCATTTGATGAACTTCGGCTCCTTCGTGACGCCCGAGGACAACATCCTGTTCGATGTCAACGATTTTGACGAGACGCTGCCCGGAGTGGATTTCACCGTCGACTTGAAGCGCCTTGCAGCCAGCGTCGCCGTGGCAGCGTTGGCCGCCGGATCGAACAAGAAGCAGGCTCGCGCAGTGGCGGCCGCTACGGTGAAGGCATATCGAACCCACATGGCAGCGCTCGCCAAGCTTTCTCCGCTTGAGATATGGCACAGTCGCATCGATCTCGAGCAGGAGATCAAACGCATCGGCAACGGCGATTTGCGGCGCAAGCTCGCCGGCGTGATCGCCAAGGCGCGGGGGGAGGGTTTGTCGAAGGATGATAATTTCCCGCACCTCGTCACCGGCGGCGGTCAAAAGATCGTCGACAAGCCGATGACCATTTTCCATTTTGATCCCAAGGCCGACGCCAAGCACGGTCTCGACGTCGAGGCTGTATTCGCCGCGTATCGCAAGGGCCTTAATCCCGACCGGCTGCGGTTGCTCGATCGTTTTGCCATGAAGGACATCGCTTTCAAGGCGGTCGGCGTGGGGTCCGTCGGCACCTACTGCTACGTGGCATTGTTCATGACTGCCGATAACGAACCGCTGTTTCTCCAGATCAAGCAGGCGCTGAATTCGGTGCTCGAACGCCTCAACGGCAAGCTTGCCTATAAAGGCAACCAGGGCCGCCGGGTCGTCCATGGTCAGCAAATGATGCAGGCCGCGAGCGACATTTTCCTGGGCTCGACGCAGGACGACACGTCAAGGCGCCAGTTCTACATCCGGACGCTGAAAAACCGGCGGTTGGGTGGTGTCAGCGAAATCAGCGAAGGCGAAGCGCTCTCGGACTATGCTCAGCTGTGCGGCCGTACCCTGGCGCGCGCCCATGCTCGCTCCGGCGACCCGGCCGGGATCGCCGGCTACGCCGGCAAGAGCGAGGTACTCGACGATGCCATCGCATCGTTCGCAATGGCCTATGCAGATCAAACCAGCACCGATTATGCCGCTCTGGTGAAGGCAAAGGGGAGCAAGCCGGTCGTCGCCAGGAAAGCCAAAGCCGCCTGAACGAGGCGGCTGGCGCACGTGCTCGACAGGGAAGGTGTTGACGAGCTTCGGGCCCCACAGAGACAGCCAACCTGTCTGAAATCAAAAGTTCCGAAAGGCTCCACGTCGTTGGAGGAGTTAGTTAATTCCTGATGGTCCGAATCCAGTTCAACAGTGCTGTTCTGTTCGAAGCGGAGCGCGGACCCCGCCAGATGCAATTAGTGAATGCGTTTTGCAGGCATCTGGAGTTGGCGACGGGATTATGATGTGCTTGCGGCTTCGGCGGGCACCGATTCGCAGGCCCGTATGGGGCGGCTTGTACGCCGACTTGCAAAAAAGCGGCCCAAAGTAACGGTTGGCCTTAGCGACAGTGGACAGCCGCAACCTGACGTTCTAGCCTGAACGAAAAGGGAACGATCTCGGGAGGGAGGCTGCTCGGATCAGGCAAGTTCCTCTCGTAGGGAGCAGGTCGTTTGTTGTTTCGATATCTTCATGATGACGCGTTTCTGGCGTTTTCCCGGGAACACAAGCATTTATACGCGGCCTGCCTGTTGGACTTGGACGAGCGCTTCTTTACGGGTGCTCCCGCGTTTCCGACGCCGCAAGTGGTCACGCATGCCATCTACGACGTGATGCGGGCTAATCCATCCCTCTGGAATGAGAGCGATGACTTTGGCGAGCCGCTGCCCGAGGTAATTTCGGCCGGACGCCGCCGCATCAAACGCGCTGCGGCAAGCAAGACGGAGTCGTCAGACAAAGCGTTGCTGATCGCACGTCAGATCTATGGACGGCTGACCGCATGGGGCTGGCTCGAGGAGGAAGAGTACGGGCTCCGGGTCACCGTCGACATGTCGATGGGACCGCTGTTGGTCATTCAGCGATTGGCGAGCCTGAACAAGGACGTCTCTCAGCGGTTTGGCGGCTTGATCGTTACGGTTCGTCTCAACCTCGAGGCGGTGGAGAAGCTTACTCCACAGATCGTCGATCGGAAGCAGCGGGAGGTGGCGCTTGCCCTTCGCGAAGCACGCAACCAGGTCGATCAATTTACCAAGAGCCTCAGGGCCATTCTCTCCGACCTCAAGCGGATCCGCCGCACGGTCATGGAGTCCAAGACGGTCGGGGACCGTCTGGAGGCGTTCTTCGAGGAGTTCGTCGAACAGCTTCTTCTGAGGGATTTCGAGTCCATCCTCACCTTCAATCACCCGTACCGCTTCAGGGATGCGATCGTCGATTTGGCGAGGAGAATCGTGCACACGCCGGCGACGATGCAGGTCTTGTCGGAGGAGTACGTCACCGCAAGCATTTCTCCGTCCATGGCGGAAGCGGCCCTCGACGTCGAGGGCGATCTGTTGGCGATTGAGAGCACGTTCGGTCAGATCAGCGAGATGTTCGAGCGGATCGAGTCCTTCCGGCGCCAGTTGGAAGCGAGAGTCCGGAATACGATCAAGTATGCTGAACGTGGTGCTCATGGACTAGTCGGCCGCGCTGGGGATCTCGTGCGTCGGCTCGACGGGCTGCTGGGGCGCGGACGGCATCCGAACGCAACCATCGAGTGGAGTCTGGAGCCATTGCGGGCTCCATGGTCCGAATTTCATCATGCGCCGAGCCGCGAACCGAGAAAACCGCTGGAGACGCAGCCGCTGGGAGAGCGTCCGACCGACCCACTCTACGAAATCCGCAAGCAGCTTCGTCTCCAGTACATCGCAAGGATTGCGCCAGGACCGGCCGAGGTGCGCAGCTTTCTGGAGAAGCAAGTGCCGGCGGCCGGCACCAAGGAAGCCCGCTTCATCCCACTCGAGACCGTGGATGACTTTCTGGCTTTCGATGCCGCCCGTCGGTTTGCGTTGACCAAAGAGGTGCCTGCGGAAATCGCACGATATTTCGACCTCGAGTTCGCGCCGGATCTGCCTCCGCACGACAGCGAGTGGCTGCGATGCGGGAATTTCATCGTGAAGCGACACCCCGCAACCTCGCGAAGGTCGTTGCATGCTCAGTGAATTCGAAACCATCGAACGTACGCTTGGGGTGGAAAAGGCAGGCGATCTACGGAAGGCTCTGCACTTTCTCTTGAGACGACAGTTCGTGTTCGCCGGGGATCCACGGACGGCTACGGTCTACAACGTCCTAATGGATGGTCGCTTCAGAGCCGTCATCGACGGTTTCTTCGATAGCTGCGGATACCGGGTCCACCGCGATACGGAGGCGCAGTGGGCGGGCATCACGGCCCTGGGCGAGGACGTGCCACTGCCAATAATGAAGTTGGACGAAACTATTGTAACCCTTGTCCTCGCCACGCATTGGCAGGACGAGGTCAACGTCGGCGCGGTCGAGGATCGCGCTGTCGTCGTTACCACATTGAATACGCTGTTCGACCGCTACAAGGAGATGGTGCAATCCAATGGGTCGAGTTCGATATCGCTAACCAGGTTTCGCGAAATCCTGAAGGAAGCGTCCCAGCGCAGCCTCGTGGACGTCGGAGATTTCGACGCCGAGGTTCAGGACGTCGAAGTGGCGATTCGGCCGATGATCAAACTGATCAGCGGCGCCGACGCCTTGCAGAGGATCGAGCGTTTCGTCCGATCGCAGGAAGTGGGGCTTTCAGAGCCGAGCGGAGATGACGCATGATGGAATTGCGTCACATCGCCATGGTCAATTGGCACCTGTTCGATGTCGAGGACATCGAGATAACCGGCCACACCGGTGTATTCGGAGAGAACCGTTCGGGCAAATCGACGATTCTGGACATGGCTCAGGTCGTCTTGACGGGCGGAAACCGTAACGTGCAACGTTTGAATGCCGTTGCAGGCGATAAGGGACGAAGCCGCAGCGCGTCGAAGCGGAGTGTAGTGGATTACTGCCTTGGAGCACTGGGAGAAGACCAACGCAAACGGGAACAAGCTCGAACCTACATTTGTCTCGGATTTGCCGATACCGAGGGAAAGCGTCCTGCGGTGTCGATCGGCATGGCGATCGAAGCACGTCGGTCAGAAAGCAACGAAACCATCCTCGGTCGCTTCGTCGTGACAGGAAAGATCCTCACGGCCGATGATTTCATCCAGAAGCGTGACGGCAAGCGGTTTTCGGGCGAATGGGACGAGGTACGCAGCCGTATTATCTCCGCCGTCGGCCAGGAAAACTTCGTCAACCATCGCGACAAGGCGATCGATTACGTGCGCGAATACATGCGCCGGCTTGTTCCCCACGCATCGGTCGTCGGGGAGCAGAACGCCAATTCGCTGCAAAAGGCGGTGGTCAACGCGATGACGCTCGACCACGACCAGACGGCGACGGAATTCGTTCGTAACTATATTCTCGAAAAGAACAATATGAAGCTCGCGGAGCTGCGGGAATCGATCAGTACCTACCGTAACATCAACGAGACGATCAAAACGATGCGCGAGAAGCTGGACGCGCTCCTCGCGTTGCGAATTATCGTAGAAGAACTGGCCGCGGCCCATGAGCGAAAGGCCTGCGAGCAGTGGATCGCAAAGCGAGGCTCCTGGTTGGCGGCGCGCGCGGCATACGCTGCTCAGCTTGCGCGGTTCACCGACGAAACCGCCAAACGCGATGCGGCCAAGGCCGAACTCGACTTTCTCGAAGAGGAATTGGAGGGGGTCGACGCCGAGATTTTGAGGTTGGAGAGGGCGATCGCCGAGCATGACGCGAAGACCGGAAGAAATTCTCTCGTCCAATCGCTTGCCTCGGCAGCGCAGACCGCTCAACGTTCCACAACCGCTTTCGAGCAGAGGTTGGACTCGGTTCGGGCGCTCCAACCGCTTTGCGCGATGAAGGCTTTCGGTTTCGACGAATTCATCCCCGCCATTTCCGGGCTAACGCGGGCAGTCAAAGATGCGGTGATCGACCGATCGACCATTGCCCTGCTGGATGTGGAATCAAAGCTTCTTTCGGTCGATCGATCCCTGCTGGACAGGGTGGACGAGGCCCGCCGAGGTCTTATCCGGGAGGCGGAAGACGAAAAGACGAAGTCGCAGCAATTGAGAGATCGTCTCCAGCAGCATTCCAGCGGTGGCGGAGCCGTGCATTTGGAACCAGCTACCGTTCACCTGTGTCGAGCGTTGCGACAAGCTGGGATGTCGCCCCGTGTCCTCTGCGATTTGGTCGAGATCGCTGACGTGGCTTGGACAGCGGCGGCCGAGGGGCTCCTCGGCCGCGATCGGGAGGCTGTCTTCGTCGACCGGTCCGACATCGGCCGCGCTACGGCACTTTTCAAAGACGGACGACGCGAGTTCCGAGGGGCTTCCCTGGTCAGTTTGAACAAACTCGACGTGCTTCGGGGACACCCCCAGTCGGGCACGTTTCCCTCGCTTTTCAAAACCGACGATGCAGATGCGCTGGCTTTCATCGTCAGAAGGCACGGATCTGTCCGGCTGGCCGAAACCATGGCTGAGTTCAACGACCCTGGCCGCGCCCTGATGAAAGATGGTCTGTACGACGACGGGTTGGTTCGGACACATCGGGCCGCGGATCCATCGAAGTTCAAGATCGGGAAGTCCGCCCAAAACCAGGCGTTGCGCGATATGTCGGAAGAGGCCGAGCGGCTTTCGGAGACGTCCGTACGAACCGAGGCCGCGGCGAAGCTGGCGGACACCGCGTACGTCGAACTCCGCCGCTTCTTCGACGATAAGACACCGACTTTTAAGGCAATCGTTGCGGAGTTCGAGACATCGACCCGGGAAAGGAAGGAGGTCGAGCAGCGCATGGCGTCTTTGGACGGGAAGGGCGATGGCGGATTGCGCGTCAAGCTGAAGGTTCAGCGCAGTCTTCGGAGCGATCGCGTCGAACAACGCAAGACGCAGGAGAAGGTATTCACTCCACATTTGGTGGAGGCCGAAACGGCGAAGCGGGTGATCGAGGGAGGCGAGGAGATTCCTGGATCACGGCTTGGCGCACGCGTGGCTTGGTCTTTGTACAGGAAGGCGTTGCCTCTCTATGACCGGCTCTCCGGCCGCACCGCCTATCGCGGCCGATTCGACGGTCTTTCGAAGAGATCGGATGCCGATCGGCATCGGTCTATTTCGGACGCGGCTGGGAAGGCGGCTGACGGCGCAGAGGCCGATCGCATCAGGATCGAACGACGGGTTCGGCAGACCCTGGGCGAATATTTCGACAAGTTCGGAGTCGTTTCGCAAGTGGGGACGGAAAGCGAGCCGCTGCGGGAGGTGAAACCGTGGATGGACTTGCTTATCGAGGAAATGGAAACGAACGAATTGCGGCGGTACGAACGGCAGGCTCGCGATGCGGCCGATAAGGCCGCTACGTTGCTTCGCGGCGAATTCATCAACGCCTTGACTTCGAGGATAAGCAAGATGGAGCGCGAATTGGCAGCGATGAACCGTGGCTTGGCGGATCATCCGTTTCATAACGAGAAATATTCGTTCCACCATACCAGATTGGTTGAATTTCAGCCGATCCTGAAGATCATCGAAATCAGCAAAACCTCCCCCGAGGCGCTCGAGATGTTGTTCAGGGGCAACGAAGTGCCCGAGGATTTTCCTCATCGCGACACCTTGCGGGAGATCGAGGCCTTGCTCGAAGATCCCGCGAAGGACTTCAGCGTATTCGAGGATTATCGCAACTTCTTCACTTTCGAAATTCACATGCAGGACATCGTCACCGGCCGAACGACGAGGTGGGAAACCCGTCGCGGGACGGGCTCGGGGGCGGAGCAGCAAGTACCTATTTATGTTGCGATCGGAGCGTCACTGGCTTCGGTATATGGCAACGCAAACGCTGTCGCCGGCCGGCCTTCGGGAATGGCCCTCGCTATTTTCGATGAGGCCTTTTCAAAAATGGACGGCAAAAACCAGCGTCAGATGATGAGTTTCTACAAAAAGCTCGGGCTGCAGATCATCATCGCAGCGCCCAACGAGAAGCGAATTGCGGTTCTCGAACACATCGACTCGGTGGTCGAGGTCGACCGGATTGGGGAGGGCGCCCGAGCGACAGTTGTCCAATTGAAAGAGCGCGCACGACGCGAAATTCGCACGATGGATCCCGATCGGTTGTCCGACGACGAGCTCAAGAAGGCGGCTGCCGAATAATATGCCGTCACGCTTTACCGACGCCAGAGAGCTTATGAGCGACCTGCTGGATCGGTATGAGGCCGGCACGGCCAGTCCGATCGGTTATCCCGACTATTCGGGCTTCCCCGATGTCGTGGCAATCGACAAGTTCGCGAAGGAGCTCCGCGAAGCCGAGGTGGCGGGGGCGGTCCGGATCGCAAACGGGAAGGGACGAAATGGCGACCAGATCGCACACGTCAGACTGCAGGCTGCCGCGCGT
>Ga0209871_1000368_pt1 | contig 12421 bp, 9 predicted proteins | sample OrgsoiDNA2013045_FD_185795 | JGI IMG/M metagenome (GOLD analysis project Ga0209871, IMG submission 185795) | Permafrost soil microbial communities from the Arctic, to analyse light accelerated degradation of dissolved organic matter (DOM) -... | ecosystem: Environmental > Terrestrial > Soil >... | reverse complement strand
ATTCGGCGGATAAGCTCGGCCTGACCTATGGCGCCACCGCGGAGTTCAATCAGAAGCAATGGGCCTTGCGGTCAGGCTATTTCCTGATGCAGTCGGTCTCCAACTCGAACAACTTCGACACCAAAGTCTTTGAGCGCGGAACCTACGTGGTTGAGCTCGAAACGCGCTATTCGCTGTTCAACCAGCCCGGAAAGCTGCGGACCATCGCGTGGCTCAACAGCGCTTTTTCCGGAAGCTACCGGGAGACATTGGACAATCCGGCCCTCAATCTCGACATCGCGCAAACCCGCACCGGCCGCATCAAATATGGCTATGTGGTCAACCTCGAACAGGCGTTAAGCGATGAGATCGGAGTGTTCGGCCGCTGGAGCTGGAATGACGGCAAGACCGAGATCATGGCGTTCGCCGATATCGATGCCAGCCTCGCGCTCGGCGCTTCGATCAAGGGCACGCGATGGGGAAGGCCGGACGATGTGATCGGGATCGGCGGCGCCATCAACGCGCTTTCCCGGGATCATCGCGACTTCATCGCGGCAGGCGGGCTCGGCGTTCTGATCGGCGACGGCCAGCTCAACTATCGGCGTGAACGAATCCTCGAAAGCTATTATGCGTACGCGCTCAACAAGCAGCTCACGCTGACCGGCGATTATCAGCTGATCACCAATCCCGCCTACAATGCGGACCGCGGGCCGGTCTCGGTTTTCTCAGGCCGCTTGCACGGCGAATTCTAGATCTTCGCTCAGGTACCCAAAAGAGAGGGGAGGCAGGCGCCGGCTTGCACTTGCCTTGCAACTTGCCTGGTTCGCTCGCAAGGACGACGGAGGCAACCGCGGGTGAGGGACGGATCGAAGCGATCCTGCTATCTCGGCTTGCCTGCGAACAATCCGTCAAACCGAAATGAATATCCTATTCCGACAACGTAGCTCGGGGCATTATGGTTGAGCCCGAAAGCGACATGAAAATCGACCTGTTGCGTCGGGCTCAGATGATACAATCCACCCGAATTCAGGAGCTGGCTCGGGCCAGCATTCTCCGGGTAATCGCCGACATATTCCACGAACAGGCTGGCCTTCTCGGTTAGCTTTTTTTCGATCGCAAGGGTGGCCTCCGTCATGCGCTTGGTCGTTACGTCCGAGGGACGGAAGAACTCGGTCAGCATACCGCTCACACCCCAACCTTCATTCAGTTCCCACGACCATGGCAATTGCAGGTAAGGCTGCGCGCCGCGGCCGGCTATGTCGACCGCACCGGTCGGAAGCGCCACGCCGACGACCACGGACAAGTCGAGCTTCCCCGGTATCGGACTGACTTGCCACTTTATCGCCGGAGCAACATCCGAAAATCCCGAACTTCCCGGTCTGCGGATGTTTGCAAAATACGTCGGCAGATCCAACAGCAGCTCCAGGCAGGGCGCTACGCCCAGGCGCCATCGGGTGTTTGTGCCGTCGATTGTTCGACCGCCGTCCCGAGCGCTGACATTCACACCGTTCTCGCTCTGGAGACTGCCCACGGGCACGACAAGGCTGGAGTTCGTGACATCCGGCCGGTCCGTTGCGATTTCGTCCTTGGCGGTCGGACAACCCTCCGCCTGCGCGTCGACCGCGCCGAGAACCGCAACCGCCGACAGCAAACATATCTGGAGAGTTCGTCTGCGCACGAGAACCTTGATCGAATGACAACCGGCTGGAGGCGTTGGCGGAAGGCAACCGAACTAGTTGCCGTATCCGCCTCGCGCGACCCAACATGGGCCGCTATCGGCCATCGACTTGATCTCCCGAGATGCGCGCTTATTCCCGCGGCCGCCGCTGAATTATCATCTCATCATGAAATTCCGCCTATCGCTGGCGTCAGTTGTCGCCGAAGGCATTTAATACACTGCAGAAGACGTCAGTCGGCGCCGCCGCGATGAGCGCAATTGCGCTCACGCTGGGGTCCCGGCGCGTTCGCGGGACGATGGTGCGAACGGCCATTACTTCACCCCGCCGCGGCAAACGTCTCCGCGCGTGCCATGGCCCAGGCGTCGCGATAGCGCGGATCGCTGGTACCGTCGATCAGTTCACCCGGTCGCAGCGACGGATAGAGCTGCGCAAATGACCTTACCTCGGTGGTGGAGCTTCGCTGCGAGAAATGAATCGCGCGGATCTGCTGCGGATGTTCGAGCCCCGCGGCGGCGATGAGTTCGGCCAGCGCGTGCAGCGTTGCGCGTTGGTAGTTGTAGACCCGTTCGATCTTGTGCGGCACCACCAGCGCACGAGCGCGTGATGGATCCTGCGTCGTCACCCCGGTCGGACATCGATCGGTATGGCAGCTCAGCGACTGGATGCAGCCCAGCGAGAACATGAAACCGCGCGCCGAGTTGCACCAGTCGGCGCCGATCGCCATCGCGCGCGCCATGTCGAACGCGGTCGCGATCTTGCCGGCGGCGCCGATGCGGATGCGATCCCGCGCATTGATGCCGATCAGCGCGTTATGGACGAAATTGACGCCTTCGCGCATCGGCATGCCCAAATGGTCCATGAATTCCAGCGGGGCGGCGCCGGTGCCGCCTTCATTGCCATCGACCACGATGAAATCCGGATAGATTCCGCTCTGAAGCATCGCCTTGCAGATCGCGAGGAACTCCCATGGGTGGCCGATGCAGAGCTTGAACCCGGCGGGCTTGCCGCCGGACAAACGCCGCATCTCGGCGATGAAGGCCATCATTTCCAGCGGCGTCGAAAACGCCCGATGCGTGGCCGGCGAGATGCAATCCTCGTCCATGGCGACGCCCCGGATCCTGGATATCTCCTCGGAAACCTTGGCCGCCGGCAATACGCCGCCATGCCCGGGCTTGGCGCCCTGGCTGACCTTGAGCTCGACCATCTTGATCTGATCGTCGGCGGCGACGCGGGCGAATTCCTCCGCATTGAAAGAGCCGTCACGGTTGCGGCAACCGAAATATCCGGAGCCAATCTCCCAAATGAGATCGCCGCCATTTTCGCGGTGATAGGGACTGACACCGCCCTCGCCGGTGTCATGCGCGAAGCCGCCCTTTTTGGCACCCGCATTCAGCGCCCGCACTGCGTTCGGACTAAGCGCGCCAAAACTCATCGCCGAGATATTGAAGACCGATGCCGAATACGGCTTGGTGCAATCCGGACCACCGATCGTGATACGAAATTTCTCGTCGGCTTTTGTCTTCGGCGCCACCGAATGGTGCATCCATTCGTAGCCCTCGCGATAGACATCCTCCTGGGTGCCGAACGGGCGCTTGTCGAGTACCATCTTGGCGCGCTGATACACCAGGGCGCGGGTGTCGCGGGAAAACGGCATGCCGTCCTTCTCGCTCTCGAAGAAGTACTGCCGCATCTCCGGCCGGATCTCTTCCAGCAGAAACCGGATATGCGCCGAGATCGGGTAGTTGCGCAGAACTGCGTGATTTTGCTGCAGGAGGTCGCGAATGCCGAGAACAGTCAGGCCGCCAAAGATAACGATCGGGATCAGGACCAGATCGAACACCTTGCGATCGAAGATCCCGATACCGAGCAGCAATGCCGTGACGACCGCGCAAATCGTCAAAACGATGAAGCGTGGCGAGAACGGAAGCATCAGCGTTTCCATGGGACCCCTCCGGCAGACTCTTGCCTTATTATTCTTGTCGGGCGCAGCCTATTCCAACAACCAGAACAATTTTGTACACGATATCCGGCGCAAAGCTCGTGGATATGACAGAAGATGGCTGCGAGGCTACCGAATCCTGTGGCACAGAATCAATCCGTCGTATGACCGGGCAAGATCGCGCGTCTTTTTGCGGTGCAACGTAATTCGGCTCAATGGCTCAATGAGTATGCGGCCGCATTTCGTCGGGAATCCCGCCTTGCTCCATGCCCTTTCGCGCCAGCCACGCATCGGTGGACTGGATCGCGCGCTCGATATGGTCTGATGTGCGGGAGAAATCGTAGGGCGATCCCACCAGCGGACATAATGGCGGCACCACGAAATATTCAATGTTGGGGGCGAGGCCCTCCAGTTCGCTGACCAATTGCCGCGCGATCAGCAGCGTCAGCGCATGCAGCGCGTTGGCGACGGCGCCGATCGGAGGCGCGTGGCTGGCGCAGGCATACCCGGTCGGCAGAATGATCAGGCGGTTCGCACCCTTTGCGACCGCAACCCGGATCGGCGTGTTGGAAGAGATCGCGCCGTCGGCCAGATAAAAGTCCTTGTAGCGGACGGGAGCAAACGCGCCGGGGATCGCGGTAGAGGCGATGATCGCCTGGGCGGCCGACCCCTCCGACAGCACGACGCTGTCGCCCGAGACGATATCGGTCGTGACGATGTGAAGCGGAAGTTTTGCATCCTGCAGATTGCGGTAGGGCAGATGATCGTCGATCAGCTTCTGAATACCGTCATGCGGGATCAAAAAATCCCGGCGCCAGACAAAGCCCAGCAGGGTGCGCCAGGTGATCGGGAAAACGTCGCGCCGCTGCAATCCGCGCCAGATGGTTTCCAGCTGCTGCACGCCCTTGAACGTGGGATCGCCCGCGTAATAGGCGCCGTTCAGGGCCCCGACACTGGAGCCGACCACCATATCCGCCGAAATTCCGTGAGCGGCGAGCGAATGCATCATGCCCACCTGAATGGCGCCAAAGCTGCCACCGCCCGCGAATACAAAGGCCGTTTTCGTCAGGACGGCATGATCGGTGACAGACAAAACCCCGGTCGCTCCCGCTCTCGACGCGTTGGCAAAGGACCACGCGACGTTCGGCCGGGTTTATAGCAGCCGACGCGCCAGCCACGCCACCGGGATCACGACAGGGCGACGACAACTCCCCAAATGATTAATGACCAAAGCACGAGGCTGATGGCGATGGCACGGATCCAGGGCACCGGGGAAGAATGCCGGATGATCGGGGCCAGCCGCGTTGACTGCTGCGTTGACTGGGGCATGGTGGTCCCCTCCGATCTGGTGGCGGGGAGCAAAACACTCTCTGTCACGGTATTGGCCCGAGTGGTCGGGCCACGATGGCATTCCGAGCCAATCAGATTCTTTAATAGTTGTATGTTCAATAGGGTGCACGTCGCGCAAAAACACGCGACCAAACCGGTCGCCATCCACAGACTGCCAACCATCTCCGGCGCGCCGAGACGCCACCGGCGGGGCAACGCAACCGGGAGTTTCTTCGCTTCACCAAGGGCACACAGCGCCCCGGACGCGGGCTCAACGCTCGACGAACGCCTTTTCAATCACAAAATGGCCGGGCTCGCTGTGGCTGCCTTCGATAAAATCGCGGGCTTCAAAGGTCTGGCGCAGCTCTTCGAGCATGCCCGGACTGCCGCACATCATGATCCGGTCGGTGTCGATATTCAGCGGCGGCAGACCGATGTCGTTGAACAATTGTTCGGACGTGATCAAATCGGTGATCCGGCCGCGGTTGCGGAACGGCTCGCGCGTGACGGTGGGATAATACAGCAGCTTCTCGGCCAACATTGGGCCGAACAGTTCATCGTCCCGCAGCTTCGCCACCAGTTCTTCGCCATAGGCCAATTCGGATACTTGCCGGCAGCCGTGAACCAGAACGATGGTTTCGAACCGTTCGTACACGTCCGGATCCTTGATCAGGCTCGCGAACGGCGCCAGGCCGGTGCCGGTCGACAGCAGCAGCAGGCGCTTGCCCGGGATCAGATTGTCGGCAATCAGCGTGCCGGTGGCCTTGCGCCCGACCAGGATGGTATCGCCCTCCTTGATCTGCTGCAGCCTTGAGGTCAGCGGCCCGTCGGCGACCTTGATGCTGAAGAATTCCAGCGCTTCCTCGTGATTGGCGCTCGCCATGCTGTAGGCGCGCAACAGCGGACGGCCATCGACCTCGAGGCCGATCATCGCGAACTGCCCGTTCTGGAATCGAAAGCCGGAATTGCGGGTGGCGGTGAAGCTGAAAAGCGTATCGGTCCAGTGCCGGACAGAAAGAACTTTCTCTCTATGGAATGCGCTCATGTGTTTTGGTTTTTCCGATTGCCTTGATGTAGAACGATCGTGTTGTCTCGCCCTGAGATCAGGCGAAAACCCTAGCAATTGTTGAGGATTTGGTGTGTGACCTACCGCATTGCCAGAGATAGTCAACAAGCCCCGAGGCGCAATTCCGGGCTCAAAACGGCGGTCGATTTATTTTGCTAAATACACCGTGTACGCGCAATTAACTTGCGGGATTCGGTCTCCAACTGGCCGTTAATTGCCGCATCGGCGCGGAAATTTCGTAAGAGATCTGGGCTGTCAATTCGATCTAGCTGACCACCGGATAATGCATGCGGGGCCTTGAAAAATTTCGATCGGGAAAGCCGGGATCCTATCCGGATCAGTCGATCTATGCCGAATATGCCTGCGCTGAATTTGGCCTCGTATTTCAGGACATCGACGGTGGAACGGGCCTTGTGTTCAGCGTTGCCTCGAAAACCAAAACCATTCATTTCGGCGCCGGGCGATGTTCGTGGTATCCGCAAAACAACGCCACAGCCTCGACGCTGGCGTCGGACAAATACTTCGCCAATGCCATTCTTGAACGCGCCGGCGCAGCCACGCTGGGCGGCGAATATTTCTTCCTGCATGACCGGCACCGCGCCCGTCGCACCGCGGGTCATGACCGCGAGGACGCGCTCGAACATTTCAGACAGTCGGGCGCAACGGCCTTCGTCAAGCCGCTGCTCGGATCGCGCGGCGACTTCGCGCAAGTCCTGCACGGCGAAGCCTCGCTTGTCCGATATCTCGATGAGGTTGCGCAATATTACGACTCGATCCTGATTCAGCCGGTGGTCGAAGGGGTCGAATACAGACTCTTTCTGCTTGATGATGAGGTGGCGTATGCGGCGCGCAAACATCCGCCATCGGTTTCGGGCGACGGCCTGCGCAGCATCCGCGATCTCCTGACCGCGCATAATGACGCCTTGCGATCCCGCGGTCTTTCGCCGGTTTCCGTGACGAACGGCGACGCTTCGCTCGATCGCGTGCTGCCCGAGGGCCAACGTTGGGACATTCCCGGACGGATGAACCTGAGCGCGGGAGGCACGATGGTTCTCGAAGCTCCGCGTTCCCTGGCCGCGTTCACCCTGGCGCGAAAGGCCGCCCGGGCGCTCGGCCTCCGTGTCGCCGCGGTGGACATGTTTACCGATATCGGCGGAGATCCCGATGCCATGCGGATCATCGAAGTGAACTCCAACCCGTCGATCCGGCTCCTGGAAGATACCGGCCGGGGCGATCTGATCCTGAAAATCTGGCACCATACATTTTCCGTCATGGGGCTGTTAGGTGTTTGATCTTCCGAAATACGGCGACGGCGTTTGTCTCGCCCGGCTCGCGGACCTGCTCGACGCCATCGAGGTCGATCGCGCCAGGCTCTCGCGCATCTCGGTCGTCGTGACCGGGTCCAACGGCAAAGGCTCTACCGCGGCGTTCTGCGCCGGTATCGCGCACGCCTGCGGCTTGCGAACCGGATTGTTCACCTCGCCGCATCTGTATCGTTTCAACGAACGGTTTCAAGTCGATGGCGTGCCAATCGGCGACGACGACCTGGCGCGTCTGGTGGCACGGATCGGATCCGCGATCGCTGAAATTGCACAGCGGAGCCATGCGCGGTTCGGCGCCTTCGAAGCCATGTTCGCGCTGGCCTGCCTGCACTTTTCCGAGCGGCAATGCGATTTCGCGGTGTTCGAGGCCGGCATCGGCGGCCGCTACGATCCGGTGCGCCTGGTCGGCGCGCGCGCGACCTGCGTGACCTCGGTCGATTACGAGCATGTTGAACTGCTTGGCAATTCGCTGGAATTGATCGCCTTCGACAAGAGCGATGCCTGCGCATCTGAAGGCACCATCGTCTACGGCGAGAACTGCCGCAGCCTGCGGGCGCATCTCAGCGAATATAATCGCACCCGCGGCGTCGCATCGCTGTTCGTCCGCGACGAGATCGGGATTGGCCGCGAAACGGTCTCGGCGACCGGACAGCGCTTTGACTTTCGGTTTGCGGATCATGATTTTCGCGCGCTTGAGATGAGCCTGCGGGGCGCGTTTCAGTTCAACAACGCCGCCATCGCCGTCACGCTGTTTCTGCTCTGGCTGCGGCGCGTGCAGCCCGGGGCGGCGGCGGCCGGGATCGAAGCCGCCGTGCGATCGGGCCTCCACGAAACGCGCTGGCCCGGCCGTCTCGAGGTGATCCGGCAAGACCCGCTCACGGTGATCGATGTCGGCCACACCCCGGATGGCATCGCGCAGTCGCTCGCCAGCCTGCAGGCGATTCATGGCGCGGAGGGCTGGCTGCTTGTGGTCGGCGCCTCCAGCGACAAGAACGCCGATCAGATCGTGGGCGCGCTGGCGCCGTCGTTCGACACGGTCATATCCACGGCGGCACACCACAAGGGCGCCGACGCCGAAACGATCGCCGCCGCGGTTCGCAGGGCCAATCCGAATGCAACCGTTCACGTCGCCGCCACCATCGAGGAGGCCGTCGACCTGAGCGGCACGCTCGCCGCGTCGATGAACCGCAAGATATATGTGGCCGGCGGATTATTTCTGGCGATCGAATACGCAACCATCGCGCGGGGCGGCCGCGCGCGGGATTTGAGTTTTTTCTGATGGAGGCTCATGGTCAGTGCGTGATCCTGAGGAGGACGCCACCGGGTCGCGCGAATGCGCCCGATGATAAATTCCGCGAAGCAACCGAGACTCCGTCATTCCGGGATGGTCCGAAGGACCAGACCCGGAATGACGGAGTCTGGATTGGCGCGTCGTTTCGTTCGTCGCAATGACCGTCACACCAATTGATATCGTCGTCACCGGGCTTGACCCGGTGATCCATCCTTCTTCGAAAGAACTTTCCTAATGAAGATGGATGGATGCCCGGATCAAGTCCGGGCATGACGGGTGCGTTTCATGGGGCGAGGCTAATGAGCTTCGCACACACACCAACTTCACAATCTTCAAACAGCAAAAACAAATCCAGACCCACGTTCGCGATCTCGCGGCGCGATGCGCCCGAGTCGTGCATTTATCTCTCGCCCCCAAGGTCATAGCGCGTCAAAGACGCGCGTAAACGCGTTGATGGCGCTGCGCAGCATCCGGGGAACGAGATGCTGCGCTCGATTATTGCGCTCCGCATGGCAAGAATCCCGCTAGTTGTTCGCCCCTACAGTGTCGTCGAGCACCTTGAAGGCGTCCTCGAGTTGCGGCGAGATTGCGACGTTGAGCTTCTCGCCGGTCGGCAGGCGCGAGACAAACCACTTGTTGTAGAGCGGAATCAAATCGCGATTCGAACCGAGCTTGCGGAACGCGCGTTCCACCACGGCCGCAAGCTGCGGCTCGCCCTTGCGGAACATGATGCCGTAGGGATCGTAGGACAGATAATCGCCGGTGACGCGGAACTTGTCCTGCGACTTGTGGCGCGCGATCAGGCCGTACAGCAGGATGTCGTCGGTCGCGAAGGCATCGGCCTTGCCGTCCACCAGCATCTGATAGGATTGCTCGTGATCCGGCGACGCCACGATATTGAGGCCAAGCGAAAACTTCTTGTCGATGTTGTGCATCGCCTGCTCGTTGGTGGTGCCTTTTGTCACCACCACGGTCTTGCCCTTCAAGTCAGTCGGGGCCGAAACCGCTGACGCCTTCGGCACCATCAGCTTGGTGCCGGCCACGAACATCAACGGCGAGAACGCCACCTGCTTGCCGCGCTCCGCATTGGCCGTGGTCGATCCGCATTCGAGATCGATCTTGTTCTGCACCACCGCCGGAATACGGTCATCCGAGGTCACCTTGACGTATTCGATTCTGAGATTGGAATCGTCGACCTCGACACCGATCTCATCGACGATGGCTTCGCAGAGTTCGAGGCTGTAGCCGATCGGCCGGTTGGCCTGATCGAGGAACGAGAACGGCGGCGAACTCTCGCGATAGCCCAGACGCACGACATGCGTGTTCTTGATATTCGAAAGCGTCGGGCTCAGCCCCTCATTGCCGCCGGTCTGGGCGGCTGCGGCCGTGGTCAGCAGCAGCGCCGCCAGCAACAGGCCGCCGGCCCGGATCGATCTTCCCAGACTATGGCGCATGCATCGCTCCCATCAATGGCCGGCCATTGCGGGGACCTCGCCGGGGATCATATCCGGCGGCACCACGTCGTCGGAGCCAAGCGCGTGCTCGGGCGCAAGCTCGCCCTCCCACTTCGCCACCACTGCGGTGGCGAGCGAGTTGCCGATCACATTGGTGGCGCTGCGTCCCATGTCGAGGAACGTATCGATGCCCATGATCATCAACAGCCCCGCCTCGGGAATGCCGAACTGGCCCAATGTCGAGGCGATCACCACCAGCGAGGCGCGGGGAACGCCGGCGACGCCCTTCGAGGTGATCATCAAGGTCGCCAGCATCGCAAACTGGGTGCCGAGCGACATTTCGATCTTGTAGGTCTGCGCGATGAAGATACTGGCAAAGGTGCAGTACATCATGGTGCCGTCGAGATTGAACGAATAGCCGAGCGGCAGCACGAAGCTCGAGATCCGCGACGAGGCGCCGAAGCGGTTGAGGCCCTCCAGCGTCTTGGGATAGGCGGCCTCCGAACTCGCCGTCGAGAACGCGATCATCAGCGGCTCGCGGATCAGCCGCAACAGATGGCTGTATCTGGGCCCGATGACGATGAATCCGACGATAACGAGGATGCCCCACAGGATCATCAGCGACAGATAGAAGCCGCCCATGAACACCACCAGCTTCCACAACACCGCGAGGCCGTTCTTCGATACCGTCGCCATGATCGCCGCCCACACCGCGATCGGCGCGAACAGCATGACATAGGCCGTGACCTTCAGCATGATGTGGCCGAGATCGTCGATCACCGAGAGTATCTGCTTGGAGCGTTCCGGCATCGCGCCCAGCGCGACCGAGAAGAACACCGCGAACACCACGATCTGCAGGATTTCGTTCTGCGCCATCGCATCCGCGATCGAGGTCGGAATCAGATGGGTCAGGAATTTCTCGATCGAGAACGCCGACACCGGCAAGCCGGTCGATTGCGCCTTGTCAGGCAGGGTGCCCGGGAAATTCGCGCCCGGCTGCAGCAGATTGACCATCACCAGGCCGAGCAGCAGCGACACAAAGGACGCGCTGACGAACCAGCCCATGGTCTTGGCAAAGATCCGTCCGAGTCTCGCGCCGCCGCCCATATGGGCGATGCCGCCGACCAGGGTCGCGAACACCAGCGGCGCGATGATCATCTTGATCAGGCGCAGAAACAGCATCGCGATCAGGTTTACGTCTGCTGCGATATCCGCCCGGATATCGGGCAGATAGTTGAAGACCAGCGTCCCCATCACGATGCCGAGCGCCATCGCGATCAGAATATATTGCGTAAACCTGTTCGACATTTCTTACCCCCGTAGGTTCCGGTGCTTGCGAGTTTGGCAGATTCCGGGAGCGACGCAACACGCTTGGAGTACCGGGCGGTTTGCCACAATGTTCCCGTTGTGAAACGGACGCGCGCCGACTAGCTTCGGGCGCAGCGCACAATCTGTGCAGTTGAGCGTTTTCTGCGCCGCCAGTTGCATCAAGAACCGCCAAGCGAGGGAGGGACCGCGATGAACGACACCGTCAATCGCCAGGTTTTGCTGGTTGAGAAGCCGACCGGGAAACTGGGACCAGAGCACTTCAAAATCTCCCAAAGCGCCATCCCCGAGCCCAAAGACGGCGAGGCGTTGCTGCGGGTGCGCTATATTTCGCTGGATGCCGCCAACCGGGCCTGGATGCATGGCGCCACCTATCGCGCTGCGGTCGAGGCCAACACGGTGATGGCCGGCGGCGGTATCGCCGAAGTGGTATCCTCGAAAGCGCCGGGGCTTGCGCCGGGCGACCTCGTGTTCGGCGACACCGGCTGGCAGGATTACGCCGCCGTGCCGGCAAAGCACCTGACCAGGATGCCGAAGGTCGAGCCGATGACGCATCTGTTGAGCGTCTACGGCATCGCCGGCCTCACCGCTTATTTCGGGTTGCTGGACGTCGGCAAGCCGAAGGCCGGCGAGACCGTGGTGGTCTCCGCCGCGGCCGGTTCGGTCGGCTCGATCGTCGGCCAGATCGCAAAAATCAAGGGATGCCACGTGGTCGGCATCGCCGGCGGCAAGGACAAGTGCAACTGGCTGACATCAGAGCTCGGCTTCGATGCCGCGGTCGATTACAAGGACGGCGCGACCTTCAAGGCGCTGAAGGCCGCCGCGCCAAAAGGCATCGACGTCTATTTCGACAATGTCGGCGGCGACATTCTCGAAGCCTGCCTGGCGCAGATGAACAACGGCGGCCGTATCGCGTGCTGCGGCGCGATCTCGCAATATGACGGCGCGCCGTCGGCGCACGGGCCGCGCGGCGTGCCCGGCCTGATCGTGGTAAAGCGCCTCATCATGCAGGGTTTTATCGTGATGGATTTCATGG
>Ga0209871_1000364_pt1 | contig 12500 bp, 13 predicted proteins | sample OrgsoiDNA2013045_FD_185795 | JGI IMG/M metagenome (GOLD analysis project Ga0209871, IMG submission 185795) | Permafrost soil microbial communities from the Arctic, to analyse light accelerated degradation of dissolved organic matter (DOM) -... | ecosystem: Environmental > Terrestrial > Soil >... | reverse complement strand
TGATCGACGGTCGCAAGGGCTCGCGCTTTACGCGCTATGTCCCGATTTCCAACAATCCGCACGGCATCAACACCGCGCCCGACGGCATTCATGTCGTCGTGGCCGGGAAACTCTCGCCGACGGTGACGGTGATGGACGTCCGGCTGTTCGACCAGTTGTTCGACGACAAGATCAAGCCTCGTGACGTCGTGGTCGCCGAGCCCGAGCTCGGCCTCGGACCCTTGCATACCGCCTATGATGGCAAGGGCAACGCCTATACGACGTTGTTCCTCGACAGCCAGATCTGCAAATGGAACATCGATCTCGCCAAGCGAGCCTTCAAGGGCGAGAAAGTCGATCCGATCATCCAGAAGCTCGATGTGCATTATCAGCCCGGCCACAATCACTCCTCGATGGGACAAACCAAGGAAGCGGACGGAAAGTGGCTGATCTCGCTCAACAAATTTTCCAAGGACCGCTTCCTCAATGTCGGTCCGCTGAAGCCCGAGAACGATCAGCTGATCGACATCTCCGGTGACAAGATGGTGCTGATTCATGACGGCCCGAGCTTCGCCGAACCGCATGACGCCACTATCGTCCACCACTCCAAGATCAATCCGATTTCGATCTGGGATCGCGCCGATCCGATGTTTGCCGATGCGGTCAAGCAGGCCAAGGCAGACGGGATCAACCTCGAAGCTGATTCCAAGGTCATTCGGGACGGCGACAAGGTCCGCGTCTACATGACGTCGACCGCGCCGGCGTTCGGCCTCGAGCAGTTCCAGGTCAAGCAGGGCGATCACGTCACCGTCTACATCACCAATATCGACGCGGTAGAGGATCTGACCCACGGCTTCGCGATTACAAATTACGGCATCAACATGGAAGTCGCACCGATGGCGACGGCCTCGGTGTCGTTCTCGGCTGATAAAGCGGGTGTCTACTGGTACTATTGTTCGTGGTTCTGTCACGCCATGCACATGGAGATGAAGGGACGGATGTTCGTCGAGCCGAAGCCGACGGCTTGAGACAGGAGCGACACGTGTCTCTTCCTTTACGCATCATTCCGGCGGCGATCGTCGCCGCCGGAATCTCGGGTTTCGCCGGCGCGGCCGAACTCAAAGCTGGTCCGGACCAGCCGCTTCAGGCTGTGCTGGACCGGGCGCAGGATGGCGACATCATCGAACTGGCGCCAGGTGAATACAAAGGGTCGATCAGGATCGATCGCCGCGTCGTATTGACCGGGCGTCCGGGCGCCGTGCTCAACGGCGGCGGTGCCGGCAACGTCGTCACGGTGACGGCGCCGGACGTCACGGTCCGCGGCGTCACCATCAAGGATTCGGGCCGCGATCTGCAAACGATGGATTCGGGAATCTTCCTCGAGAAATCGGCGGAACGCGCGCTGATCGAAAACAATCGCTTCGAAGGAAATCTATTTGGAATCTACGTCCATGGCGCCACCGGCTCGCGGGTCGAGCACAACGTCGTCGAAGGCCTGCGCGGTGGACGCTTGAATGAGGCCGGCAACGGCGTGTCATTATGGAATGCGCCCGATGTCACCATCGCCGAGAACACGTTCCGCTACGGCCGCGACGGCATCTTCACGATTTCGAGCCGCAAGGATCGCTTCATCAACAACCGCTTCGAGCAGGTTCGGTTTGCGGTCCATTACATGTACACCAATGACAGCGAAGTCAGCGGCAATTTCTCGGTCGGCAACCACGTTGGTTACGCCATCATGTATTCGAACCGGCTTATCATCCGCAACAATATCTCGGATCGCGACCGTGACTATGGCCTGTTGTTCAACTACGCCAATTATGCGGAAATCGAAGGCAACCGGGTTGCGGGCGGCTCGCTCGACAACATTGCAGGCAGGCAAGATGGAGGCCCTGACGAAGAGCGTGGCATGGTTCCGGAGACGAAGCCGGCGCCGAGCGTTCGCAGCGGTCCGGAGAAATGCGTCTTCATCTACAACACCAACCACAACAAGTTCCGCGACAATTGGTTCGAGGGCTGCGGGATCGGGGTGCATTTCACGGCCGGCTCCGAGGGCAACGAAATCACCGGCAACGCCTTTGTCGGCAACCGCAACCAGGTGAAATATGTCGGCACCCGCGACCTCGACTGGTCGAAGGGTGGCCGCGGCAACTACTGGAGCGACAATCCCGCGTTCGACCTCAACGGCGATGGCATCGCCGACACCGCCTACCGCCCCAATGATCTGGTCGATCGCGTGTTGTGGACCGCGCCGTCGGCGAAGGTTTTGATCAACAGCCCCGCGGTGCAGGTGCTGCGCTGGGCGCAAGCGCAGTTTCCGGCGCTCTATCCGGGTGGGGTGGTCGATACGCATCCTCTGATCGCGCCGCCACCGAAACCATCGTCAAGCCGGAGCCTGCGATGACCGCCACCGTCTCGGTGAACGGCGTGACGAAAAGCTACCGCGCGGTGCGGGCGCTGCGCGACGTCTCGTTCGATCTCGGTCCGGGCCGGCTCAGTGCGTTGGTCGGCCACAACGGTGCCGGCAAGACCACGCTGATCAAGTTAATGCTGGGACTGATCCGCGCCGATCGTGGCCAAATCCGCGTGCTGAACGAGGATCCGGCGGCCGGTGAATTCTCGGCGCGCCGGCTGCTTGGATATCTGCCGGAAAACGTAGCCTTCAACGCCGCGCTGACCGGGCGCGAAACGCTGGCGTTCTATGCGCGGCTAAAGCAGATCAAGCCCGCCTCGGCATGGGCGCTGCTCGATCGCGTCGGATTGATGGATGCCGCCGATCGCAGGGTCGGAACCTATTCCAAGGGCATGCGGCAACGGTTGGGCCTGGCCCAGGCGCTTCTCGGGCGACCGCGGGTGCTGTTGCTGGACGAACCGACAACGGGACTCGATCCGGCGCTGCGGCAGACGTTCTACGAGATTTTGAACGAACTGCGGGATGACGGCGCAACCGTCCTGATCTCGTCGCACGCCCTCAACGAGCTCGAGGATCGTGCCGAACACGTCCTTATCATGAACCGCGGCGTGCTGGTGGCGCAGGGCACCCTGGCGGAACTGCGCTCGATCTCGCAATTGCCGATCAGGGTCTCGCTTGATCTCGCGCCTGACGCCGGCGAGGTGCCGGCATGGATCAGCGGCGAGGCGCTCGCAACCCCGCACGGTCGCGTCGTGCTGGTGCGCGATGATGCGAAAAAGATGGATCTGTTGCGTGAAGCGGCCAGCGATACTCGCGTCACGAACATCGAAATCGCAGCACCCACCCTCGACGATCTCTATGCTCACTTCCTTCGCACACAGGAGGAGGCCGCGTGAGGAACATCGTCATCATCGCCGGCAAGGAAATCAAGGAAGGATTACGCAACCGCTGGGTTCTGGCCACCACGCTGCTCCTGGCAGCGCTTTCGCTGTCGCTCACATTTCTCGGCAGCGCGCCGACCGGCAAGGTCGGCGCGGACGCGCTCGATGTGGTCGTCGTCAGCCTATCCAGCCTCACGATTTTTCTACTGCCGCTGATCGCGCTGCTGATTTCCCACGATGCGGTGGTCGGCGAAATGGAACGGGGAACGATGATCCTGCTCCTCAGCTATCCCGTCGGCCGCCATCAGGTCATCCTCGGGAAATTCTGCGGCCATGTTCTGATCCTCGCATTCGCTACCGTGATCGGTTATGGCGCGGCCGCAGTTGCGCTGGCGATCACCGGAGCCTCGGTGCTGGCGGCAAGCTGGTATGCCTTTGCCTCCATGCTCGGAACCTCGATCCTGCTCGGCGCGGTCTTTGTCGCGATCGGCTATCTGATCAGCAGCCTGGTCGGTGATCGCGGCACCGCCGCGGGACTCTCGGTGGGCATCTGGTTGCTGATGGTGCTGGTGTTCGACATGGGACTGCTCGGCATCCTGGTGATCGATCAGGGGCGGCTGATCTCGGCGCCGGTGCTCGAGGCGCTGCTGTTCCTCAATCCGACCGATCTTTACCGGCTGACCAATCTGACCGGATTCAATGTCAGCCAGTTTTCGGGGATGGCCGGCCTTGCCGGCACGGCCAGCGCGGGTATCGGCCTCCTGCTGGCGGGCTTGCTGGTCTGGATCGCCGCACCACTCGGGCTTGCGACGGTGTTCTTTGCTCGGAGAGAGTTATGACCCTGCGGATCGTGTGCGCCTTTGTCGCCGTCATCTTCCTGACCGGATGCAATCAGGATGCAGCCAACTCGGTCGTTCCGCCGCCAGTCGCGCTCAACGGTGACGCGATGGGCGTGTTCTGCGGCATGAATCTGCTCGAACATCCGGGACCGAAAGGTCAGATCATCACGGCGAGCCGGATCGACCCGTTCTGGTTCACGTCGGTGCGCGACACCGTGGCGTTCACATTGATGCCCGATCAGCCCCGCGATATCCGGGCGATCTACGTCTCCGACATGGCGCGGGCGACCAGCTGGGAAGAACCGGGCGCGAATAATTGGATCGATGCGCGCAAGGCGTTCTTCGTGATCCAAAGCCGCAAGCAGGGTGGAATGGGTGCCGCCGAGGCTGTCCCCTTTGGCAATCGCGAGTCCGCCGACGCCTTTGCTTCGGCAAATGGCGGTCGTGTTGTGACGTTCGCGCAAATACCGCGCGCTTATGTGCTGGGCAGCGACACCGCCGGCGATCCGACCGACCATGGTCCTTCCGACGTGCGACTCAATTGAGCGAGGACCGGCCGATGCCAAATCAAGATCTTACGCGCCGCCGCATGATCGCTATCGTTGCGGCGGCAGCCGGATCGGCGTTTCTGGCCGGCGTCCGCACGGCGCGGGCGGGCGATCCTGTCCGGTGGCACGGATCGGCACTCGGCGCACAGGTATCGATCGAGATCTATCATCCGGACCGGGCCGAAGCGCTGCGGCTCGTCGACCGCTGTGTGCTGGACGTACGGCGTCTGGAGCGGCAGTTCAGTCTTTACCGGGTCGACTCCGACATCTGCACGCTCAACCGGACTGGTATTCTTGTTTCTCCCGACGCCGATATGGTGGCGCTGCTGAAAGCATCGCTGCTGTTTGCCGATCTGACCAACGGCGCGTTCGATCCGACGGTGCAGCCGCTGTGGCAGCTTTATGCCGGTCATTTTTCCTCCGACCGACCGGATCCGGAAGGTCCATCGACAGAGCAACTGACGGAAGCCCTGGCGAAGGTGGGCTGCGCCGGTCTGCTGGTGAGCGAGGACCGGATAGCGCTGACCCGGCGCGGCGCAGCGATTACGCTGAACGGCATCGCGCAGGGATACGCCACGGACCACGTCGTCCAGAATCTGCGCCGCGCGGGCCTGTCGACCACGCTGGTCAATATGGGCGAGATACGCGCGATCGGAGCACGGCTGGATGGCACGCCGTGGCGTGTAGGCCTTGCCGATCCGGACCGGCCCGGCGTTCTCACCGAAACCGTTGATCTTGTCGATCGCGCGGTCGCGACGTCGGCTGGCGCTGGATTCCGGTTCGACTCCAAGGGCCGGTTCACGCATCTGTTCGATCCCTCGACAGGACGCAGCCCATCGCTCTACCGCACGGTGAGCGTCATTGCGCCGACGGCCACCGAAGCGGACGCGCTTTCCACCGCGTTCAGCTTGATGCCGGTGCCGCGAATCCGGAACATCGTGGCTGCCCGATCGAACCTGCAGGCTCGCATCGTCGAAGCAGGCGGAACTTTGATCGTCTGTGGTGCTTGAGTGATGCCGTCTGCCGGCCGCCCGAAAGCGTCGGGCCGACGGTTTCCCTTCGACCAGACAAGGATTTCCGCTCCCAAAAGGGCCTCAACCGAACAGGAGAACATGATGCGCGCAGTCGTTTTCGTTGCACTATTCGCGGTCGCCGGCGCTGGTGAAGTCAGAGCCCAGGATGCCGCCGCCGGAGAGAAGGTCTTTGGCGTGTGCAAGATGTGCCATCAGATCGGCGACAACGCCAAAAATGCGGTCGGACCGGTCCTCAATGGCGTCATCGGCCGCAAGGCGGGCAGCGCGGCCGGCTATTCGTATTCGGACGCGAACAAGAATTCGGGCATCACCTGGGATGAGGCTACCTTCCGCGACTACATCAAGGACCCGAAAGCGAAAGTCCCGGGCACCAAGATGATCTATGCCGGATTGAAGGACGAGCAGAAGACCAACGACCTGGTCGCGTTTCTCAAGCAGTTCGATGCCGACGGGAAAAAGAAGTAAACGCTTCGGGTCGGCGCCGCCGGCCCAGACCGCCGCCCAAGATGAGTCAAAACATAAATACAATCTTAAGTGTCGATCGGGACCCATCTTTGGACCGGTTTTGCTCGCCGCAGGGCATGAAGGCCGGCCGGCCACGGGCAGTGGAGGGATCGAAACGGCCTTATTTTTACTGCATTTTCGGCCGTCCGCGCCGGGATGCATCCGCCAGGCGGGCGGTATCCGCGTTTACCGTTTCCCGGATTGCCGGTCGAGATTTGTTGCCTTGGAGGTCCATTGCGACTAAAAGCCCCCCTTAAACGGGAAGAAAAACGATGGCCCACAATTACGCGATTAACGACGATGTCCACCACCAGTTGCAGGGGCCGCAGGGCCGCGCCGGCGTCAAGCAGCGCAGTGTCTATACCGTCGTTTCTTGCCTGCCGATCGAGGCGGACGGACGCCCTCGCTACCGCATCAAGAGCAAGACCGAAAATGTCGAGCGCGTGGTGACCGAGGAACAGATCAGCCGGCTGGGTTGATCCGGCCGCTGTCTGGTTTGGTGCGTTTTACGCCCGCCGGCGGATTCGGTTAGCGCTTGCTATTTGCGGTAGAGCGGCGTAAACGCCACCCATTCGAATAGTCGATTTGCCTTGTTGATCGCGCCGAACCGGCTCCCCTCCCCAAGACATCGCTGAAATCGGATCAAGCTCGCGCGAAGGTCGTGCGGGCGTTCGCGCATATGCGCATCTTGGAGAAGTTAAAATGGCTACCGGAACAGTTAAGTGGTTCAACGCGACCAAGGGTTTTGGCTTCATTCAGCCTGACGACGGCGGCAACGACGTGTTCGTGCACATCAGCGCCGTCGAGCGTGCCGGCATGGGTTCGCTCAATGAAGGCCAGAAGCTTTCATTCGAATCGAAGCTCGACAGCATGCGCGGCAAGACCAGCGCGGAAAACCTTCGCGCCATGTGACGCAAGCCGATCGCGAGATTTTCCCGCGGATGTACCGGGATCTCGAGATCGGTTGCTTGCTCGTCGACATGAGATCAAAGCCCGCCGGCTAAACCCGGCGGGCTTTTTGCGGCGTCGACAGGCATTGTTCTTGGTATAGCAACCGATCGCGTCGCGATGCGACGCCCTATTGCGCCTTGTCGTGCGCGGCGATGCCGATCGCCTTGTAGTCGTAGGTCGGATAGAATTCGGTGCGATAGCTGCCCCAGGCCTTGTCCTCCAATATGCGGTTGACCTCGCGAAGCCGGGACGCCGGAAGCCGCAGCGTGACCACTTGTCCGATCCCCATCATCACATACCAGCTGACTACCTCGATGCCGGGCGGGGGAAAGGCTTTGTAAAAACCTTGCTTATCGAGCTGCGCGTTGAGTTCGCTCAACGGGCGCGACTGGTCGTGCTTCAAAAATATCGTGAGCATCACCGCGTTGTCCGGCGTGGGCACCGTGTTTTCGGCCGGCGTTGCCGCGGTCTCTGCTCCTGCGCCTGAATTGAATGCCAAAACGCCGGCCAGCGCCGCGGCGGCCAGCAATGATCCGAATCCTCGACCCATCGCCATCTCCTTTTTTTAGACGCCCGATCATTGCATGCAGGTTTGCGGATGGCGATCATCGCAGAGAAACGATGGCTGTAAACCTGATATCACCGTGATTGATTTCTCCTGAGATGTCCTTGCCGGTTTAGTCGGTCATCGTTGCGGTGGCGGCGAGCGCAGTCACCGCGCAAATCGCGATATCGTTCGCAATAGGATGAGTGATAGGTGCCGGACAGCCACGCCGCGATCCGCGGCGCCGGGCCTCCGGCGCTGGTGGATGCGAGCCGATAGCCGAGCAAGGCGCCGCCGCAGCGCAATCGCGCGGCAAACTTTCAGCGATCAGGGCAAACTTGCCCCATCCGCCCCCGCCGGCGCTTGCGCCTGCCAATGTGAACCATATCACATCCGGCTTCGGCGCTATCCATGGTATGGGGCCACTCGGGGCATCAAGGATACGGCAAATGTCGACGCGGCGGATGGCATATTGGTGGTTCAGATTCGTCGTCTCGGGACGATTTCTCGAGAAATTTTTCAACCTGCGGCGTGTGCGGCGTTGATAACGATTTGTGACGAGCGCGTGCGACAATGCGGCATGCGTTCTGCCAACCGATGGCCGCAAGCCATCTTTGCGGGCACCGGATTCTCAGGCTAGTGCCTTTCCGTTTCGATGGAATCGAAGCGGGGCTCTGGATTCCAGATGTGGCGGGTTTTCTTGACGCGAACCGGCGCTATCCGATCAGCTTCTTGCAATAGGCTGCCCCGTCGCTGACAGCATCGCGTCCCTTCCAAGCCAAAGAGGTCAGACGTCCAGCCAGCGACGGATGGCCGCGCAAGCTGCGCGATGCCAGGATGTGGTCGACCTTGTCGGGAAACCGGCGCACTTCTGCTTCCACCATGGCGTTGATCTGGTCCATCAGATTGCGCAGACGCTTCCCCCAATCGGTTTCGTCGAGCCGATCGATGTGGGACTGCAAGGCGTGTTCGGTGGCGTCGATCTCGATCAGAAGCTCCTTGGCGACCAGGACTCGCTCGTTTTTCAGGGCCACACGCAACGCCAACCGCTTGTCGTCCAACTGGTCCAGCACCATGGTGACTGCGATCGCATAGGGCGTAGCAGCGATATCCGCAGCGTTCTTGCTTGGCGCAAGCCTGGTGGTAAGGCGGATCAATTGCCAGGGAGTCTTGAGCCGCCTGGCTACCAGCGCCATTGCGAAGGCAAGCTCCTCGGCGTTGCTTTTTCTGAACCCATCCAGCAACTGCGCTACTTGAGAGACGCGGGCGTCGTCGAATTTATCGATTGCGGCCGGTAGTGCGTCGTTGAATTTCGCCAAGGCGTCGCGTGTGCGCAGCACGTGCAGCATCTTGGTCAGGTCGCCATAGGCCGCATGCGAAGCGGTATAGGTCGCGAGTTTGATGCGGGTCTGCTTGACGCCATCCGGCGAACCAAGCGTGCTCTCGAGATATTTCACGATCTTGGTCTGGAACGTGCCGGCAACCTGCTTTATTTCTCGTTGATTGTCGGCGGCGATCAAATTTTTCATCTCGCTCTCATAGTCGCGTGCCATCGTCGGCAATAGATCCCGGGTGATCCATTCCCAGATTGGAGCCAGCGAGCCGCGCAGTATCCGGCCGGAATTGGCATGCTCCAGGGCGCCGTTGACGAGCAGAGGCTCCAGTGGGGTGAAAAAATAGCGCGATGGATTGGCCACGCGCTTCTGGGGCTGCCCGCTCTTCTGGAGCGGCTCGCTCTTGCGAAACTCGGCGCGCAATTTTTCCAGGATAGCCGCGGACCCAGGGATTTCGGCGCCGCAGACTTCCAGCCGCTCAAGCTCGGTCAGCAGGTTGCTGCGCGCCGTCGGCGTCAACCGCTGCAGGTAATCCTCAATCTTGTCGGCCCCAATCATGGCAAGCAATTTCCGCAATTTGAGTGGCGGTCAGCGATCGCCCCGGCGCGCGGGCACATATCGCCGCCCACTCGTCGAAATGAAGCCTAGGAAACCAGCATTGCGTAAATTGCAAATTAAGAGTTCGATCCGTGAAATGACGGGGGTGCGCGTTCGCGTGAAAACACGGGCTTCCACGGCAAGCAGAACATGGGAGGATTTCTCACTCAAATGGCGCGAGAATTCTCAGGCGCTGATTAACTTCTTCCAATAGGCCGCTCCATCGCTCACGGCATCGCGTCCCTTCCAGGCCAAATGGGTCAGGCGTCCGGCCAGGGATTGATGGCTGCGCAGGCTGCGCGATGCCAACACGTGGTCGACATTGTCGGGAAACCGGCTCACCTCCGCCTCCACCAGAGCGCTGATCGCGCTCATCAGAATTTGCAGGCGCTTCCCCCAGTCGGATTCGTCGAACCGATCGATGCGGACTTGCAACGCGTATTCGGCGTCGTAGATCTCCGTCAGAATTTCCTTGGCGACGAGGACCCGATTGTTCCTCAGGGCGATGCGCAACACCGACCGGCTGTCTTCCAACCGGTCCAGCACCATCGAGACCACGGCCGCATAGGGCGTAGCGGCGACGTCCGCGACGTTCTTGCTCGGCGCTGCCTTGGTGGCGAGACGGATCAAATGCCAGGGAGTCTTGAGCCGCGTCGCCACCAGCGCCAGCGCGAAGGGAACCGTCTCGGCATTTGTTTTCCTGACCCCGTCCAGCAACGCCGATATCTTGGCGACCTGCGCGTCGTCGAATTTTCCGATTTTGGCTGGCAGCGCATCGCCGAGCTTCGCCAACACGTCGCGTGCGCGCAGCACGGACAGCATTTTGGTCGCATCGTCGTAGGCCGCTTGCGAGGCCGTATAGATCGCGAGCTTGGTTCGAGCCAGGGCGGCGCTGTCCGGCGCGCTGAGCGTGCCCTCGAGCGATTTGACGACCTTGGTCTGGAACGTGCTGACAACACGCCCGGCCTCTCGCTGATTGTCGGCGGCGATCAGCCGGTTCATCGCGTTGACATAGTCGCGCGTCATCGTCGGCAACAGGTTTCGGCTGATCCATTCCCAGACTGGAGATATTGACCCGCGCAGTATCCGCCCGGAATTGGCATGCTCCGGAGCGCCATCGACGAGCAGCGGTTCCAGCGGCGCGAAGAAATAGCGCGCGGGATTGTCCAGGCGATTATGGGTCTGTCCGTCCTTTCTGAATTCCATGCGCAATTTTTCCACGACCGTCGCGGAGCCAGGCACTGCTGCGTCGCAGGCCTCCAACCGTTCGAGTTCAATCAGAAGGTTATTGCGAGACAGCGGCGTCAATCGCCGCAGAAAATCCTGAATCCGATCGGGTTCTGGCATGGTACGCAATTTCTACAATTCGATTGGACGTCGGCGATCGACCCTTTGCATGCCGGTATGTTCGCCCGCATGGAACCAAGAGAAGCACATTGCTGTAAATTAAGAGTAATGCCCGCCCGTGAAACTACGGGCATGGGCGTTAGCCAATGGCGCCCCAAAAGGTCAGTAGTACTACGGAGGTTTGATCTCTCCACGTAACGTTTGTGGCGATGCGCGGCCGATCCGCTCAATTCGTCCACAGCGGCAACGCTTTGCTAACTTAAAATCACCGTAGTCTTACTAGGTAGAAAATTAACCCTCAAAGAGGGCAGGCTCGTTAAACAAATTACATGTCACAGCAAGAAAACCGAATCAGCGATTCGCATTTCTCGAAGTGGACCGAAGGCGGCACGCCTTCGGAAGGCGATCAGGAAATCGCCCGGCTGTCGGCTGCGCGCGCACAGGCGATGGACGAAGCCGGGGCCGCAATAGCACGTCAGCTCAACGGGCCGCTGACTGCGCTGCTGCTCTACATGGGTGAGATCAAGCAACATAGCCATCAGTTTTCGCAATCTGCGGGGGAGCGGGTTTACCTGCAGCAGGTGGTACAAAATGCGCTTCAACAAACCGAGCGCGTCTGCGCCATGATGAAGCAGCTTGCAGACAATCACCCGACATGTGCGCTTGCGCCAGGCCGCAAGGGTGCCTGGAAGACGCGAGCCGGCCAAGCCGACGATGCCGTTCGCGCACCGGACGTCATGTTGTCATCAGGCTCCGGCCAGAAACCCTTGACGCGGCGCGAGCGCGAGGTTCTGAACCTCATCAGCGAGGGGCACTCCAACAAGCAAGGCGCCCTGCGGATGCGTATCAGCCCCAGGACTTTCGAAAGCCATCGCGCCGAGGCGATGCGAAAGCTCGGCGCACGAAACACGGCGGACCTTGTCCGCAAGGCGCTGTTGCATCCGGTTGTCTAGCCGATGACGGCACGCGCCGTGCATCGACGGCACGCTATCATCCAGACGCGTTGCACGCCGGCCGGTTCAGGCTGGGATTTGTCGATTGATGTCGGAAGCCCGGCGATGCCTTTCGGCCTGCCGTTCGACAGCCTTGCCGCTCAGTAGAAGTCTTCTGTGAAGGCGCGAACGCGCGGCGTCGGCCGCATCGCGTCGGCTTTGATTTTTGGCTCGGTCGGAACGATGGTGATCGTCCACTGTGCCGGAACGCTCGACTTGCTCTCCAGCACCGATCGAACATGACCGGTGATTGTCGAGCCGGCAGACCTGACGGTTGCGGTTCTGCCGTTGAACTGCGCGATACGGAAACGCCGGACTTCTTTCTGGTCGGTCGTCTCAAACGTAAACATGAAGCGCTCCTCTGTTCCCGCCGACTATCGCCGTTTAATATTATCCATGTATGAAAATTTGAAGCCGTAGAAGTACCGTTACGCGACTGCGGTGCGGGTCGCGCCAGGCTCGGACATCCTGCGCTCAACCCGACGCGCCCCGAATGATCCAATGGATGCAGCGCGGCACTTGTTCGACCCACTATCC
>Ga0209871_1000362_pt1 | contig 12524 bp, 12 predicted proteins | sample OrgsoiDNA2013045_FD_185795 | JGI IMG/M metagenome (GOLD analysis project Ga0209871, IMG submission 185795) | Permafrost soil microbial communities from the Arctic, to analyse light accelerated degradation of dissolved organic matter (DOM) -... | ecosystem: Environmental > Terrestrial > Soil >... | reverse complement strand
CGACCTTGAAGACAACGCCGAGAGCGCTCCCGCACTCAGCCCCCAGGAACTGCGCGCTCTCATCCTCTACGCCTCGGGGCTTCCCATGAAAAGCGTTGCCCGGCGCCTCGGAGTCTCGATCTACACCGCTAAAGGTTACATCGACCGCGTCAGGGACAAATATGCTCACGCCGGACGCGAGGCCCGTACCAAGCTTGACCTGCATCAGCGAGCAGTCGAGGACGGGCTGCTCGTCTCGGAATGAACTCTTCCCCCTGCTGCGCATCTGCGCAGCGGCGGGAAACAAGCGACCGTGGCTACGGACGGCAAACCGTAATTCACCACCTATAGCGGCCTCGGCGCAAAGCAGTTCAGCCTGTGGGGTATCTAAACTCGGCTACCGAGTTGACCTGCGGATTTATGCGGCCCGCTCGTACTCGTTGATGAGCGCGCCGAGGACGGGCCGGCGCTTGATCCGCTCCTGCGAGAGGTCGGCAGGAGGGTGGTCGGGTCGCGGAGGGTGCAGCTGGCGGCTGCGGTGGGGTCTGCGTCCGTTGTAGTGGGCCTCGTACTCGGCCAGGATCGACCTCAGGTGCCGCTGGCCGAAGATCAGCATCCGGTCGGTGACCTCGGTCCGGGCGGTGAGCACGAACCGCTCCGCAAAGGCGTTCGCGCGCGGGCTCCGGGGTGGGATCTTGACTGCCCCGATGCTGGTGCTGGCCAGGGCCGCATCGAACGACTCGGTGAACTGCCCGGCCCGGTCGCGGACCAGGAACTGGAAGTCCGCGGCGCGCTCCCCGAGGTCCATCAGGAGATTGCGGATCTGCTGGGTAGTCCACTGGCCGTCTGGGTGCGCGGTGACCCCGAGGATGTGCACATAGCGGGAGCCGACTTCGATGACGAACAGGCAGTAGAGGCGCTGCAGCGTGACCGCGCAGTCGACGTGGAAGAAATCGGCGGCGAGCATGGTCGCGGCTTGCGCGCGCAGGAATCGCCGCCAGGTCGTGTCGGTGTGCCGTTCCGGTGCCGGCGGGATCCGCAGGGCCCGGATTACCCGGCGGATGGTGGAGGCGCTGACCCGGTGGCCGAGCTTGAGTAGCTCGCCCTGGATCCGCTGGTACCCCCAGCTTCGGTTCTCGGTGGCGAGCCGCTCGATCAGGGCGGCGATCTCCGGGCCGACCGGCGGCCGGCCGGTCCGGTGCGGGTAGGTCCACTTCCGGGCGATCAGGCGGCGGTGCCAGCGCAGGACGGTGCCGGGCGTGACCAGCCGGTACATCCGCAACCGGGCCGGGAGGACCCGGATCAGCGCGGCGAGGACCGCCCGGTCGGCCCAGTCCAGCCGGGGCCGCGGCCGGGCGCGGCGCAGCACCGCAACCTCGTGCCGGAGGACGAGCAGCTCGGCGTCCTTGGACGCTGCCGACCGGCTGAGCAGGACCAGCCAGCTGCAGATCCGGGCGAACATCAGGTAAAGCAGACGGATGGGCATGGCCGACCATCATGCCCTCCTCGAGCTGCCAGCGTCGTACCAGCTCAAGAGGGTTGCAGACTTCTGACACCCCGCAGGTGGAGCTGGCCGAGCCGGTAAAATTCCCCAGCATGGGCATGCTCGGCCGGGCGGATGTGATCCGCCCGGTCGAGCGTCAGTACCTCGACCAGCATGCGCGGACAGGAGCCACAGGCGCGGTCCGCTGCCTGTGCGTCGTTGGCACGGAGCTGGGGCTACGCGCCGACTTCACGCCCGGCGGCCGCCCATGCCAGGGGCGCCGATATGGCGCGGGCCACGCCGTTCAGGGTGATCGCCGCAGGCCCTCAGCAGCCTGATCGGCACGTTCATTTTCCCCTGACAGCGTGCCCCCGCGCGGCTGGCCGCCAGCAGCCGGGACCGCGGCCATGAACGCAGGCGGCCGGCACGACGGTCGGTGGCGGAGGTCACGCGGCAGCAGGACTAAGGGCTCTGCGCCCGTCCGCCGGCCGGTGTTTTGATGGGTGAGCGACTTCGGGTGCCGTGGCCGGCCCACGGGGCACGGATGTCGCGATACAGGGATGCACTCGAAACGAGGCGGGCAGCGATGACAGAAAACGATCCCGGACAGCAGGTCGTGGTGGCGGGCGTCGACGGCTCGCCCGAGTCGATCGAGGCGCTGCGCTGGGCCAGCCAGTACGCCGCGGCAACGGGCGCGACAGTACGGGCGGTCCGGGCCTGGCGCTACCCCTCAGCTGTCGGGCCGACGCCGGTCGGGCTGGCGCCGCAAGCGGTCACCAGCGAGGTCGAGCAGCACATCAGCGAGGAGCTGTCCGAGTCCGTCGCTGAGGTATACCCGGACCCGGCGGCGGCCCGGCTTGAGATCCGGGTAACCTACGGGCCCCCCGCGGAGGTGCTGATCGGCGAGTCAAAGGAGGCCGATCTCCTAGTCATCGGGCATCGCGGCCATGGTGCCTTTGCCGGCATGCTCGTCGGCTCGGTGAGCATCCACTGCGTCACCCATGCGTCGTGCCCCGTGGTCGTCATCCGCGGTGAGTAACCCGCCGCCCCGGCGCCTGAGACATCCGCGCCGCCGGAAACATCCGTAACTGAGACAACGGCAAGGAGCTCGATAATGACGACCCGGCAGCAGCCGCTGACCCAGGCCGACGCCGCGACGATCGACGGCTACTGGCGGGCGGCCAACGCGGAGTTCAACGCGCTGTTCACCACTAGCCGGCCGGTGATCTTCGCCTATCACGGCTACCCGTGGCTGATCCACCGGCTGACCTACAGCCGGGCCGCGCACGACCAGTTCCACGTTCGCGGCTACAAGGAGGAGGGCACGACGACCACGCCCTTCGACATGCTGGTCATGAACGACATGGACCGGTTCCACCTGGTCATGGACGTGATAGACCGGGTGCCGGGCCTGGCCAACTCCGCTGCGTGGCTCCGCCAGCAGATGGTCGACACGCGCGCCCGGCACCACGGCTGGACTCGTGAGTACGGCGAGGACCTGCCCGAGGTCCAGAACTGGGTCTGGCCGGCGCCGGCCGCCGATGGCTCATGACCGGTGTCCTGGTCGTCAACGCGGGATCCAGCAGCCTCAAGGTCTCGGTCCTGGACGGGACCGGGAACATGGCCGCCGCGCTGAACCTGGATCACTGGGACGGCAGCGCGGATCACCGCCGGCTGCGATCGTTTCTGCACGAGCAGGCGGAGGTCGGTGCCATCGGCCACCGGGTCGTGCACGGCGGCAGCCGGTTCACCCGGGCGACCCTGATCGACGACTCGGTCTGCGCGGGGATCGAGGACCTGACCGACCTGGCGCCGCTGCACCAGCCGCGCGCGCTGGCCGGCATCAGGGCCACGACGCAGGCGCTGCCGGACGTGCCCTCGGTGGCCTGCTTCGACACCGCGTTCCACGCCAGCCTGGCGCCGGCGGCCGCCGCCTACGCGCTGCCCGGGGCCTGGACGCAGCAGTTCGGGCTGCGGAAATACGGGTTCCACGGGCTTTCGCATCAGTACGCCTCGCGCCGCGCCGACCGGCTGCTGGGCGGCGACCCGGGCCGGCTTCGCCTGGTGACCTGTCATCTGGGGGCCGGATCGTCGCTCGCTGCGGTCCAGGGCGGCCGGAGCGTCGATACCACCATGGGCTTCACGCCGCTGGACGGCCTGGTGATGGCGACCCGCTGCGGGAGCGTCGACCCGGGCCTCATCATCTGGCTGCTGCAGCACGGCAGGCTGGACCTGGCGGAGGTGTCGGCCGGGCTGGAGCACTCCTCGGGCCTGGCCGGCCTGGCGGGCCTGCCGGACGGCTCGGGTGACATGCGCGAGGTCCGGGCCGCGGCGCTGGCGGGCAGCGCGCAGGCCCGGCTGGCGATCAACGTGCACGCCCGCCGGCTGCGCGGCGAGATCGCGGTGATGGCTGCCGCCCTGGGCGGCCTCGACGCGCTGATCTTCACCGGCGGCATCGGCGAGCATCAGCCGCAGGTCAGGGCGGAGGCGGCGGACGGCCTCGGCTTCCTCGGCGTGGCGATCGACCCGGCGCGCAACGCCGACGCCGACGGGGACGCCGACATCTCGGCGGCTTCCGCTCCGGCCCGCACGCTGGTCATCACGGCCCGCGAGGATGTCGAGATAGCCCGCCAGGTCCGCGAGGTGCTGGGCTGGGAGACGCCATGACCAGTCAGGAGATGTCCGTCCTGCGCGCCCAGCCGTTCCTGCGCGGACTGCCGGCCAGGCAGCTGGCCGAGCTGGCCGAGCATGGCCGGCACATCGTGGTCCCGGCCGGGCAGTCACTGTTCGAGGAGGGCTCGACCGCCGACCGGTTCTGGCTCATCGACGCCGGCCAGGTCACGCTGGACGCGCTCGTGCCGGGCCGCGGCCGGGTCGTGATCGATCAGCTGGGCCGCAGCGACGTGGTGGGCCTGTCCTGGATGCTGCCTCCCTATCAGTGGCGGTTCGGCGCCGCCGCCACCCAGCCCTTGCAGGCGTTCGAGTTCGACGCCCGCGCGGTCCGCGCCGCCTGCGACGCCGACTCGGTGCTCGGCTTCGAGCTCAGCCGACGGTTCTCCGCCGTCCTGCTGCGCCGCCCGCAGGCCACCCGCGCCCGGCTGCTCACCGCCTGCGCGCAGCAGCAGCCGCCGGGCGGATCCGGACACACCCGACCCGCCGGACTCAGGTCAGCTTGGCCGGCGGGAGGAGCCTGACCGGGCCGCGACGCCCTGGCAGTTCCTGCTGCAGGTCGACGACCGGCTCCAGGATTCCCGGGTCGCAAGTGGCCTGGACGTGCTCCTCATCCGCGGCGGACAGGGCGGTGCGGCGGCCGAAGGCACCGTACCGGAACTCGGAGTGGTCCTTGCCCTCCTTTCCATCGTGCCGCTCGGCCTTGGTGGTCAGGGTGCCGCCGGACACCGTCACGGCGACGTCCCGGGGCGCCCCAGCAGGGACGAAAGTACTCAGCTGCCGGGGTCCGGCGCCGCGGTACACCAGGAGCGAGACCGCGATGTACTGGCAGGCGAATGCCGCCACGGTGCAGGCATGAAAGACCTCGTGGAACCCGAACCGCCGGGGCCACGGGTCCGGCCGCCTGAGCCCGTAGGCAACGCCACCCAGCGTGTAGCGCACCCCGCCGGCCGCTATGAGGACCAGGGCGGCCAGCCCGGCGCCGCGCAGCAACTGCGGCAGGACGAACGCCGCGGCCCAGCCGAGGGTGAGGTACACGGGGACATACGCCCACCGCGGCATGTAAGGCCAGGCCACGCCGAAGACCGCTCCGAGCGTCGCGCCGCCCCAGACCACGCAGAGGATTGCCAGACGGGTGCTGCCGTGCAGCGCGAGCACGGCGCGCGGCGTGCAGGTGCCGGCGATCAGGAACAGGATGCTGGCGTGATCGAGCCTGCGCAGCAGGACGCGCATCCGCAGTGACCACGTCCCCGGGTGACAGGCGGCGCTGACGGTGAACAGCAGGACCGCCGTAGCCGCGAAGATGCCTGCCGCCACCGCGGCCCGGGCCGTCGGCGCCCTGGCGGTCAGGACGATGCCGGCGGCCAGGACGGCCGGCGCGGCAGCGGCATGTATCCGGCCGCGCCACCGGGGCTTGAGGGGCGGCCGGGGCGCGAGCGCCACCGGGTGCCGACGTCAGCGACGCTCGGCACGCCGCTGTTCTTCACTGGGCCCACTGTTAAGTTACCTGCCGGTAGCTACTTCCGTGAGAGGCCAAAGGTCCCGGCCGCAGGAACCAAGTCCTGGTCTTTCGGCCCTTCTCCAGCCCGCCTGCGCCTGATGGCCTGGAGTGGTCAGACAGGCAGCGCTCTCACAGATGCAGGGCTCGTAGCAACCACGAGGTGAACACTAATGACCCGCAGGGATATTCACCTTGATGCCATGCTTCGTCATCTCGGCGCGGCGTACTACGAGTCCCTGCACAGCAGGGCCCGGCCCGCCGACGTGACGCGCGCCCTTGACCAGGTCGCCGATCACATGGGCGAGCAGGCCATCGGCCGCTCGGCCGACCGGACGCCTGCCACCGCCACGCAGCCGCGGGACAGCGGCTCCCAGCGCCATCTGCCCGAGCACCATGGCCGGTGGCCCAGCCGGGTCCGGGACATCATGACGACATCCGTCGTGACGGCCGACCGGATCACCTCATACAAGGAGATCGCCGGCCTGCTGGCCGAGCACCAGATCAGCGGGCTGCCCGTGCTGACCCTCGGCCGGCACGTGGCCGGGGTCGTCTCGGAGGCGGACTTGCTGGCGGCCCGGGACAAGCTGCAGGACCCGCACCCGGCCAGAACCGTGCTGCACATCACCGCAGGCCGCGGACGTCACCCAGGCCTCACTGCCGGGGACCTGATGACGTCCCCGGCGATCACGATCCACCCGGATGCGACCATCGCCGGGGCGGCGCGGGCCATGAATACCCACCACGTCCGGAGGCTCCCCGTCGTCGATCCCGACGGGAAGCTGACCGGCCTGGTCAGCCGCCGCGATCTGCTCAGCGTGTTCCTGCGCCCCGACGAGGAGATCGCCCGCCAGATCAGCGAGCTGGTCAACGAGATCCTGCCCGGAGATCCGGCCGCGATCAAGGTGGTCGTGCGCGACGGTGTGGTGACCCTCACGGGTCAGCCGAGCCTGGCAGGGCAGAAGGACCTGCTCCCGGTCGCGGTCCGCCTCGCCTGGGATATCGACGGAGTGGTTGATGTCGTCAACAGGACCAGCTCGGACTCCCGATCCGGCTGACCAGGAGCCCGGCGGCCCGGAGTCCGGAGCGGGATCGTCCTACCCGCGTGGCGCAGGTGGTCGGGCTGCGTATGCCAGCCGGGCGGGGACCTCGGCAGTCAGCTGGTATGCACAGAACGGGCCACGGCGATGGTGTGCCCGGCGATGAACCGCGCGGCCGAACGACACAACATGGCTGGAAACCCGCGCCCCACCTGGCACCGGCCTGGCGGCCGCTGGCAGTGACCTCAGCGGCTGCTGAGGCCTAAGTGAGAGCTGGGGTCCGCAAGGGAGCTGCGCCAACGGCATGAACTGGCTGCTGCTGAATGCGGCCGGCCCACGGTCCGCGGACGATGACCACGGGGCAGCGGGCGTGGTGCACGCAGTGCTGGGTGACCGAGCCGAGCAGGGCACCGGGGGAAACCGCCATATCCGCGGCTGCCGAGGACCAGCAGGTCCGCGCCCCCGCAGACATCTAGCAGCACATGCGCCGCGGGGCCCTGTCGCACCAGCGTGGTGATCGGCACGTGACTGGCCGGGCCGGCACCGAGCTGACGGCCGCGTCGACGACCTTCTGGGCGGCCTCCCGGAGGTCGGCGGCCTCGGTCCTCACTACCGGCGCCCACGCGTAGCCGGCCACGAGGGCCGGGTACTGCCAGGCCTGCACGGCCGCGCCGGTGAGCTCGGCCTGCGCCGCGGCCCAGCGCAGCGCGTCCAGCGAGGAGGGCGACCCGTCCAGGCCGACCACGATGCGCGGGGCGGCGGCTTGTCCTGGCAGCTGCCGTCCCTCAGCGCAGCCTTCGCAGGAAGGGGTCCCTGGCCTCTGCCGGGGCCACCCGGACGCGTACGTCCACGGCGCAGGCCCCGCCCGGGCTGGCGACGATGGGATTGAGATCCAGCTCGGCGATCTCGGGAAGGTCATCCGCCAGCCGGGATACGCGCAGCAGCACCTCGGCCAGGGCTCCGGTGTCGGCGGGCTGGGTGCCCCGGTGCCCGAACAGCAGCGGCGCGGCGCGCAGTTCGCGGATCAGGTCGTGCGCGTCAGCCTGCGTCAGCGGTGTCAGCCGGGCCGCGTAGTCGCCCAGGATGTCGGTGGTTACCCCGCCGAGCCCGAACACGACCAGCGGCCCGAAGACGGGCTCTTGCACGACGCCGATGAGCACCTCTATGCCGCCGGTGAGCATCGGCTGCACCAGGACCCGGCTGAGCCGGGACCCGAACTCGGCGGCTAGCTGGCGGTAGCCCTCGGCAACGTCCTGCTCGGTACGCAGGTCCAGCTTGACCGCCCCTGCCTCGCTCTTGTGCACCAGGTCCGGGGCTTCCGCCTTGAGCACCACCGGGCCGCCGAGGCGGGCCGCGGCCGCGATAGCCTCCTGCTCGCCCGCGGCAGGCAGCGTAGCCACGACCGGGATCTGGTAGCACGACAGCAGCTCGGTAGCCAGCGCCGCCGGCCGCCAGCCGCCGCCGGGACTGCTGGCCAGGAAGCCGGCGATCAGCTGGCGCGCCGCCCCGGCGCGGAGCGCGCCGAGCTCGGGGACGCGACTGCTCTGCCGGTCGCGCCAGGCGCGGTATCTCGCGGCGTGACCGAGCGCCCGGGCGGCGCTCTCGGGATAGGCGTAGGCAGGCAGCCCGGCAATGGCCGGGAGCTCAGCAGCCTGCCCGGCGGGCGGACCTGGCGACCCGGCATCCGGCACTGTCCCGGCGCCCGGTCCCTCTACGGCCGGTGCTTCGGTGGCGTGCGCGTCGTGGTCGCGCCGGAGCAGCCGCACGGCCTCCGGCTGCTCCAGCAGGGCAACGGCGATCGGCTTGCTGATGGCCGCGCCGGTGATGGCCGAGCGCAGATCGGCGAGGGCGGTGGGCACCGTCACGGCGATCACGGCGTCGACGCCGTCGTCCGCGGCGGCCTGCTCGAGGCAGGCGCGGAACGTGTCAGCGCTCACCCCGGCCGTGGTGTCCACCGGCCCGGCGACGTCGGCGGCGGCTGGCAGCAGCCCGCGCAGCCGCCGGCTTGTCGCGCCGCTGAGCTTCACGACCTTGAGGCCGTGGTCGCCGCACGCGTCGGCGGCCAGGACGCCCGCGCCGCCCGCGTTGGTGACGATCGCCACCCGGTTGCCGGCCGGCAACGGCTGGCAGGCCAGCAGCGCCGCCGCCTCGACCAGCTCGCCGAGGCTGCTGGCGGCGATGATGCCCGCCTGGCCGAACAGGGCCTCTCGCGTAATCAGGGGCGTCGCGGCGGCCGCCGTGTGCGAGGCGGCCGCGCTCTGCCCGGCTTCCGAGCGGCCGCCGACGACGGTCAGCACGGGCATCCGCTGGCCGACCCGGCGGGCCGTGCGCGCGAACTTGCGCGGGCTGCCGAACGACTCGACGTAGAGAACGGCCAGGCGGGTCAGGCCGTCCTGCTCCCACCACATCAGCATGTCGTTGCTGGACACGTCGTACTTATCACCGACCGACGCGAACGAGGACACCCCGATGCCCAGCCGCGACAGCTGGTCCAGCAGCGCGATCCCCACACCGCCCGACTGCACGACCAGGCCAGCGACTCCGGGGGCGGCCTGCTGCGCAGCGAACGTCGCGTTCAGGCCGATGGCGGGCACCTCGACGCCCAGGCAGTTCGGGCCGACCAGGCGCATCCCATGCCTGCGGCAGATGGCCAGCAGGTCGGCGCCCGCGGTGCCCAGGCCCGAGGTGATCACCGTCAGCGCCCGCACGCCCTTGTCACCGCAGGCCGCCGCCACGGCGGGCACCGCCGCCGCGGGCACGGCGATGATCGCCAGGTCCACCGGCTCGGGCAGCGCGTCAACAGACGCCACGCACGGGACGCCCTCCACGTGCCGGGCGTGCGGGTTCACCGCGTAGATCCGCCCGGCGAACCCGCCGGCCACGATGTTGTGCAGGATGGCCCGGCCCACTGTCGGGTGCTCCCGGCTCGCGCCGGCCACGATGTTGTGCAGAATGGCCCGAGCCACCGTCGGCCGCTCCCGGCTCGCGCCGACCACCGCGACTGATCCCGGCTGCAGGAGGTAGCGCAGGCTGGCTACATCCGCGCGGCTCTCCCGGCTGCCGACCGACTGCAGGTAGCTGTCCAGGCTATGATCGGCGCCCCCGCCGGGGAGCGGGAATGTCAGTTCGGCGACGCCGTCGACGATCCGCCGCTGCGTGGGCAGCCCGGCGTCGGCGAACACGCGGAGCATCGCGGAGTTGTCCAGCAGCGTCTGCGCGGTGAAGGCACTCAGCCCGTGCCGCCGGGCCAGCGAGACCAGGTGCTCGAGCAGCAGCGTGGCGACCCCGCGCCGGTGCATGTCATCGGGCACGGCGAAGGCGATCTCCGCGGTCCCGGCGGTTCCCGTGGGCTCATAGCTCGCTACCCCGACCAGTCTTCCCCCCAGCCAGGCCAGGAGCGCAGCGTGATCGGCGCCCGGCTCCCGGCAGACGCGCATGGCTTCCCGCTCGCCCAAGCGGGGACTCAGGCTGAAGAAGCGCAGGTAGATATTGTCTGGCGACATCGCGGCGTGCATCTCGCGCACGGCCGCCACGTCCTGCGGGCCGGCGGCCCGGATCTCGACCGTGCTCCCGTCGGTCAGCAGGGCGTAGGAACTGGCGCCCGTGTCCAGGTCCGCCGCAGCCGTGCCGGAGCCGGCCGAGGCCTGCCGGGCAGCCGGCCTGTTCGGCGCGATCACAGCGCATCCTCGCGGCCGCTGTTAAGGCGGGCACGCCCAAGGATCGTACGGCCAACGGGGACACTGGCCTGGCTGCCGCAGTCCTCCTCATCTTGGGCGGCCGGGACGATCACGACGGGGCAGCGCGAATGGCCGGTGCAGTAGCGGCTCACCGAGCCGTGCAGTAGCCGCCGCACGCTCAGACCGCGGTTCTGCCCGACGACCAGCAGGTCGCCGTCGTCAGTCGCGATATCGGTCAGCGTCGCACCCGGGTCGCCCTCCGGCGTCTGCACGGTCACGGCAACGTCAAGCGGCGGGCCGCCCGCCGCGATCTGGAAGGACTCACGGACACGCTCGGCCGCCCCCTGGCACTGCTCGCCCCCGTCGAAGGTCAGGACGAGATGCGGGTGAACCCGCACCGGCCGCCGCCGGCGGCGGCCACCGTGCCGCGGCAGTCCCAGCGCCCATGACCGTACAGCGACAAGCTGCACGCCCCCGATCCTGGCCTGGCTGACGGCCCAGCGCAGCGCGTTCAGGCCGCCCGGCGAGTCGTCGATCCCGACGACGATACGCCGGGGCGTTCCAGCTAGGCGGCTCCGCTCGTCCCCTTTCCCGGTTGCCGGCGGCGGCTCCTCGGGCAGGCGAGCCGGCGCGCGTTCAGACGTCACCACGTTCCTCATGAGGTACTCCTCCGGTGCTGCTATCCAACCAGCCTGTCGCACCCTGACCGCGGCCGCTGGAGGACTGCGGCCCGTAACGGCAGGACCTTTGTCCTCCCGGCGGCGCAGGCAGCGGCGGCCGGCGGCGGCAGCGGCAGCCGGGATCAACGTCCATGCGACCACGGGCGGTCGGCCCTGCGCCGGACGGCGCCGGCCTGGTGAGCTAACCCCCGTTGGCCAGCGGCCGGGACCGGTCGGGATGCCGCGGCGGCAGGGAACAGCTGTGAGCGCGCTCGACCCTTCGCGGTGACAGTCCGGGATCACCACCGTGTACCACTTCATCTTCGTGCCGCCGGCCCTCGGGCTATCGATCCTGGTGGCCATCCTGGCGGCCAACTCCTGGATGCAGCACCCGGTCGGCTACAAGATCAGCTCCGTTACCCACCGCGCGGAGCTGACCAGCATCGTCAAGCTGCTGACCAACTCGACCGTCCTGGCCGCCTGGCCGCACGTCTGGTTTGCCAGCTTCCTGATCGCGGGCGCCGTGGTGGTCGCGGCCAGCGCCTGGCACCTGGCGGCCGGGACACGGAACTGTTCCGCCGGACGGCGCGGATGGGCCTGCCCGTCACGCTGGCCGCCAGGATCGCCACGGCCGTCAGCGGCGACATCCAGGCCCGGCTGATGGACTCCCAGCAACCGATGAAGATCGCCGCCGCGGAGGCGCTCTACAGCACGGCGGGCCCGCCTCCTCGCTGGTCAGGGTCGGCTCGCTGAACGGCAGCCAGGAACTGTGGACCGTGCGCGTTCCGTACCTGCTCTCGCTGATCGCCACGCTGAGCCCCCGCGGCACGGTGCAGGGCATTAACAACGCCAAGCGGGCCTACGTGAAGAAGTACGGGCCGGGCAGCTACAAGCCGGTTATTCCGGTGACGTACTGGTCCTTCCGGTTCATGATCGGCTTCGGGGTGCTGGCCAGCGTGCTAGCGGCGGCGGGCTGCGGCTGACCCGGTGCCGCCGGATCCCGCGGACCGCTGGTTCTACTGGGTAGCGATCTGGGGTGTCGTGCTGCCTACGTCGCGACCACCATGGGCTGGATCTTCACCGAGAGGGGCCGGCAGCCTGGACGGTGTTCGGCGTCCTGTGCACCGCGCAGAGCGTCTCGCAGGGGGTCACGGCCAGCTCGGTGATCATCTCGATGACCGTCTTCACCCTGCTGTATGCCGCGCTCGCGGTGATCGCCGGGTGGCTCATGATCCGTCACGTCCGCGACGGCCCCCGAGGCTACCTGCCTGCGCAACATGGGAGCCCAGTTTCCCGCGAGCGTGGAGGGCGCCACGGCCGCCCAGCGCGCGACGTCACCGACGCGCTGACGCTGGCGCACCTGCTGGACTTTGATTCGACCTATGGTCGCATTGGCGCCAAGGTCGAGTACTCCGCGGGCTCGATCACCGTCGACGGCGCGCCGATCAGGGTGCTGTGCAGCCCTGACCCGAGCACTATCGACTGGGGCGAACTCGGCGTCGACATCGTCATCGAGTC
>Ga0209871_1000360_pt1 | contig 12543 bp, 10 predicted proteins | sample OrgsoiDNA2013045_FD_185795 | JGI IMG/M metagenome (GOLD analysis project Ga0209871, IMG submission 185795) | Permafrost soil microbial communities from the Arctic, to analyse light accelerated degradation of dissolved organic matter (DOM) -... | ecosystem: Environmental > Terrestrial > Soil >... | reverse complement strand
CATGTTCGTCTTCTATTCGGAAGATACCGGCACATATTAGGTAATGCCATCGCTTGATTTCATCCAAGAGGCGACTCCCAACAAGGAGGGTGTCAACGCGGGAAAAATACTCGATCGTCTTTACGAACATGAGAAAGGACGGCAAGCATTATCGCGGACCCAGGTTCGATGCATGGAAGGTCTGGGAGGCGTTCAGCATTATGGCAAAGGCTCTAGCCTCTAACCGAGCATTCGGTGAGTACCGTTCCCATCTGAGAGGTGAGGTGACCAGGCCAGCGGGGCCTGCAAGGTCGCTGCTACGAAGCGCCCGAGATGGCCAGCGCTCGCAAGCCTCTTTCGTGAGGGAATCCGGGCTCGCCGACTCCAGGGTCTCCTCGAAACGCGTGCCCGGAACCGGCACAATGTCACTGACGGCCATCTCGTTCTCCTTCTCTCGGATTCGACTCCTTGAAGGACCACGAGGTGGCCGTCTCAGTTCACGCCGACACGCCCAGAACCAGTCGACTCACTCACAGCCGCACCAGCTACCCCAGACACCACTTCCGTGGACGTGAACCTCAGGGGTCGTTCTGCGGCCTGCACCCGCCGGTCAGGAGGAGGAGGAGGAGTCGCTGCTCGGCCGGCTGTTACTGTTGAGGAGCCGACCCGCGATCACTGAGGCGGATCTCGTGAGGACGTCGTCTCTCTTCTGCCGCTCGTGCTGAGTGATGACCGGGGGCACGGGCGATAGCAGCGAGCGGTCCGAGGCTCTTACGGGCACGGAATCGCTCGCGGCCCGGATGGTTCCGGACGTGCTGGTGGGCCGCAGTGGTGATTGCGGGGCGCTGGACGATCTGGTGGAGGCGATCCGCCGGGGCCTGAGCCGATCGCTGGTGATCGTCGGCGAGCCTGGCATCGGGAAGACCCGTCTGCTGCGGTACACGGCGCAGGCCGCCGGCGGCATGCGGACGAAGAGCATCGCCGGGGTGGAGTCAGAGCTGCGGCTCGGCTTCGCCGCGTTGCACCGCATGCTGGTGCCATTCCTTGACCGGATCGGCCTGCTGCCTGCTCCGCAGCGTGATGCGCTGGGTTCGGCGTTCGGCCTGGCTGCTGGGCCGCCGGCGGACCCGTTCCTGGTCGGCCTTGGCGTGCTGACGTTGCTCGCAGATGTTGCCGCCGAGCAGCCGCTGATCTGGCTGGTCGACGACGCGCAATGGCTGGACCGGGAGTCACTCGAAGTGCTCGGCTTCGTCGGGCGGCGCCTGCACGCGGACAGCATCGGCCTGCTATTCGGTGCCCGCGAGGCCTCGCCGGGGCTGACGGCGCTCGACGGGCTGCCCACCCGCCGTCTCGGTGGCCTCGAACCTGCGGCAGCCCGCGCACTGCTCGCTACGACCGTCTCAGGGCCTCTCAACGCTCGGGTGGCCGCACGGATCATCACCGAGACCGGCAGTAACCCGCTCGCATTGCTGGAGCTCGCCGGGCAGCTCACGCCAGACCAGCTGGCCGGCCGCTCGCCGCTACCGCAGCGGTTGCCGGTCGGCCGTCGCATGCAAGGGCACTTCCTGCGCCAGGTGAAGATGCTGCCGCCCGCCGCCCGCTCCTTGCTGCTGCTTGCCTCGGCGGCATCGAGCGATGACCCAGCAGCGCTATGGCGGGCAGCCGCACTGCTTGACCTGGGACCCGACGCCGCCGATCCCGCGGTGGCGCGGGACATCATCTCGCTTCATCCGCGGGTGGCGTTCCGGCACCCGCTGATCCGCTCCGCGGTTTACGAGGGGGCCCGGTCCGGCGATCGTTGCCAGGTCCACGACGCCTTGGCGAGAATCGCCGGACGGGACGGATACCCAGACCAGGCGGCGTGGCACCGCGCCGCGTCCACCGTCGTCCCGGACGAAGACGTCGCGGCCGACCTCGAACGCTCCGCCGCGCGAGCGGAACGGCGCGGCGGCTATGTCGCGCAGGCCACGTTTCTGGCCCGGGCGGCGGAGCTGACCCCGGATGCGCGAGAGCGCGCCGCGCGGCTTTTCGCCGCCGCCCAGGCGCATCTCGTCGCCGGAGACGGAGCCCTCGCCGAGGCGTTGCTGGACCTGGCAGCGCCTCGGCTAGCTGCGGCGGGAGTGCACGTGGCGGCGCAGCGCCTGCGGGCCTCGATCGCCGTGTTCTTCTCGCGGCACAAGGACGCGCCCGCCCTCCTGCTGGACACCGTCGCCGCCGTCGACCCACCCGACGTCCCGTTGATCCGCGAGATGCTCTTCGAGGCCATGCAGGCAGCGCTGGTCGCTCGCCAGTACACCACGGGCACCACGCCCGTCGATGTGGCACACGCAGCGCTGCGAGCACCCCGGGACCCGGCCTGGGCAATAACTGTCACCGACTTGCTGCTCGACGGCTTCGCCACCCGAACCGCCGTCGGCTACCCGCCGGCGGTGCCGTTGCTGCGCGCCGCGGTCGCGGCGCTCTTTACCGGCGAGCAGCCCGCACCGGTCGGCATACCGGCCACCATTCTCGGCTGGTTCGCCGCCGATGACCTGTGGGACGACCAGGGACGGCGGGCAATGCTTGGCCGCGCCGAGGCAGTCCAGCGCCGCCACGGGGCGCTGGGCGCGCTGCGGATAACCCTGGCGGGGCTGACCACGGGCGAGGTGTGGGCCGGGCGGCCGGCCGAGGCGGAGGCTCGCTACCTCGAGGCGGCCGAGATCTCCACGTCGATCGGGATACCGGCGCCGGCGACAACCGGGGTGCTGCTGGAGTTGCGGGCCTGGCAGGGCCGCGAGCAGGAGAGCCGGGCCATCGCCGAGATGACCGCGCAATGGGGCCAGCAGCGCGGAGCCGCCGTGCTCGAGGTCTTCGCCCTGATGGGGCTGACCGTGCTGGAGCTGGGCCTGGGCCGCTACGCCGAAGCGCTCAGCTGGGGCATGCGCATCTACGACGACGACCCGCCCGGCTTCGGCAACCGCATCTTGCCCGAGATCGTCGAAGCCGGCGCGCGCGGCGGCGACCACAGCGCCGCGCATGCCGCGCTCGGCCGCCTGGCTGACCGCGCGACGGCCAGCGGCACACCCTGGGCGCTGGGCATGCTGGCCCGGTCACGTGCGCTGCTGGCCCACGATGCGGACGCCGAGACTTTCTACCATGAGGCCGTAGCACACCTGACCGACACCTCGGTCCGCACCGAACTCGCCCGCGCCCATCTGCTCTACGGCGAATGGCTGCGCCGGCAAAAGCGCCGCAAGGACGCCCGATCGCAACTGCGCACCGCGTGCGACATGTTCGACGCCATGGGCGCGGCGGCGTTCGCGCGCCGCACCCGGGCCGAGCTGCTAGCGGCGGGTGACAGCCCCCATCAGCCCGCGGAGCGGCCAGGCCCGGACCTGACGCCGCAGGAGGCGCAAGTCTCCCGCCTCGCCGCCGCCGGCGCGACCAACGCCGAGATCGCAACTCACCTGTTCGTGACCACCTCCACCGTGGAATACCACCTCAGCAAGGTGTTCCGGAAACTCGACATCACCTCCCGCCGGCAGCTCGGGGCCGCCCTGACGCACTGACAGCGGCGGGCGGCCTGGCCATGCCGCCGTCAGTGCCTGTCGACCCCAGTGCGATCCGCGCCGAAACGGTCAGCTCACTGGGGTCTTTCCTGGATTCGCGGGCTGACTGGGCCGTGGTGTGCTGGCCAGGTCAAGACGGCGGCGACGCCCGGCACGCAAGGCTCAGCCCCGTCGTGCCCGTCACTGCATGCAGGAAGGACACCGGCATGTCGTTCATCACCGTCGGCAAGGAGAACACTACCGACATCAACCTCTACTACGAGGACCACGGGAGCGGCCCGGCGGTCGTGCTGCTGAGTGGCTGGCCGCTCGACAGCCGTTCCTGGGAGCCCCAGATACACCCGCTGCTGGCGGCCGGCCATCGCGTGATCGCCTACGACCGCCGCGGGTTCGGGCAGTCCAGCCGGCCGACCGAGGGCTACGACTTCGACACGCTCGCCGGTGATCTCGACAAGCTGCTGACCGAGCTCGACCTGCACGAGGCCACCCTGATCGGCTTCTCGCTCGGCACCGGGGAGGTCGCTCGCTACATCGGCACCCGCGGCACTGGCCGGCTGAAGGGCTGCGTCTTCATCGAGAGCCTCGCGCCGTCGTTCGTCAAGTCCGGCGAGAATCCGAACGGGGTCGACCAGGCGACGATCGACACGGTCCGCCGCGCGATCCTCGACGACCGGCCCGCGTGGCTCACCGGGCTGCTCGGGGACTTCCTCAACCTTGACGACTATCTCGGCAAGCGGGTCAGCGAGGAGACCGTGCGCAATAACTGGAACGCCGGCGCCGGGGCGTCACCATGGGCGACGTGGGCGTGCGTGCTCACGTGGCTGGACGACTTCCATGAAGACATCAAGCGGATCGACGTCCCGACGCTGATCCTGCACGGTACGGCCGACCGGATCCTGTCCGTCGAGGGCCAGGGCCGCCGGATGCACGCGGCCCTGCCGGACGCACACTACGTCGAGATCGAGGGAGGTCCGCACGTCATGTGCGTCACCCACGCCAAGGAGGTCAACCGAGAGCTACTGGAGTTCCTGCGCAGCGGCGTCCCCGCTGGTGGCCAGTAACACAGTCAATCAGGAGGCCCGGCCATGCCGTCTGCATCCGAAGCGAACTCGCAGCAGCCGATCGACGCGCTCGCGGCGAAGCTCAAGCGCACTGAGCTGCAGCACAAGCCATCCTCGATTCCCGGGCGGGAGATAGTGCAGGTGCTCACTGAGATCCCGTGCGGTGTCGAGTCGGGATGGCACATACATCCGGGGGAAGAGGTCGGGTACATCCTCGCCGGGACGGTGCAGATGATGATCGCGGGGCAGCCGACCCTCACCCTGCACGCCGGCGACCCGTTCCTCATGCCGCCCCGCACGCCGCACAACGCGCTGGACGTCGGTCCCGGGACGGGCCAGATGCTCTCCACCTACATCGTCGAGGCAGGGCAGCCGCTGGCAACGTTCGTTGACGGCCCGCTGGTCCCTCCGGCGACGCCGGAGACGGCATGACACGCGGCTGACGTGCTAGATCGCCAGGTCACCGGCGGTCGCGGCGACGAACGTCCGCGTGGCCTGGGCGAGACCCGGGCCACGTTTGAGCGGCCGGCCTGGGCCAGGCGAACCGGCCGGTCGGCCCGCGAAACCGAGGAAAACACGATGACCACCTTCGAAGCCGGGGACCCTGTTGCCGGAGTGACCGGAGCCTTGCCACGGCTCGAACCCCTGCGCAGGACAGCAAGCGGCTATCGGCACCGACGTGATCGCCTTGATGGACGCGCTCGGTATCGGGCGCGCCATCTTCGCCGGCTACGACTGGGGCGGCCGCGCCGCCTGCGTCGCCGCCGCGCTGTGGCCACAACGCTGCGCCGGCATCGTGTCGGTCGGCAGCTACCTCATCCAGGACATTGCCACCGCCATGACCCCGATCCGGCCCGACCTCGAAGCCGGCTTCTGGTACTTCTACTACTTCCTCACCGAGCGCGGCCAGGCCGGCCTCACCGCGAACAGGCGCGACATCGCCAAGGTGATATGGACGCGGAATTCCCCTCGCTGGCATTTCGATGACGAAACCCTGGACCGCGCCGCGGTCGCCTTCGACAATCCCGGCTACGTCGACGTCGTGCTGCACTCCTACCGGCACCGCCTCGGACTGGCACCCAGCTACCCCCCCTACGACCAGACCGAGAAGAGCCTTGCTGCGCAGCCGCCCATCACGGTCCCGGCTGTCACCCTGGACGGCCTGGCCGATGGCAACTTCCCAGCCACTGACGGCAGTACCTCGGCACGCCACTTCACCGGGCCCCGCTTGCACCACCAGGTGCCCAACGCCAGACACAACCTTCCCCAGGAGTCCCCAGACGCATTCGCCAGCGCGGTCCTGGAACTGGCAGACCTTCGGCCACAGTCCGGCCGGGTGTGATGCCCCGTGACTCCGTTAGCGAGGACGGGACTCACGAGACGACGCTAGCGAAAGGAGTAGTTGCCCTTACCGCCCAGAACCCCATTGTCCTCGAGCCCGCCGCACAGGAACTCGCCCGTGTCGGGGCGCCACAGGACGTCACGGCGACCAGGCGACCAGGCGATACTTCCCATCCGAGGGAAAGGAACCAGGCAATGACCACAATCATCACTAAGGACGGCACCGAAATTTACTACAAGGACTGGGGCGAAGGCCCGGTCGTGACGTTCTCGCATGGCTGGCCCTTGAGCGCCGACGCGTGGGACGGCCAGCTGCTGTTCCTCGCGCAGAACGGCTTCCGCGTGGTTGCGCACGACCGGCGCGGCCATGGCCGGTCCAGCCAGCCCTCATCCGGGAACGACATGGACGGCTATGCCGACGATCTCGCGGCCGTGATCGAGGCGCTCGATCTCAGCGGTGCCACGCTGGTGGGTCACTCCACCGGCGGCGGCGAGGTCGCCCGCTATATCGGGCGCCACGGGACGAGGCGGGTCGCCAAGGCGGCCCTGATCTCCGCGGTGCCGCCGGTCATGCTGAAGTCCGCGGCCAATCCGGAAGGGCTGCCGATGGAGGTATTCGACGGCCTGCGCGCGGGCCTAACCAAGGACCGCTCGCAGTTCTACAAGGATCTGGCCACGCCGTTCTATGGCGCCAATAGGCCGGGCGCCAAGGTCTCCCAGGGCGTGCTGGACCAGTTCTGGCTCTGGAGCATGCAGTCCGGCCTCAAGAACGCCTACGAAAGCATCAAAGCCTTCTCCGAGACCGACTTCACCGAAGACCTCAAGAAGATCGACGTTCCGACCCTGGTCCTGCACGGCGAGGACGACCAGATCGTTCCCGTCAAGGACGCAGCGGTAAAGTCAGCGCGGCTCATCAAGGACGCGATGGAAATCTACTATCCGGGTGCGCCGCACGGCCTCACAGACACACATACGGATCAGTTCAACGCCGACCTGCTGGCCTTCCTGCGAAGCTAACCCGCCTGCACCCGGAGCGCTGGCTCTCCGCCAAAGACAGCAGAGCCAGCAGCCCGATACACCTAGCCGCCAGGGTCACTGACCTTAGCCGGTGGGGCCGCTGACCTCGCCGGCGCGCGGCTGCTCCGCGGTCACCCGCTGTCGGGCCTGGACCTGCGGGTTGACGGCTGTGGCGCCTGTTATCCCTGAGCGGCCTGAATAACGGCTGCCAGGCGATCATGGTCCCGTTCATAACATCGCCAAACCGGCCCGTGGCACATGCCGCCATGTGCCCGACCGTGCCTCCGCTGCGTATCGGGCGACAAAGCCGCAGGATCTTGGGCCGGCTGCGCGCTCTTGCTCACCGTGCGGAACTAGCCGGCCAACGTCCGGCCTATGCGCCGGCAGGCGGGTCTGTGAGCAGCCTGGCGTTCTTTCGTTTTGTTCGTTTGTTGGTATGCTGGTCGTATGACAGTGATGACGGAGCGGACGCTGCTACCGCCGGAACACCCGGAGGGTCTTCGCGGCGTGCTCGCGTTGCTCGCGCCCCAATCGGCCGGGCATGCGACACTGACCGGCCCGGACGGGACGCGGCTGGAGCTGCCGGGCGAGGTATTCGAGGTGCTGCGCGAGGTGGTCGCCGCGCTGTCGCAGGGGCTTGCGATCACTGTCGCGCCGCATCAGACCGTGCTGTCCACCAGCGAGGCCGCCCAACTGCTGGGCGTGTCGCGGCCGACGCTGGTGCGCTTGCTGGAGTCCGGCGAGATGCCGTTCGACAAGCCAGGACGCCACCGCCGCGTCCGGCTTGCCGACTTGCTGGCCTACCAGCAGCGGTCCCACCGTGGGCGCGCGGCTTTGCTGGATCAGATGGTGGCCGACTCTGAGGATGCCGGGCTGTACGACCTGCCCGATGACGCGCCCTTCGAGCGCCTCCCACCGGGCGACGATCAGCGGCAAGGGTAGTCCCGCCGGTGTTCCCCGTCTTTCTGGATACCTGCGTGCTGCTGAAGCCGTACTTATGCGACACGCTGCTCAGCATCGCCGAAGCTGGCGTCTACCGACCGCTGTGGTCGCCGATGGTTATGGCCGAGCTGGAGCGCAACCTCGCCCGTCGTGGGCTGGATGAGAAGCGGATCACGCACCGCCTTGAACAGATGAACCAGGCTTTCCCCGACGCGCTCGTGACCGGCTACGAGGCACTCATCGACGAGATGACTAATGATCCGAAAGACCGGCATGTCCTGGCTGCGGCCGTCCGTGGTGGTGCTGAGGTCCTGGTCACCGAGAATCTCCGCGACTTCCCGGCCGAGGCCCTCAGCCCCTACGACCTCCAGGCGGTCAGCCAAGGACGCCTTCCTGCTCGACCAGCTCGACCTGCGCCCCGCCGAGGTGATCGATGCCTTGCGCCGCCAGGTCTCCCGCCATCACCGCGAGCCCCGGACAATCGAGGCCCTGCTAGCCATCCTGGGCAGTCCAGGGTCCGGCTGCCCGGACTTCGTGCTGGCATGCCACCAGATGCTCTGATGTGCGGTATCTGGTGCAGTGCCATGTGCTCGGGTAGCGGCGACCCCCGGCCGGGCGCTGATGGCCTGTCAGTGGCCGTGGCGGTCCGCCCCGGGTTCGGCGGTTCGCTGAGCGGCCGGTACAACTCGGCCGCCTGTCGGCTTGTGGGTGACTACGCCGCAGTGGGCCTGAGCCGTCGGCCCGGTTCCGGCCAGCTGGTCGTCGGGACTGGGCCGCTCAGCTGGACTGGCTGCATGACGGGCACGCTGCCCGGGCGGCCTGAAGGGCCGCTGCCGCAGGTGGGGCCCGGGCGGTGAATGGCCGTACGGTGGGGTGGTGGAGGTCCGGCTGTTCGGCGAGCTTGAGGCGGTGCAGGGCGACGCTGCCGTGCCGGTCCGGGGCGCCAAGCAGCGGGCCCTGCTGGCGCTGCTGGTGCTGCACCGCGGCGAGCCGGTCAGTGCCGACCGCCTGATCGACGTGCTGTGGGGCGACGGGCAGGCGGCGAACCCGGCCAACGCTCTGCAGGCCCAGATCGGCCAGCTGCGTCGCACCCTGGGCGCGGACGCGATCGTCACTACCGAAGCCGGTTATGCCCTCACCATCGGTTCCGGGGACGTTGATGTCATCCGCTTCGAGCAGCTGGTGGCGAAGGGACGCCGCCTGGCCGAGGAGGGCGAGGCGGCTCTGGCGTCAGCTGCCCTGAGTGAGGCGCTTGGCCTGCGGCGCGGCGAGCCGCTGGCCGAGTTCGCCTCCGCCGGCTTCGCCGACGCCGAGCGGGCGCATCTGGACGAGCTGGCCCTGGTGGCGGTCGAGGCCCGCGCCGTGGCGGACCTGGACCTGGGGCGGCACGCCGACCTGGCCGGCGAGCTGGAGGCCGCGTGCCGCCAGCACCCGCTCCGCGAGCGCCTGTGGGAACTGCTGATCGTGTCCCTGTACCGGTCCGGCCGCCAGGCCGAGGCGTTGCGGGCCTATACCGCCATCCGTGACCGCCTGGTGAATGAGCTGGGCATCGACCCAGGCCCGGCGCTGCGCGAACTTCAGGCCAGCATCCTGGCCCAGGACCCGTCGCTTGCCGCAGCCAGGCCGCCTCCGGCCCAGGCGGCGGGGGCGGCCGTCCCGCTCGCGGTAACCGGCAATCTGACGGAACAGCTGAGCGGCTTGGCAGGCCGCGAGCCCGAGCTGGCCCAGCCGCGGGAGGCGGAGATTCTCTGGGTACCGACTGCCCTGCTCGAGACGAAGTTCTATATCCCGCGGCCGCGGCGTGGTCTGGTGTCGCGTCCGCGGCTGAGCGAGCGGCTGGACCGCGGGGCCGCGTCGAAGTTGATGCTCGTCTCCGCACCTGCTGGCTTCGGCAAGACGACCCTTCTCACCGAGTGGCTTGCCACGGGACCGGCGGCGCCCGCCGATGAGCGGCTGACCGCGTGGCTGTCACTCGATCGGGGCGACAACGATCCGGCATCCTTCTGGGTCTATGTGATCGCCGCACTGCGGACGGTGGCATCCGAGATAGGCGAGAGTGCGCTGGCACTTCTGCGGGCGCCGCAGCCGCCTCCGGTCGAAACGGTGCTTACCGCGCTGCTCAACGACCTGGCCGCGATCGCGGCCGACATCGTGCTGGTGCTCGATGACTACCACGTCATCGACGTACGCGATGTGCAGGACGGGATGGCGTTCCTGCTCGACCATCTGCCTCCGGGGCTGCACGTGGTGATCGCCAGCCGGGCCGATCCGGCGTTGCCGCTGGCCCGGTTGCGGGCGCGCGGCGAGCTGGCCGAGATCCGCGCGGCGGAGCTGCGGTTCACCCCTGATGAGGCGGCGGCGTACCTCAACGAGATGATGGGCCTGCAGCTGACGGCGCGGGACGTGGCCGCGCTGGAGGCCCGCACCGAGGGCTGGATCGCCGCGCTGCAGCTGGCGGCGCTGTCGATGCAGGGGCGGGCCGACGTCGCCGGCTTCATTGCCGGCTTCGCGGGGGATGACCGTTATGTCGTTGACTACCTGTTCGAGGAGGTGCTGCAGCGCCAGTCCGATCATGTCCAGGCCTTCCTGCTGCAGACTTCCATCCTGGGCGGGCTGAGCGGTCCGCTGTGCGATGCCGTCACCGGGCACGGTGGCGGCAAGGCCATGCTGGAGGCGCTGGACCGGGGGAACCTGTTCCTGGTCCCGCTGGATGACCGCCGCCGGTGGTATCGCTACCACCACCTGTTTGCTGACGTGCTGCAGGCGCGGCAGCTCGACGAGCAGCCCGGCCAGGTGCCGGGCCTGCACCGGCGGGCGAGCGCGTGGTATGAGCAGAACGGCGAGCCGTCCGCGGCCATCGGCCACGCGCTGGCCGCCGGAGATTTCGGGCGGGCGGCGGGCCTGGTCGAGCTGGCGATCCCGGTCATGGCAAGGAGCAGGCAAGAGGCCACGGTACGTGGCTGGCTCGAGATGATCCCCGACGAACTCATCCGCGTGAGGCCCGTGCTCAGCGTTGGCTTTGCCGGCGCACTGCTGACTAGCGGCGAGCTCGAGGGAGTTGAGGGCCGGCTGCGGGACGCCGAACGGTGGCTGGACCCGGGAACAGGTGCCCGTGAGGGATCCCAATCCCCGCAATCGCAGATGGTCGTTGCCGACGAGGAGGGATTCCGCAGCCTTCCGGGGACGATCGAGATGTACCGCGCCGGACAGGCTCTGGCCCGGGGCGATTCACCCGGCACTGTCAGGCACGCCCGGCGGGCGCTCGATCTTGCGCCTGAGGATGACCACCTCTGCCGTGCCGGGGCATCGGGGTTGCTGGGGCTCGCATCCTGGGGCAACGGGGACCTGGAGGCAGCGCACCGGGCGTACTCCGAATGCGCGGCGGGGCTGCGGCGGGCCGGGCATGTCGCCGACGTCCTGGGATGCGCGATCGCGCTGGCGGACATACGGATCGCGCAAGGTCGTCTCGCCGAGGCGATGCGCACCTACGAGCAGGCATTGCAGCTTGTACCTGAGCAAGGCGGACCGGTTCTGCGGGGAACAGCAGGCTTGCACGTAGGGCTGAGCGAGCTCTACCGCGAGCGCGGCGACCTGCATGCCGCCACCCAGCACCTGCTGAAGAGCCAAGAGCTGGGCGAGCACACCGGATTGCCGCAGCACCGGTATCGCTGGCGGGTCGCGATGGCCCAGGTAAGGGAGGCTGAGGGAAATCTGGGCGGCGCACTTGACCTGCTCAACGAGGCGGAGCGCCTGTATGTGAGTGACTTCTTCCCGAACGTTCGGCCGGTCCCGGCGTTGAAGGCCCGGGTTTGGATCGCGCAGGGCAGGTTCGGTGAAGCCCTCGGCTGGGCGCGTGAACAGGGCCTGTCCGTTGATGACGACCTCAGTTACCTCCGCGAGTTCGAGCACATCACTCTGGCCAGGGCGCTCGTGGCGCAGTACCAGGACGAGCGTGCGGAGCGCTCCGTTCATGAAGCGACCCGGCTCCTGGAGCGCCTGCTTCCGGCGGCGGAAGCGGGGGGTAGGACCGGACGCTTCATCGAGGTCCTGGTGCTGCGGGCGCTCGCGCACCAGGCGCTCGGGGACATCCCGGCTGCGCTTGGCTCCCTGGAACGGGCGGTGACGCTGGCCGAGCCGGAGGGCTATGTCCGGGTCTTCGCGGATGAAGGCCCAGCCATGGCTTCCCTGCTGAGAGCGGCCGCGAAACGGGGGACCAGGCGGGACTATGTCCGCCGGCTCCTGGCAGCCGCGAGCGGGCCCGAGCACAGCAGCCCCACGGAACAGGCCCTGATCGAGCCTCTCAGCGAACGCGAGCTCGACGTGCTGCGGCTGCTCGGAACAGAGCTGGACGGCCCGGCCATCGCCCGCGAGCTCATGGTGTCCCTCAACACCATGCGGACCCACACCAAGAACATCTACGCCAAGCTCGCCGTGACCAACCGTCGGGCAGCGGTCCGCCGGGCCGCGGAACTTGGCTTGTCGCGAGCCCGCAACCGGCAACCCTGACCCGTCGTTCACGGACCCAGGCCCGGAGCAGGCCACACCCGCCGTGATCCAGCGAGCGCCCAGCCTCACCCCCGATGCAGGGGTTCCCGCGCCCGGCAGCCACGTCCGCTCGTGCCGAACCACGGGCGGAGTGGTTATCCTTTCCTCAC
>Ga0209871_1000359_pt1 | contig 12557 bp, 13 predicted proteins | sample OrgsoiDNA2013045_FD_185795 | JGI IMG/M metagenome (GOLD analysis project Ga0209871, IMG submission 185795) | Permafrost soil microbial communities from the Arctic, to analyse light accelerated degradation of dissolved organic matter (DOM) -... | ecosystem: Environmental > Terrestrial > Soil >... | reverse complement strand
GACGGGCAAATCACCCATTAGTCTGTCAAGCCCCCTGCGCAAAAATATTCCGCTTCTCAGCCGACCCAAATCATCTCTAGAACTCTCGCCATCCCGTTCCCACAAGAGGGGCGCTTCGCGGTCGTCACGGACGTAGGGGGCGGGATGCGGTGGACGCTGCGGCGTCAGGCGCGCGACGAGCGTGCGGACGAATGATGCTGCAGCGGACGGCGAAGTCGTGTGGTCCTGACGCCCCGACGCTGGTGTCAAGTCGGCGGAGCAATCCGTCGATGACGGTGGCAAACAAGCCCGGTCACCGGGGAGAGCACGAAGGAAACCGTTAAAACCATTGCGCGGGGAATGCCGGGCGTTTTCCGGTGTGACCGTGGTGACTAACGCGCGTGTTTACTACTCTACACGCGCGGCTGCGGGCGCATCGGGCGCCCGGCATTCCCTGCGCCCTCTGTCATCAGAGGGACAAAAGCTCGGCCAAACCTCGGACGCATGGCGCCGCGAGAATGCGGGCGTATGTCTATCTCAGATGTCTGGAAATTGAACTGGATCATGCGCGCGCCTGGCTAGACGCCGCCGATTGGCCGACGACTGCGAAATGCCTTAATGTCAAAGCGCGTTCCCGTCGCTGCCCCATTCGCATCTTGGCGCGCATGCATCGATGACAGACAATCACGGGAACTGGTCATATCGGCTCATTCCAGGGGAAATACGCTGTGCCAAAATATCTCTGCAAGGCTTGCGGCATCCAGCATCCGGAGCGGCCGGCGCCGCCCGAAAATTGCCTGATCTGCGAGGATCCGCGGCAATTCGTTCCAACCGCAGGTCAGGAATGGATCACCCCGAAAACGCTGGCGGTCGGCCGCTTCAACGTGTTTCGTAAAGTGGCTCCCGGCCTGTTTGGCATTTCGACGGTGCCACAATTCGCGATCGGACAGCGGGCCTTTTTGGTCGTCACCCCCGCAGGCAATATCCTCTGGGACTGCCTCAGCTTTTTGGATGACGCGACCATCGAGATCATTCGCGCGTTGGGTGGCATCAAGGCGGTCGCGGTTTCCCATCCGCATTTCTACAGCGCGATGGCGACGTGGGGCCGAACGTTTGACTGTCCGGTGTTCGTGCACGATGCCGACCGGCAATGGCTTGTCGAGCCCGATCCCCGTGTGCAATTCTGGACAGCAGAGACGCTTGATATCTTGCCTGATATCACGCTTCATCGGCTCGGCGGCCATTTTCCCGGCAGCACGGTTTTGCATCTTCCCGCGCGTCGCACCCTGTTGTCCGGGGACACCATGCTGGTGACGTGGGACCAGATGCACGTCTCTTTCATGTGGTCATATCCCAACTACGTCCCTTTGGCCGCCGCGGAAGTGGAGCGCATCGGACAGCGCCTGGCAGCACTTGATTTCGACGCGATCTATTCTGCATTTTGGGGACGCGGCGACATCGTGCGGAACGCCAAGGCGGCCGTCGAACGGTCGATCGCCCGCCACATCCTGGGCGCGGGAGCGCCGGTTTGAAGGTTCACACCCTCGCCAGGCGCGGACCTTGATCTGTCCCACATTAATCGCTTTATAATTCTGTACCGACAACCAGCAGGCCGAACTTCATGAACGCACACGAACGCAACCTCTCGGCACCGATCGATCCGGTGAAACTCGACCGTCTTGCCGAAGTGGCCATCAAGGTTGGGCTGCAGCTGCAACCTGGTCAGGACCTCCTGGTAACGGCGCCGACGGTGGCGCTGCCGCTGGTGCGCAGGATCGCCGAGCACGCCTACAAGGCCGGGGCAGGCCTGGTTACGCCGATCCTGTCCGACGAGGCGATCACGTTGTCGCGCTACCGGTTCGGCCAGGATGTCGGCTTCGATCGCGCCGCCGGCTGGCTCTATGAGGGAATGTCGAAGGCGTTCGCCGCCAATACCGCGCGGCTCGCCATTGTCGGCGACAACCCGATGCTGCTTTCCGGCGAAGACCCCGCCAAGGTCGCGCGCGCCAGCAAGGCCAATTCGATTGCCTATCAACCGGCGCTGGAGCGGATCGTCGGTTTCGACATCAACTGGAACATCATCGCCTATCCGAGCCCGTCCTGGGCGAAGCAGGTTTTTCCAGGTGACGAGGAGGATGTCGCGGTCGCAAAACTTGCGGACGCGATCTTCGCGGCCTCGCGCGTCGATAACGACGAACCCATTGCTGCATGGGCGAAGCATAACGCCACGCTGCGCAGCCGGACCGAATGGCTGAACGGACAGCGATTCAGCGCACTGCACTATTCCGGGCCCGGCACCGAGCTGACGATCGGGCTTGCCGATGGCCATGAATGGGAAGGCGGCGCCTCGACCGCCAGGAACGGCATCACCTGCAATGCCAATATCCCTACCGAGGAAGTATTCACCACGCCGCATGCCAGGCGGGTCGACGGCTATGTCGTCAGCACCAAGCCGCTATCCTATCAGGGGTCGCTGATCGACGAGATCGCGGTGCGGTTCGAGGAAGGCCGCATCGTCGAGGCAACGGCATCGCGCGGCGAAGAGGTCCTCAACAAGGTGCTGGATACCGACGCAGGCGCGCGCCGGCTCGGCGAAGTGGCGCTGGTGCCGCATTCCTCGCCGATCTCCAAAAGCGGGTTGTTGTTCTTCAACACGTTGTTCGACGAGAACGCCGCCTGCCACATCGCGCTCGGCCAATGCTATTCGAAATGCTTCGTCGATGGCGACAAGCTGACGCCGGAGCAGATTGCCGCCCAGGGCGGCAACAAGAGTTTTATTCATATCGACTGGATGATCGGCTCGGACAAGATCGACATCGACGGCGTTCACTCGGACGGCCGGCGCGTCCCGGTCTTCCGCAGGGGCGAGTGGGCCTGAGCGGTCTAGAGGCTCAGGGCCGGTTCGGGAGCAAGCTCGGGGGTCTCGGGTTGCAAGCCGCCGAACCGGCGTTCGCGTCGATGGAAAGACGCCAGCGCTTCGGCGAGGTCCTCCTCCGCAAAATCCGGCCACATCCGCTCGGTAAAATGCAATTCGGCGTAGGCGCTCTCCCACAGCAGGAAGTCGGACAAGCGCTTCTCGCCGCTGGTCCGGATCACAAGGTCCACATCGCGAAGCGCCGGCTCCCCGGTGACGAGCTGGGAGAAGATCTCGCGGGTGAGATGGCCGATCCCGGCGGCCTGGGCCACGGCATTGAGGATCGCATCACGGGCCGAATAGTCGACCGCGATGCGCAGATGCAGCGCATCGCCGCCCGCCGTGGCGGTCTCGGCGGATGTAATGGCGGCGGCGATGCCGTCGGGGAGGCGGTCGCGGCGTCCGATCACCGTGAGACGAACGCCGTTGCGGACCAGACTCTCGACCTCGTTGGCGAGATAGAACCGCAACAGCCCCATCAACGCGGAGACCTCCGCCTTCGGCCGTCGCCAATTGTCGCTCGAGAAGGCGTAAAGCGTCAGCGTTCCGATACCCTGCTGGGGCGCCGCCTCCACAACGCGCCGGATCGCTTCAACGCCGGCTTCGTGGCCGCGCAGGCGCGACAGCCGCCGCCGTGTCGCCCATCGTCCGTTGCCATCCATGATGATGCCGACGTGGAGCTTGGATGAGGCATGACTTTGCATCACAAAGTTTCCTTGCAAAAAAAGCTGAGCAGATCAGGCGGGCAGGATACCGAGCCGGGCGGAAGCGGTTTCGTCCTTGCCGGCGGCCTTGGCCGCGTCGCGGACCAGCCGCTCGAGCACGGCCAGATAGTCGAGAAAGCGGCGGCGGCCGCTTTTCGTCAGGCGACAACTGGTATGAGGCCGGTTGCCCTCATAGCCCTTGGTGACGTCGACGAGGCCTGCTTCCTGCAGCACCTGAAGATGGCGGCTGAGATTGCCGTCGGTCAGCCCGCAGAGCTGCTTCAGGTCGGCGAAAGCCAATCCCTTGGGGTGCGCGATCAGCGAGGTCAAAAGGCCGAGCCTGGCCTTCTCGTGAATGACGCGATCGAGACCGTCATAGGAGAACGGCGCGTTGTTCGGTTCAGTCTTCGACATCGGTTTCTCCGGAAGCAAAATGCAGGAGGGCGGCCATCAGCAACTGGCCGGCCACGAATGGCAGGCCCATCGTCCATGGCGACAGCGCGTGGCTTTGGCTTGCCAGCAGCAACACCGTGAAACCGACCACGAAATACCAGGCGCCGGCAAAGGCGACGGTGCGCGGCAACGATCGGACGGAGGCGAATATCCCGAGCCCCACCAGCAGTTGCCACAGACCGGGCAGCATCCACAGCGTCTCCGGAGCGAACTTCCAGAGCATCACCGCCAGCAGGGCGGCTGCCATGGCGGCCGGCAGAAACTGTTCGATCGCCTGGTGGATCATGGCGTCGGCGAGACCCGAATGATGCCGCCGCGAGCGCGCCTGCATCTCGATCCAGATGATGGCCCCGGACACGAAGGCGGTTGCGGTCCAGCCCGAGAAGAAGGTCAGCGGATGGCTGGTCGGATCGTCAAGCCACCAGAATTGAATGAGCGCCGTGGCAAGCGCCAGGCCGCCGGTGGCGGCGACGGTCGCCGGACCATAGCCGCGAAACGCCGTGCCGGCGGCAATCTGGCTGCGAATGGCAAAAATATCGGCCAGCGCCTTGTCGAGATCGCGCATCTCTTTCCCCAACTTTGCAATACAAAGTATACACGGTTGCAAAGTGGACGCAAGTCCCGCCGGACAATTGTACGGCGGACTGACGGGTGGCTAGTCGGCCACGATCGGCCCGAACGGTTCCCATCGCTCGCCGTTGAAGCGCATCATCCGGAACTCCTTGACGACGCGGTAGTCGGACGGGCTGGTATTGATCGCAAGACCGGGCAACAGCAGATCCAGCCTGAAATTCTTCAGGTTTGCCGCCTGCCGCATGACATTCTCGCGCGAGACGTCGTCGCCGCATTGCCGCAGCACCTGCACCAGCAACTCGGCCGCGCTGTAGCCAAAGGTTGTGAAAATGCTCTTGCGATCACCTTCGGGATAGTAAGCGTTCATGAACGCGACCCATTTTTTCATACCTTCGTCATCGATCCAGGTCGGATCACTGGCTTCCTTGAACGAACTCGCCGAAATAAGTCCCTTGGAATTGTTGAGACCTGCGGCCGCCAGAACGGCGTCGATTGAGGACGAGCCGACACCGAGAAGATGAACGGGCTTCCAGTCGAGTTCTGCCGCCTTCCTGATCACCTGGGCAGCGAATTTCGGCGACGCCATGTTCACCAGGAGATCGACACCCGCTGCCTTCAGCCGCACAACCTGCGAGTCGACCGTCGGATCCACAGGCTCGTATGAAGCCTCGCTGACCAGCAACCCAGCCGCTCTTGCGCCAAGCGCTTCCTTCAAACCGGTGAGATAGTCCTTGCCTCCATCGTCGTTCTGATAGAGCACGCCAATTCTGGCGTTCGGATAGTTGTCCAGGATAAAGCGCACATAGACGCTGATCTCGGTCCGCAGATTGGGGGCAAACCCCATTGTCCATGGAAATTCGGTCGGGTTCTCGAACCGCGTCGCGCGCCCGGCCACGAAAAGCTGAGGGATCTTGCGATCATTGAGGTATTTCTGAATTGCAATGTTGGAAGCGAGCCCAAGCGGCTGAAACATGAACAATACCTCGTCGCCTTCGACGAGTTTGCGAACCTGTTCGACTGTCTTGGCCGGCGACGCCGCGTCATCGTAAGAGATCAGGTTTATCTTCCGTCCATTGATGCCGCCGCGGTCGTTGATCATTCTGAAATAGGCCGCCTGAACCTTGCCGATCACCGATAATGCAGAAACGGGCCCGCTGTAGGGCATGGTCTGGCCAATCCTGATTTCGGTGTCGCTCGCGCCGGGATCGTATTTTCGGCTTTCCGCGAACGATGCGGTTGCGACAACAAGTGCGGCCGCAACGGTCACCGACTTCAGGGCATTCGCGTGCAAGCCCTCGCTCATCTTGGCACTCCCTCTGGCAGCCCGGTTTGCGCTTGGTGTTGCATCGCGCCGTCGTTAACCCTCCGCGTCACCATTGGCCGCGCCTTGCCGGTCCTCATCCGGAAGGAGCGGTGCGACGGCAGGCAGCCTTTTCCATTCCGGCGCGGGCGGCGTTTGACCGGGACGCGGCACGTAGATCGAGCCTTCGCTTGTCGCGAGGTTTGGTACATAGCGCGGACAATCCGGGTATATGCAAGGCATTCGACCCGGATTACCGCCTTGGCACCACAATGGCGCCCCAGGCTTTCGGCGTCGCCACGAGTGCTCGCACGCCCATTGATCCGGATGCGATAGGTCTTGCGGTCGAAGGCCATGAACAGAAGCCCGATCTTCGGATTCTTAGTGATGTTGCCGAGTGTCCGATACATGAAGTTGGCATCGTAGTCGGGAAACTCCAGGCTGCTCGGGCCGGTGAGCTTGACGAATCCCGGGTCGCCCCCCTTGAAGCTGCAGTCCGGCTGATCGCGATATGACGACGCGATGAAGAAAAAGCTCGCCGCTCCGACTTGTGCGGCCGGATCTCGCAGGTTGAAGGACAAATCGCGAAACCTGACCTGACTGGGGCCGCATTTGCAGGTTGAGCCGGGTTCAACGTCTTACAAACGGGAACGCGGTATTCGCAATTGCGGGCCCGAGGGATCGGCCGCCACGTCGGCTTTTGCAGCCCGGTCAAATGGCCGGGATGAACCCGGCCGTCTGGCCGATAGTTTGGACCTGCGCAATCGCCCAGTTTCGTCCCTATCTTAGCCGGATAGGAGTTAGCCATGACCGATCAAGCAGACCTGTTGACCCAGTTTTCGAACGCCCTGGCAACGCGCGCGGAAGCGGCGAAAAACGCCATCGTCGCTGTCCGCCTCCGCCACGAGCGGCATATCACGGGCATGGTGTGGCGACCTGATGTTGTCGTCGCCTCCGAGCAGTCGCTGCCGCGAAAAGATGATTTTGAAGTTGTCGCGGCCGGCGGCGCGGTCCTCGCGGCCAAAATTGCCGGACGCGATCCCGCCACCAATATCGCGGTTCTGCGGCTGGCAGGACCGATTGCCGCGCCATCGATCGCCGCGGGCGAGGCGAAGACCGGCGCGGTTGCGCTGGCGATCGGGGCCGACGGAACCGGTGGCGCCAGCGCGCGGCTCGGGCTCGTCAATCTAGCCGGCGCCGAATGGCATTCCAGCCGCGGCGGCCTGATCGACCGGCGCATCGTGCTCGATGTCAGCCTTGGCCGCCGCGAGGAGGGCGGACCGGTTCTCGACGCCGCCGGCGCATATCTCGGCATGTCGACCTTCGGGCCACGCGGCCAGGTCATCGCCATTCCGACCGCAACCATCGAACGCATCGTACCGCTGCTGCTCAAGGACGGCCACATCGCGCGCGGCTGGCTCGGTGTTGCCTTGCAGGCCGTCGCGGTGCCCGATGCGCTGCGTGAGACCGCCGATCAGTCCAGCGGCCTGATGGTCATGTCGGTCGTTGAAAACGGCCCCGCCGCGCAAGCCGGAATACTGGCGGGCGACATTATCCTCACCGTCGACGGCACATCGACGCGCCGGTTCCGAAACATCGCAAGACACTTCGGTTCCGACAGCATCGGGCGCAAGGCGGATGTTCGCCTGATCAGGAGCGGAGCGGTGATGACGGTGCAGACGACGATTGCGGAACGGCACGCCGCATGAGTGACGCGGCAAGCGCGCTCGTGCCAACAAGGCGGCTGCGCGTAGCCGTCCACGCCGCGGATGCGCTGCGCCGTAATGCCCTGGGCCGGGTGGTCGCCGAGGCCGGGCATATCGTCGTCGGCACACAGGACACAGCCGACGTGGTGCTGGCGGACGGCGACGGTCCGCCGGGCGAAACCCGCCCGGTCGTCGCGCTTGGCGGCGTCGATACCGACCTGGCCGGCGTGCTGTCCCGCGATGCGGGCTTAAGCCAGATCGATGCGGCGATCCGAGCGGTGTCCGCGGGCTTGATCGTCCGCGCGCCCGACGCGACGGATTTGGGTTTTGGCGCGATGCGCGAGACCGACAGAAGCACCCTGCTCACGCCGCGCGAACTCGACGTGCTGGCGGCGCTGGCGGAAGGCATGACCAACAAGGCCATCGCGCGCCGGCTGAACATCTCGCTGCACACCGTGAAATTCCATGTCGAATCCCTGTTCCGGAAACTGGGCGCGCGCACCAGGACCGAAGCCGTGGTGAAGGCTTCCGAACGCCGCCGCCACGAGACGATCACGCTGTGACAAGATGGAATCCGAATTCCCTCCGCGATCGGATCAGCGGCTAGTTCCGCGTCTCTTCGGGCGGGCCAGTTCGATGGTGTCGTTGCGGGGAATGGCGTATGGTTTAGGATGCGGGGAAACCCGGCTGCTCGTGCCCCGCCCGAATTTGAGCGTGATGCATGGTCGCCGTCGTCGCGACCGCGGGCAGCTCGCCGGTAAAGGAGGAGCCCATGTACGCCGCCATTCGTCAGGGCAAAGCAAAGACTGGTACGGCCGAAGAGCTGGCACGCAGGATCAAGGAGGGTGCCATTCCGATCATCAGCGATGTCGAAGGTTTCATGGCCTATTATGTGGTCTATGCGCCGGACGACACGGTGACGGCGATCAGCATCTTCAACAATTATGCGGGAGCGGAAGAGTCGAACAGACGCGGGCTCGCATGGACCGAACAGAATCTCGCGCCTCTGCTCATCGGGCCGGCCACCGCGGTCGCCGGGCCGGTGATCGTGCATACGTTGGCATAGAAATACGCGCCGGCGCTCTGTGCGGTCGATAGGTCAAACCAATTGCGTTGGGGGCCGTGGGTGACAGGGCGGCCGGTACCGCCGGTCCCCGGTCAGACTCTCTTGCCTTGCGGCCTGAACAGCCGGCCCTTTTCCACCACCAGCACCACCGCGAGGGCGGCCAGCGTGCAGAGGAAAAATCCGTTGGCGAACGGCAGCAGCGTGCCGTCGTAGTCCTGGCCGATCGTGGTACCGATGCCGATGCCGAGCAGCGTGGTGATCGACCCGTAAAGCGAAGAAGCCGTGCCGGCGATATGGCCCTGGGGCTCCATCGCCAACGCGGTGAAATTGGCGAACATCAGTCCGAACGCGAACATCATCAGCGCCGCCAGCGCCATGAACAGCGGCAGCGGCAACATCTGCGTCTTTGCCGCGACCAGCATCAATCCGGCGACGACGACAAAGCCGACCAGCGCGCCGTGCGAAATCACCCGCATGCCGAGCTGGCCGACGAAACGGGAATTGAGAAATCCGGCGCCGGCGACGCCGATCGCGATGGCCGCGAACGCCAGCGGAAAATAGTGCCCGAGCTTGAAGACTTCAGTGAAGATTTGCTGCGACGAGAACACGAAGGCGAACAGCGAGCCTTGCACGCCGCCGGCCGCCAGCGCATAGCCCAGCGTCTGCCGGTTGGTCACGGTCTGGCGAAAGGCGCCGAGCACGTTGCGTATCGCGAGCGACTTCCGTTCGGACACCGGCAGGGTTTCGGGCATCCGCAGCGCGCTCCAGGCCAGCGCCAGCACGCCATACAGCATCAGCACGATGAAGATGCCGCGCCATTGCGTCAGCAGCATCACCGCTTGACCGAACGATGGCGCGACGACGGGTACGGTGATGAAGACCATCATCGCCAGCGACATCACGCTGGCCATGCGGCGCCCGGCGTAGCAGTCGCGAACGATCGAGGTGGCGATCACGCGGGTGGCGGAGGTACCGAGGCCCTGCAGCGCCCGCGCCAGCAGCAACGTCTCGAACGACTGCGCCGCGATGGCGAGCAGGCTCGCGACGCAATAGACCGCCATGCCGCCAAGCAGAACCGGACGGCGGCCGAAGCGGTCGGACAGCGGTCCCATGACGAACTGGCCGACGCCGAAGCCGATCAGGAATGTCGACAGCACCGCCTGCGGACGGTTCGCGACATCGATGTGGAACGCCGAAGCGATGGTCGGCAGCGCCGGCAGCATCATGTCCATCGCCAGCGGATTCAGGGCCATGATCGACGCGATGACGATCACGAACTCGGCAAAACCCATCGGGCGGTGGTTGGAGGAAACCCAGGCGTTGGCATTGATGTCAGTCACATAGCACCTCGCGGAGAAAACCCGTTGTATCGACAATGCTGCGCTGCACAACCCGCTTTGGGGAATGGCTGCCCCGTCCAAAAGATTGGAGTCGCAGAGAAAAACCGATCCGGGCGGCCCATCGCGAGCCTTCGACGGCGCCAATTGCCACGGTTCAGAACAGGGTGGATTTGACGGGGTGGCCGGATCCTCAGGCCTTAACCGGCAGCGGCCCGCCGGCTTGCTCTCAGGGCTGATGCCGCCGGGTGATCGCGACCTGTGCCGCCTGAGCGTAGAGGCTCGAGATCAAATCGAGCTGGATGCTTGTCGTCTCGGATTTTGCCGCCCAACCGTCCAGCGCCTCAAGCATCGGCGGCAATGTCGCGGCGCGCAACGCGGCGTAGGCTTCGGTGACGGAACGGCCGGTCGCGGTGGCCCGGTAGCGCGTTTCCTTGCGCGACGAACTGCCTTCGGTTTCGATCAGGCCCGAGCGAACCAGCTTGCGCGTGGCGTATTGAAGATTGGGGACGTCGACGCGGTTGAGCAATTGTCCGATTTCGGAAAGCCGCTTCGGCTCGTCGCCCATCCGGACGACATTGAGCACGGCCACATCGTCGCCGGTCAGCGGCACGTCGCACACCGCGGCAAGACACGCTGCCTTCCAGCGATAGTAGGCCTGCGCCAGCCGCTCCAGCCCGAACTCGAAATCGGACAGCCGGCGTTCGGTTTCGGTGCGCGCCAGATGCCAGGAGCCCGGCCGTTCGACGGCAGCAGGTTGGCTTTTCGGCTTCGCAGTGCCGCCGGTTTTCTTCAGCGCGGCGTTTGACGTCTTCTTCAAAACGGTCTCCTGATATCGCGCGCTCAACCCGTAGGCAAGCCTTGCTCAATCTATGCTATTTACAATCGCGATTCTTACATTAAAAATTCAATTAAGAAAGCACGATGAAGTGGCAGCGCAAAACCGCGCGCGCGTTTGTGATGGGGAGCAGTACAGTGGCAGGACAATGGATCGATATCGCTGCCGCTGACGGCGGCACGTTCAAGGGATACCTCACCGTTCCGGCATCGGGATCAGGTCCCGGCATCCTGCTGCTGCAGGAGATCTTCGGCGTCAATTCCTCGATGCGCGAGGTTGCCGATTACTATGCCGAGGAAGGCTATGTCGTGCTCGCGCCGGATCTGTTCTGGCGGCTGGAGCCCGGCATCGAGCTCGGCTATTCCGAAGCCGATTTCAACAAGGCGTTTGGCTATTATCAGCGCTTCGACGCCAATCAATCGATCAAGGACGCCGCCGATGCGCTGAAGGTGCTGCGCGCGCGCAGCGAATGCGTCGGCAAGGTCGGCGCGCTCGGCTTCTGCCTTGGCGGCAAGCTCGCTTATCTCGCAGCGGCCCGCACCGATGTCGATTGCGCGGTCTGCTATTACGGCGTCGGCATCGAGGCCGACCTCGGCGAGGCCGCGCAGATCAAAGGTCCGATCGTATTTCACTTCGCCGAACTCGACAGGTTCGCGCCGGCGGAAGCGCGCGAGCAGGTCAAGACCGCCTTCGCCAGCCGCCCCGACGCCGAACTGTATTTATATCCCGGCTGCGACCATGCCTTCGCGGCGCCCGAGCGCGCCAGTTTCAACAAGCCCGCGACCCTGATGGCGCATTCGCGCTCGATCGCGCTGTTCCGGAAAGTACTGGGTCCGCATTACGATCTTTCGGCGCTGTGGGACCGTCATACCGAGCTGGAATTCGGCGTGCGCTCGGCCGAAGCGACCATGGCGACGATGGTGGCGGAGCCCTACGTCAACCACATTCCGACCATGACCGGCGGCGTCGGCTATCGCGACCTGCTGCGCTTCTATGCCAACCACTTCATCCCGAAGACGCCGCAGGACACCAAGCTGATCCCGATCTCGCGCACCATCGGCGCGGATCGCGTGGTCGACGAGATGCTGTTCTGCTTCACCCACGATATCGAGATCGACTGGATGCTGCCCGGCGTGGCGCCGACCGGCAAATATGTGGAAATTCCGCTGGTCGCGATCGTCCGCTTCCGCGGCGACAAGCTCTACAACGAGCACATCTACTGGGATCAGGCTTCGGTGCTGGTGCAGATCGGGCTGCTCGATCCGGCCGTGCTTCCCGTTGCCGGCGTGGCGACGGCGAAGAAACTCGTCGACGAGACGCTGCCGTCGAACACGCTGATGGCGCGCTGGGCCGAGAGCGCGCCGCGGGCTGCCGAATAATCGCAATCTGTCAACGGCGCCCGCTCCCGGGCGCCGTTCTCGCATATGGAGTAATGGTCATGTCCCCCGCGCTTTCTCGTCGTACGGTGCTGCAGCTGGCCGGCGCCGCCGCGTTGCCGTTGTCCTCCGGTCTGTTCGACGCGGCGCAAGCCGCACCCTCGGGAACGCTGACCATCGCCTATAATGTCAATTTGCCGTCGTTCGATCCGACCGTGGGACTGTCGGCGGTCAATCCGACCATCCAGTCGATCTATCAGTCGATCTTCGATGCCTATGTCGGTCAGGCGCCTGATCTGTCCTTCAAGCCC
>Ga0209871_1000357_pt1 | contig 12643 bp, 11 predicted proteins | sample OrgsoiDNA2013045_FD_185795 | JGI IMG/M metagenome (GOLD analysis project Ga0209871, IMG submission 185795) | Permafrost soil microbial communities from the Arctic, to analyse light accelerated degradation of dissolved organic matter (DOM) -... | ecosystem: Environmental > Terrestrial > Soil >... | reverse complement strand
CCTCCGCGAACCCGGCATTCGAGAACCGTTGGCGCCCACTCCGGCCAGCGTCCGACGTCACAGACATACGCCCACACCTCACGGACGCTGCTGGCGATTTTTATGCGGCTCTCGGTTCTGATTGTCATCGGGCGGACTTTGTTGGTCACTTTCTGGTTGCGTAAGGACTCCCGCGACGCTACATCCTGACTGGGACGCCTGCAAGTGCGCTCCGCGTGCGGTCAGGTTAGCCAGCATCGCAGCCAGCTCGACATTCCGTCCGGTGCTGATCACCTCGACACCGGGCAAGCCATCGAAAGGTGGATCTGATCTCGCCAAGCTGCATGAGCATCTGCTGGCCCCGCTCGGCGTCCGGGCACAGCCGGCCACACCCGCGCAGGCCATCGGAAGTTACCGGGCCGCCCGCCGCCAGGAACACCGGCTGAACTGCCAGGTACCCCGCGCCGCCGAGCAGGCCGTCAGCCCGGCACTGCGGTAGACGGCGGCCCGCCCGGTTCCCCTCGCGGCGCGCAGGACGACAGGTATGACCGGTCACGCCACATGAACAGATCTACCGGCTCTGCCAGCGCGGACAGTGACATGCGTGCAGGAGTCGTTCGCCGCAAGAGGAGAGCCACCGACGCGACCCGAGCAGCTCAGGACAGTGACGAGCGGCCAGGGTCATGAGGTGCGCGGGTCGAGCGCGCCCTGGCGACAGGTGAGCGGCAGGCATGGTGAGGGCTGCGGTAGTTCCTGGCGACAAGCTTCGCTCACGGCCGCCCGTGCGCCGACGTCTCCCGCCCGGCCTTCTTCGCCGCCGCCGGAACCGGCCGCGCGGACTGAGCAGCCAGGTTAGGGAACCCGCTGCCACGGCAGCCGCGAAGACGATGGCGGCCATCCGCACCACGTGCTGCGTTGTCGCCGCCACGATCACGGCCGCAGGTCATGATCGTGGCCGAGTACCGCGACCGTGTCAGCGAGGCTGGGCCTGGCGCCATAGGCAGGAGCTTCCACCTGATGCTGGGCTGCCGGGTCGTGCTCGGGCACAGGATTGTGGGACTGAGCAGGGTCGCGAAGCTGAATATGTGAGTCGTCAGCTGCCTGCCGAGCCTGGGAATCGGCCTGGTAAACGCGGTTCAGCAGTTCGGCTGACTTGTGCAGCTGCGCGACATCTGCCTCCTCGTACAGCGTCGCGGGCTTGGGAGAGACAATGCGCCTAGGCTTTTGTGGCACGCGATTCCAGATACGAAGCCAGTGCGCGGGCAAACCAGGCGGCTGTACGTTGGCTATCCTCTACGCAAGACGCCCCAGCCGGAGCACCCGCCGCTAGGTCCTTGCCGGGCCAGGTTCTGTGCAGAACTTGTTGCCCTGGGGGTCGGCCACGACGGTGTGATGCTCATGGTGCTTCAGGACGGCGGCGCCGAGTTGCTCCAGCCTGGCGACCTCGGCCTGTACCGGGCCGGGGGGCACGCAGGTCGAAGTGCATTCGGTTCCTGGCCGTCTTGGCCTCGGGTAAGCCTCAAGCTCAAAATTTCCTCTTCCGCGGCTCTCCTTAATTGATCCTGGGCCATTCCTGGCCTAGCCAGGGTTCCACCCCGGGAGTGATCCGCCCGGCAGAACGTAGAACCTGAAGTACAGCACCTTCGCGACACCCTGGCGGCTGAGGTAGAAGTCCGCCATCTTCCGGTACGACGGCTGGCCGTTGTGCGTCAGGATGTCCTGCAGGCGCACCGTGACCGTGTAGGTGGCCGGGTGCCAGCCGGAGATCGGACCTGGCTGCGGCCAGTAGATGTCGAGCTTGCCTGCCGCCCATGCTCGGGGGCCACCCCAGTTCCGCCAGGCCAGTTGCCGGACAATCGGCGCTCCGCCCATGCCCACGTAGATGTGGTCAGGGCGCTGGGCCATCCCGGACCAGCCGACTGCGTCTGGCTGCACCCGCACCGGGACGCCAGGCGCGCTGGCCGGGCCCGCCGCGACCGGGCGGGCGCTCGTGCCGGAGGTACCGCACGCAGCCAGCCCGCCCGCAAGAACGGCGGCCGTCATGATGCCCGAGATCCTGGATGTCCTGCCCAACGGAAGATTCACCCCCTGTCCCTCAAGGACACGCCCTGGCGCGGCGCCACGCAAGGGCCGAAAGGCCCGCCCCGCGGTCACCGGACGGCACGCCTGATGGCACAAGCAGGCCAGCATCACAGCCAAGGGGCTACGGGGCGGACCGCCAGAAACTCCGCATTACCACGGAAACAGGCGTTGTATTCACCTCAAAGTATCTATATTCCGGTCAGCCAGCGCCTCTGGCCTGGGCCTCGCGCGTGATCAGCAAGCGGAAACCCGCACGTACCGAGGAGCCCTGCAAGCAAACGCCAGTCCGTCGGTAGCGGACCGGGTCCGCGTGAGCCCAGATGCCCATCCGAAGCTTATGCCGCGTAGCGCGCGGCAAGCCTCGGCTGCGCGGCGGGACTGGCTGGGCCTGCTTCCTGGGGGAATCGATTTCAGGGGGCTGGGGTGCGGAGCGTGCTGGGTTCAGTGCTGCAGCCCATCCCATGACCATCGCGGAATGCTCATGCCCTCGGGAACCTCGTCAGCAGACTCGTGGTAGCCGGACATGGTCGTCGTGGTGGCCCAGGCGAAGTAGTCGTGCAGCACCTGCCGCAGAGGCCCGGCCGCTTCCAGGCCGGCGTCTTGCATCGCCTGGTCGAAACAATCGATCGCCCGCCGGTCCATCTCCTCGTGCGGGCCATTGCCGCTGTGGATCCGCACGACGGAGGTCTCGTCCCCGCAGGCGCCGGAGTAGGCGGCAGGGCCGCCGAGGGCCTCGGCCCAGTAGGCGGCGAGCCGCTGGTTGTGCTGCGGATGGAATCCGTGGCTGAACGCATGGCTGACTACCTCATCGGCCATCACCTGGGAGTGCCACGCCTCGGCCAGGCGGAGCAGGCCCTCGCTGCCGCCCGCGGCCTCATACACACTCTGCATGCCCCCAGAATGCCAGGCCGCGCCAGCGCGCCGACACCAAAGGGCCTGGCCTGCGGTTGTGTACCATCGCCGGTTCTGCCGGTACGCCGTCGAAGAACTCATCGAGTGCTTCAGTGAGTGCGCTCAGGACCCTGGTTGCCGCCGCCGCCCGAAGGCGAAGTAGGAGAGCGGCGCGCCCCCGAAGGAGTTGACGATTACCACCACCGCGGCCCAAATCCACTTCGGGCCACGGATCTGGCTTGCTGGCCGACGCTTGATGTCGATGAGCGCCGCCGTCTTCAGGCCGGCCTCGGCAACCGCTGCGACGATGAATAGCCCGCGGCTGCGCTTACTAAAATCGCTCCACTGGCGCCTGTCAGCCATGACATCCTCCGCATACATGGCAGGGATCCCTGATGGCCTGAACCTTACATCGGTGAGGCAGCCCCACTACCTGGCCATCGTCTCGACAGGCGCCAAGAGCCAGTAGGACGTGCCTGACAACACTCTCGCGATCCGGTGAAAGCGGTATAAGTGGATTTGACTGAGGCAGGCATGCAGGCTAGCGGCTGCTGCCGGGCGGGCCACCTTGGTCGTGGTGAATGGCGTCCTGGCCGCCGGACTGTTGGAGGTGATCGGTGATGGAAGGCCACGGCGCACCGCCGCTCGTGCGGCTGGCCGCGTTGATGCGCACCCATCGCGAGGCCGCTGGCCTCACCCAGCGGCAGCTCGCCAGCCAGGCCGGGATCAGCCTCGGCGCCTTGCAGGATCTTGAGCAGGGCAGGACCCGCTGCCCGCAGCCGCGGTCGCTGAGCCGCCTAGCCGGAGCACTGCAGCTGAGCGGGTCTCAGCGCGAGGAGCTAGTCTCCGCGCCGGCCGGCTCGCTGCCCGCCGGGCACGCGGCACCCTCGGACCAGCGGCGCGGGGCCGGGCACCGGGGCGCCGGCCTGCGGGTGGACATACTGGGGCCGCTGGCCGCGTGGCGTGACGGGCTGCCGGTTGCGCTGGGCCCGGTCCGCCAGCGCGCGGTGCTGGGGCTGCTCGCCCTGCACGTTGACGCAAGCCTGCACCGGGCGGCGATCATTGAGGCGTTGTGGGGCGAGGATCCACCCTCTACATCGGTTTCGATGATCCAGGCACAGGTCAGCCGGATACGCCGCCTCGTCGGACCCGGCCCGGCGCCCGATGGCGGCGCGCAGCTGTCCTGGGACGGGTCCGGCTACCGGCTCAGCCCGGGCAGCATCCGCCTCGACCTTGCCGAGTTCAGCGCGCTGACCGAGCACGCGCGGCAAGCGGCGGCCGCCGGGGAGGCGACCGCCGCATGTGAGTCGTATGAACGGGCGCTGGGCCTGTGGCGAGGGCAGGCGCTCGAGGACATCGACGTGCTGCGCGGCCACCCCGCAGTCACCGCGCTCGGCCAGCGGCGTACCGCGGCGGTGATCGAGTACTCCGGCGCCGCCGCCAGCGCTGGCCTGCATGACCGGGTGATAGCGCACCTGGAGGCGCTGGCCGCGCGGGACCCACTGGACGAACGGGCACACGCCCAGCTGATACTGATGCTCGCGGCCACGGGACGCCAGGCCAGCGCCCTGCGTATGTACCAGGACCTCGCGGGACGGCTTGATAGCGAGCTTGGGGTCCGGCCGGGCCCGGAACTCTCCGCAGCCCACCTGCAGGTCCTGCGCCAGCAGATCCCGCCCGCAGCTGCCCCCTCGGCAGCAGGAGCGGCAGCGCCGCCGCTGGCCGCCGGATCCGGCAGTGACCACCCGCAGGCCGCCCCTGATCCGGGCGTGCCGCGGCAGCTGCCGTCCGCCGTGCCGCGCTTCGTCGGCCGCGCCGCCGAGCTGGCGGCGCTGACCAGCGTGCTGGACCAGGCCGCAGGGACGGAGGGAACGGTGGTGATCTCCGCGATCGCCGGGACCGCCGGGATCGGCAAGACCGCCCTGGCCGTGCACTGGGCCCACCGTGTCGCCAGCCGGTTCCCGGACGGGCAGCTGTACGTCAACCTGCGCGGCTTCGGCCCGTCCGGCACGGCGATGACACCCGCGGAGGCGGTGCGGCTGTTCCTGGACGGCCTGGGGGTCGCGCCGAAGCGGATCCCGGCGGGCCTGGACGCACAGGCCGCCCTGTACCGTAGCCTGCTGGCCGGGCGGCGGATGCTAATCGTCTTGGACAACGCCCGCGATCCTGCGCAGGTCCGGCCGATGCTGCCCGGCAGCCTGGGCTGCCTGGTGCTGGTCACCAGCAGGAATCAGCTCACCGGGCTGGCGGCAGGCGACGGCGCGCGCCTGCTTACCCTCGATGTCCTGGCTGAGGCGGAGGCAGGCGCGCTACTGGCCGGACGCCTGGGCACGGGACGGTCCAGCGCCGAGCCCGACGCGGTCAGGGAGCTGATCCGGTTGTCTGCGCGGCTGCCGCTGGCGCTGAGCATCGTCGCCGCCCGCGCGGCCGCCCGCCCTAGCCTGCCCCTGGCCGTGCTGGCCGCCGAATTGCGCGACACCCAGGTCCGGCTGGACGCGCTGGGCACCGGGGACGCGGCCACCGATCTGCGCACGGTGTTCTCTTGGTCCTGCCAGCAGCTCAGCGAACCGGCGGCAGAGATGTTCCGGCTGCTCAGCGTGCATCCCGGCCCGGATCATACCGCCCCTGCCGCCGCCAGTCTGGCCGGTGCCTCGGCCGGACAGACCCGCCAGGCGCTGGCCGAACTGGCCCGCGCGCACCTGATCGCCGAGCCGAGCCCCGGCCGGTACACCTGCCACGACCTGCTCCGCGCCTACGCCGCCGAGCAGGCGCGCAGCTGCGACAGCGACACCAGCCGCCGCGTCGCACTGCACCGGGTTCTCGACCACTACCTGCACACCGCCAGCGCCGCATCGCTGCTGCTGCACCCCTACCGCGACCCGGTCACGCTGAGCCCCCCTCAGCCACAGGTGCAGCCCGAGAAACTCGCCGGCCGTCAGCAGGCGCTGGCGTGGTTCCTGGCCGAGCGGCAGGTCATGCTTACCGCGATCGGCCAGGCGGCCAGCGGCGGTTTCGGCATTCACGCCTGGCAGCTTTCCTGGGCCGTGGCGACGTTCTTCAACTGGCACGGGTACTGGCATGAACTGGCGACGACCCAGGAGGCCGCGCTGGCCGCCGCCCGGCACCTCGGCGACCGCGCCGGCCAGGCCCAGGCCCACCACTACCTGGGCCAGGTCAAGATGCGCCTCGGCGCCTACGCCGAGGCCAGCACGCACTTTGCCGAGGCACTCGAGGTGGGCCGCCAGCTCGGCAGCAGCACCACGCAGGCGCGGGCGCACATCGACCTTGGCCACGTCTTCGAGCTGCAGGGCCGCAGCCGCAGCGCGCTCAGTCACGCCGACCAGTCGCTGCGGCTGTACCGCGCGGCCGGGCACCGGCCAGGGGAGGCCGACGCTCTCAACGCGGTCGGCTGGTGCCACACCCAGCTCGGCGCCCACCAAGAGGCCCTCAGCTACTGCGCGCAGGCCCTCGCGGTATACCGCGAGCTGGGGAACCGGCACGCCGAGGGCGCCACTCTGGACAGCCTCGGCTACGCCCACCACCAACTGGGCCACTACCCCGAGGCCATCGCCTGCTATCAGCAGGCCATTGACGTTCACGGCGACGCCGCCGACCTGCACCTCCGGGCCGAGATGCTGACCCACCTTGGCGACGCCCACCAGGCGGGCGGAGACAACGAGGCCGCCCGCCGTGCCTGGCAGAAGGCGCTGGCCATCCTCGACGACCTGCACCACCCCGACGCCGACCAGGTGCGCTCCCGGCTCGACCCCTGGCTCGGCCGCCAGGCCGCCGGCAATAGCGCCCAGCCCGTGCCGGAGCCGACGGCGGCTCCGCTGGAACTCCCGCGCGCCCGATAACGCTAGCTCGGCAGCATGGCTCCGGCTGGGGATGGCAGGCGAAGAAAGCCAGCCCCGATACCGGAGCGGCTTTCATGCGATTTTTCCCAGCTGCTTGAGCTTGAAATGATGCCAGCCCGAGGAGCTGTCAAAATGACCCTCCCACAGACTTCCGCTGAAATCTGTCCAGAATACGAATAGCTGGTCGTCCACCGCGAGCTTATCCGTTGCCGGCGACCAGACGACCTCGGGAACCGAACCGAGCGGGCCCATGCCGAGGTCGGCAACTAGATGGGCGCCGTTCGGGATGATGAACAGAGAGCGGGAACTCCCCGTGCCCTGCCAGACCATGTCGGGCTGACCAATCGTGGTCTCCATGACAACAGCAGGTGCACTGCCCAGCTTGTTCCTGTATGGGCGCAGATGTGGCCCAACTTCAAACTGTCGTGGCCCAGAGGTCCAGGCGCGATTGAGCATGCTGTACCCAGCGCCCCATAGCTCGCCGTTCGCGCCTTGCCAGACTACGGTGTCGACGTACGCGCATATCCCTTTAGTACAGTCGCTTGCGTCGGCTGACGCCGAGGGCGGCGAGCCAATCTGCCCGAAGCTCCTCCCCTTGAACGAGGCCTGCGCAGGTTTCGTGTAGTCGCTCTTGAGCCATGGACTGCCACCGGAGCTGGTGTACCAGAGTCGTCCGTCCGCTCCTTTCCAGTAGATCTCCATTTGCTGCCTGCCCATGAAAAGGTTGTCCGACGCAGAAGGCGCACCCACCGAGCCCATGCCGAGGTTGAATGGCCCTTTCCACCCCTTGCCGCCGTAGTACGCAAACATCAAGTTGTGGCGTGGCCCTGGGCCCTGCCAGTACGCATACGTCCAGCTGAAGTGCTGGCTGCCGCCTTGCGTCTCGATTATCTGCGTCGGGGAGGCCGCCACGGTTGGTTCCGATCCGAGTGGCCCCAGTCCCAGGTTGAAGGGACCCTTCCAGGATTTCGTGAAGGCGTTGTAGAATCCCTGCTCAAGTTGCCCTCGTGAGCTCCTCCAGAGGATGTACTGGCTCCCGAATTTGTCGGCAACTGCAGACAGCCTCCTGGCGGAGTGGTCGGCGGCCATAGCGGGACCGGCTGCGATGATCGTAGTGACTGTGGTGATGAGCGGAATCAGGAGAAACGCAGCGAGGGCCGCCGTGCGTCTCTTGCGCTGGTGCATTGCCGGACTCTCCTTCGACTTCGACCGTGACTCGCGCCCGGCGCGACCCCATCTGGGCCGCGTGAGCAATTCGACTGGCATAAACGCGGGCCGGGGCGCACTGCTTGCGTGCCTCGGCTCCGTTTCGCCGGTTCGAGCGTGGCACGGCCGCACCAACGCGCGGCTGTGCGTCGGCGGTCCGGGTATCGAACACAGCGGGAGGCCATGGAGGCAGCATCTGGGCTGGCCACGGCGTGCAGGCCGTCGGCCGCCGCATGCCGCTCGGGCCCGTACCGTTCCCGCACTCCGGGAATCTGTCCGGTACTACCGGAATACTGGCCGGGCAGGCGAGGTGCTGGGCGCGCGCGCCCTCACCGGCCCGGCCGGGCGGGCCGGTTCGACGTGCTGCTCGTCGTGCGCGTCGACCGGTTCTCCCGTCGGCTGTCCGACCTCCTGGCCCTGCTCAGCATCGCGCGGCGCGACCCAGGTTTGCGGCTGGCCGGTGACTGCGGCGATGTGCTCGAAGCCGGCGTCATAATGAAGCACGACAGCGCCATGGTGCTCCGCGACGGCTGCGGTGATCGAATTGATGGCACCAGCCGCCTGATGATGCCTGCGGGCAGCCATCCGGATCTGAACATCCCGGGCCCGCTCGGCGATCACCTCGGTGATCGGCAGCACGACGTAGAGATCTCTGCGCCGCTCGGCGATCAGCCGCACATCGGCCAGGTCACGACCGGAGTACCGGCCTCCAGGTCAACGGCTAAACAGGGTCGTGTGATCTGATCGGTAGCCCATCCGAGCGGCAAAGCCGCTGGTCAGGAAACCCTAATTGCGCGGCTGCATTGTCTGTCCAAGGGCCGTCAGCGCCGTGCCGAAAAGTCGAGCTGCGCGCTGATCCGCCGCAAAGCCCGCTCAGGTAGGTCTTGTGTCCTGCGTTTTGGGGCGCTATGGGATCGAGTCATGGTTGATGGGCAGTCGCCAGGTCGGCCGTTACGCCGCGCGTAGTCAGGAGGAACGTGGTGTCTGGTTTGGTGGCTCGGCCCGGATGGCCAGATCCCTGGCTAGCGGGTGGGCTGGCCGCTGGCTGGTTTTCGCGCGGTCTTCTTCATCGGGGTGTGCGCCCGTTCGAGGCCGTCGAGGATCAGGTTGAGCCCGAACTCGAAACTCGCTGCCGTAGTCATAGCCGGGCTGCAGGACGTGCTCGGTGGTCAGCTCGGCGAGGTGCGGGTACTCCTTGGCCGGGAAGTGATCGAGGAAGGTCACGGCCATTGCGGCGGTCTCCTCGGGCGTGGTGAAGGGCAGGCTGAGCTCTTGCATCGCGAAGCCGTAGAGGTAGCTGTCGGGTCATCCTCGAAAGCGCGGCCGAGATTCCTATCGGCGATGCGCGGCGCATGCACTTCGGCATTTGACCACGGCCGTTTCAAGATCGTTCTAGCTCGGCGTTGGTCGTTCCGGCTGGCGTGATGTGATGTTCTATCCCGATCTGGTATCGGTCTGGTGTGCCTGATCATGAAGTGAGGCGAAGCCCCGGTAGTACGAGGTGTCTTCCTACGGACCCTCGCCTGCCGGAGCTTCGCCGTGCTCGATTGTGCCATTGCCAGCGGCCGTCTTGTGCCGGGCGGGAGGCTGATATCCCGGCTCGCCGATGACCTGGCGGGCGTGCGGCTGGCCGCCTGCGGCCCGGCGGCGGTCTGTCGTGACCTGCTGGAGTTGCTCGCCGGGGTCAGCGATGGGCGGCCGGGTCAGGGACGGGATCATCCGGTGGCGGCGGTGCTGGCGCTGGCCGCGGCGGCGGTGGTCGCCGGCTGCGGGTCGTTCACCGCGATCGCCGGGTGGGCCGCTGACGTGCCTGCTGAATTGCTGGAGGACCTGTACCGGCGGTGCGGGGCCGCGCGGCCCGGGGCCGGCCCGCCGTCGAAGGCCACGATCTGGCGGGTGGTCACCGGGGCTGATACCGCCGCTTTAGACAGGGTGACCGGTGCCTGGCTGATGGAGCGGGCCAGCGCCGCCGGGGATCTGGCCAGCTCCGGCCACGGTGGTGATGACCAGGTGCCGCTGATCCCGGTCCGGGTGGACGGCAAGACCGTGCGGGGCGCCAGGAATGCTGACGGCCGCCAGGTGCACCTGCTGGCCGCCCTGGCCGGCCAGCAGGGTGTCGTCGCAGCCCAGGCCGAGGTCGGCGCCAAGACGAACGAGATCCCGATGATCATCCCGCTGCTCGATGGCGTGCACCTGGACCAGGCTGTCGTGACGGCTGATGCCCTGCATTGCCAGCGTGCCACGGCGGACTACCTGCACGGGCGCGGCGCGGACTTCATCTTGCCGGCCAAGGACAATCAGCCCCGCCTGCTCGATGCCCTGGACGCCCTGCCCTGGCGCGACGTCCCGGTCGCCCACGCCGCCACCGACCGCGGCCACGGCCGGATCGAAACCCGCACCATCCAGCTCATGGACGCGCCCGGCGACCTGCCGTTCGCGCACGTCGGCCAGGCATACCTGATCGAGCGGCACGTCACCGCCCTGGACGGCACGCCGCTGTCCGACATCGCCGCGCTCGGCGTCACCAGCCTGGATGCCGGGCGGACGGCGGCTGGAGCGTCATGCGTATCTGTTCTGGCGGGTGCGCCTTCCGTTGTGGGCCGTGCTCGCGGCGGCGGGCTGGCTGGCTCTGGGCTGGACCGGCGTCGTGCCGGGCGCGGGCCGCGGCCCATCCCGCCAGCACGCGCCGCGCGTCCTCAGAAGATAAAGGGGATCAGCATTTTCGTGGACTGCTGGTACTGCGGATAGGCACTGGGGAAGAGCCTGGTCATATTGCGCTCCTCCACGAAGGCGCTGTAGATGAAGTACCCGCCGATCAGTGCCACGGCGATCAGCCACCAGACGCTGACGGCGATCGCCGAGCCGATCATCGCCAGCAGGATGCCGGTGTAAATCGGGTGCCGGATCGTCCGGTACGGGCCGGATGTGACCAGCTCGGGGTCTTCCTTCGTGGACGTCGGCATTCCCCAGTTCCGGCCGAGGCAGATCCGCGCCCAGACGGCCAGTCCCAGGCCGAGGACCCAGATGGCGAGGCCGACGCCCCGCAGGACCGGGTCTCTGACGTATCCGACGCCATGCCCCTTCAGCACCCGCAGCCGGACCAGGAGCACGACGACCAGGATGAGCACCACCCGGACGCCCGCGAAGCGCGCCCAGTTGCCCCGTCCCCGCTGTCCCCGCTTGGCCCCGGCGGATGCGGCGAACCAGCCCACCCAGAAGATGACCCAGCCCACGCCGATCACGATGTCAACCACTCGCATCGAAGTACCCCTCCGTGTCCGGATCGCCGGCAGCGCGCACGTACCGCCGCTGACCGTCATTGTCGTCCCGGCGAGCTGCCCCGCGTATCATGCGGCGCCGGCCCGGTCGCGCAGCGGGAGGGCGAAGTCGCTGCCGCCGCGCCTGCTGGCGTCGGTCACTGGCGCGGTGGTAGCCAGGAGGGTAACGCGCAGGGGCAGGTCACTGGGCTGCCGCTGCTGCTCGGCCGCCCAGGCCATGACCGAGTCCGAGACGAGCTGCGACTGCGCCGCCGTCAGCGGGTCCTGGCCCAGGTGACTGCAGGCCTCCTGGTGCGCAGGCTCGGTGCGCAGGGTGAGTCCGGGGAAACTGGCGGCGAGCTGGCCGGCCAGGTCCTGCGGCACCGGCCAGCAGAACTCCACCGGGCCGTCGCTGTCCTGGTTCACCTCCCCGTAGTAGATCAGGAACGCGGCCCCAGCGACGCCGTCTACCCGCGGCGGCGGCTGGGCCTTGAGCATGCCGATGACCTCCTTGCCCAGGTCCCAGACTTCCTGGTGATTGCTGGCATGCCGCAGCAGGCAGAGCAGGCTGCGGGCGGGGATATCGCGGACCCTGACCTCGTACATGACGTTCCTCTTTCCAGTCAGGCGGTCAGCGAGGTAGCCGGCCAGGTCCCGGCGGGCAGCATGATCGGCTTCAGCCCCTGACCAGTAAGCGCCGACTTGCGCCGCAGCGGCCTCCGGCTCCAGGCTGAGGAACAGCTGGATCTGCGCCAGCGGCACTCCGATCTGGCGCAGCGACGCGACCAGCCGAGCATTGTCCAGCTGACCGGCGGCATACCAGCGGTAACCAGAGCCCGGATCGACCCGGGCGGGCGGCAGCAGTCCCAGCTCGTCATACAGGCGCAGCGCCTTCGCCGACAGGCGGGACAGCCTGGCGAACTCACCGATGCTCATCAGGTCCACGGACGGCTCCCTCGTGCCGGGCCGACGCCCGGCTCCCCAGACTGTGCGGCTTCCCCCAGGGTCAAGGTCAAATTAGCGGTCTGCCGGTCAGCCAGGCCGAGCTGCGGCACTGGCTGCGCAGCACCTCGGGCAGCTCGCGGCCACGGCCTGGATCAGCGTGCGTCGCGGCCAGGGCGAGCCAGTAGCGGACGCGAGCCGGAACACCCCGGACCGAGGCACACTGCGGGCAGATCCGCGCCAGCAAGCGGCTGGACACACCGCTCCCCGGCCCCGATTCCCGTCCGCTATATGTCCGTGGGCACCGCAACACGCCGGCGCGCAGCGCTACAAGGTGACACGCCACGGGACAAAGGAAAACGGCCCGCATAGCCGGGAAACCCCAGCTCACAGGCCGTTTCCGCAGGTGGTGGCAGGTGCAAGGTTCGA
>Ga0209871_1000355_pt1 | contig 12654 bp, 9 predicted proteins | sample OrgsoiDNA2013045_FD_185795 | JGI IMG/M metagenome (GOLD analysis project Ga0209871, IMG submission 185795) | Permafrost soil microbial communities from the Arctic, to analyse light accelerated degradation of dissolved organic matter (DOM) -... | ecosystem: Environmental > Terrestrial > Soil >... | reverse complement strand
ACCGAGGAGATGTCGTCGTCGGTCAACGAGATCAGCCGCCAGGTGCAGGATTCGGCGCGGATGGCCAATGAGGCCGTGGATCAGGCGCGCAAGACCAACGATCGCGTCAGCGAGTTGTCGAAAGCGGCAGCCCGTATCGGCGATGTCGTTGAACTCATCAACACCATCGCCGGGCAGACCAATCTGCTGGCCCTGAATGCCACCATCGAAGCAGCGCGCGCCGGCGAAGCCGGTCGCGGTTTCGCGGTGGTCGCGTCCGAGGTGAAGGCGTTGGCCGAGCAGACCGCGAAGGCGACCGGCGAGATCGGTCAGCAGATCAGCAGCATCCAGGCGGCGACCCAGGAGTCGGTGAACGCGATCAAGGAAATCAGCGGTACCATCGAAAAACTGTCCGAGATCTCATCGACCATCGCAGCCGCCGTGGAAGAGCAGGGTGCGGCGACTCACGAAATTTCCCGCAACGTGCAGCAGGCGGCACAGGGCACCCAGCAGGTCTCATCCAACATCACCGACGTGCAGCGCGGCGCCAGCGAAACCGGCTCGGCCTCGTCGCAGGTTCTCTCCGCGGCAAAATCGCTGTCCAGCGACAGCAACCGCCTCAAGCTCGAAGTCGGCAAGTTCCTCGACACGGTACGCGCCGCCTGAACGATGCACGGACATGGCCCCACACGGGGCCAGGTCCAATGACGCGACATGACTCGCGCGCGACCGGAGCATTTTCATGACCAGCTTTTCCATTCGCCTGACCCACAAGATCATGGCGATTGGTGTTGTCGGTCTGGTAGGGCTTCTTGCGTTCGGCGCGATCTACGAGGTCGGCAGTTGGTCGCAAGACGGATCGCGGGCCATTGCGGGCAATGCCCGTACGATCTCCGATCTGAACAAGCGACTTTCGACGGAGATGCTGGAGGCGCGACGGGCGGAGAAGGATTTTCAGCTGCGCCGTGACCTGTCGTATTCGAAGCGCCATGCCGAACTGTCTGCCGCGGTCGACCACGACGTTGAGCAGCTGAAGACCTTGGTGCGATCCGGCGGCTTCAATGATATCTCGGGGAAGATCGATACCGCGCATAATGGCTTCAAGAACTACGTGAACGAGTTCGGGGCACTGGCGCAAGCCGAGGTCAAGCTTGGTCTGAACGAAACATTGGGTTTGTCGGGATCACTGCGTACCGCCGTCCACGACATCGAAGCGAAACTCAAGGAAAGCGACGACCCAAGATTGACCAACTGGATGCTGATGATGCGGCGGCATGAAAAGGACTTCATGCTGCGGCGTGACCCGAAATATGTCGGCGAATTGAAAAAGGCCGCCGCGGAATTCTCGAAATTGCTGGCGAGCGCCGACATGCCGCCGACGCTAAAGGCCGATATCGTTCAGAAGCTGGAAAAGTATCAAGCGGATTTTTCCGCCTGGGCCGATGGCGCGCAAGAAGTGGCGCGTCGGGGGTCGGCGATGTCGAAGGAATTTCACGAGATCGAGCCGGTCGTTGTCGAGATCCAGCAGGGCGTCGAACGGCGCTATAACGAGGCCGGCGCGGCCGAGGCGGCCACGCGCGATTCGATCAAGGTGTGGATGCTGATCGCGCTTGGATTGGCCATTGTCCTTGTCAGCGGGGCGTCATTCCTGATCGGCCGCTCCATATCGAACGCGCTTTCGGCAATGGTCCGGGCCATGACCTGCCTGGCGGGAGGCGATTTTTCAGTCGCCATACCTGGCCTTGGCCGCAGGGACGAGGTCGGTGAAATGGCCGATGCGGTGGAGGTGTTCAAAACCAATATGAGTGAGGCGGCGCGGCTGCGCGCCGAGCAATTGATGGCAGAGCAAAGGCAACAGCGGGAAAAACTTGAAGCCGTGCAGCAAATGGCCGCCACCCTCGAGCATGAGACCAATGCGGCGGTCGGCGAGGTTTCAGCGGGTACGGATCGGATGGCAGCCAATGCCGCGCGGATGAGCGACAGTGCGGTGACGCTCGCGGAAAACAGCAGCAACGTGGCTGCTGCGGCCGAGGAAGCGCTGGTCAACTCGCGTGCGCTGTCCGCCGCGGCGTCTCAACTGAGCCTATCCATCGCCGAAATCGCGTCTCAGGTAAACTCATCGAGAACGCTCACGATCGAAGCGGTAGCAGCCTCAGCCAGGGCTCAGACCACGATCGGCAAGCTGTCCGAGGCCGCAGGCAAGGTCGGGACTGTCACCAGCCTGATCAGCGAGATCGCCAGCCAGACAAATCTGCTGGCGCTCAACGCGACGATCGAAGCCGCGCGCGCCGGCGAGGCCGGACGTGGCTTTGCGGTCGTTGCCTCCGAAGTCAAGTCGCTGGCCGAGCAGACCGCCAAGGCGACCAGCGAAATCGCGCAACAGATCATGGAAATCCAACAGGCCACGCAGGAGTCGGTTGTATCCATCAGCGCGATCGGCGAGGTCATCCGCAACGTCGAATCGAATGCATCCGGCATTGCGGCGGCCGTGGAGAGACAAAACGCCGTTACACTTGAGATATCCCAGACGGTCGAAGAATCGTCGATCGCGTCGCGCGAGGTGGCGGCACAGATCGTCAATGTGTCGAATGAGGCCGTGGAAACCGGAAAGCGGGCCGCGGAAATCCGCGACGGGGCTGCAGAAATCGCCCGCAAGATCGATGGACTTCACGTCACGCTCGTTCGTGTGGTCCGCACCTCGACAGCGGACGCTGACCGTCGCGTGTTTTCCCGCACGGACATCGACCGGCACGGAACCATCGATATTCGCGGCACCTCCCACAAGGTTCTCGTACTTAACCTCTCCGAGGGAGGAGCCATGCTTGGCGGAGCGATACCCGACGCTGGAATTGATACGCCCATTACCCTCGCGATCGATGGTGTTTCCATAAAGCTGAACGGCGCAGTCGTTAGCCAGAAGAAAGACACGATTTCGATCAAATTCAATCTGTCCGAGGACAACAAGAAGGCCGTGGAAGGTCTGATCATGGGGCGGCGCGCGGCCTGACAAAACAAAGTTCGGCTCCGGTGGAACCGAGCGTTGAACTTCCACCCCAACGATCCGCTTATGGGGGTCTACGCCCCTGACGGCACGACGGGCACGGCCGGCGCCGCCGCCTGCCGGCGGAACAGGATCCGCTGATACAGCCAGCCGATCGCCACCAGCACCAGGCCGAGGCACATGAACGACAGCGCGCGGTAGACGCCCGTCAGTGTCGACATGTCGATCAGGAACGCCTTCAGAATGGTAAGCGCGATCACGGCCGCGGAGGCGAGCCTTGCGCGCTGCGAATTGAAGACGATGCCGATGCCAAGCAGGGCCACGCCGAACGCCAGCCACGCGATCGAATAGGTGTATTGCTCGGCGTCAGTGGTAACGCCGCGGCTCAGGAACGGACCTTGGTAGAGCCGGCGAATTTCGAACGTGACATAGGCCAGCGCAAGAACGAGGGCACCCGCCGCGATGGTGTTGGCATAGAAGGCGGGACGCCGGCCCGCCACCGCGTAAGACAACAGCAGCGCAAGCACCGCCGGCAGGGCATAGCCGAGCAAGATCTGGTTGATGAATACGCCGCCGACGTCGCTCGACCACCAGATCATCGGATTCTCGAGCAACAACAACCCGAATACACTCGCCAGTCCGGCAAAGGCGGTGAGGAGGATCGCGCTGACGTTGTGGACGATGCTGCCGGTGCGGATCCGCAGCCGTTCCAGGCCGATCGCCATGGCGAGCGCCACACATACCTGCAGCGCTATTTCGGTCAGGCCGGCGTTGTCGTGGTAGACGTCGCCGCCGTTGACGGCGTGGCGAATTTCCATGGACGCCAGCAGCACCGTGAACAGGATCGCCGCCGATTCCACCGTGCGCAGCGGCGCGTCGTCGCCATGGCGGCGCAGGAAGTGGCTTGCGGTCCAGAACGACAGCGCCGGAATGCCGTAGCCCCACAACAGCCAGTTGAAGATCGGGGTGGTACCGACCGCAACGCCAACGATGCGCGGCTCGTAGCCGATGCGCAGCACCACGATGCCGGCGAGGATAGCGGCGAGCGGGCGCAGGAATGGTATCGGCCGTTGCATCGATATCCACGCCGTGCCCATCGACATCAGCGCCAGCGCAATCGTGAGCCAGCCCTTTTCGAGCGCGAAGGTCAGCGCGAGCGCCAGCGCGCCCAGCGCGCCGGTCGCAAACAGCGCAATCGAAATCGCCAGTCCCGGCCGATTGTCGCGCTTGGTCAGGATTTCGGTCGCGGCGCCATAGGCTGCCGCCAGCACCACCGCCAGGATAGCAAACGGGATCGAGCGATCGAGATGAGCGATGCGGGCGTACAACGCGATCAACAGCGTCAGCGGCGTGAATACGGCCGCGGCCGACCATACCACCGGTATGATGGCGCTCGCGAAGCGGCCCTGCGCCAAAAATCCCGCGGCGCCGAATCCGATCGCGAAAATCGCCGCGGTCACCAGGTGCAACGAGACCGACCCGTCGGTGGTGGCTGGGCCGATGCCGGGCAGTGGCCCGCCCGGCAGCACCAGCATGTCCGGATTGGCGCGAACCGCCCATTCGGCAAACACCACGAACACGAAAATGGCCGCCGCGCCGATTGCGCCGGTGGCGGCCTGCGCGCGCCATGCCACGACTAATGTGCCGGCCACCAGCAGCGCGAACACGATGATGGCGGCGTCGGTATGGAAACTCGCGAGCACGATCATCGTTGAGCCCGCAAGGCAGGCCGCGAGCGAGCCGGACGAAATCGGCTCGATCCGGCCCTCGTCGGCGGGCGGGCCGAACATCAACCCGCACACCACCAGCAATGCGGCGAGGACGAACCCGGCGATCACGTGGAACGCATGCGGTCCGACCATCGACGGACCGCATTGCAGGCAAGGAAAGGTCCACAGCAGCGCGAACGTTATTGTTGTGATCGCAAGCCAGCGCCACAGCCTGATCCGCGCCAGGCCGAAGGCCGCCGCGGTGACGATGGCAAGATAAATGTACAGCGCCCAGAAGTCCGGTCTGTCGGAGGAAACCAGCACAGGCGTGACGAAGGCGGCGGCGATGCCGAGCCCCGCCAGCGCCGGTCCGTGCAACAGCGCCGCGGCGAGCGTGCCCAGCGCCACCAGTCCGAGCAGAATGAAGGCGGTGGCGGGAACCAGAAAACCGTACAGCGCGTAAGCGGCGTAGACGGTCGCGAAGGCAACCGCTGTCCCGGCGGCGGTGAGCATTGCCGGGATATTGGCGATCGGCAGCGCTGCGATCGCGGAGATGCTTTCCTGGCGGCGGGTCCATTCGCCCGCGGCAAGCAGCGCCAGCGCGAACAGGCCGCCGAGCAATGTGCGCACGCCGGGACCGAGCAGGCCGGCGTCGATCGAATAGCGAACCATGAAGAATCCGCCAAGCGCCAGCGTCAAGCCGCCGACCCAGACCACCCAGCGGGTGCCGATGCGCTCCTCGAAGCCGGGAGCGGGTTGCGACGCCGCAGCTGGAATGTCCGGGATCGGAGGCGGCGGTGCCGGTTGGCCAGGCTGCGCCTCTGTTTCGGTTGTTTCAATTCTGATCTGGTCCGATGCCGATGCAGCGATCGGTGCATCCTGCACGGGAAGCGGCGGCGTCATCGGCGTTTCCGCCGCCGCCGATGGCGCATTTGTCTCCATCAACTCCAGCCGCGCGCGCAACGCGGCGGTTTGATTGAGCGCCTTGCGCGCAAAGATAAATGCAGCGATGGCGATCACGAGCGAGAGAAAGTCGAGCGGCGAATCGAACATCGAGCCTCCAGGCGATCGGCCCGACGTCAGGGCGTACCGCGTCAAATCCTTAACCCACGTCAGTGCCGTCCGGCCGTCAGTGCCGTCCGGCCGCCAGTGCCTTTAGACCGTCAGCGTCGCCCGCGCACCCGCAGGCCCGGTGCGGGCCGCTCCTGCAGCACCTCGCGGCGGAAGCGAAACAATGCGGCGGGCCGTCCACCGGTCTGCGTCGACATCACCCCGGTTGGTTCGACCAGGGCGCCGGCTTCCACCAGGCGCCGGAAATTCTGCTTGTGCAGGTGCCGCCCCGAGATCGCTTCGACGGTGCGCTGCAGTTCAGTAAGTGTGAATTCGGGCGGCAATAGTTCAAAGACCACGGGGCGGTATTTCAGTTTGGCGCGCAGCCGCCCCATCGCGGTCGCCAGGATTCGCCGGTGGTCGAAGCGCATCGCAACACCGAGCGCAGGGATAGATCCGCGCGCCAATGCCGCGGGACGTCCGTCCCGCCGTGCCTCCTCGATCAATCCGGCTTCGTAAAGCAACTCGTAGCGGTCGAGCACGCGCTCCTCGTCCCAATGCGCGCCCTCGGTGCCGAAATACAGCCGGACACGATCCTTGCGGCTCAGCGCGCGTGCCGCGTCGGGCTGCTCGGTCTGCGCCGCCCAGCTGGTGAGTTCCGGAAAGATGTCGCGCTCGATCATGGCGGGCCGCGCTTCGCGCCAGTCTTCCCACGGGAAAAACCGATACCAGGGCTCGAAGGTCGCACCCGCCGCGCGCGATGCATTGTCGGCCGCGCGCGTCAACGCGAGGTAGCCGATCGAGGCGACGTGGGCATCGGTGTCGCCGGCCTGGGTATGCCTGCCACGGTCGCCGAAGGTATAGAGCTGCTCGACGTATCCCAGCCGCAATCCCGCCTGTTCTTCCACCCAGGCGCGCAGGCCGATCTCGAAGGTGCGGTGCGCGACCGCGTCGAACGGGCCGAACGGAAGCCCCGCGAGCCTGTCGCCAACGCCGCCCGATGCCGTGAGGATCAACGGTTCGTTGCCTTCGATCGCGACGATGGCCGCGGTGAGGCCGATTTCGATCGGCGTCAGAGGCTTTTCGCTCATCTGGCGTCGTTTGCGGGCATCATTCGAGATCGATGCGGAATGGCCGGCCCTCGACCATCATGCTGCCCGGACCCATCTCGTCGAGCGCGCGCAGCATCCGCCCGTCGCGCCCCAGCGCCTTGTCCGCCAGACTGACGATCAACCGGTTCGGCGATGCGATCGGGGAGGCGGCGCGAATCTGCCGTGCAATCGAGATTTCGTCGCGATGCGGGTTGAGCAAACAGGCGGCGGCGAAGGCGCTCGCGGTCGAGCGGCTGATGCCGGCGTAACAATGCACGACCAGCGGCGCGCTGCGGTCCCAGCCGCGGACAAAGTTCAGGACCTGTTCGATATGCCGGTCCGACGGCGCGACAAAGCCGTCCATCTGTTCGGTGATGTCGTCCATCGAGACTTTCAGATGATTGGCGGGGAGGACCGACTCCGGCCGCTGCACCTGGTCGACATTGGCCATCACGGTGAGGACGTGGCTGGCGCCGGTGGCCTTGACGGTGTCGGGAAGCGCGGCGAGCGAGCAGACGTGAATCATGGCGGTCCTTTGGTTACCTCGATTATAAGGGGGCCGGCCGGTCTGCGGAAGCGGCATGGCGGGTGAAAAAAGGCCGTTGGCGGGAACTCGGGACTTTGGCCCGCCCGACGCACTTTCGCCCCTCGAAATTCTAAACCGCCCGCAGCAACCATTAATCATGATCGGGCTTCTAACGGGCCGCATGGTTCGAGACGCGCGGTGTTGCCGCGTTCCTCACCATGAGGGTCTCCGAACCTCATGGTGAGGAGGCGCGAAAGCGCCGTCTCGAAGGATGTGCCACGCGACAATATGCACCACACGTCCCCGCCTTCTCGCGGCGCACTGCGCCCGAGGGTTGCACGAACATTGTCCCTCCAAAAAAGGAGGGAGCAGGGAAAGCCCGGTGCGCGGAGCACCCGCAGCCGTGTGCATTGGTAGTAAGCACACTCTACTGCCGCGCCGGTCAGCATCGTCGGCCCTCAGGCCATTCGCCTGTCAGTGAAGACCGCCCGTGACGTGAAGCGTTTCGCCGGTGATGTAGGAGGCATCGTTTGACGCGAAGAAGGCCACTGCCGCAGCGATCTCCTCGACATTACCGATTCGCCCGAGCGGCGTGACCGACTCAATCCACTTGCGCATGTCTCCCTCGTCCAGGCCGGCGGAAACAACACCTTCGGTGGCGATCATGCCGGGATTGACGGTATTGACGCGGATCTTGCGCGCTGCCAATTCCTTGGACAGTACCGAGGAGATGGCGTCCACTGAGGCTTTTGTCGCCGTGTAGACAGCGGCGTTTGGCGGTGTGATTGTCGACACCCCCGAGCTGATGTTGATGATGCTTCCGCCTGCGGCATTGAAATGTCGCACGGCTTCCTGCGAAACCAGCAGCAGGCCAAGCACATTAAGATCAAAATGCTTGTGGAAGTGTTCGGCGGTGATGTCGTCCAGGGGCGCTAACTCGTAGAGACCCGCGTTGTTGACGAGGATGTCGATCACACCGAACGCCTCGACGGTCTCAGCGACCACGGTTTTCACCTCGTCGGCGTCGGTGAGATTGCCATGGACAGCGATGGCTTTGCCGCCCTGGCTGGTGATGGCCGCCACCACGCGGTCCGCAGCCTGCCTGCTGGTACTGTAGTTGACGGCAACCGCGGCACCCTCAGCCGCAAGACGAGCGGCGATTTCGGCACCGATGCCCTTTGACGCGCCCGTTACGAGCGCCACTTTACCTTCAAGTTTCCTGGTCATCTTGATCTCCATTGATCGAGCGGGATTTCCCTATCGTTCCATAGTTCAATATTAGTGAACTATTGAATTAGTTCAAGGGACGTGCCATATCTTTGGGCATGGTGCAGTTTGTTCACCCGTCGCGACAGGACATTACCTTGGCCGGAGTGCTCGGAGCGCTCGCGGACCCGATGCGGCTCCGCATCGTCAAAAGCCTAGCTGCGCAGAACGATTGCATGTCCTGCACGGAAGCGGCGCCTTGCCCAGGGATGGCCAAATCAACCTTGTCGAACCACTTCCGCATTTTGCGTGAAGCAGGTCTAATCCAGACATCAAAACAAGGCGTCGAGCACCGCAATGTTCTCCGCGAAGCGGACATCAATGCGCGGTTTCCCAAATTGTTGAAGACGATTTTGAGCTTTCCGGACTGAAGCTATTATTAGAGCATTTTCCAGTTCAGGGGCTTCATCCTTCGAGACGCCGCGCGAGATGCGCGGCTCCCCAGGATAAGCTCTTAAACCCTCATGGTGAGGAGCGCGGCAACGCCGCGCGTCTCGAACCATAAGGTCCCGGATGCTCGAAGATGATTCAACCCAAGCGAAACATGCCCTAGTCTCAAGCGCAGGGCGGGTTTAGTTAGCATCAGGCGTAATGCGCCTCTGCATGGTCGGTCGGTGAACGGTGGATTACGCCTTTTGCTAATCCACCCTGCCGCCTACAATGACGACACCGCCTTGAACCGCTCCAGGAACCGCTTTTCCGCCCTGGCCGCGGTCCACGGCGTCAGGTAATCGCGCACGCTCGACGGCGGCAGGCCGGGATCGCGGCCGAACAGGCGTTTCGCCTCGGCTTCGGCAAAGCCTGCGAGCTTCGTCGCCTCGAGATATGCCGCGCCCCTGTCGGCGGCCTTGATCTGTCGCGTGATCTCCTCGGCCAGCACCGGCGGCAATCCGAAGCGGATGTGGATCGCCGAAAGCAGCCGCTTTTCCACCATCTTATAATCGCCGCCGAGCACCGCCTTGAACGGCGAGATCATGTCGCCGATGACATATTCCGGCGCATCGTGCAGCAGCGCCGCGAGCCTCAATCGGACATCGACGCGCGGGGTCTGCTCGCGCATCACGGCTTCGACCAACAGCGTGTGCTGCGCCACCGAAAAAATATGCGCGCCGCTGGTCTGGCCGTTCCAGCGCGCGACCCGCGCCAGGCCATGGGCGACATCGGCGATTTCGATGTCCAGCGGCGAGGGGTCCAGCAGATCGAGCCGCCGCCCCGACAACATCCGCTGCCAGACGCGGGGCGGTGCTTCGGCTGCGGACAATTTTCCAGCCGTCATTTGACTTTGAGGCGCGGGATGCGCTGTTTTCCGGCGCAGGTTTGATGGCAAAAGCAGGTCACCAGATGGTCGTTGACCATGCCGGTGGCCTGCATGAAGGCATAGACGATGGTCGGGCCGACAAACTTGAATCCGCGCGCAGCCAGTTCTTTCGATACCTTGATCGACAGCGGCGTCGATGCCGGCACGCTGGCGGTGGTCTTGAAGTTGTTGACCTTCGGCCGGCCGTCGACGAAATCCCACAGGAATTTCGAGAAGCCGGGGCCGTCCTCCATGATCTTGCGATAGCCCTTGGCGCTTGCGACCGTGCCCTCGATCTTGGCGCGGTTGCGGACGATGCCGGCGTCGTTCATCAGCGCATGCAGCTTTTTGGCGTTGTAGCGCGCGATCTTTTCAGGGACGAAATCGTCGAAGGCGCGGCGAAAGTTGTCGCGCTTGCGCAGGATCGTGATCCACGACAGCCCGGCCTGAAAACCGTCGAGGATGAGCTTTTCGTACAGCGCGCGGTCATCATATTCCGGCACGCCCCATTCGGTGTCGTGATAGGCCATGTAAAACGGATCTTCGCCGGGCCATGGACACCGCACCAGGCCATCGGCATGCAGGCGCGCCGACCTCGTCATGCCACGGTCTGCTTCGGTGCGATCAGCAAATCGTCCGGCTCGGCCACGCGGATGGCGAGACCGCCCGATGTCAGCGGCAGTCCGGCCGCAAGCGCGTCGGCCACGCGATCCACTCTGATCAGGGCAAGGCCATCGGGGCCTGCCGTCGAGCCCATGGTGCCCACCGATTTGTCGCCGGCCAGGATGGCAGCACCCGGCTCCGGCGACGCGCTCTCGAGAATGACCCGTATTGTTCGGGTGCGGGCGGTACCGCGGTGCTGCATCCGCGACACCACCTCCTGGCCGACGTAACAGCCCTTTTCGAAATCGACGCCGCGCAGGCGATCCATGTTGGTTTCGTGCGGAAACGCGTCGCCATACATGAAGTCGAGACCGCCGCGTGGAACGCCCGAGGCGATGCGATGGGCGTCGTAGGCGCCGCTGTCGACCAGCTCCGCGCCGATCAGATCGGCGACCTTTTGCGCGAGTTCCACGGGTATCAGAATCCGCCAGCCGAGCCCGGCATGGCGTGGATCGGCGAACGAAAGATCAGGCACCACGGCGGGATCACCATCCCACGCCGCCAGCACACCGAGACTATCCGAGAGATTTTCTATCCCGACCTTGGCGCGCAACTTATAGAAGCCAAGCTTGTCGGCAAAACCTTGCGCGAGCGCGCGCGGACAGTCGATCAGGAACCCGCCGCCGTGCCCGGAGGGCGCTTCGGTGATCAGGAAATCCACCGTGATCTTGCCCTGCGGCGTCAGCAACGCGCCGAACCGGCCGAGGCCCGGGCGAAGCAGCGTAACGTCTGTAGTGACGAGGCCATTGAGAAAGTCGCGGGCGTCGATGCCGCTGACCTTGACCACACCACGGTCGGGAAGAAACGCTGCTTTCATAAGGAGTTCTCTGACAAAGTTCTTTTCAAGGTTCGCTTGGAAGTCGCTTGCAAGTTCTTGGGAAAACGCCAGCGGCGGATATCACATGGCAACGTAAGACGCTAAGGTATCGGGAACAAGGCCCGCGCGACACCGGTTCCGTAAAGCAGGTGCTGAGGACCCATGAATCAACGATTTGATACCATTCTGAAATCCGGCACCGTGGTCAATCAGGATGGCGAGGGCGTGCGCGACATCGGCTTGGCCAATGGCCGCATTGCAGCAATCGGCGGGCTTGGACAGGCCTCCGCCGCCGAGGTGATCGACTGCAAGGGCCTGCACATCCTGCCCGGCGTGATCGACACCCAGGTGCATTTTCGCGAGCCGGGCCTCACCCACAAGGAGGACCTGGAAACCGGGTCGCGCAGCGCCGTCATGGGCGGGGTCACGGCCGTGTTCGAAATGCCGAACACCGATCCGCTGACCGTCACGGAGCAGACTTTTGCCGACAAGGTGAAGCGCGGCCATCATCGCATGCATTGCGATTTTGCGTTCTTCATCGGCGGCACCCGCGACAACGTGCAGGATCTGCCGGAGCTGGAGCGCGCGCCCGGCTGCGCCGGGGTCAAGGTGTTCATCGGCTCGTCGACCGGCGCGCTATTGGTCGAGGATGATGAAAGCCTGCGGCGGATCTTCAAGGTGATCCGGCGCCGCGCCGCCTTTCATGCCGAGGACGAGTACCGCCTCAACGATCGCATGGGGTTGCGCATCGAAGGCGATCCACGCTCGCATCCGGTGTGGCGCGACGAGACCGCGGCGCTGCTGGCGACGCAACGTCTGGTCAAGCTCGCCCATGAAACCGGAAAACGGATTCACGTGCTGCATATCTCGACCAAGGAGGAGATCGAATTCCTGAGGGATCACAAGGACGTCGCCTCCTGCGAAGCGACGCCGCATCACCTCACGCTGGCCGCTCCCGAATGCTATGAGCGGCTCGGCACCCGCGCGCAGATGAATCCGCCGGTGCGCTCGGCCGATCACCGCGACGGCATCTGGCGCGGCATCGAGCAGGGCATCATCGACGTGCTCGGCTCCGATCACGCGCCGCATACGCTGGAGGAAAAGGCCAAAACCTATCCGGCCTCGCCGTCGGGCATGACCGGGGTGCAGACGCTGGTGCCGCTGATGCTCGATCACGTCAACGCCGGGCGGTTGTCGCTACAGCGCTTCGTCGATCTCACCAGCGCCGGTCCGGCGCGGCTCTACAACATCGCCA
>Ga0209871_1000353_pt1 | contig 12723 bp, 8 predicted proteins | sample OrgsoiDNA2013045_FD_185795 | JGI IMG/M metagenome (GOLD analysis project Ga0209871, IMG submission 185795) | Permafrost soil microbial communities from the Arctic, to analyse light accelerated degradation of dissolved organic matter (DOM) -... | ecosystem: Environmental > Terrestrial > Soil >... | reverse complement strand
ACCGGCGGTCCTGACCGGCGGTCCTGACCGGCGGTCAGTAATCGCCGGTGATCACGTTGGCAAGCGGCTTGCCGTCGAGGAAGCGCTCTGCCTGCTCTCGGACAAACCGCGCGGCACCCATCGCCGAGGCCGGCGTAGAGCCTGCCACATGCGGGGTGATGAAAGCGTTCTGCAGAGCCCACAGCGGGTGCTCGGGGTCCAGTGGCTCTGGGTCGGTCACATCGAGCGCCGCGTACAGCCTGCCGCTGCTCAGCTCGGCGCACAGGTCGTCGGTGACGGCCAGCGATCCGCGTGCCGCGTTGACCAGCAGTGCTCCGTCTTTCATCCGGGCCAGGAACGCCGCGTCGGCCATGCCGATGGTCTCGGTGGTCACCGGCGCGAGCAGGACCACGACATCGGCCGCCGGCAGCAGCGCGGGAAGGCCCGCGACCGGGCTGACTCCATCGCGGGCCGTCCTGGCTACCCGGAGTACCTCGACATCGAAGCCGCTGAGCCTGCGCTCGACCGCCGCGCCGATGGAACCGTAGCCGACGATCAGCACGGTCTTGCCGACCAGGCAGCCGGTAAACCGGTAGCTCCAGCGGCACACTGCCTGCTCGGCGGCAAAGTAGGGAAACTGGCGCACCGAAGCCAGGATGGCGGCGACCACCCACTCCGCGGTACCCGCGTCATGCACGCCGCGAGCGTTGCACAGCACCGCGCCCGCAGGCACGCTCGGGAGCAGCGCGTCGACCCCCGCGGTCAGCGTCTGTACCACCTTCAGCCGCGTCATCTGCGCCATGGCGGCGATCGCGGCCGGGCCCGGTATCGGGAACGGCGGGACGTAGAACTGCACGTCCGCGACGCTTGCCGGCAGGCTGCCGCCGTCGGGCGCGACGACCTCTACGATCGCGCCCTGCAGTCCGGCCAGCGCGGCGGCTACCTGCTCGGTCGGCACCCACATCCGCACGGCAGCACCTCGCTTGCTCCAGCGCCGCTGTATCGCGCCGCTTGTTTCCTGTGTGATATGCCCTGCGTGGCCGCGGTTCCCGCCGGATGCGTGACAGCACAGACGTTACCGTGCCCGGCTCAGCGATCCGCTGACCGGTCCGCCACCGCCGGCCAGACCGCCACCGCCGCCGGACCGCTACCTCAGCCGCGGAAACAGCGGCCGCGGGTCAGGCAGGCGCCCGGCTGAGTCGTCACAGGCCTCCGCTATGGCGGCGGCCAGGTCAGGCACGAAAGGCGTCAGCTGGCACGCCAGCACGCGGCACGCCCCGACGAGCACCTCGAGCACAGCGTCCAGCTGGCGCCCCGCGCTGGCGTCGCCGGCCCGCTGAGCCCGCGCAAGGTGCCAGGGCTCCGTACGCTCCGCGTAGCGGTTGGCACAGTCGACGATGTCCCAGACCGCCCCCGCGGCGGCGCGGAAGTCGAAGGCGTCGAGTGCCGCCCTGACCCGATCAGGCGCGCTCCGGCAGGCGGCGAGTAGCAGGCCGGGATCATGCAGGTTCGGGCCAGGCTCGATGCCCGGCCCGGCAGCGCCCGGCCCGGCAGCAGACCGCCCGTCCGGCCGGGGCACCCTTCCGTCCCGGTACCGGTGCACGAGCGTGACAACGCGGCTGACGAGATTGCCCAGGTCGTTGGCGAGATCCTCGTTAGCGCGCGCCACCAGCCGGCCGACCGTGAAATCTGCGTCGCCAACACGGGGCACCTCCCGCAGCAGCCACCAGCGCACTGCATCAGTCCCGAACCGGCTGACCAGCACCGCCGGGTCAGCGAGATCCGCCGGCGTGCCGGCGACTGCCGGACCGCCCGGCGCTCCCCCGTCCCCGGAGCTAGGCGTGCTTGCGCCCGGCGCTACCGCTTCCGATCCTGGGCTCACAGCCGACTTGCTGATCTTGCATCCGTTGATCGTGAGGTAGTCATGCACGAGGATGTCGGTGGGCAGCGGCTCGCCTGCCGACAGCAGGATCGCGGGCCAGTAGACCGCGTGGAACCGCACCACGCCCTTGCCTGCCAGGTGGATCCGGCGGTCGGCCTTCGCCCACCAGCGCTGGTAGTCGTCAGCGCCCGTGCCATAGCCAAGCGCGGTGACGTAGTTGCCGAGCGCGTCCCACCAGACGTAGATCACCTGGCCTGGATCGCCGGGAACGCCGATGCCCCAGCCGCGCGCCCGTGCAGTCGACCTGGAGGCGCTGAAGTCCTCGAGGCCTCCGGCAATGAAGCCGAGTACCTCGTTGCGCCGGGCCGCAGGCTCGATCCGAAGTCGGCCAGAGCTGATCAGCTCCTGCAACTGGCCGGCATAGCGAGACAGCCGGAAGAACCAGTTCTCCTCGGCGATCCGCTGCGGCTGCGTGCCGTGCTCGGGACACCGCCCGCCGGGCAGCTCGGCGGGCTTGTAGAACTGCTCGCAGCCCACGCAGTACAGGCCTTCGTAGTGCTTGCGGTAAAGGTCGCCGCTCGACGCGCAGGCACGCCAGAGCCGCTCCACCCCCTGCCGGTGGCGGGGGTCGCTGCTCGTGCGGATGAAATCATCGAACGACAGGGCCAGCGGCCCGCGAAGGTCAGCGAAGGCCGAGCCATTGCGAAAGACGAGCTCACCGGTGCTGACTCCCTCGGCCTCTGCGGCCAGCACGTTCTTCAGGGAGTTGTCGTCGGTACCAGTCTGGAAGCGAACCTGATCGCCGGCCAGGCGACGATGCCGTGCCAGCACATCCGCCTGGACGAGCTCAAGGCCATGGCCGAGGTGCGGGCGGCCGTTGACGTAGGGGATTGTGGTGCTGATGTACACGCGCGCTGCGCTCATCGCAGCCTCCTTGGCGAGTAAGGGGGCTCCGACCAGCAGAAACAAATCGAGGCCCCGTGGGGGCCTCGTGCGGACGTCGTCCTGGCAGCGTTGAATGGGCCCCGGCTAGCGGGGCATCATCTCCTGGCTCAGGATCAACGTCACAGTGTTCAGCATAGCGATGACTTTGGCCTGAGTCATTCCCTGAGGAACGGTGCCTCGTAGTGAATCGCCTTGCTCTGCCGCAGGATGAGACCGATCCCGGCGCGGCGCTCACGAGGACACCGCCTCGTGATCACGAGGCGGTCAGCCGCTTCAGGATGAGCTCGCGGGCGCGGGTCGCGTCTGCCTGTCCCTTGGTCGCATTCATCACGGCACCTACCAGCGCGCCGACTGCCGCCGTCTTGCCCTCGCGGATTTTCGCGGCGATCTCAGGGCTGGCGGCGATCACATCGTCCACGACTACAGCGAGCGCGCCGTCGTCGCTGACCACGGCAAGCCCGCGGGCTGCCACGATCTCATCCGGCGTGCCCTCACCGGCGATAACGCCGTCGAGTACCTGCCGGGCAAGCTTGTCGTTGAGCGCCCCGGATGCCACGAGCTCGGCAACGCGGGCTACCTGCGCGGGTGTCACCCCGATATCCGCGAGTTCGGCACCGGACTCGTTGGCCCGCCGGGATAGCTCGCCGAGCCACCATTTGCGCGCCTCGGCAGGCGCCGCGCCGGCTGCGATCGTCTGAGCTACCAGGTCGAGCGCGCCGGCATTCCGCAACGCGGTCATGTCCAGGTCGGACAGTCCCCATTCCGCCTGCAGCCGGGCCCGGCGGGCTGAGGGAAGCTCGGGCAGTCCTGCGCGCAGTTCCTCGACCCACTGCGCCGAGGGTGCGATAGGCACCAGGTCAGGCTCGGGGAAGTACCGGTAGTCCTGTGCCTCTTCCTTGCTGCGCCCGGCGGTGGTGGAGCCGGTGTCCTCGTGGAAATGGCGCGTCTCCTGCATGACTCGCCCGCTCGCGTCGAGCACGGCAGCCTGCCGCTCGATCTCGGATCGGACTGCCCGCTCCACCGAGCGCAGTGAGTTGACGTTCTTTGTCTCGGTGCGGGTCCCCCAGGCGCCCGATCCCCTGGCCGCCAGTGACGTGTTGACGTCGCAGCGCAGCGAGCCCTCTTCCATCCGGACGTCGGACACGCCAAGCGACCGGAGCACCTCCCGCAGTTCGGTGACGTAGGCGCGAGCGACCGCCGGAGCGAGCGCGCCGGTCCCCTCGACCGGCTTGGTGACCACCTCCACCAGAGGTATCCCGGCTCGGTTGTAGTCCACGAGCGAGTAGTCCGCGCCGTGAATCCGGCCGGTCGCGCCGCCGACGTGCAGGGATTTCCCGGTGTCCTCCTCTAGGTGGACGCGCTCGATCTGGACGCGGAACACTCGCTCATCGAGCGTGACGTCCAGCCAGCCGTCTGTGCAGAGCGGCTCGTCGTACTGCGATATCTGGAAGTCCTTCGGCATGTCCGGGTAAAAGTAGTTCTTCCTGGCAAACCGGCACCACGACGCGATCGAGCAGTTCAGCGCCAGGCCGATCCTGATGGTGAACTCGATTGCCGCCCGGTTGGCCACGGGCAGCGAGCCTGGCAGGCCAAGGCAGACCGGGCAGACGGCAGCGTTGGGCTCCGCGCCGAAGACCGTCGGGCAGCCGCAGAACATCTTGGTGACCGTGCCAAGCTCGACGTGCGTCTCCAGGCCGATCACCGGCTCGTACCGCGACAGGGCCTGCTCGAAGGAAACCAGGGTCGCGTCGCTCACCGCCCGGCCCCCTGGCCTGCTCCGGCGTCCTGGCCTGCTCCGGCATCCTGGCCTGCTCCGGCATCCTGGCCTGCTCCGGCGTCCTGGCCTGCTCTGGCGTCCTGGCCTGCTCTGGCGTCCTGGCCTGCTCCGGCGTCCTGGCCTGCTCTGGCGTCGAGGCCGGCGGCCTCGGCTAGCAGCGGGTGCCCCCAGCGCTGTTCGAGCGCGGCCTCCACTGCCGCGCCCACCCGGTAGAGGCGGTCATCGGCCAGGACCGGCGCCATGATCTGCAGGCCGACCGGAAGCCCGTCCTCGGGCGCGAGCCCGCACGGCACGGAGATCGCGGCGTTGCCGGCCAGGTCCGAGGGGATCGTGCAGAGGTCGGCGAGGTACATCGCCATCGGATCGTCGGCCCGCTCGCCGATCGGGAACGCTGTCGTCGGCGTGGACGGCGAGATCAGCACGTCGACCTGCTCGAAGGCCGCGTCGAAATCGCGGCAGATCAGAGTCCGGACTTGCTGGGCCTTGCCGTAGTAAGCGTCGTAGTAGCCGCTGGACAGCGCGTAGGTGCCGAGCATGATCCGACGCTTGACCTCGGCACCGAAGCCAGCGGCCCTGGTCAGGGACATGACTTCCGCTGCGCTGCGTGTGCCGTCGTCGCCGACCCGCAGTCCGTAGCGCATCGCATCGAACCTGGCCAGGTTGGACGAGCACTCGCTGGGCGCGATCAGGTAGTAGGCGGGCAGCGCGTAGCTGAAATGGGGGCAGGACACCTCGGTGACCTTGGCGCCCAGCGATTCCAGCAGCTCTACCGCCTCGCCGAAGCGGGCGAGTACGCCTGCCTGATATCCGTCGCCGCCAAGCTCGGTCACCACGCCGACCCTCAGCCCGGCGACATCGGCCTGCCGGGCCGCGGCCACGACCGGCGGCACCGGCGCGTCGACCGAGGTGGAGTCGCACGGGTCGTGCCCGGACATGACCTCATGCAGCAGCGCCGCGTCCAGCACGGTCCTGGCCAGCGGGCCTGGCGAGTCCAGCGAGGACGCGAACGCGACCACGCCATAGCGCGATGAGCCGCCGTACGTCGGCTTGACGCCGACGATGCCGCAGACGGCGGCGGGCTGGCGGATGGAGCCGCCAGTGTCGGTTCCGATCCCCAGCGGTGCCTCGAACGCGGTGACCGCGGCGGCGGAGCCGCCCGACGAGCCGCCCGGCACCCGGCTCAGGTCCCACGGATTGTGCGAGGGGCCGTATGCCGAGTTCTCGGTCGACGATCCCATCGCGAACTCGTCCATGTTGGCCTTGCCGAGAATGACGACGCCCGCCTGCCGCAGCCGCGTTGTGATGGTCGCGTCATACGGCGGCCGCCAGCCCTGCAGGATGCGCGACCCGCAGGTGGTGGGCATGTCGCGGGTGGTGAAGACGTCCTTCAGCGCGAGCGGCACTCCCGCGAGGGGGCCCAGCGGATCTCCCGCCGCGCGCCGGTTGTCAACAGCCCGGGCAGCGCTGAGCGCCGCATCGGGCGCTACGTGCAAGAACGCGCGCACCTGGCCGTCCACGGCCTCAATCCGGTCTAGGTGAGCGCGGGTCACCTCGACGGCGGTTACCTGGCCACCCGCGATCGCCGTGGCAATTTCCGCCGCGGTCATCGCCGTCAGCTCGGTGTTCATCGTCAGTCCTCCGTCAGGATCCGCGGGACCCTGAAGCGCCCCTGCTCGGCGGCCGGCGCCTGATCGAGCGCGGCTGCGGCGCCAATCGGGGGGACCACGACGTCGGAGCGGAACACGTTGACCAGGTCAGCAGCGTGCGACGTCGGCGGGATTCCTTCCGCCGCGACTTCCTGGACTCGCGCCACCGCGGTGATGATCGCCTCAAGCTGACCTGCGTAGCGATCGAGTTCCTCGTCCGACAGGGCCAGCCGTGACAGCGTTGCCAGGTGGGCAACCTCGACTCGCGTGATAGGCATGGAGGCCATCCTAGAGGCCGCCGGCACCGCGGGCCGACGGCATTATCTCCGGTCACGGCCGGGGGCCTGCCAGCACCGCGCACGGCTGGCCAAATGCCCGTGCCGCGGACGTCCCGCCCCTGACGTCCCGCCGTTCAGGAAGTGCGGCCGGCCGGCGGCGTGGCTGCCGGGGCGGCCGGCTGCGAGCTGGCGCCCTGCCCGGCCGAGATCTGCGCGGCGCCCTGCCCGGCCGAGATCTGCGCGGCGCCCTGCCCGGCCGAAACCTGCCCGGCGCCCTGCCCGGCCGAAACCTGCCCGGCGCCCTGCCCGGCCGAAACCCGCGCGGCAGCCTGCCCGGCCGAAAGCCGCGCGGCAGCGTACCCGGCCGGGAGCCGCGGACGGCGAGGTTCCTGCGCGCCATGCTCGGCGAGCCACGCGGTAGCCGACGCCGCGTTCAGGGGCTTGCTGAAGTACCAGCCCTGCGCGGCGACGCAGCCCATGACCCGCAGGGCGTTCGCCACATCGGCTGACTCGACTCCCTCGGCGACGGAGCGGATGCCCAGCGCGCGGACGAGGTCCACGATGGACTTTACGATCACCTCGTCGTCGGCAGAGTCAAGCAGCCTGCCGACGAAGGACGAGTCGATCTTCACCTCACTGACCGGCAGGCGCTTGAGCCGGGCCAGCGACGAGTAGCCGGTGCCGAAATCATCGAGGCTCAGGCCGACGCCGATCTTGGCCAGCGACTCCGCGGTCGTGACCGCGTGCACGGGCTCGGTGGCCAGGACTCGCTCATTGATCTCCAGGAGCAGCGCGTCGGCTGGAAGGCTGTGGCGCTCCAGGCCGCGGGCGATCGTCTCGGCGAGGCCGGCGTCGAGCAGGTCGCGCGCGGACACGTTCAGCGACACCTGAACGGGCATGCCGTCCTGCCACCACAGTGAGGCCTGCGCGAGCGCCATCTCGACCACCTGGAAGGTCAGGTCGCGCATCAGGTAGGACTGCTCCACCAGCGGGATGAACTCATCCGGCGTCATCAGGCCGCGCACCGGGTGCTGCCAGCGGACCAGCGCCTCCATCCCGGCCGTCTGCCTGTCCCGCAGCAGGATCTTAGGCTGGAAGTGCAGCATGAGCTCGCCCCGGTCCAGGCCCCGGCGCAGGTCCCCGAGCAGGGCCAGGCGGGCCGGCGAGTTGCGGTCGGAGTCCGCAACGTAGCGCTCCACGCCGCTGCGGCGCTCCTTGGCCAGGTACATCGCTACATCGGCATGCTGCATCAGTACCTCGAAGCCGCTCGCGTCGTCCGGGTAGAGCGCGATCCCGACGCTTGCCTCGATGTCGAACGACATGCCCTCCAGCCGGATCGGCTCGGCGAGCGCGGCGCGCAGCCGCGCGGCGACCTCGCGCGCGGCGGTGACCTCACGGACCGAGGGCAGCAGGACGGCGAACTCGTCGCCGCCCATGCGGGCCACGACGTCCCCGGGCCTGACGCTGTGCGTCAGCCGGTGGGCCACGATCCGCAGCAGCCGGTCGCCGACCGGGTGGCCCAGGGTGTCGTTGACCTCCTTGAACCGGTCAAGATCCAGCAGCAGGAACCCGGCCCGTGCACCTGCGCTGGCGGCCTGCGCCAGTGCCTTGTCGGTGCGCCTGATCAGCAGCTTGCGGTTGCACAGGCCAGTCAGCTCATCATGGTGCGCCTGGTGCTCGCGCTGAGCGGACATCGCGGCGTTGATGTAGATGGCGGCCAGCGGGAACGCGAAGAGCAGGACGAGCAGCGCGGAGTTGGCCGCCATCACCACCACCACGAGCGGGGCGCTGGCCAGCAGCACGAGGTTGACGAGCGCCTGGTAGGTGAGGTTGGCCCGAAGCGTCTTGGCGATCGGGGAACGCGAGTGCAGCGCAATCGCGACGCCGACGACCACGAAGTTGACCAGGAAGTAGGCGATGGCCGCGACCAGCACGGCCACCAGCAGCATGTGCGTGCCCGTGGGTCTCCACTGGCTCGGCGACGGGGTGACCCCGGTGAGCCAGAGGGCGGTCCCGGCCGCGGCCATGCTCAGCGTGACCTGGGCGGCGTTGAAGGCCGCCCGGTGCGGCGCCTTGCGCTGCGCAGCGCCGGCCGCCAGGGTGGTCGCCGCCCGGAGCAGGACGGCCACGGGGAAGCCCCAGTACAGCAGCGCGGCGAAACTGAACGTCAGCGAGGCGAGCGGCGACTCGGGAACCGACCGTCCGGGTATCACGATCGGCCAGATCTCCCCGATCACGACCATCAGCGCAACCAGCCAGAACAGCGGCAGGGTGTACAGAGGATGCCCGGGGAGCGTCGGCACGTGGTGCACCTGCGTCAACGCCAGGGCGAGCACTATCGCGCCGCCGGCGGTTACCGCTGTCAGGTGGATCCACAGCGGCGAGCCGACTCGGGGGCCGATATCCCTGGTGTCGTTCGGGTCCTTCATAGGCGTCCTCACGCGGGGGCAACCGATTGCAGCGTCCGTATGCTCGTGATGCTCCTCCGAGAAGCGTACGGCGGAAAACATACTTCCCGAAGCCAATTGCATACTATCCGTTACAAGATGTCAGGCTGTAGCTATTCGGTTACAATCAAGCCACCGCTGTCGGCAGAAGCTCCGGCCGCCTCCCGCCCCTCTGAGAGCAGCACGCCAAGGCCCGCCTCGTCCAGCACCGGCACGCCGAGCGCAACCGCTTTGTCATGCTTCGATCCTGGATTTTCTCCTGCCACCACGAAATCAGTCTTCTTCGACACCGATCCCGATACCTTGCCGCCGAGACCGCGGACGGCCTCGGCCGCCTCGTCCCTGGAGTAGCCCGTCAGCGTGCCGGTGATCACGACGGTAACGCCGGCCAGCGGTCCGGCCGCCGCGGCGGCGCGCTCCCGGTCGGCCAGCACCCCGCCGGTGAAGCCCGCCACCGCCAGCTGGACCCCGGCCGCCCGCCACTTCTCCACGATGGCGTTATGCCAGTCCACGCCGAACCAGTCCTGCACCGATGCGGCAATCGTCGGGCCAACCTCGTCGACGGCGACCAGCAGCTCGGCCGGGGCCGCCGCGATCGCGTCCACGGAGCCGAACCCGGCGGCCAGCGCCCTGGCCGCGGTCGGGCCGACATGCCGGATCGACAGCGCGACCAGGATCCGCCACAGCGGGCGGTGCCGCGCCTCCTCCAGGTTGGCCAGCAGCTTGCCCGAGTTCGCGGTCAGGGTCCCCTGCTTGTTGACGAAGAACGGGCAGCTGGCCAGCTTGTCCGCGGTCAGCGAGAAGATGTCGCCCTCATCACGCACCAGGCGCTCGCCGCCCTCGCCCTCGCCGCTCTCGCCCTCGCCGCCCGCGCTCTCGCCCTCGCCGCCCGCGCTCTCGCCCTCGCCGCCGAGCAGCGCGACTACGGCCTCGTACCCGAGCACCTCGATGTCCAGGGCGCCACGGCCGGCCAGGTGAAACAGCCGCTCGCGCAGCTGCGCCGGGCAGGAGCGGGCGTTCGGGCAGCGCCAGTCCACGCCGCCCTCCTCGCGCGCGAGCGCCGTTGCGCAGGCCGGGCAGACGGTCGGGAAAGCAAACGCGCGCTCGGATCCGGTGCGCAGGTCAGCGACCGGCCCCACCACCTCGGGAATCACGTCGCCGGCCTTGCGCAGCACCACCATGTCGCCGATCAGCACGCCCTTGCGCGCGACCTCATCCGCGTTGTGCAGCGTGGCTCTGTCCACCGTGGAGCCGCTCACCTTGACCGGCTCCATGACCGCGAACGGCGTCACCCGCCCGGTCCGCCCGACGTTGACCTGGACGTCGAGCAGCCGGGTAGTGACTTCCTCGGGCGGGTACTTATAGGCGATCGCCCACCTCGGCGCCCGGCTGGTCGAGCCGAGCGCGCGCTGGACGCTCAGCTGGTCGAGCTTGACCACGACGCCGTCGATCTCGTACGACGGGTCGTGCCGGTGCTCGGCGTAGTGGGCGATGTACTCCCGCACCTCGTCGAGCTCATCCACCACCCGGTACAGCTGGCTGACCGGCAGTCCCCACTCAGCCAGCCGCTGGTACCAGCCCGACTGGGTATCCGGCACGTCGGAGCCGACCGACGCGGCCGCGCCCGCGTCGTCGGGTGCGGGCATGCCGGCCTGCGCCGAGGCGCCGGGCACGAACAGCCCGTGCACGATCATGCTGAGCGCGCGGGTGGCAGTCACCCGCGGGTCCTTCTGCCGCAGCGACCCCGCGGCCGAGTTGCGCGGGTTGGCGAACGGCGCACGGCCGGCGTCAGCCAGCCGCTCGTTCAGCTCATGAAACGCCGTGACCGGCAGGAACACCTCGCCGCGGACCTCCAGCTCGTCCGGCCAGCCGGTTCCGGTCAGCCGGGCGGGCACAGAGGAGATGGTCCGGACGTTCGGCGTCACGTCCTCGCCGGTCACCCCGTCGCCCCTGGTCGCGGCGCGGACCAGCGTCCCGCCGCGGTAGAGCAGGGCGACCGCCAGCCCGTCGATCTTCAGCTCGCACAGGTAGGCGCCCAGCGTCTGAAGTGCCGCCGCGGCGCCCAGCCGCTGTGCCCGCGCCGCCCACCCGTCCAGCTCATCGCGGGAGAACGCGTTGTCCAGGCTGAGCAGCCGCTGCAGGTGCTCGACGGGGGTGAAGTCGGTGGAGATGCCGCCGACTTTCTGGGTGGGCGAGTCGGGCGTCCGCAGGCCGGGATATTCCTCTTCGAGGCCGCGCAGCTCGCGCATCAGCGCGTCATACTCGGCGTCAGAGATCACCGGCGAGTCGAGCACGTGATAGCGGTGGTTGTGCTCGGTGATCTCGCCGGCCAGCCGGGCGTGACGCTGCCGCGCCGCCGGGGTGGCCTCGGGAACGGGCGCGGCCTCGGACCCTGGTGGCCCCTCGGTCCCCCCGGCCGGCTCTGGCTCGGCTGTCGGCTCGGTCACGGCACGTTCCCCTCGCTCACCGCACGCCCTCCTCGATCAGCTCGGGTACCAGGCCGGCCGCCTCCCGGCAGTGGGCCATGGCGGCGCGGGCGCCCTGCGGCGACGCGCCCGCCAGGCCGCAGGCCGGGGTGAGTACCACCTGCCGGGTGAACCGCGCGGGCGGCATTCCCATCCGGTGCCACAGCGTGAGTGCCGCGGCTGCGGTCTGGCGCGGCGTGGGCGATGGGGCGGGCGAATCCCGTATCGCACGCGTTGTGGCCGGCAGCGCGCCGAGCAGGATCCCGATGCCAGCCTCGACGGCCTCGGCCACGGCGTCCTCGTCCTCGCGCCGCAGCAGGCCCGCATCGAAGGAGGCCGCCCCGGCACCGGACTCTTTAATGATCCCGAACGGAATATCCGGTGCACAGCAATGCACGGCGGCGAAGGCCGTCGTGGTGCGCAGCACGCGGCGCAGGCCGTCGCTGGCCACGGCCGGATCGACGGCCGGCACCCGGTTCAGGCCGCTGGCCGTGGGAATCGCGCCTGCCACCACGGCGGGCAGCGCGGGCTCGTCCAGCTGCAGCAGCACCGTCGCGCCGGGCAGGCGGCCGCGGATCTGCGCCACGTGCGCGGCGATGCCCTCGGCCAGCGACGCGGTCAGGTCGGCCAGCGCGCCGGGGTCGGCGAGGGCGGGATCCTGGCTGCGGCTCAGCTCGAGCGTGGCGGCGAGGGTCCAGGGCCCGCACACCTGGATCTTGAATGCTCCGGTGCAGCCGTCGGCGGCCTCCTGCAGCGCGTCCAGGTCCGCTGACATCAGGTCGGCCGCGCGATGCTGGTCACGGCCGGGGCGCGCGGTGAGCTTCCAGCCGCGCGGCGTCGTCTCCACCGGCAGGTCGAGCAGCAGCGCGGCGGTGCGGCCGGTCAGGTCCGCGCCCGGTCCGCGGCCGGGCAGTTCCGGGATGTGCGGCAGGTCAGGCAGCTCGCCGAGAATGACGGCTATCGCCTGCGCCGGGTCGGTTCCCGGCATCGAGCCGACTCCCGTGGCGCACGCGGCGGGCCACGGGAACACCCTGCCGGCTGCGGTGTCCTGCACGTTCCTGAGCTTAGTGGTGCGCGCCGACAGCCTCGCCGATCATCTGCCGCGCCGCGCCGCACATCCGCCTCACCTATTCCCCGGAGCCGGGGCTGCTCGCGGCTAACCTCTTCACGGGGCTGGCAGCGGCCTGCCGCCTTCGTCGTCACCGGGCGGGAGCGGCCTGCCGCCTTCGTCGTCACGCGGCGGGAGCGGCCTGCCGCCTTCGTCGTCACGCGGCGGGAGCGGCCTGCCGCCTTCGTCGTCACGC
>Ga0209871_1000351_pt1 | contig 12794 bp, 14 predicted proteins | sample OrgsoiDNA2013045_FD_185795 | JGI IMG/M metagenome (GOLD analysis project Ga0209871, IMG submission 185795) | Permafrost soil microbial communities from the Arctic, to analyse light accelerated degradation of dissolved organic matter (DOM) -... | ecosystem: Environmental > Terrestrial > Soil >... | reverse complement strand
AACGGGGACTATGGCAAGGCTGCTGAGGCACCGCCAGACGAAAGAGGCGGAAACAGATAGGCCGGGCCTAACGTCCACTGCGCCACACTCCTACTCTACTGTTAAAACCATTGCGTGCGGGAATGCCGGGTGTTTCCTGGTGTACTCGTTGTTGCTCGTGTGCGTTCTACCACCACCAAGTGCACACGAAACCGCGGGTGCAGCGGGCACCCGGCATTCCCCACGCCCTTCTTGGGGGCGGAAGACAAATGCAAACCTCGGGCGCATCGCGCCGCGAGATCGCGAAGTCGCGTCTGATGAGTATCAGTGCGCCACACTCTCAGCCGTCGTCGCCCGCCACCGGGTCGGCGCATCGCGCCGCCCGATGACAGGCTCCGGCGGGCGATTCAGTATTCCAAGGCGTCAGTGATGGAATCGAGAAGCTGCAGCGTACATGTCTCCGGGCTAGACATTTCGCGGAGTATGACGGTCTTTGCGAGGAGCGATGCGTCGCTCAATTCAGACTCCGTCATTCCGGGGCGATGCGAAGCATCGAGCCCGGAATCTCGAGATTCCAGGTCTGACGCTGACGCGCCATCCACGATGCGCAATTGCGCATCGGGGAATGACGGCGTCTGGATTGCCCCGCGCCGCCGCTCTTGCCGACCCCTGGGATTGTCGACATCCTGCCGGCAAATCCGGACGCTTTCGAGCGCCGCAAAAGCGATCGGGGGCAGGGGATGCACACCATGAAGCTATGGCGGATCGGCGTAATCATGGGGGCGTGGCTCGTGCTTCTCGCCGCACCCGGCGCGGGGTCTGCGCAAGAAAACTTTCCCAGCCGGCCGGTGCGCATCGTCATTCCCTATTCGGCGGGAAGTGTCGCCGACGTATTCGCGCGCATCGTCGCGCAAAACATGGCGGTGCAATGGAACGCCTCGATCATCGTAGAATCCAAATCCGGCGCCAATGGCTCGATTGCCGCCGAGGAAGTCGCCCGCGCGGCCCCCGACGGCTACACATGGCTGCTGGTGACGACGTTCTTTACCGCCAGCCCCTCGCTGTATGCGGCGCTGCGCTGGGACCCGGTGCGCGATTTCGTTGCGGTGGGGCAGATATGCCGGGCGCCGAATTTCTTCATCGTCCCCTCCACATTGCCGGTGAAGAATGTCGCCGAGTACGTGGCGCTGGCCAAGGCAAAACCGGGCACGCTGAACTACAGCCATCCCGGCAAGGGTTCTACCGGGCATCTCGGGTTCGAGCTGTTCAAGCGGCTGGCCGGGATCGACGTCACCGCGGTCGGCTATCGCGGCTATCCGCAGATGGTGCCGGATATCGCGAGCGGTCTTATCACCTCGACCTTCCTGTCCGCGAACCAGGCGCTGGCGCAGGCGCAGACCGGCTCGATCAGGATCATCGGCGCGCTCAACGATGGCCGCTCGAAATATTTCCCCGACGTGCCGACCATGGCCGAGCAGGGGTATGCCGAGGCGCAGGTGACGCCGTGGTTCGGCGTCGTGGTGCCGGCGGCAACGCCCGGGCCGATCGTCGAGCGCATCAGCAAGGCGCTGGAATCGGCGCTCGCGATACCGGACGTGCAGCAGAAACTCGACATCGCCGGATGCCAGCCGATGAGCGCGCCGCTTTCGCAGTTTGCCGACATCATCAAGGCCGACGTCGCACTGTGGGCGAAGGTCGTCAAGGATGCCGGCATTACCGCGGATTGAACGCGTAAAGGTTGAATTTTTTTGCATAATTGCAATCTTATGGCGAGCGACCTGCGATCATTCGCCGGCCGGCGCTTTCCGGTCTGCACTGCCGTTGTCGCGATGTTGCGGGTCTGTTCCCCTTTGGGTTCATTCCGCGGTATATATAAGGTCTGTCCGGAGCCGGTCCCGATACCCATGCCCTTTGCCACTGTCGTCCAAAGGATAAGATCGTTCTCGCTCTCGATCGGCCAGCTGACATTTGGCGGCTTCCTGCTGGTGCTGGCGGTGATCATGATCACCAGCACCGCCAGCGTCATCGCCATCCGCCATATCGACGCGACGTTCGCCGAGCTGCAGCGGCTGCAGAGCGTCGGCGACCTCGCGGAGGACATCGATCGTCGGATGAACGAATTGCGGCTCGCCGCCCGCGACTTCGTGACCGATCCCGGCGCACAATCCAGCCAGGTCGGGGGGGCCGCCGCCTCGCTCAGCGAAATCCTCAAAAAGACCCGACTGGAACTCGCGCCCGAGCAGCAGGACATGATCGACGGCGTCACCGCGCGGTTGTCGACCTATCGCAACGGTATCGAGCGCATTTCGGGGCTGATCTCCCGCCGCGCCGATTTGGTCGCCGGCCTGTCGCCGCTGCGGGAGCAATTCGATGCCGCCATTGCGGAAACCCCCGACCCGGTGATCGCGGCGACGTTGTTTCAGACCCAAAGCCGCATCGCCTCGGCCCTGCTGGCGCATGATCCGTCCGCGGCCGAGCGGGCCGCTCAAAGCATGCGGGTGCTGACCATATCAAATCCCAGGCTTCGCGCGGCCGTCGACCATTACGCCGACGCGATCGTCGCGATATCGATCTGCGAACGTCAGATCGCCGATATCGACAGGGAAGTTCTCGGCTCGGAGGGACGCCTGATCGGGCAAGTCACCGAACTGTTGCGTGAGGTCAGCGCGCGCCGCGGCCACGTGCTGTCCCGTGATTTCGCGAGGACCCTGACCGAGGCTAAATGGCAAAGCATCATCCTGGGCACCGCCGGCATCTTTTTCGGACTTTTTGCGGCACTCTTCGTGGTGCGACGCACCGTCCGTCCGCTCGCATCCATCGCCGCCTCGATTCGCGCGCTGGCGGGAGGCGAGAAGGACACATCGATTCCCGCCACCGACGTGCACAATGAGATCGGCGATATTGCGCGCGCCGCCGAAGTATTCCGCCGCACGCTGGTCGATGCCGACGCCGCGCGCGAGGCGGCGGTGCATGCCCTGGCCGAGCAGCGTCTTGCCGAGGAGAGCTATCGCAAGCTGTTCGAGGGTTCGGTCGACGGAATTTACGTGACGACGCCCGACGGCGCGCTGCTCAACGCCAACCCGGCGCTGGCGCGGATCATGGGTTACGAGACGCCGCAGGGTTTGATCCACGGCATCCGCGACATTGCGGACACGGTTTACATTCATGCGGCGGCGCGCGCGGAATACGAGCAGCTGATGCGGCGCGACGGGACGGTTCGCGAGTTCGAGTATCAGGTGCGCGCGCGCGACGGTGCGATCCTGTGGCTCTCCGACAGCGCTACCGTGGTTCGCAACGACGCCGGCGAGGCCCTCCGCTATGAAGGGACGGTGCGCGACATCACGGATCAGAAGCGCGCCGAGGATGCCATCGCCGAAGGCCGGCGGCTGCTGCAGCAGGTGATCGACACCGTGCCGGCGGTGATCAACGTCAAGGACAAACAGCTGCGCTACGTGCTGATGAACCGCTACATGGCCGGTATCTTCGGTGTCGAGCCGGCGGATGCGATCGGCCGCACCACGAGCGATCTGATGTCGCGCTACGGCGCGCAAAAGACCGACGAGAACGACAAGCGGGTGCTGGCGGCGGGCCGGGGGCTCGGATTCTACGAAGAGGAATATATGGATTCCTCGGGCAATGTGCGGCAATGGCTGGTGAACAAGCTTCCGCTGCTCGACAGCGACGGCGAGATCGAAAATATCGTCACCGTCGCGCTCGACATTGGCGAGCGCAAACGCGGCGAGCTGGAGATGCGCAAGGCCAAGGACGCCGCCGAAGCGGCGTTGCGGAACTTGCGCGAGACCCAGAATTCGCTGATCGAGGCGGAAAAGCTCGCCGCACTCGGGCGGCTGGTGGCGGGCGTCGCCCACGAAGTCAACAACCCGGTCGGCATCAGCCTGACGGTCGCGTCGTCGCTGGAGCGCAAGACGGCACTGTTCGCCGACGAGGTCGCGCGCGGCAATCTCAAGCGCTCCAGCCTGAGTGAATTCCTGGAGAGCAGTCGCGATGCATCCTCGCAACTCGTGGCCAATCTCAATCGCGCGGCCGAACTGATCCAGTCGTTCAAGCAGGTCGCCGCCGACCGGAATTATTCGGACCAGCGCATCTTCGACCTCGGCGATCTGACCGAGCAGGTGGTGATGAGCCTGCGGCCGGGCCTGCGAAAGCACCGTCTGGCGCTCAACGTCGACTGCCAGCCCAACCTCACCATGAACTCATACCCCGGACCGTACGGCCAGGTGCTTACCAACCTGTTCCTCAATTCGGTGGCGCACGCCTTTCCGGACGGCAGGCCCGGCGCCGTGGATATCCAGGTGCGGGAGTCCGGCAAGGACAACGTCGAAATCATTTTTTCCGACAATGGCTGCGGCATGTCGCTCGACGTCCGGCGGCGCGCGTTCGACCCGTTCTTCACGACGCGTCGCGATCAGGGCGGCACCGGGCTCGGCCTGCATATCGTCTACAGCATCGTGACCAACCGTCTCGGCGGCCGGCTCGATCTAGATTCCGAGCCCGGCGGCGGCACGCGAATCCAGATGATTCTTCCGCGGGTCGCGCCGCTGGAGCAGGCCGCGGAATAGCGTTGAGTCTGGTTGCCAGCTAGTCGATCTCGACCAGCTTGCGTAAGGTCGCCTTGAAGATCTGGCTCGCCTTGCCGACCAGAGCCGTCCCGTTCATGACAGCCGCCGTGTCGGTGAACGTGCCGGAGACGCCGATGCCGACGGGGCTGGGCGCGCCGAACAGCGGATTGGCGTCGGGGCTGGAGGTGTGGCGCTGGACCAGAACCTCGCCCTTGAAGGTATCCCCCTTCGAGGTATAGCTGCCGGTGTAAAACAGATAGGCATCGCCGCCGAAGATTTTGCCATCCCGGAACAAGACCACGCCGCTGCCCTTGCCGGACCGACCGTCCTGCAGGCTGACGTGGATCGAATACAAACCGTTTTTCATGATGTCCCGAGACTCGACATCCGTCGAAGCGGTGTCGATGCGCTGTTATGCCAAAGCAGAGTACGCAGCGTCAACGCAGCAGGTTGGCTGTTGCGAACTTCGAAGCTCGATGACAGGAAGGCGCGGCCAGAAACTGGCCCGCGAAATGCATAGACGTCGTCGTTGCACTGGCCGGGTGCTGGAGCAGGAGACACGTGAGCGACTGGGTCGATTCCGGCGGCGATGCGCCGTATTTCCGTTCCGATGACGGGGAACTCCAAGATCTGGAAATTAAAGACCCGGATCATTCGTGCCCCCGCCGCGCGAGGCGCCAAAAAGTGCCGCTGACGGTCGGCCTTGCGGCGGCGCTGGCGCTGGCGTCCCATCTCGGACATTCGCGTGACCGCGGCCAACATGCCAACGCCAACCCCGAACTGAAAGCGTGGTTCGAAGGCCTGAAGAGCGGCAAGGGGCCCTGTTGCTCCGATGCCGACGGCACCGCGGTCAGCGACGTCGACTGGCAATCCCACGGCGGGCACTATCGCGTGCGGCTCGAGGGCGAATGGGTCGATGTCCCCGACGAAGCCGTGATTACCGAACCTAACCGTATCGGCCGAACCATGGTATGGCCGTTGCGCGGCTATCTCGGGCTGACCATCCGCTGCTTCATGCCGGGCAGCATGACCTAGCTCCGCTCGCGTCGGCTCTCACGCATATTTGCGGTCGCGCTCCAATAGCTCGACCGAGATGCCCTGCGGTCCTCGGATGAAGCAGATACGGACGCCCGGCCGGATCGTCGTCGGCTCTTTGGTGAATTCGACGCCCTTGGCCTTGATCTCGGCGGCCACCGCATCGATGTCCTTCACCGACAACCCGAAATGGTCGAGCCCCTGATAGGGCGTCACCGGCGGCGTGTTGACGCCGTCGCCGGCCGTGACCGGCGCGATGAACACATTGGCGCCGCCAAGCTTGACGTCGATCCGCCCGGGTGCGCGGATGATCACGCCGCCGAGGATGTCCTCAAGCCAGGCCGCGGTCGCCTCCGGATCCGGACTGCGCAAATGGATGTGATCCCAGGTGACGATCGGCATCGTTGCTCTCCCCTTGGTTTTGTTGCGGGTCGCTTGTGGCCGCGCTCCGCCTCGGCTACAGCCGCGCTGGCGCCAATTTTAGCGGTCGCGTTCGCGCATGGCCATCCCCTCGATCTCTCGACGGGCCGATCTCGTCATTGCATTCCAGGATTGTCGGGCTTGAACGCAACCATTTTCGTTTTCGTCGATTATGGATGAGGTAAAGCGGCGGAACCGCGAAATCGGCAGTCGTGTGGAAGGCCGTGCGGTGTAATGCCCGCGCGGCTTTTTTACGATGCGGTGCAATACAAAACAACCGCCGAAAGTGAACCGGTGCGCCTGGCGGGGGCCGCGGCACCGGCGCCATCGCCCGCCACGAACATCCGCCAAGAGGGATCCCCGCCCAGTCCGGCGACAGCGCGCGCGGAAACGACAGCGACACTGCCCTTGGAAGCGATCGCACCTGTGGAACCGGCTCCCGTCGACGGGCTCAAGATTTCATCGCAATTCTGGCGCCGGGGCGGACTGGGATCGAGAGCCCTGGTCACATTCACGCTGTGCAACGGCAATGGTTACCCGGTCAAGGATATCGAGATTTCCTGCGCCTTTGTCCGCCGGGACGGAAGCCATTTGACCGACCGCACGCGGACGATCCACGACACCCTCAGCATGAAGAGCCGCAAAACCTTTGCCCGCCCGCCTGCATGTCGGCTTTGTCAACGTTAACGCCGACCGAGCCAAGTGCTCGCCGGTTACCGTCAGCCGGGTGTAACGGCGGCTATCGGTCGGGGGCGGTAACCACACGCGGTAACATCGTCGTTATTTGAGCACCGCAGCCCTAGGAACCAATCGAGCCATCCCCAGTTAAGCGAATGGTCCGCGCGCCCGCGCGGATGGGAGCGAACCTGAAATGCCCGTGGCGCGATACTTTTTGTTCGTCGGCGGAGTTCTGCTCGCGCTGCTGCTTCTCAGCAATGAATTTCTACCGCAATTGCCGGCCGAGGCGGCGAGGGCGGAGGCGGGCCCCAACAAATCCGTGATCAGGATCTTCTCGGATCGAAAATGGCCCGAACGTGTGGTTTTCGATACCAATCTCCCGACGATCGTTCCCCCGCAGACGGCAACGATACTGGCCAGTGCTCCGGCCCAGACCACGGTCGCCGACGTCTCGGCCAAGTCGCGCGCACTGCAGTCATTTGCCGAGCTCAAGCCGTCCGAACCGAAGAAGCCGGAACCGAAGCCGGTGCACAAGCGCAGAGTAGCAAAAGCCCGCGTGGCCCCGCAGATGGAGCTGGTCGCCCAGCAGCCGCGATTTGGTTTTTTTGCCAACAATACCTGGTAGGCCGGCTGCTGGGCGGCGCCTGAAGGCGATCCTGTGCAGCAGGTTGCCAGCGAAGCTCAGCCGCCGCGGCAGATATTTTTGATTTGAGTCGTTCAGCAGCCCGTCACGCTCATCCGATGCAGCCTTGATGTAGGCGTCGTTGCCGGGGTGACGATCGGCCTTCGTGTGTGCCTTGATCTTGCGCAATGTGGTGTTCGCCGGGAGTCGGTAGCTTGAGTGGTTGGGAACGGCTTGCGCCTGCCCCCAAAGGAGGTTTGCGGCATGCGAAAAGTTCCGAACCTGTCGATCTCGCCGGAAAAGGCGTTTTTCATTGTCGCAAAAGCGCGCCAATCCGACAGCGGGGCCAGCGGGCCCGGTTCGGCCTCCGATGCGGACGACGACATGCCTGAGGACCACAGAGGGGATACCGATCGCTCGGAGCTATCAGGCTTTATTCGAGGGTTGAATGTGGACGAGCAGATCGACCTCGTCGCTCTGATGTGGCTCGGCCGCGGTGACGGCGATCTCGACAACTGGCGCGATCTCCGCGCCGAGGCGTCGCGGGCCCACAACAACCGTACGGCATCTTACCTGATCGGGACGCCGATGCTGGCGGACTGTCTGGAGGAGGCTCTATCGCAGTTCGGCAAGTCCTTTGAGGATTTCGAAGAGCATCTTTGATCCCATCTCAAACGGAAACCAGGTTTCCCCGGAGCACCGCATGACCAAAATGAAGATTGGCAAGGGCGACTGGATCGTCGTTTGCGACGGTCGAAAGGCGCTGATCCTCGAGAATCTCGGCGATCGCGTGTTTCCGAACCTGCACACAAAGGAAGTGCACGAGCACCCCGACATATCGACGAGCGCGCAAGGCAGCGATGCGCCGGGCAGGGTGCATCAATCGATGGGTGGGGCGCGAAGCTCGATCGAGCAGACCGACTGGCATGACGAGTCGGAACGGACCTTCCTGAAGACCCTTGCCGAGCGGCTCAACATTGCGGTCACAACGGGCGAAACCACCGCCCTGACAATGGTCGCGTCACCGCGTGCGCTCGGCATGATCCGGTCGGATTATTCCGCCGCGGTTCGAAAAGCGCTCCATGGCGAATTGGACAAGGATCTCGTCAGGATGCCGGTGCACGAAATCGAGAAACAACTATTGGCGTGAGTGTGTAATTCCGGGGCGCATACCGGGCATTTCATCCGTTGACCAGCAGGCGCACGCGCTTCAGCCGCGACGATGCTTCTTGGCCTTCTTTCCGAACGCAGGTTTTGCCGGCGATGCGCCGGCAAGCCGCGGTTGCCTGTCCTGATTCCGTTGTTTCGTCCTCGAACCCGCTTCCTTGTCAAATCTCGGACCGCCTGCGTTGTGAAATTTGCCGTTCTGCTTCGGCCCATCTCGAGATCTATCGTTCTGATGAGTGCTCCGGTCGGCCTGCTTACCTTCGTGTCGCGGCGCGTGCACCCGCGTTTCCGAAGGCGCCAGACTCTGGGGAGCATCTGCCAGCGGCTCGATGCGGATGTTGTCTTCCTTGTCGGGACGCCGGATTTTAACGGCGAACGCCTCTGCGACCGCTTTGGAAATTTCGAACTCGGTGGTTGTTTCCAGAATGCGGATGGCACCGATGTCATGCTTGTCGATACCGCCACGACGGCAAATCATCGGCAACAGCCAGCGCGCCTCCGCGTTTTTCTTCCGTCCGATGGCGGCGCGAAACCACACGCTGCCGTCCGCCATGCCGTGACGCGGCGATGCTCTTGCCGTCTTCGCTCGTGGCGCGGTCGCGCGATCGTCGCCGCGCGACGCCCGGCCGTCTTTTTCCCGACCGCTGCTGCCGCGGGATCGGCCAGCGCCCTGGCCGGGGTCGAGAATGTCCTCGGGCGAGGGAAGCCGCGCCCGGTACAGCCGCGCCAGCGCCGTGGCAATATCCTCGGGCGACCGTTCGGCGAGCAATGCCCGCGCCAGAATCAGGTCGTCCGATGTCGTCTCCTCCGCGAACAGCGCATCGCGCAGCATGCGCTCCTGATCGAGCTTGCGAATTTCATCCGCCGTGGGGGCCGTGCCCCAGACGACGTCGATGCCTGCCAGATTAAGCAGCAATTCCGCGCGCCGCTTTCGGGCGGCAGGCACCAGCAGGACGCTGACGCCCTTGCGGCCCGCACGGCCGGTGCGGCCGGAGCGATGCTGCATGACCTCCGCGTCATTCGGCAGATCTGCGTGAATGACGAGGTCAAGGTTCGGCAGATCGATGCCGCGCGCCGCCACGTCGGTGGCCACGCAGACGCGGGCCCGTCCATCCCGCAAGGCTTGCAGCGCCTGGGTTCGCTCGTTCTGGGTCAATTCCCCCGATAGCGCGACCACGGAGAAGCCGCGCTCCAGAAGCGTCGCCTGCAAATGCCGGACAGCGTGTCTGGTGTTGCAGAACACCAGCGCGCCCGGTGATTCAAAAAATCGCAGCACGTTGACGACCGCGTGCTCGACATCGCCGGCGGCGATACGGATGGCCCGGTACTCGATATCGGCGTGGCCACCTTCGTCGCCCGCGACCTCGACGCGAAAGGCCTGTTGTTGATATTGCTTTGCCAGTGCGACGATGCCGCGCGGCAACGTCGCAGAAAACAGCAGCGTGCGGCGGGTGTCCGGCGTGGTCTTGAGGATAAATTCCATATCCTCGCGAAATCCGAGATCGAGCATCTCGTCGGCCTCGTCGAGCACGACAGCCTTCAATTCCGACACGTCGAGACGGCCGCGCCGCAGGTGATCGCATAGCCGCCCCGGCGTGCCGACCACGATGTGGGCGCCGGCGGCAAGCTCGCGCTGTTCGCGGCGCGGATCCATGCCGCCGACGCAGGAAACGACGCGCGCATCGGCATATTGATAGAGCCACGCCAGTTCGCGCTGCACCTGAAGCGCGAGTTCGCGCGTTGGCGCGACGATCAATGCAAGGGGTGCCGCAGCCCGACCGAACCGCTCGGCACCATCAAGAAGCTTTTTTGCGACGGCCAGCCCATAGGCGACGGTCTTGCCCGAGCCGGTTTGCGCCGAAACCAAGAGGTCGCGGTCGGCAGCGGCGTCCGCCAACACGGCGGTCTGGACAGGTGTCGGAGAATCGTAGTTGCGCTCCGCGAGAGCTCGGGCGAGCGGCGGACTGGTGGTCAAGAATGTCACGGGATGGCAGACCTTGGCTGGCGTTTGGCGCCGGAACATTGAATAGGGAACGGGTCGAAGCTGCTGCCTGGAAGATGCGCAGCCGCGTGGCCCGACGGATTTGAGTGAGGTGAGTATGCTTTTAGATCAAGCGAACCCAAAACGCCATTGATTGCTGGCGGATTCCCGCAAGATCGGCTGCGCTCCCGGGGCAGTGGGTCAGTTTTGTGATGATCAGGAAAAGTATCGAAAATCCGTAGAGCTACCTACTTTTGATCCGGGTGTTGCCCGTGGAACCGACGCGATTGTCCCAGCGTAAACAGCGGGATAACAGGATTCTCGGAATGGTTGTCTTTAAATTGGAACGCTAGTTCAGGTAGCCGGTTGGTTCCTCCCGAGCAAAGGACAATGCATGACGGTCCATCAGCTAATTCCAATAAGGGCGCCTATCAACGATCGCTCCGCCGTACTCCGGCTGAAGGCGCTTTTCTGTGAGGAGCGCTCCCGCGAATCCTCCGATCCGACATCAAAACAAGACTGGGCAGAGTTGGCGATCGAGTGGCACACGATGGCGCATTTTGCGGCGAGGCTGAATGGTGATTCGGAGGAGGGCAGATGAACCGCAGGGGCGTTGAATTCACCGTCACGCAGGTGGAGCCGGGATTGTGGAAGTGGCATTTCCAAATCGGCGAAAAAATTACAACTGGCCAGACGCACTCGAACCTCATGGGCATGGCAGCCCGCAGGGTTCAACAGCGGATTGACCGCGAACTCAACAAGCCGCGCAAACTGTAGCGATCCATCTGCCGTTCGAAGAGGCCACCTCGGTTGGTGGCCTCTTTCGCTTGCGCCCGAGTCGGCGCCCCGGTTCCGGCTGGCGCACCGCCCGCACGAGCGGAAACACCAACAACCGGCGTCAGCAAATAAAGGACAGCCAGATTACGGTGATGGCCGAGCGAGCCTCATCGAATACCACGGCCGTCAGGCGTACCGTCACTTTTTTGACAACCGTCGCTCCATCTCGGCGGCGACCCGCAAGCGCCCGGCTTCGATCAGGGCATCGCTGCGCTCCGATCCCAGCGGCATCTTGCGAGCTTCTGCAATGATCTCTGTCGCGCGGTCATCCCAGGCGCGACTGACAGAGGGGTGTTGATCGGTCTCGTCCATGATCACAGCCCCATCCATACCGGCGGGATAAACAATTGTTCGAGCGCTTCGGTGACGACGATCACCTCGTGAACGTGGTCGCACTTGGGGCAATCAAAGGTCCGGTCGGGCGAGGGATGAGATTTTGGCATGATGCTTCCCTTAAAACAGGCGGGAGCGCGCAACACTCTCAGTCACCGGTACCGTGCCTATGGTGAATCAGCGGTGATGGGTACCAGCATTGCTCATCGAGTTCCGATTCGCTGCTCAGTATTGATCTGTTTCCGACTGATTGGATGGAACATGCCCAACAAAGCACACTCTGGCGTCGTCGGTATTTCAGGAAATTTGACCGCCCCAACTTGCTTGCGCGACCTGCCTCGTTTGGCAAAGATCAATCCTTGACGGGTGGTGGCCGAATAGAGCGCTCAGGGATAGGTTGTTCAAAACAGATCACTAGCTGTGGAAAACTTCCACGGGTGTTCAATATGGACCACCGTCGCCGAGCCGGCGTGTGCTGGCTTAATCAGGCTGAGCTCGCCTCCACGCCCCCTCGCGGTTGTCGAGCACAGCCAAACACGATGGCCCCAGCGCTCGCCGCCGCCGCGCTGGGGTCGTTTCTTTGGTGCGGACTTAATAAAGAGTCCCTGCAAGGAACGGGCTGGTGCTTCCAGCGCGGAGAAAGTTTGGGAGTCACCGCACGTGAGCGCGGCGATGCTGGCGCGCCACAGTCGATCGGGCATGGCAAAGCACAAGGCGGGCGTCCACCCGGCTCTTTTCCATACCGAAGCCGTCCAGCACTGCGCTTCCCGCGCCCGTTGTTAGTGGCGGCGGTGCAACACCGGCCCGGAATAAGCATCGATTTCGCTTCCGGTAAATCGTCGTTCTGCCGGTGTCAAATACATCGCCCGGCGATGCAGCTACGGTTCAACAGGATTCTTCGGGTTGGGAGCAGGTCACATGCTGGGGTTCGATCATTCAAAAAGGCGTCGCGCAACGTCACATTCGGCGAAGCGGGCGCTGGCAACGGCCGCGCTGATCGCGGCTGGCCCGAACGCCGGCATCGCGATTGGCGCGGCTTCGGCTGCCGATATGGCTGTCAAGGCACGGCCCATGGCAGCACCCGTTGTGGTCTACAGCTGGACTGGCTGCTATGTCGGCGCCAACGGTGGATACGGCTGGGAAAAAAATAACACCAATTTGA
>Ga0209871_1000350_pt1 | contig 12847 bp, 10 predicted proteins | sample OrgsoiDNA2013045_FD_185795 | JGI IMG/M metagenome (GOLD analysis project Ga0209871, IMG submission 185795) | Permafrost soil microbial communities from the Arctic, to analyse light accelerated degradation of dissolved organic matter (DOM) -... | ecosystem: Environmental > Terrestrial > Soil >... | reverse complement strand
CTTATTCATCAATGTACAGGCAACGACTATTCTGGTTATACTCATTCTTTTTTTTCTGGTCATGTCCTTTATCGTTTCCGGTTCCAGGATTGCTTTTTTTTCTTTGAGCGATAAGGAAATCAATATCCTGAAAACAAAACAGGATAGTTCCTGGAGAAGGATCGTCAACCTCCTGGAAGAGCCCAAAGCACTCCTGGCTTCTCTGTTAATCGCCAATATATTGCTCAATATCGGTATCATCATACTATCCAATTTTCTGATCGACCAGGTGATATCATTTAAACAGGATTACTGGTTTTTCGAATTCGTGATGAAAGTGGTGATGGTGAGTTTTGTACTGATCCTTTTTGGCGAAGTGATGCCGAAAGTGTGGGCCAGCCAGAATACGCTCCAATTTGCATTTTATACATCCGGAGTTACCGAAGTGATCCATCTGCTCTTTAAGAGACTGGGTATCCTGCTGGCAAACCAGTCAGAAAGACTGGAACGGCTCTTCGGCAGCCAGCGGTCGGCCGCAAACAGCCTTGAGGAACTGGATCACGCAATCGACAACGATACGACGGAAGAAGAAAAAAATATCCTGAAGGGGATTATCAAATTTGGAAATATAACAGTTAAGCAGATCATGAAGACCCGCCTGGACGTAAGCGGGATAGAAGACGAATTAAATTTCGGACAGCTTAAACAGAAAATTGAAGAACTTCATTATTCCCGCCTGCCGGTCTATAAAAAAAGCCTGGACGATATAGCCGGAATGATTCATACCAAGGACCTGATTCCTTACCTGAATGAACCGGATGAATTCGACTGGCGTAGCCTTTTACGTTCTCCTTATTTTGTTCATGAACATAAAATGATCAAAGACCTCTTGCAGGAATTTCAGGCTGACCGGATTCATTTTGCCATCGTAGTTGATGAATTCGGCGGCACGAGTGGTATCGTAACTCTGGAAGATATCATGGAAGAAGTGATCGGGGATATCAAAGATGAATTTGATGAAGATGAAGGATCGGCCGCCAAACAGGATGACGGCTCTTTTATATTTGAGGGAAGGACTATGATCAACGACGTGTGCAAAGCCATGAACCTTCCGGTAGACACGTTTGATAACGTAAAGGGAGAATCGGATTCGCTTGCCGGATTGATACTGGAACTCGCAGGAGAAATTCAGAAAGTAAATGACATTATCGTTTGTGGCGATTTTGAATTTAATATCCTGGAAGCAGACAGCAGCCGCATAAAAAAAGTAAAGGTTCGAATCAAATCATAAAAATGCACAGCTTGAGATTTCGTACAATTTTTGCCTTTTACTTTTTACTTCTTACTTTTTTATTCTCATGTAATAGTGACTATTCCCCAAAACCCCGCGGTTATTTCAGAATTGACTTTCCGGCTCATGCATATCAGTCATTTAACAGGCCGGAATTTCCCTATTCCTTCGAATACCCCGTTTATGGAAACATCATCCGCGATACCTCGTTCTTTGGTGACAAGCCTGAAAATCCATACTGGATAAATGTGGATTTTCCCAGATTTCACGCAAGAATTTATTTCAGCTATAAGCAGGTGGAAGGCAATTTTGACAAACTTCGCGAGGACGCATATAAAATGACATATAAGCATACATACAAAGCGAGCTCCATAGAAGATTCATTGATCAGCACATCGCTGGGTGTACATGGAATCTTTTTTAACGTAGGGGGAGACGCCGCAACAGCCAAACAGTTTTTTGTAAGCGATTCAACCCGGCATTTTCTTCGCGGCGCTCTTTATTTCGATACTACCCCGAATTCAGATTCCCTAAGTATTGTTAATGCTTTTCTCCAAACCGATATGAACCACCTGATCAACACCCTCCGGTGGAAAAACTGATGCGGAATCCTTCCTGAAATGCTAACTTAGCCTGATTTTCAAACGGAATACTTGATCGCAATAGATAATATATTGGTTAGTGACGAAGTGGTGTCGGAACAGTTTGTCTGTGACCTGAACAAGTGCAAAGGGGGTTGCTGTGAAGACGGCGACTCCGGAGCCCCGCTGGCGAGCGAAGAACTTGAACAGCTCCGGAATTTAATTGAAGAAATAAAACCGTATGTAACGGAAGAGGGATTAAAAGTGCTTGAAAAGGAAGGCCTGTATACATACGATCAGGAATTCGGGTGGGTTACACCTACCATTGCAGGACGCATGTGTGCCTATGGATTCAGGGATAAAGCCGGCATTATCAAATGCGGAATAGAACAGGCCTATCTGGATAAAAAAATCTCCTGGAAAAAACCCATCAGTTGTCATTTGTTCCCGGTAAAAATTACCCGCAGTAAAAGACAGAACCAGGAATATGTGAATTACGAGCCGAGGGAAGATCTCTGCAAAGCGGCTTGCAAATTGGGCAGGCAGTTAAAAGTTCCGGTTTACCTGTTTTTGAAAGAGGCGCTGATCAGAAAGTACGGCCCCGATTTCTATGCTACCCTCGAAGCAACCGCCCTCCATGTCAAAAAAGATAAAGTCTGACGGTATCTATGAAAATTCTACCTGCAGTTATTTTATTTCTGGTTAGTTTTTTTTCTATTCAATCAAGCTTCTCCCAGGATTCCGTTGTGCACAATCAACCTGTTGCGGAAAGCCTCATGCGGGATACCACGATTGTGCTGGAACGGTCATTTAAAGTCAAAAATGTATACGCAAGAAAAGACAGGTATGAAGCCATCAGGGATTCAATCAGGGCTTCACTGATCTGGAGCGCTAAAATGCACGATACAGTTATCGTAATGGATCCGGCATTTATTGTCAGCAATGTATATGCAGAAATGGATTCTCTGGCATCGTCCGCAGACGGACCACCGAGTAAAAGAGAATTGATGGTCAAAGCAATAAGAGATTCTTTATCTGCTATAGGCAATGCCCTTATGCATACGGCGGACATGCAGGACACTTCGATTGCCCTGGATCCCTCCTTTAAAGTCAGGAATGTATACGTGGGAAGAGATTCAATAAATGCGGTCCGGGACTCGGTCAGAAACCTAATGGCCCAGGCTGCCATGATGCAGGATACGACGATCGGATTGGACCCAACATTTATTGTCAGCAACGGATACGTTATGAATGACAGGTTGGATGCCACCAGGGACTCCATCAGCACATCGTTAGCCCGGGCTGCGTCGATGCAGGATACGGCAATTGGATTGGACCCAACATTTATTGTCAGGAACGGATATGTTTTAAAGGACAGACTGGACGCCATAAAAGATTCAATAGCCAGGCCCACAATCATGCAGGATACCACTATCGTCCTTGATGCTTCTTTTGTTGTCAGGGATTTATATCCGTTAAAAGATTCTTTGGAGACGATCCGGGATTCGGTAACTGCCAGGGCCGATTCATTGTATTCCGATTCCGTCCGGATTCGCTGGGCGGGATGGAAAAAATATGAGGTTCAACCGGACCATTCATTCACACTCAGTTCAAAAAATGTATTGAAGGGGAAAACCAAAACCGAACTGCAATATAATATTGCTGATTTTTATTTATACCTGAATGGAGAGCCTGTATTACCGCCAACACCCGGATACAATTTTTTTGCAGCCGGATGTCTGGGTTTTAAATATGATGATACGCTGTTGCTGAACAGTGGTCTGGGTTCCAAGGTTGGCGTGGGCGTGGGCATCAAAATATTCCAGGGAAAGTTTACCAGTACCCTGCACGCGAATACTCATAACGAACAGGTTTATAAATTGTCGCCGGAAGATTCCACTTACATCACCAGTGTTATTACCATACCGGTGACCCAGTCTTTATTGTTAAAATACTATCCCGATGGCTCCCACAATGAAATAGTAACGGGCGAGTACCAGGCAACCTATAATAAGTTTTACCAAAAGACGGAAGATGGCGATGATGAGGTTCGCAGGTACACGGTGCGTATTGTTTTCAGGTGTCGTGTAAGCGGGGGAATAAATAGTTACAAATAAGTTGTCCCCAGATAATTTATTATCTTCATCATATGACCAACAGGGATACTGAATCAACCTTTTTGGATAAGAGCGGTATAAAGGCCGCCGATCTGGATCACCGGAAGAAAATCAATTATAACATTGGTAAATACAACGCGGTCGTTCCACAGGGTAAACAGCAATTCGATAAAATCCATCTGGCCAGGGAAAGAGCAAAGAACATCAAGTGGCGGTCCCTGGAGACATTGGATCAGCAGCTCGAACGCTTTGAACAGGCTTTCACTAAACGCGGGGGAAAAATAATCTGGGCAGAAGATGGGCCCGGCGCGCTAAAGGAAATTCTGGCGATCTGTAATGCTAAACAGTGCAAGGCCATTGTGAAAAGCAAAAGCATGGTCACGGAAGAAATTCATCTGAACAAATTTCTTGAGGAAAATGGAATTGAAAGCCTGGAAACGGATCTGGGAGAATATATTCAGCAACTCGATAATGAAGCTCCCTATCATATCGTTACGCCGGCCATGCATAAGAGCAAGGAAGATATCGCCCGGTTGTTTCATGAAAAATTACACACGGCACCCGGTCTTTCGCCGACCGAACTAACATTGATTGCCAGACAGAATATGCGCGCAAAATATCCGGAAGCTTCCATCGGAATTACAGGTGCCAATTTTATTATTGCAGATACAGGCAGTATCGCCCTGACAGAAAATGAAGGAAATGGCAGGCTATGTGCTTCTTATCCGAAAACACATATTGTAATTACGGGCATTGAAAAAATTATTCCATCACTTACCGACCTTGCCCTGTTCTGGCCCCTGCTGGCCACTTTTGGTACCGGCCAGCGCGTGACCAGTTATAATTCCATTATTTCCGGACCCCGCCTGGCAGGTGAATTTGACGGACCGGATGAAATGTATGTTATTCTGCTCGATAATGGACGCACGAACATGCTTGCCAATACAAAACTCAGGGAAAGTCTGTACTGCATTCGTTGCGGGGCCTGCTTGAATGCCTGTCCGGTATATAAGAATATCGGCGGCCATAGCTATGGGACCACCTATAGTGGTCCGATTGGTGCGGTAATCACTCCTCATCTGAAAGATCTGGGTGAATGGAAACACCTGAGTTATGCTTCTTCCCTGTGTGGAAATTGTACGGAAGTATGCGCAGTCAAAATTAATCTGCACGAAATTTTATTGGAAAACAGGCATGAAGCCGTTCAGCAGGGTGCATCCGGTTGGATGGAGAAATTGGCATGGAAAGGATGGAAACAGGCCAGCCTGCACAGGAAATGGATGAATTCCGGTAGTGCAAAAATTAAAAACTGGTTTATCAACCGGGTCTTCAGGGGATGGAACAGGCAAAGAGCCGATCTGCACTTTCCTGAAAAGAACTTTAATCAACGATGGATAGAAAAGCATAAACCCTGACCAATGCTTTTTTTTAGTGATTATAATAGTCCCCGCCTGATTTATATGCTGGATCTGATCAGCAATGAAATCTTTCACGAACCGTTCAGCCCGGATATGGACAGGGAAACATTTATCACGCATAACGGTCCAAAGCTGAACTATTCTTCGGAAAGATTATCGGGGAATGAATTTTTTATTCAGCCGCATAGTTTGCTTTTTGAGACGGATATCCGCGATCAGTCAATCATCCGGTTTGATTTTTCGGGCAAACCGGCATTTTTCAGAACCACCGGCGATTTTCCCTTTGACATTTTTGCTGCCGCTTTTTTCCTGGTTAGCCGCTATGAAGAATATCTCCCATATCAGCCGGATAAATATGGTCGTTTCCCTGTTGAGGCATCCCTCGCTTACAAAGAAAACTTCCTCGACCTTCCGCTGATCAACTCCTGGATGGAAGATTTTAAAACTGCCCTGCATCAAAAATTCCCCGGACTAATCTTTCGCATGAAAGGGTTTAAATTCATCCCGAGTTATGATATCGACATCGCGTATTCTTATAAATACAAAGGCCTGAAACGCAACCTGGGCGGCTTTTTCAGGTCAATTATCCAGGGCCAGTGGTACTATCTCCTGGATCGTTGGGACGTTTTATTCAACAAGAAAAAAGATCCTTTTGATTCTTATGAATGGCTGGACTCGCTTCATTTATATTGCAGGACGCGGGCGTATTATTTTTTTCTGATGGCGAAGAAACCCGTGGGCGTTGACAAAAATATTTCGCCCGATAAACCTGAATTGATGTCGCTGATCGCTTATCATGCCGGTGGTTATACGGTCGGTATACATCCGTCCTGGCAAAGTGGCGATGAAGAGGCTGTTTTAATGGAAGAAATAGATGCGCTTGAAAAAATTACGGGTTCCCCGGTTAAATATAGCCGTCAGCATTATATCCGTATGTCATTGCCACAGACTTACCGTAAGTTAATTGATTCGGGAATTGAAAAAGATTTTTCAATGGGATATGGATCGTAGAATGGATTCCGCGCATCCATTGCTTCCTCCTTTTACTGGTATGACCTGAATGCTGAAAAAAAAACCGGGCTGATGCTCTTCCCTTTTTGTTTTATGGACTCCAATTCTTTTTATGAGAAACGGTTAAGCCCTAAAGCCGCATTTTCGGAACTGATGGATTTTTACCGGAAGATCAGGCAGGTAAACGGACTGATGGTCACCATCTGGCACAATAATTTTTTTGGTACTGATCCGATGTTTGCGGGGTGGAAGGAAGTATACGAAGTGTTTCTAAAAGACCAGATATACTGGGATATGTGAGGGCAAGTGTGCCAATGTGCCAATGTGCCAATTGGTAAAAGATAAATACTGTTATGAATAAAAACCTTATAAATTTTATCCAAGTAAATTGGCATATTGGCACATTGGCACATTGGCACACTTGTTCTCTAGTGCCTAAAATGTCGCATCCCCGTAATCACCATAACAAGTCCTTCTTTCTTACAAAACTCGATACTGTCCTTATCCCGGATCGAACCGCCAGGCTGAATAAAACTAGATACGCCTTCGGCGGCTGCTATGCGCACGCAATCGTCAAAGGGAAAGAATGCGTCCGATGCCAGCGCGGCACCCTGCAGACTGAATTTAAACTGGTTGGCTTTCTCAATGGCCTGCCTGAGAGAATCTATGCGGCTGGTCTGGCCACAACCCTTGCCGATAAGTTGTTTATCTTTTATAAGAGCAATAGCATTTGATTTCAGGTGTTTGCAAACCAGGTTGCCAAAGATTAAATCCTGCTTTTCAGATTCAGAACTGTTTCTTCCACCGGCTTCCTCCCATTTGGCAAAATTACCCTTATCTGTTTCTTGGACGAGGGTCCCATTGAGCAGTGACTTTTTAATCAGTGTGCTGACCGGCGGGGAAACTAACTGAAGCAGGATTCGATTCTTTTTTGACTTCAGCATGTCAAACGCTTCTGACGTAAAGGAAGGAGCCATGAGCACTTCAAAAAATAATTCGTGGATAGCTTCTGCGGTTGAAAGATCGATTTCATTATTGCAAGCGAGCACACCCCCAAAAGCACTTTCCGGATCCCCTGCCAAAGCGTGATCCCAGGCACTTCGTGTTGAATTTCGGGCCGCAATACCGCAAACATTGGTGTGTTTAATAATGGCAAATACAGTCTGTTCCTCAAATTCTCCGATCAGTTGGATAGCGGCATCAATATCGACCAGGTTATTGTAAGAAATTTCTTTTCCGTTCAGTTGTTTGAAAATGGTTTCCCAGTCTCCCTCAAAATAAGCTTGTTGATGAGGATTTTCTCCGTACCGCAAATGTTTCGTGGCCTTTGGGTCCCCAACCGGTTTGCCGGGATTGAAATATTCATGAATGGCCAGATCGTAATTGGCAACGACTTCAAACGCTTTTGCCGCGAGTTCCCTTCTCTGTTCCAGTGTGAGTTCGCCCTGCTGGCTGATCAATAATTGTTCGAGATGCATATAATCTTTCTTATCGGCGATGACGGCCACGTGCGAGAAGTTTTTTGCCGCTGCACGGATCATGGAGGGTCCACCGATATCAATTTTTTCAATGATCGCTTTTTCTTCTTTTGTATTTGCAACCGTTTCTTCAAACGGATAGAGGTCTACGATCACCAGGTCAATTTCAGGAATATGATATTCTTTCATTTCCTTCAGATCCTGTGCTTCTTCCCTTCTTCCCAGTATGCCTCCGAATATCGAAGGGTGAAGTGTTTTTACCCGACCGCCCAGGATGGATGGATAACTGGTCAGTTCTTCGGCACCTGTGCAGGGAAAACCAAGTCCTTCAATAAATGCCTTGGTGCCTCCGGTTGAAATCAACCGGACACCCAATTCGTTCAATTGCCTGACGATAGGTTCCAGGCCATCCTTATAAAAAACGGAGATAAGTGCTGATTGAATTTTTTTCGCCATAAATAAACTTTACCGTTATGGTCAATGAAGGAGCGCAAATTTACAGTAATCGGTTTTCACGGCAAAGTCCGGCTATCGTACCAGGCGTATAAACTGAAAAAGACAGATGACGCACAGCCCCGCCAGCAGCCAACGTTTTTCTTTAAGTTTCAGAAAACGGTAAAAGCAAAAAATGATAAAATACACAAAGATCATTTGTGGTAATGTCAAAACCAATTGTCCGACAACGGCGCCCGGCAAATGTGAAACATATTGTATGAAGCCGTTTAAGATCCGAATCAAAAACCCCAGCAGCCATCCAAGGAATTGACCAAATGGGTGTATATATGAACCGATGCATAAAAAAATTCCTCCAACCAGGATCATGCTCGATAAGGGTACTGCCAGGAGATTAGCGGGAAGGAAATAACTCGGAAACCGGTGGAAATAGTATATACTGACCGGGGTAGTAAGTACCTGGGCCGCGACGGTTACCGAAGCAGCATTCCATATCGCAGCGAGGATTTTATTTTGAAGCGGGAAAAGATTGCGGACCGGTGTCACAAACAAGCGAAGGCTCAGGACAGCTGCATAACTCAGCTGAAAGCCGGTATCCCAGATCCAATATGGATCGAAGCAAAGTAGGATGAAGGCCGAAGCCGCCAGGGTATTGTATAAAACCGCTTCTCTCAGAACATTGCGTGCCAGAAGAGAGAGGCTGAACATGGCAGCTGCACGGATAACCGAGGGAGATGCGCCCGAAAGAAGACTATATCCCCACAAACAGGTAATGATTACAATTAATTTTATCCGTTGTAAGGATTTTTTCCCGCCCGCTTTTTGTAAACTGAGTTGAAGGATCTGACAGATAAGGGCAAGGTGTAAACCGGAAATGGCGATGATATGTATCACACCGGTGTCTGCATAGGATTTAAGGAGCGCGGGATCCAGGTCGTCCGTAAACCCGACCAGTAAGGCTTCCAGTAAACTATTTTCAGATTTTGCCGGAACGTAGTTTTTTATTATTGTCAGTAACTTTTTACGCAGGCTATCCAGTTTTGAAAAAAGAGATTTTTCCATTTCCGGATGCACGGAAACAAATTCATGTTCCTTCAAAAAAACCTGCGCGTATATATGTTTTAGACCACAATATTTCTTATAATCAAAATCCAGGGCACCCGGATTTTCAATGGGCTGCAGGTTCTTCCGGATTATAATCCATTGACCGGCTGAAATTTGACGGGGATCAAGTTTTTTATGGAAGTAGACCAGAACTTTTTCATTTTGATGAAAGCAAATATGACCTTTAACCAGCCCCCTGATGACAGCAACAGATTTATATGAATTCTGTTTTTTTACGGGATCGGTTGATAGTTGCAGTAGCAGGATATCGGGATGTGTTTTTGAAAAACAGGATGTCTGTTCAACAGGTATATCCTGGTGAATAAACATTAAAATTCTTCCGAATGAAAAAAAAACCACCTGAATAGCAAGACCTGGTATCCATTCCACTCCAAAAAAATGTGAAAAACGAATAGTACAGCAAAAAATGAACAGGACCAGGGACAGTGAAAAAAGCGATATCAGGAAAACGGGTTTTACCGGGTAAAAATATTCCAGTGTAATACCTGCAATAAGAGGAAGTAAAAGCCTGAATATGGGTGCCTGTTTCCAGATCTTATTTTGTTCCGCCTGAATAATCTGCATGATGAAAATTTTCCCCTTCTGCGAAGCAAAAATTTTAAAATCCCCGGGCGACAGTCATTCCTCCTATTTTTTTACGGTATTTGTATCCGTTGTTTTAACGGTATTTATCCCCGTTAAAACACGGGATTTTGGGGGGAAATTCCACGGGACTGGTTGACAATCTTTATGTTACGAATAATATTAATTCGTAATTCATTGAGTCCTACTAATTTGCAAAAGTTACGTTCGTTGTTAGTTTATAGTTTTAGGAGGAACAGAATTTATCATTTCCTTAAAACTTTAAACCAATGGTTGCGTTACACGAAAAGAACTTAAAAGTTAGTAAAGACGTCAAAACCGAACAGGTAGACACCCTGATCAGAGAGTACAAACAAAGCCGATGGGTGCCGAATTCAGATAGAATTGGCAAACCGGATTCATTAAGTGCCTGGTACAGTATTGAAGACATCGAGATGTTTTTGGCTTCTGCAAAAGAAAACGGAGGGGACGGGATCAAATTCTATTACGCGGCCTACCCCGAAGATTTTGCACCCAGACCAGAATATGCCAGCCGGCAAACTCTGGTGATGGTCGCAACCAAATCCAAGGTATCGGATATGGGGTCTATTGCAAATAAGGACGTGTATATTACAAAAAATGGTCAGATTAAACTTTTACACGGTCTGGTTCCGCCAGGTCTTTGTCCTCCATTGTGTAATTCCAATTCAGAAGGTGGAATGGGTGATCTGGGAATAACCATCGTCGACAAAGGAGAGAAAGGCATGGAATTAATCTGATTTTTTATTGTTTACAAACAGCACCTCCTTCGGGAGGTTTTTTTATGCACTTTAAGATTACCGATATTTGACAGTATGCATTTGAATTTTAACGTCTATATTTTAATTGTCATGTTTCTTGTCAGCCTGACAAGCTTCATGGAAAAGCCAAGCCCGTTCTATTTGAAATTATTTCCATTTTACTTTTCGAGCTCACTGATAGCAGAATTGGCTGAAGATTATGTGGCTGAACATCACATGTACAATACCGGGATTTTTAATATTTATGGGACCATAGAATTTTGTTTTTATTTTTTTGTTTTCCGGGAAATAATTGTAAACACAAAAGCAAAAAGCGTTATTAAATACGTATTGTTCTTGTACCCGTTATTGTGTATGATTATACTTTTCTTTCAGAAAAAAGTTGGCTTTAATTCTATTAATTACACAACAGGAAGTATCATTACTGTTGTTTTCAGCATTTATTATTTTGCGGAGCTTTTCCAAAAAGCTGAAATTCAATCCCTGGCCAGGTTACCCGCTTTCTGGATCGCAACGGGTATTTTTTTTTCCACTGTATGTACTTTCCCAATGTATACGCTTATCAGTTTCATGAATGCTGTTCCAAAGATAATTGTGAATAATATTTACTTGATATTCTACATCATTAGTCTTTTGTCTTCCGTTTTATATTCGATTGGTTTTCTATGCAGGATCAGAATAAGGAAATCTACTTTGTAATTTTTATGGGTACCCTGCTGGCATTTTTGCTGGTAGGATTTATCCTGAGTATGTTCTTTTTTTACCAGCGCAAACGGCAAAAACAAGAACGTGAACTGATTCGTCTCAAAGAAGAATATGAACAGGAAGTACTCCATTCCCAGCTCGAAATCCAGGAGACGACCATGAAAACAATCGCCCAGGAGTTGCATGATAATATCGGGCAAACCCTTTCGGTTATCAAGCTCTGGATGTCCATGGCTCCCATCGAAAAAGATCACGAGGCCTATGAAGGGGTGCAGAATTCAAAGGAAATGCTGCATAAAGTGATCCGCGATATGGCCGATCTGACGAAGAGTTTGCACACGGATCGGATAGCGGATATTGGTCTTTCCGAAGCCATTCATTTTGATCTGAATTCCATTCGCCGGGCGGGCATCCTGAAAATCCAGTATGAATCCCTGGGTGAAGAATTTCATTTCCCGGATCAAAAATCGATTTTTATTTTTCGGATGTATCAGGAAATGATGAACAATATCCTCAAACATTCACAGGCCACTCATATAAAGGTGTCCCTTCTTTATTCCGGCAGTGATACCTTTGCCCTCACCATTCAGGATGACGGGGTCGGGTTTGATGTTCAGCAAAAAAAGGATTCCGGAAGCGGTTCAAGCGGACTGGGATTAAAAAGTATGCGAAACAGGGCAAAAATGATTGGAGCGGATTTATCTATTCAGAGCGAACCAGGAAAAGGAACAAGCATTTCAGTGACTGTTCCGGCTTAGCCGGGATTAATTCTTTAAGCCAGATTATGTCTTCTCCCATTAAACAGATTCAGGTTGCCATTGCAGACGACCACACACTTTTGCGGAAGGCGCTGGCAAAACTGATCAACTCATTTGATGAGTATTCGGTGTTATTCGAAGCCGATAACGGTCGGGAAATTAAAAAGAGGGTCGGCGAACACCTGGTTCCTGATCTGATCCTCCTCGATGTGAATATGCCGGAGATGGATGGTTTTGAAACTGCCGGATGGCTGAATAAAAACTATCCACGGATCAAAGTGCTGGCTCTTTCCATGTTCAGTGATGAACGGACCATCATCCGCATGCTTCGGCTCGGGGCCCGGGGTTATATTATGAAAAATATCGATCCCGACGAATTAAAAAAGGCTCTTGACTCCGTGATGATAAAAAATTTCTATCTCTCTGAAGAGATCTCCGGTAAAATCATCAGCGGACTGCATAAGGATGTCGACCGGATGGAAGAACTGCCTCAGTTAAGCCAAAGAGAAAAAGATTTTCTTCGTTATATATGCTCAGAAATTACCTATAAGGATATTGCAGCAAAGATGT
>Ga0209871_1000349_pt1 | contig 12865 bp, 10 predicted proteins | sample OrgsoiDNA2013045_FD_185795 | JGI IMG/M metagenome (GOLD analysis project Ga0209871, IMG submission 185795) | Permafrost soil microbial communities from the Arctic, to analyse light accelerated degradation of dissolved organic matter (DOM) -... | ecosystem: Environmental > Terrestrial > Soil >... | reverse complement strand
AATTGCTGCGGCAGGCGGAGGCACGGGTCGACAAGATCACCACCGACGCCAATGGCCAGGTGACCGGTGCGGAACCGCTCGACGTTCAATGAAGCCCGCGACCATTTGGGTGCCGCCCCCGCTAACATTAGAGAATATTTGACGAAATTGGCCGAATTCGACGCCAAGCGACCCGGACGAGGGCTGAAATAGCTCTTGGCGCGTTACACGGCCTGTTATAGTCCCCGCGGTCACAGCCGATTTGAAGTTCCTGATCGTGCGGCAACTGGTGCAGGAATTTCAAATCGGCGGCACTCGTCCGGGGATCAGCAGTAAGTGCGCGTTCAGCACCGCCATATCATCTATGTGCAGGGATACGATCCGCGCGGCCTTGCGCAGTATTACCGCATGTTTCGAACCGAACTGCGGAAGTTTGGCCGGCTGTATGCGCTCACCGCCACCATCAGCCGTCCGCAAGTGGCGCCCGACGGCGAGACCGCATCCTGGACCATCGAGACCAAGGCAGGCGACTGGCAGACCCGCACCAATTACGATTTTCTGCGATGGGAAGACCTGATCCAGCGCGACCTTGCCTCGCCGATCTGGCGCACGGTTTTCCATGCGATGTGGATCTATTGGCGGCTGGTGTTCGGCGGCACGATTGCGCGGTTCTGGAGAGCGCATTGGCGGTTCGCGACCTTCATCAGTTACCCGCATTACCTGCTGTTCAATGAAGCCCTGCTGTCGCTGGGCATTGCGTTCGGCTTCGGGAAAGGTTTGGAAGCGCTCGGCATTCCCGGCCTGTTCAGCATGGCCGCGTCGGCGGCGGTGTTCGTCGCCGTGGTCGGCACCATGCTGAAATACACGGAAAACTCGACCTATCTGCTCTATCTGCTGTCCGACACGATCTGGACCTGGGAATTCTCTCACCGCCAGCGGCCGGAATGGGACCAGCGCATCGACCGGTTTGCACAATATCTCGCCAACGTCGCACGCACCAGCGACGCCGAGGAAATCGTGGTCGTCGGCCACAGTTCGGGATCGTTTTTGGGCGCCGAGATTCTGGCGCGCGCGCTCAAGCTCGATCCGGCTCTCGGTCGACACGGTCCGCGCGTCGTCCTGCTCACGATCGGCGGCAATTTCCCGATTGTCGGCTTTCATGCCGCGTCGAAGGATTTCCGGGATCACCTCCGCCTGCTGGCGGTTGAGCCTTCGATCGACTGGATCGACTGCCAGTCGCGCAAGGATGTTATGAATTTCTACCCGTTCGATCCGATAAAAGGCCACGGCATCGACGTCGGCGCCTTGAGACGCAACCCCACCATCGTATCGGTCCGATTCCGCGAAATCATCAAGCCCGAGCACTATAACCTGTTCCGCTGGAAATTCTTTCGGGTCCATTTCCAGTTCGTCATGGCCAACGAACGGCCTCACGCCTACGATTTTTTCATGATCGTCTGCGGGCCGATCCTGCTGATCGAACGCATGGCTCGTCCCGAGGCGGCGCTGTCGATTGCGACGGGCGACGCCGCCGCTCGCGAATGGGCCTGGAAAAGGCTGGAAACCGCGACCGCCGATCAGGCAGATGCCGCCGATTTGGACCAGATAGAACCCGAGATGGAACCAACGGCGTGGCGCAGGGGTTGAAATCCGTCGTTCTGCCACCCTTATCCATCGCGCGCTGTGGGTTCCGGCGGATTGGCTTTGACCGCAGCTTTGGTGTAGAGGTTTGGCGGCTATGGGGTGTTGAAAGAGGCCTGTCACCGGTCTCGTACGGTTGTAAGCGCTTGTAATAGCTTGTTAAATTTCTTGAGAAGGGTGACGCCGCCAAGAGTGATACGTATCACAGTGAACGATCTGGAGCGCATCTAGGCATTCAACTCTGGCTACGGCTGCCAAGCTGGCATCTGGCGTCTGGGTTTTCGCTGCGCTGATATTGCGCAACCCATCTCACGTCGGACGCCTTGTCCCGACCTGCAAAATTGGAATATCGCCGTGACAGTATTTAGTAAAACGCCGCTTCTCGACACAATCCGCACTCCCGACGATCTGCGCCGGCTCAAAGTGGACCAAATCCGGCAAGTCGCCGATGAACTGCGCCTGGAGACCATCGATGCGGTCTCCGTCACGGGCGGGCATTTCGGCGCCGGCCTCGGCGTTGTCGAATTGACGACGGCGTTGCACTACGTGTTCGACACCCCGCGCGATCGCTTGATCTGGGACGTCGGCCATCAGGCCTATCCGCACAAGATCCTGACCGGCCGCCGCGATCGCATTCGCACCCTGCGCACCGGCGGCGGGCTGTCCGGCTTCACCAAGCGGACCGAAAGCGATTACGATCCGTTCGGTGCGGCGCACTCCTCAACCTCGATCTCCGCGGCGCTCGGCATGGCCGTGGCGCGCGACCTCTCCGGCGGCAAGAATAATGTCATCGCCGTGATCGGTGACGGCGCGATGTCGGCCGGCATGGCCTATGAAGCCATGAACAATGCCGGCGCGATGAACTCCCGCCTGATCGTCATTCTCAACGACAACGACATGTCGATCGCGCCTCCGGTCGGAGCGATGTCGGCTTACCTGTCGCGGCTTTACTCCGGCAAGACCTACCGCACGCTGCGCGAGGCGGCGAAGCAGATCAACAAGCGTCTGCCGAAAATCCTCGCCAACCGCGCCAACCGTGTCGAAGAATATTCCCGCGGCTTCATGATGGACGGCGGCACGCTGTTCGAGGAACTCGGCTTCTATTATGTCGGTCCGATCGACGGCCACAACCTCGACCATTTGCTGCCGGTCTTGAAGAACGTCCGCGACATGGAGACCGGCCCGATCCTGGTTCATGTCGTCACGCAAAAGGGCAAGGGTTACGGCCCGGCGGAAGCGTCCGCCGACAAGTATCATGCGGTGGTCAAGTTCGACATTGCCACCGGCGCGCAGGCGAAAGCCAAGCCGAATGCCCCTTCGTATCAGAACGTGTTCGGCCAAAGCCTCGTCAAGGAAGCCGAAAAGGACGAGAAGATCGTCGGCATCACCGCGGCGATGCCGTCGGGAACCGGGATCGACATTTTCAACAAGGCTTTCCCCGACCGCACCTTCGACGTCGGCATCGCCGAGCAGCATGCGGTGACCTTTGCCGCGGGTCTTGCGACCGAAGGCTACAAGCCGTTCTGCGCGATCTATTCGACCTTCCTGCAGCGCGGCTATGACCAGATCGTCCATGACGTCGCGATCCAGAGCCTGCCGGTGCGTTTCGCGATCGATCGTGCCGGGCTTGTCGGTGCTGACGGCGCCACCCATGCCGGCTCGTTCGACAACGCCTATCTCGGCTGCCTGCCCAATTTCGTCATCATGGCGGCCTCTGATGAGGCCGAACTGGTGCACATGGTTGCGACCCAGGTCGCGATCAACGACCGTCCGAGCGCGGTCCGCTATCCGCGCGGCGAAGGCCGCGGCATCGAGATGCCCGAATTCGGCGTACCGCTTGAGATCGGAAAAGGACGCATCGTTCGCGAGGGCACCAAGATCGCGTTGCTGTCGTTCGGCACCCGTCTTGCCGAATGCGAGAAGGCCGCGGACGAACTGGCGGCGCATGGACTGTCCACCACCATCGCCGACGCGCGCTTCATGAAGCCGCTCGACGTCGACATGGTGCTGCAGCTTGCGCGTGACCACGAAATCCTCCTCACCATCGAGGAAGGTTCGATCGGCGGCTTCGGCTCCCATGTCATGCAGACGCTGTCGGATCACGGCATGCTCGACGGCGGTTTGAGGATGCGGTCGATGGTGCTGCCCGACCAGTTCCTCGACCACGACTCGCCGAACGCGATGTACGCCCGCGCCGGTCTCGACGCCAAGGGCATCGTCGCCAAGGTGTTCGACGCGCTGGGCAAGGATTTCAAGACCGAGACGGTGAAGCTGGCCTGACGACCCGGCTGCGCCGGCGGCCCTTGTCTGAACCGGCGCCAGCCGCTGCTTGGCGGGCGGCGCATTCCTGCTCCGTTTTGTCAGCTTGCCGTCGCAAGACCTTGAATCGTGCGCAGAATCCGCGCAATTAAAGATGAAGATTTACCTGGCAGGCCCCGACGTTTTCCTGCACGACGCCATCGATATCGGGCGGCGCAAGGTCGAATTATGCAGGCGTCATGGACTGATCGGACTGTATCCGCTGGACAATGCCATCGATCCTGCGGCCCAGGACGTGTCTTTGCAGATATTTCGCGGCAACGAAGCCATGATGATGGAAGCAGATGCCGTTATCGCCAACCTCACGCCGTTTCGTGGCCCGGGCGCGGACCCCGGGACCGTCTACGAACTCGGCTATATGGCAGGATGCGGCAAGCTCTGTCTCGGCTACTCCAACCATCCCTCGTCGTATGCCGAGCGTGTCCGCGAATTCACTGACGTGAGTTCACGCGATGGACGCCTGGTCGATACGCTGGGGTTAACTGTCGAGGATTTCGGGTTGACCGATAATCTGATGATGATTCACGCGCTCGAGCTGCATGGCTGCGCACTGGTAACGCCTCGGCAAATACCGGCCGACATCTGGCACGATTTGACCGCGTTCGAGACTTGCGTGCGCATGGCGGCCGAGCGGCAAGCCTTGCCGCCGCACCCGCGTGCATCGAATTGAACTTGCCCAGCCGCGAGGCGAATATGCCCCCTCCCCGCAAACGCGCGGACCTGTTGCTGGTCGAGCGCGGTCTGTTCGAAAGCCGGGCCCGCGCCCAGGCCGCGATCGAGGCGGGCCTGGTCACCGCCAATGACAAGCCGGTCACAAAACCATCCGAAGCCATTCCCGCCGATGCCTTGCTGCAGGCGCAGCCTGCGCACCCCTTTGTCTCGCGGGGCGGCGTCAAGCTGGCGGGGGCGCTGCAGCAGTATCCGATCGACATCGAGGATCATGTCTGTCTCGACGTCGGCGCATCGACCGGCGGCTTCACCGAGGTATTGCTTGCCGACGGCGCCAGCCTGGTGTTTTCGATCGATGTCGGGCGCGGGCAACTGCATCCCTCGCTGCGCGGCCATCCCAAAATCGTTTCCATGGAGGAAACCGATATCCGGAACTTCGAAGGCAAGCGTCTGCCGATGCGGCCGGACGTCGTCGTCATCGACGTCAGTTTCATTTCGTTGAAAGCCGTGCTGCCGGTGGCGCTGTCGCTGGCGGCAGCGCCGATGCATCTGCTGGCATTGATAAAGCCGCAATTCGAGGCGGCGCGAAAGCATTCCAAGCGCGGCATCATCCGCAATGCGATGGTGCACCAGGATATCTGCGACGACATCGCAGGCTTCGTCGCTTCGCTCGGATGCACCGGCATCCAGGTATTTCCGTCCTCGATCACAGGCGGCGACGGCAACATCGAATTCTTCATCGGCGCGCGCCGTGGTTGAGCATCTCGTCATCGATCACGTCGGTCATCGCGGCGACGGCGTCGCGCTTGCGGGCGGCGAGACCATATATGTGCCCTACACGCTCGGCGGCGAGACCGTCGAAGTCGCGCCCGTGCCGGGTCATCATCCCGATCGCCGGCGTCTGTTGCAGGTCGAGCGCGCCAGCCCGGAGCGGATCGCGCCATTCTGCCCGCATTTTGCAACTTGCGGGGGATGCGCGATCCAGCACTGGGAAAGCGAACGCTATCGCGCATGGAAGCGCGATATCGTCGTCGAGACGCTGGCACAAGCAAAACTCGCCTGCGAAGCGGGTCCGCTGATCGATGCCCATGGCCTCGGGCGCCGGCGGATTACCCTGCACGCCCGGATCGGCACGCACGATGTGCTCAAGGTAGGGTTCGCCGCGGCAAATTCGCACGACATTATTCCCGTGGATCGCTGTCCCATTCTCGAACCCGGCTTGAGCGGCGCGCTCGACGCGGGGTGGGCCGTGGCCGAGCCGCTGATAGCCACCGGAAAGCCACTCGACATCCAGATCACCTCGACGGACAACGGCCTCGATGTCGACGTGCGCGGCTCGGGGCCGCTGCCGGCAGCAATGATCGCAACGCTGTCGCGCGTTGCCGAAGGCCATCGCCTGGCGCGACTGACGCGCCATGGCGAACTGGTGCTGATGCGGACACCGCCGACGATTCGGATCGGCACCGCGCAGGTAACCCTGCCGCCGGGTTCGTTCCTGCAGGCAACCGTTGCCGGCGAGGAAGCGCTGGCGGCGCTGGTATCTGAGCATTGCAGGCGCGCCAAGCACGTCGCCGACCTGTTTTGCGGGGTCGGACCGTTCGCGCTGCGTCTTGCGGAAAAATCGCGGATTTCGGCGTTCGACAGCGATGCCGGCGCGGTGGCGGCGCTGCAGAAGGCCGCGACATCGACGTCCGGACTGAAGCCGGTCAAGGCCGAGGCCCGCGACCTGTTCCGGCGTCCGCTGATGCCCCAGGAGCTGCGCGACTTTGACGCCGTCGTGTTCGATCCGCCGCGCCAGGGCGCGCAGGCGCAAGTCCTCCAGCTCGCGGCCAGCAAGATTCCCGTGGTGGTCGCGGTGTCATGCAACGTCGCGACGTTTGCCCGCGACGCCAAAATCCTGATCGATGGCGGCTACAAAATCGAGGACGTCACGCCGGTCGACCAATTCCGCCACACCCCGCATGTCGAGCTGGTGGCGCGGTTTGTGCTCAGACGTTGAACCTCCCTCGCAGACGGATGACATACGTGAGTGAGGGACTGACAGAGGCGATCTGTCTCCGGTCGAGCGACCGCCTTGCCGGTCGTCCGCACGACGCGGACCAAGCCACCTCATTGGAGATGTCTGACATTCAAGGGAGACCATCATGGACGTCAATCCCGAAAAACTGAATGCATTCATGGGCAAGATGCTGGGCGACATGGGCGCTGCCGCCAACGCGGCGCTGGTGAAGGTCGGCGACCGTCTCGGGCTTTATAAGGCGCTGGCCGCCAACGGTCCGATGACACCGGCAGACCTTGCGAAAGCCACCGGCACGACCGAGCGTTATGTCCGCGAGTGGCTGTCCGCACAGGCGGCAGCCGGCTACGTTGACTACGACGCCACTACCGGCAAATTCTATATGCAGCCCGAACAGAAAATGGCCTTTGCCGACGAGGACAGCCCGGTTTTTATCGGTGCCATCGGTGACGTCATGTCAGCGATCGTGCTTGATGAGCCTAAAATTTCAGAGGCATTCAAGACCGGCAAGGGCGTCGGCTGGAACGATCGCGCTGAATGCCTGTTCTGCGGCACGGCGCGTTTCTTCCGTGCATCCTACCAGCATCACCTGGTGCAGGAGTGGCTGCCCGCGCTGGATGGTGTGGTCGAGAAACTCAAGCGCGGCGCCAAAGTCGCCGATGTTGGCTGTGGCCATGGCATCTCGACCAAGCTAATGGCCAAAGCATTTCCAAATTCCCGGTTCTTCGGCTTCGATGCGCATCCGGGCTCAATCGATGCCGCGCGCAAGGCGGCAAAGGAAGAAGGGTTCGGCGAACGTCTGTCGTTTGCGACTGCGACCGCCAAGACATTTCCTTCCAATGGTTATGACCTTGTCTGCTTCTTCGATTGCCTGCATGACATGGGCGACCCGGTCGGCGCTTTGAAGCATGTCGTCACCACGATGGCGGAAGATGGCACTTGCATGCTGGTCGAGCCGTTCGCCAACGACAAGCTCGAACAAAATCTCAATCCGGTCGGAAGTCTTTTCTATGCTGCGTCCACAATGATCTGCACGCCAGCCTCGATGGCGCAGGAGGTCGGTCTTGCGCTCGGCGCGCAGGCCGGTGAAGCGCGACTTCGCGACGTGGCCAATAAAGGCGGCCTGACGCGATTCCGACGCGCAGCAGAAACGCCGTTCAATCTGATTCTGGAGGCGCGGGCCTAACCAGGGCCGTCGGACCCGTTCACCTTCCCCAGCGGTCCTGCCAGATTTTCTCGCCGATCAGGCAGGAGACGCGCGGTTCCTTGTCGGCGACCGGCACGATCCTGCGCTCGGGCGTTCGGCCGGCGACTTCGAGCAGCAGCTTGGTCCGGATCGCCTCCTTGAACTTGTCGCGGTCCTTGATCGAAACCACGAAGGAGCCCGGGCCGCCGATGACGCAATCCTCGTAGTAGAAATCGAGGTTATCGATGTCCATCGTCGAATAGGACGGTTCCTTCACCATGATCGGCAGGCCGTTGATGATGATGCCCTTCTCCAGCGCCGCGTCGCGCGCGCCGGTGACCGGCGTGCCGTTGTTGTTGGGGCCGTCGCCGGAAATATCGATGACGCGCCTCAGGCCGCGATACGGGTCCTCGTCGAACAGTGGCATCGCGAAATTGATCGCGCCGGAGATCGAGGTGCGCGACGCCCTTCGGATCGGCGTTTTCATGATCTCGTTGGCGACCGCGTCCGCCGTTTCCGGGCCGTCAATCACCCGCCAGGGAATGATGATCTTCTGGTCGCTCGAGGCCGCCCACTCGAAATAGGTTATCGAAATCTTGCCGGTCGGACCGGTCTTCAGCGCCTGCAGGAATTCCTTCGAGACAATGGCCTGGGCGTAGCCCTCGCGCTGGATCGCGAGTTCGTCCATGTCCATCGAATAGGAGACATCAACGGCCAGGATCAGTTCGATATCGACCGACGGCGCAGAGTCCTTCGGCGCGGCCAATTCGAGGCCGGGTTGCGGGCCGAGCTGATCGGTCAGCTGATTCCTGGTGCTCGGCGCGGCGATACCCGCGACGTCACCTCCGGCCATCGCCCCCGCGACAAGCAGCACCCCGATCGAGACACACCAGCGCATAGCGGCCCTCACGTCGTATGGCGCGATGGTGACACGCAAACCCGACTTCGAAAAGTGCGAACATGGATTGCGCTTCACATTCAAGTTAGCCCGGTTGCCTTAATTTCACCCGCCTTCCGTTTCGCCGATCGCTTTGCCTCGAATGAACCGGCAGGCGGACCGACGACACGCAAACCTTGCCGCGCTGCAATGAAGCCATCGCGGAACTGCAGTTTCGCGACAGATCGAGACGTTGTAAACTGGTCGCGACGGCCCGTAACGTCAGGAGGCGCCGCCGGAATGATCGATAGCGTCACCAAGCCGAAAACCAAGGTCAAGACCAAGACCGAACGGCCGCGCTTGCACAAGGTCATCCTGGTCAACGACGACTTCACGCCCCGCGAATTTGTCGTGACCGTCCTGAAAGCGGAATTCCGCATGACCGAGGACCAGGCCCACAAGGTCATGATCACCGCGCACCGGCGCGGCGTATGCGTGGTCGCGGTCTTCACCAAGGACGTGGCCGAGACCAAGGCGACCCGCGCCACCGACGCCGGCCGCGCCAAGGGTTATCCGCTGCTGTTCACCACCGAGCCGGAGGAATAGCGCATCAGCGCCGGCCGCCATTTTCAACCGCCAGGCGTTTCGTCCATCAACCCGTAGACGCGCTCCGCCTTTGAAAAGCCTGCGATCGGAAACTCGCCAAGCTCGGTCCAGCCGCCGGCGCAGATGCCGGCGAAGCCTTCGGAGGCCACGATGGTGCGGTGGAGGCGGCCGGCGATTTTTTCCAGCCTTGCGGCGAGATTCACCGCGGGACCGATGCAGGTGAAGTCGAGCCGGTTGCCGCCGCCGATATTGCCGTAGAGGATTTTTCCGACATGCAAGGCGACGCCGAAGCGGAAGCGCTCGACAGTCTCGCCAACCTGGAAATGCATCGCTTCGACGCTGGCGCGGGATTCGCGCGCCGCCTCCAGCACGCGGCTGCAGACCTGATGGATATCGCCGACATACTCGTCAATCGGAAACACCGCCAGCAGCCCGTCGCCCATGAACTTCAGGACTTCCCCGCCCTGGCTTCTGATCGACGACACCTGGCAATCGAAATAGCGATTGAGAATCTCCACCACGGTCTCGGCCGGCAGCCGGTCGGACAACGCGGTGAAGCCGCGCAGATCCGACAGCCAGATCGCGGCATGCATCGTCTCGGTGTGGCCGCGCCTGATCTGGCCGCCGAGAATCCGCTCGCCGGCGCGGTTGCCGACATAGGTGTCGAGCAGGGTCGAGGCCCTGCGGCGTAAATGGATGATCTCGATCAGCCGCGCCAGCGGAATCACCGTTAAGCGAAGACCGTCCAGTTGCGCGTTGCTAAATCCGCCCGGTTGTTTGGTGGTCCAGCTCGAGGAATGGATCGAACCGTCGGCAAACAGCAGCGGCACCGCGTAATAATCGGTGACGCCTTCGGCGCGCATGTCGTCCAGAAAGGGAAATTTTGCGGCTTGCGGATCGTCCAGTCGAAATCTGACTTCCGATGCGGTTTCGTACAGGATCGCCAGCGGGCTTGCCTTGAACTCCTGCGAATCCGGCGCGTCGAACGATGCCGACGTGACCTTCACCTCTTCGCCCGGCCGCCAGACGAAGCTGAGGCCGAAGATATCCGGGTGCAGGGTCCGAATGAAGACGTTGACGCGCCAGAGCGGCAAGCCGGCCTTAACCAGCCGCTCGCAGGTTTCCGACATCATCTGGGTCGGACTTGGCGCGGACCTCGCGCCATCGATCAGCCAGTCGGTGAGTTTCTGCAGGTCGGGTGCGTTCATGGCTGCGCCATTTGCGACCCAAGTTTTCCGGACGTCAAGGCGAGTCAATGGCCGTAGACCCGTCGTTGCTCTAATTCCAGACACTCGTTGGCGCCCCGCGGCACGATGCGCCCGAGGTTGCATAAAACGCTTCGCCTCGAAGACGCGCGTAAACGCGCTGATGGCGCTGCCCAGCATCCGGGCAACGACGGCGCGGCCGCTCTACAATCCAGCAGTCCGCCCAATTCGGCAAGGCGGCCTGCACCGGATGAATACAGAAAATCACCTATCGACGAATCGGCTTATTCCAGATCGATGGCGTGGTATTGGCCAGTGTTGTCGAGCTGTGTGCCCCAGACCTTGTGCACCGCCTGGTGCTCGGCAGGCCCGAAGTTCACCCGCGGTCCAAGCCCCATGTCGAAATCATGCAGGCTCTCCAGCCTGTCCACCAGCGTCTCGGTGTCCAGTTGCGGCCCAACACGCCGCAGCCCCTCGATCAGAACGTTGGCGGTGAGATAGCTTTCGAGCGACACGTAGTCCGGGGCCTCGCCGGGAAAGTAATTGGCGAGCGCCCTCTTGTAGACGAGGCTCACTGACGCATAGCTGTCCACCGCCGGCACGACCTGGGTCACGATGACGCCGTCCACAAACCGCGGGCCGAGCAGCTTCAGTTCATCGGCCAAGCCGGTGCTGCCGACGCCCGAGATCGTGGCGTAGACCATTTCCGGATAGGTATCACGGGTCTTCTCGATGAATTTTGCCGCCGGCCTGAAGGTGGCCACGAGCACGACCGCCTTGATGGGGAATTTCTGTCGGCGCAGCAGCGCGACCGCGTCGTCGACGTTCACCGTATTGCGATTGTAGGTCATTCGCAGGATCGGGCTCGCATTGCCGTTGCGCAGCGCGCGCATCGCCTTCGTAACGCCGTCCATGCCCGCCTCGCCGTAGGCGTCCTGCTGGGTGAGGACCGCGATCTCCTCCGGACGCAACCGCCGCACCTTCACCAGGTAACGCACAATGGCATCGGCTTCCTCGGCGTAGCCGGCACGGAAGTTGAAAACGTAGCGGTCCGGCGGATCGTGCCTGAGCGAGTTCGCGCCGGTGAACGCTCCGAAGTAAAGCGCACGGTGCTCGAGGGCATAGGGAATCGAGATCAGAGCGGTCGGACTGCCGTAGTTGTCGATGAATCCGAAGACCTGGTCCTTCTCGTAAAGTTCCTTCATCGCGTTGAGGGTCCGCGTGGGCTCGTAGCCGTCGTCCGCCGTGACCAGCTTGAGCTGCCGACCATCGACGCCGCCATTGTCGTTGGCCGCGGCAAACGCCGTCTCGATGCCGAGCTTGAGCTGGCGGCCCATCTCCTTGGCCGGGCCGGCGAAGGGCGCCGCCATGCCAAAGCGGATTTCCGTATCAGTCACTCCCTGAACCGCCGGGCCCGGGCTCCGAGCTTGCACCGCGGCTACCGCGACCGGCGGTGCGGACGGAACAATTGATTGGACCGCCGCGAGCTGCGGCGCTGCCGCGCGCGGCCGCGTTGGCGCGGGGGGCGGCACCTCGGCCGAAGCCTCTGCGGGGGTGTCCTTCATGGCCGCGAGCCAGCGCGGCATGAACGTCATCCCGACATACGCGGAGACTGCCGCGACCAGCAGCACGAGCCCCAGCAGGCTCAGCACGACGAAGACCTTGCGGTCGCGTGGCGGAGGCTCAGGGAGCACGCCGAACCGGACAAATTCGTCCTGCGCCCTGCGTTCCGATTTGGCGGCCGAAAGCGCGTTGCGAAATTGATTGGTTCCATCGTCCGGTTCGGGCGGCCCGCGCAGATCTCTGTTATCGCCCTGTCCCTGGTACGGACGTCTCATGGCCACCCCCTTTCGTAATGCGCGGTGCATCGCCTGTTGGAAGATTCGGAGCCGCTCACCGGCTGCGTCGCTACGTCGAGGCCCGCAGATAGGGCGGAAGCAAATATCGGAACGGTATGAACGTAATGCACAGCACCCGCCTCGAAGTGCTGTCGTTCACGAATAATCATAAACGCCAATGCGGCAGCTATCTGTTCGCAATCGGAACACGACATGCTGTCATGTCGGCGTCTGTATGTCGGAACTATGAGCATCGTTCCCGACATCGCGGCACGTCGTGGTTGCGGCTCCCGAACTGCTGCCCTGTTCTGACATCGCTGGCGCGCCGCGGTCGATGACGATGACGATGCGCACGACGCGTTCGCCATCGCGCTATGAGTTAGCCAAAGGGCGTATTCCGCCGCCCCAACTACACTACCCGCCGACCTGCCCCCTATGCCTCAAAAAATGATCGGCCAGCACGCAGGCCATCATGGCTTCGCCGACCGGCACCGCGCGGATTCCCACACAAGGATCGTGGCGGCCCTT